>ERZ1090861.165-NODE-165-length-43590-cov-39.372781_pt1 | contig 43590 bp, 50 predicted proteins | sample MGYA00478482_ERZ1090861 | MGnify/ENA primary metagenome ERZ1090861 (study PRJEB33644, sample SAMEA5815744) | chicken gut metagenome | biome: Chicken; feature: Gastrointestinal Tract; material: Caecum | place: Ireland | collected 2019-01-01 | study: A study of the... | reverse complement strand
GAGCAGACCTCAGAGATGCAGACCTCAACGGAGCAAACCTCAGAGGAGCAAACCTAATAGTAGCAAACCTCAGAGGAGCAAACCTCAGAGAATCATACCTAAGCGGAGCATACCTCAACGGAGCAAACCTCAGAGGAGCAAACCTCAGAGGAGCAAACCTCAGAGAATCATACCTAAGCGGAGCATACCTCAACGGAGCAAACCTCAGAGGAGCAGACCTAAGAAAAGCAGACCTCGGCGGAGCAGACCTCAGAGATGCAGACCTCAACGGAGCAAACCTCAGAGGAGCAAACCTCAGAGAATCAGACCTCAGCGGAGCAGACCTAAGAAAAGCAGACCTCGGCGGAGCATACCTCAACGGAGCAAACATGATTAAATCTGATTTAGATTTTTCTTGTTTACCTTTATGGTGTGGAGGACTTGATATAAACATAGATGATAGACAAGCAAAACAAATAGCATATCACCTTGTAAGAAATGTATTATACAGTAAAAACACAAGCAAAGAAGCAAAAGAAGCTGTAAAACCTTTGGTAGATTTTGCGAACGGTTTTCATCGAGTTGAAGAATGTGGAAAAATATAATATTAAGGAGAAACAAAATGTCACTTGCATATAACAAAACAATGATATCCGGGAGAATGGTAAATGAACCGGAACTTGTACAAACCGAAAAAGGTAAAATTCTTGCAAGATTTTCAATCGCTGTAAATGAGTATAAAGCAAAAACACAATTTTTCAGCTGCATTGCTTTTGATCGAACGGCTCAATTCATAGAAAAGAACTTCCACAAGGGAGAAGCAATTTTCATTGAAGGTAGAATTGATCAACATACATACGATGATAAAAACGGCTCAAAAAGAACGGCATATACCATCATTGCAAATGAAGCAAAGTTTGTGGAATCAGCTAATGCAAAGACCATAAAAGAATTTGATTCTGAAGATCAATCGTCCGTTGATAGTGAAGATCAATCGTCATATGAGGAAATCGGTGAAAATGATGACTTACCATTCTGATTCTTCTTCTGAAAACATTTATTATCACGATTACAAGAACCATAAAACTTGGCTTGCAGGACGAAAAAGAAGTATTGGCGCAAGCGAAGTAGCCGCTGCAATCGGTCAAAGCAGATTCAAATCTCCGATTGATATTTATGAGGAAAAGGTAAACGGAAATGTTATAGACCTTTCCGGTAATGAAAATGTGGAATATGGAAAAGATGCAGAAGAACCGTTGAGAAAACTATTTTCCATTCGACATAAAAATGAATACCATGTTTTCCACTATCCTTATCGAGTTTATCATAATGACGAACGGAGATATTTGACAGCTACTCTGGATGGTGAATTGATTCGGATTGCAGATGCAAAAAAGGGTGTTTTGGAAATTAAGACAGTAAATGTTTTAAGTACAAATCAGATGAAAGATTGGGGATATGAAAGTATACCACAATACTATTACATACAGATTTTGCAGGAATTGTACGCCACAGGATTTTCATTTGCCGTATTATTTGTCGAGTTTCGATATCCTGATGAAAAAACAGAAACAAGAGAATATTTCATTGATAGAACAGATGTGACAGATGACATGCAATATGTTGTTAGTGAAGCAGAGATTTTCTGGAAAGAACATATATTGAAAAAACAAAAACCAAATATAGAATTGGTGCTTTGATATGGACAACATTGACTTGAAAAATGTTTTAATAACGAAACAGCCTGTCATTCTCAATGATCAGAATTTTGGAAGAATAAAATTTTCAAAAGTAACAGCAATTATATACCGGTCAGATGAAAAAGGAAAAATAAATATATCTGCTGAATGTTTAGATTACAGCGGAAAGTCTTGCATGATTGTAAACCCGAAATATTTGGAGATTGACGATGGAAAATAATATTGAACTTGTAAAATCCAATAAAGCGGAATTGATCATCAAAGATGATTTTGATAAACAATTACCGCAGATTTTATCCAACATTGATGTGTTAAAAGAATGGGCACTAAGACGAACTGAAGAAGATCGAGCGCTTGTATTGGAAACAGAAAGCGACTTTGAATATGCACGAAGCAGATGCGCTACGATTAACGCACTCATCAGACAAATTGATGACAAAAGAAAAGAAATCAAAAAGAGATACACGGAACCAGTATCAAAATTTGAGAAGTCCGTAAAAGAATTAACGGAAATATTGTCCAAAACAAAAGATGTATTGTGGGATCAAGTAAAAGAAAAAGAAGAAGCAGAAGATACGGAAAAACTTGAAAAATACAAACGATACTACGTAAAAAAGATTGGAAGCAATATATTCTATAGACCTTGGGAAATGGTTGTTGATAAAAAGTGGGCAAACAAAACGGCAAAAGAAAAAAACGTATTGGAAAAACTTGATGATATCGTTTCCAAAACAGAAAAAGACCTACAAACCATTATTTCAATTCAAAGCAAATATACGATTCCTCTTCTACAAAAATACAGATCAGGTGCTACCATTCAAGATGTTATTTTATACAATCAAGAACTGCTGCAAATGGATGATGTAAATCAAGAATGCGTAAAAGAAGAACAGAATACAGAAGAACAAGTCGAGATCGTTTTCAAAGTGACTTGTAGCAAAAATCAGCTAAAGATACTCAAAGATTTTTTGAAAAACAACAAGATATCATACGGGAGGGCATGACATGGCTGTATCAAATAAATTTGTGCAAAGAGACGGTACGGGAGAACCAAAAACATTTTCAAAATATCTGAGTCAAGAGAAAGTGCAGCAAAGTCTGTTGTCTACGCTTGGAAATCAAAAATCGATGGAGAAATTTGTATCAAATGTATTATCTGCTGTATCAAATAATATTGATTTGCAGAAATGTGATTTTAGTACAATTGTTAGTGCTGGACTTTTATCTAATCAATTAGACTTGCCGTTATCTCCTTCTCTTGGATTGGCTTATATTTCTCCTTTCAATGATAAAAAAAACAAACGTGTAGTTGCAACATTTATTATTGGATATAGAGGTTACATACAACTTGCTGCACGGAGCGGTTATTATAAAAAAATTGTTGTAAGTCCAATCAAAGATGGAGAATTGGTAAAAGCTAACCCGATAGAAGAAGAATATATTTTTTCTCCCATTCAAGATTTGAATGAACGTGATAAAGCGAATACAATTGGTTATTATGCAATGTTCATTGATAACAACGGATATGAAAAAAAGATTTACTGGACAAAAGAAAAGATGCTCTCTTTTGCTGACAAATATGTTAAACCATTCTCTTTGAATGGAGATAAAAAACGTAAATCATATAAAGATTATATCGAAGGTAAAATACCATCAACAGAATTATATTTATATTCTTCTCAATGGTATTCAAATTTTGATGATATGGCAAATAAGACTATGATTAGACAATTGATTCCAAAATGGGGGGTCATGTCAATAGAAATGCAGAAGGCATATGACATTGATACAAAGTCAATGATTGAAACGGATAATTCCGAAGATGATGAATATGAGGAAGATAATATCGATACATTCTTCGATAATGAAGAACAAGATGATACAGAAAAAGAGGTGGGACAGAGTTGATCATAAAACAAGTAGACGATTACAAAGATATTGTTGCTTGGGGAACTGGACGTGTATTGAGCCATCAAAAAGGTAATGTCGGCAGATATGTACGTGAGTTTTCAAAAAATGGAATTGTAAAAATAGTATTCCCTCTTGTTGTAAAAGTGATATTTTTCAGAGACCCAAAAGAACCAAAGAACCAAATTTACAAAAACGATATTATTGAAGCTGCTTTGTATCTGAAAGAATCAAACAGAGCTATGTATGAATTGGCAAGAACGATACGTGCAAATGAATTGGTTGAATTTTACGGTGTCATGAAATCGTATCAAGAAACAGATGAAGATGGAAATGTCATCATGAGAGAAGAATTGCGTATGGAATCTTATACATTGCCGGAACGTATTGCAATATATATGCTTGGAAACAGACCAACAAAAACAGAGATAAAAGATACGGTTGAATTAAGAAAAGTACGTAAAAAACGGAACAAAACAGAACCAAAAGACGATTATGATTTTTGAGGTGTTATATGGCATTTATGGGAATTGACCCCGGACAAAAAGGCGGGATCGCATACATTGGAGAAGAAACATCTTTTGTTTACCCATTTTCAAAAGAATCTCTACTTGTTGCAGCAGAATATGCAAAGTTACATCCAATCACAATATGCGCATTGGAAACAGTACATGCATTCCCTGGACAAGGTGTTGTGAGTATGTTTAACTTTGGCGTTTCTTATGGATACATACAAGGCGTGCTTGACGCATATAGGATTCCTTTTCACCGAGTATCTCCGCAAAACTGGAAAAAACATTTTGGATTGATTGGAAAGGACAAACAAGCATCCATTGAAAAGGCGCATAAATTGTTCCCGGACATTTCCCTCATATCTTCTAAAAGATGTAAAAAGGAGAGTGACGGCATGGCAGAAGCACTTTTAATTGCAGAATATGCACGTTACGAACAAGAACGATGTTACAGCTGAAACGAGCGGTTATTTTTGTTTCTATCGCTGTTTGTGTACTGTTGAATATCCCGTCAAGAAGCATTATCACACCAAATTTGCAAAGCGATAAACAAACACAAAAAATGCAAGAGGAAGAACCGGAACCACCGATACAAACGGAACCGGTAAAGGAATCAGAAACATTTTCTTCTATTCCAGAACCGGTTCCGGAAATACCAAAAGAACCAGAATACATACCAAACGAAAAAGATGTAGAAATGCTTGCACAAGTTGTTTGGGGAGAAGCAAGAGGAATACCGGATAAAACACAACAGGCATGTGTGATTTGGTGTGTACTAAACCGTGTAGACCATCCGGCATATCCAAATACGATTGAGGAAGTATTAACACAGCCAAACCAATTTCATGGATACGATATGAATTTTCCAGCAACAGAAGAACTAAAAGAACTTGCACGAGATGTTTTGATAAGGTGGAATCGTGAAAAAAACGGGGAAACAGATGTGGGAAGATGCCTTCCGAAAGAATATCTGTTTTTCACGGGAGACGGACATCAAAACTATTTCAGAGACGGAAACGGAAATATTTATACGTATTATTTGCCAACGCCATATTGAATAGGAGGGAAAAAGGAACATGAAAAAGAAGCTGACGCAGAATGAAAAGGTTTTGAATTATATCAAAGAGTTTGGTTCTATCACGCAACTTGATGCTTATCGTGACCTTGCTTGCTTTCGTTTGGCATCCCGTATTTCCGATTTGAAACGTGCCGGATATCCTATTAAAAGCAAATATGAAACAGTGAAAAATCGTTATGGAGAACTTTGTCCGATCAAAAGATACTTTCTTGAAGATGAGGAAACGGCATCATGAAAGCAAAAATACCATATCAAATATCTAAAACACAGGAAAAAGAACTTGATCGCCTGATAAAAAAACAAATATCTGAAAGCATGGAACGGTTCAGAAAAAATATAGATGCTATCGTTTTGTGGGAACTGCATGAACAATTCGGATTCGGTGTAAAGCGTCTGAGAATGTTTCAAGAGCGGTTTGATGCATCAGTCAAAGAATTGCAGCAACATTATGAGTTGAATGACTTTAATGACCAAGAATATATCTGTTCTGAGAAATTAAAACAGATAGGATATGATATAAACGACGGAAAACATATGCTTGACATACGTGGTTCTCTTAATGGTGAAATAATGAGATGAAAGACGGAAACATATTTGAAAATCCGGAAATGTTGGAGGAAAGTAAATGAAAAACTTTGATTGAGTAAAATATGACTGTTGATGAATGGAAATGATATAACAGATTCATTGTGCACAAAAATTGAAAAGGAGCTATATCGATGAGCAACAAAGAAAGAGTAGTGGAAGCTATCATGAGATTAACTATGTGCGCAAGAAGAAACTGTTCCATATGTAAATATAATACTCATCAAAACAATGTTAATTTATCTGATGAGTGTCAATACAGAATTACTGAAAACATGAATATTATTGCGGATGAACTGTTTCGTAATTGCGAGGAGGAAAATTAAATGGTCGTATTAAAGATAATAGTTGATGAGATACCAAAAAGCTGCGGAGACTGTTCATTGATGGAATATGTAAAAGATACACCTATTTGTTTTGGACTAAGAGGGTGTGATTATAAAGCAGAATTGACAGGAAATCCATATGATATGGATTATAGACGAAGCGACTGCCCGCTAAGGAGTATAGATGATGAAAAGTTGTAAAGACTGTGTTCATTATGATGTTTGTAAGGAATTTACTAATACGCCGAAGTCGTGGTGCTATGTCGATGAATTGATATAAGGAGAATAACAATGATATATGCTGATCATGCAGCAACATCGCCGATTCTTCCATGTGCACAAAAAGCAATGATGGAATGTATGAAATATGGCGCAAATCCATCGTCTCAGCATGCAATGGGAGTTTGGGCAAAAGAAAAGCTGGAAGAAGCCAGAGAAACAGTTGCGAATTGTATCAATGCATCACCGGAAGAAATTATTTTCACATCCGGCGCAACGGAATCTAATAATCTTGCAGCTCATGCAGCAAAGAAATTCTGGATAGACAAAGTGTATGTTTCTTCTTATGAACACAAGTCCATGGAAAAAGCTGCACGTATTCTATCTTTTGAGAATAGACTGCCTTTTACCAAATTGTCATGGAGAGAAATAAACAAACCGTATCTGTTGAATAAAAACATGCACAATTCTTTTGTTTCAATCAATATGGTTGACAGTATTACCGGTTTAATTTCTGATGTTCAAGGATTCATTCATTACTTCTTTGATACGGAAGAATCTATCATACATACTGATGCAACACAAGCTATCGGACATATGAAGATTGATGTGGACAAGCTAAACATAGATATGATGACGTTTTCTTCTCATAAAATCGGAGGTCCTCTCGGAGTTGGTGTTCTTTATGTAAGAAAAGGAACTGATATAGAACCTCTCATCTATGGAGGAAATCAAGAAAATGGTTTGAGAAGCGGAACGGAAAATGTACCAGCCATCGTTGGTTTTGCAGCAGCTATGCAAGAAAGATGCAACAACATAGATAAAAATAGAAAAAAAATAAAGAGGCTGCATTCTATCTTTACAAATTCATTGAAAGAAGCAAAACCTGTTGTACAGAATGATTATATCACAAAGAGACATGCCACACCTCACATCATTCCTGTATTTGTACCAAACATAGAGAATGACGCGCTTGTATCTATCTTATCAGACAAATATGGTATCTGTATCTCTGCCGGTTCTGCATGCGATAGCAATACAAAACATAAAAAACATGCGTATCCGCTCATAGAAGAATTTGGTTTTCACCCCGAAGATATCCGAAACATCATTCGTGTTTCATTTTCACCAGAAAATACACCTCAAGAAGCACTGCAAATTGCGAAAGCAATCAATGAGATCACAGACAGTTTTTAATTGGAAAGGAGCAAACATGCCAAGCTATGATCTGACGAAATACGAACAGGAAACACTGATCCGCTATAACCAAGAAGAAGATGCCGCAATCATTGATACTTGTGATAAAAAATTGATTCGCAAGCTTGATAAACTTTGTGAAAAAATATCGACAATTACCGTTGAAAATCAAAATCAATATGGTAAAACTTATAAACTCCCGAAAAAATGGATTAAAATCTCAACCCCTCGACAACTATCTGAGAAAACAAGAAAAGAATTGGCACAAAGAGCAAAGTCTAACTTCGTAAAGTGATTCATTGCTTCGATATTACATAGCTTCGATATCACATAATCCTTGCACTTCACCATACATACACAAACAACAAGTTCACCCGCTCACTACGGGTGTTCTTTTTTTATCCAAATCATGCAAGCTATATAAATATAATGCTTTATTTATATAATAATGCTGCAATCTCTCCCCGCACTCTACCCGCTCATAACATGAACATACTCTCCTGACGCTCCATCACTTAAACGATGTATGCCAAATTTTACCCGATAACTACTTGCGCTTTTTCTCCATTCTTTAATTACACAATTTGTTATACTACTCTCATTCTCTTTGTGATTTATGTCCCATTCTTTTTTTGTTTTTTTAACCTACTTATGCAGTTGGAAGAACAGCTATACGGTTTTCGCTTCTCAAATCCCGTTTTGTGGGTTGAAAAGTACCCCCCACATGATACAAAGTGATACTATAATAATACAATATAGTACCACTTTCCATAGGCTTCCCGCTTTATCCGGTGACCCCTCCGTCAAACTTTTTCCGGACTTTTTTGCGCTTGCTTGTTTGTCTAACAAAGGCGCAAAACAAAGACATCTTTCCATGCATATATATATATACACTTTCCTCTTTATATATAAACATAAAGAGCATAAATATATATGTATAGGCTTATATATAAATATTATACACTTTAAGATTATATACAAATAGTGCTGATCCATATATATATATGTGCTAACCTCTCCCCTATAATCCCCTCTCCACGGAAAAGCGGGCACGGCGTGAAAAAAATGTTGCACTGAACAAAGAGACAACCCGGAACGACAAAAGAGAACAAACAAACGCCGGAAAAGTCCCGGCGTGGTTGCTCTCTTTTATCTCAATATGTTCAACTGTTTATTGTGTTTATATAGAACGGGACAAGATGAAACGGATTGAAAGCTATGTCATATGATACACGGCGGCGGCGTGTTAGGTGTTGATCATTGCTTGATAGATGGCGTCGGTGTATGTGGTGTGATGTTGTCATGCTTGTGTTATTGCTTGATGTTGTTCTGTGACATGGCGTGCTGTGTATGGTGTTATGCACTGATGAAACGGTAAGCAATCGAAACGACAAAATATGAACGTGTTCACAAAAAATAAATATATAATTTTGGTATATATGCACTAAAATAATGTTGTAATATACTATCATATTATACACAACGCACATAAAAATGCTTGAATATTAACAAATATGAACATAAAAAACCGCTTGAATGTTTGACAAAACATTGTTTTTATGGTACAATAAACACAACGAAAGGGGGAATAAAAAATGAAAAGCGAACGGCTGGACATGGCAAGGTGGACGGACGCGGAAGCGGACGGAACAGAAGAAAGGACGGAAGAAGAATTGACAACAGTCAAACTTGTTATCAATCTTGTTAAAGAATTGGCGGACAAATGCCGATCAATTGAAGAATTTCGAGAAGCTTTGAAAAAAGCCGTCGAAGAAAACGACGAAAAAAAATAAAAAAAGATAGCTGATTAACGCCGTCAATCGTAAAATCAGCTATCCACAGCGGGAAATAAAAACCACGGCGGGGCGTTCGCTCCCCGCTTGTGGGTATCCCGTTTATATTATATAGCAAAGCGAACAAAAAATCAATGATTTTCAAAAATAAAAATTGTTTGAAAAATAATAATGCTATGGAGATGATATCATGACGTTTGATGAAATGAAAAAAGCCGCTGCATTGTATGTTGATAATATGCAATCCCTGCACCGGTCAAAGAATACCATATCCACATACAGCGCATCAATATCGTCGTTTGTTCAATGGATGGATGAAAACGGATACAAAGGCGATATGGAAGTTACCGGGGAAATCGTTACAAAGTGGCGAAATTTTTTGCATGACAAAGGGAACGCGCAAAACACCATACTATGGCGAGTTTTGGCAATTCACACGTTTTTTGCATGGTGTGTTCGTCAAAAAATAACAGATGAAAATATTGTTTCTTCTGACGATATCCCGCAAATAGAACATCGGGAAATAACTTTACTTGACAGCGATGACATCAACAAACTTTTGCATACAATTCCGACAAGAACACATCACAATATTGCTTTGAGAACACGCGCAATCGTGATCATGGCATTACAAACAGGATTGAGAAATTCAGAAATAAGGGAATTGACATTGGATGATCTGGATTTTGAAAATGGATGGGTATTGGTCAAACATGGAAAAGGAAACAAAAGAAGAAAAGCGCCTTTTCCAAAATTTGCACAAGAATGTGTAAAAGATTATTTGAAAAGCGGTATCAGACCTTCGTGGGTAAAATCTTCTGATATTTTATTTGGTAATAGTAAAGTCGGATCAAAAAACGATGAAAATGCGTGGCATGCATATACACCGCAGCAGATCAATTTGAGTGTTAAAAGATACGTGAAAAATGTGACCGGGAAAGAAATACACTTGCATACTTTGAGACATTGCGCAACCGCTCTTTGGGACAGCTATGGCGTACCAATCAGAACGATACAAAACGCTTTGGGGCATAAGTCAATCAGAACAACGGAAAACGTTTATTTGTACGTATTGAACAAGAATCAGTCCGCAATGGAAATAAATTCCGCTTTAGAAGATATGAAATAATGATATATAAAAGTCCCCATCATGTAAGATAGGGACTTTTTGAAATTATTTGAAATCAATTTTTTGCCAAACAATTGCATTTCTAAAACCATATGGCGCGGCAACCCAAACAAATTGATTCGCCGTTACACTTGCGCAATCAGAAGAATAAGGAATTGTAAGCTGTGTGGAATCTCCAATCAATTGTACTGTGCAAGTAGTTCCGTTTGGTGCGGTAATTACTTTTGCTTTGTAAATTCTAAAACAATCTTTTGTTTCTTTTTTAATCGTTTCGCGTACAACTTCTTCTATTGATTTTCGGATTTGTTCACTATAATTCATGTTGTACTCTCCGTTTCCGTTTGAGACGATTCATATGTGAAATTAGGAATATCATTGACGGATGTGCATTCAATCGTCATACTTCCTGTTTCTGCGATCGGAAGTGAAAAAGATTGAATGATGTGCCGCTCAATTGGATTTCCCGGCTTGTCTGTCCTTCGTACAGTTACAAGATTATTTTCGGAAAGATGAAACATTTGTGTTGAGGTAATTGAAATGGATTTTTGTAAAACAGTTTTTCGTTTCAACATCCAAGCAGCCACATCAACACATTGCTGCGGGTTCCAATATTCCGCTCTGTTTTCCCGGTATGTTTTTTTACCTATGATATTGACATTGGTATCACTTTTTGGGTCAAAATTTGTTGCGCGACCGTAAATTTCAGTGTCAGAAAGAGATTCACCTGTGATAATAATATCATTGTATACCTCACTGTCTTTGAATGTTTCGGAAATACTGCATAAATTTTGTTCCAACGGGTCAAATGACCATAGAATCGCACGATTGCTATCATCAATATCATCCTGTGATGGTTCTACACGTAATGTTCCGGTTTGATCATATCCGATCCAACCGGCAAGAATTGTATTCAACTCTAATAAAACATCTGCAAACGTCCCACTGTCTGCGCTTCCTACCGTAATATCATACGGAATGTCTGTCATGGGTGCCGTCGTGCCGGAATCGTCGATTTGATAGGTTTTTCCGTTATAATAACTGGTGAAAACGGGTGCAACATTATCAATCTGTAATTCTGAAGGTGCGTTGTTTGAAAAATCGATGCGAGACAATTGCAGTATGGATGACATGGCACTAAAAATATTTGTATTTGTAGACGTCCCGGCTCCGTCTGTTGCTGGTATTTGATATGTATTTTCAAGATTACCGAACAAAGAACCGTCCAAGTATGACCACTTGTCTACCAAATTTAGTGTCACGGTGCGTTCTGATGGACTATATACGTTGTTTGGTGCGTTGACATAGAAAACACCTTGCGGCAAATAAAAGTCTGTGCCATCGGGCAGAATCAAGCCCATAGAGAGCCTGATCCTTTGCCCAAACCAAATTTTATTGATACTATAATCATATGCATTGTCGATGTTTGCAAGTGTTACTGTTGCCGTTCGTCTCTGTCCGTTTTGTAGACTAACATTCAACGAACCACTTTGTATAAATGCACGTGAATCATGTAACGTATTGTATCCTCTGTGGTAATTATTATCAAGAGAAAATGCTACAGAGTTATCCGGTTGCAGAAATTCAATTTTTGCCAGCTTTTTGAATGGATTTTTTAGAGCGGAAAGATACTCTATATATCTGTTTTTCATACTGTTTGTTCCCATCCTTCATCCGTTGGTAGTTGTATGAGTGCGATACCGTCAGTGCTGCCAATTTCTTCCCAAGGAATAGAAACAGTCACCTGTTGTACTCCATTTTGTGTGTCAACTGTCTGTGTAATCGGTGCACTGATTGATACCATATACAAATTTCCTTTCATATCTTTTAGAAATAGCGGATTTGTTGTGAGAGATGCTGCAAACAATTCATCCATCATTTGTGCGGTATCGTTGTATTGTCCGTTTACAGTATTTGAAAGAAGTGCTTGCAATGTTCCGCTTTTACCGCTTGTTGTTGCCGGCTGCCGATAACGATATTGTGTAAAGTTGTTCAGCCATGACGGATTGTTCCCATTCGAAACAGTACCAAATTCCATATTGTTTCCGAATCTCCAAACTTTTTGGACGTGGAACACATTTTCATAAGTTGTATCCGGTGTTGCTTCCATCAAATAAATAGAACGGAACGATTGGCATATTGGATCTGATTCATTTTGAACAGTGTATTGATTGTTTGAAATATATACCATTTTGTAGGTATAACTTTCTCCGCTTTTTATACCAAAATCTTTCATCTGAGATGATTTGTTTGCATCAATAGATAACGATAAAAGACCGTTTCCATCGTTTCTATATAAAACGGATGAAGAAGATATACCGGCTTCCAATCCAGCACCACCGGGGAAATTTGTCAAAAACAATGTATTGTCATCTCTGGTTGGTTGAGATGTGGAAGTTGTTGATGGTACATATCCTGTTTCATTTGTAATGAAAATATAACTTGTCTTTGATGTTCCACTAATCGTTATATATGACAAATTATTCATAGGGAAAGAAACGGTCGTTTGATTGGAATTTGATACATATGATCCGTTTTTATACCAGTAAACATATATTCCTGTGCCGTTTGAATCAGTGATAGATTGTGGCAATGCAAACTTCATTTGATTTGAATTTGAACTATTATAAACATAATAAGATATATTTGTAACTCCATTGAATATGCTTATATACAGTCCATACCAATTATTTACAATACGTAGAATTTCATTTGATGTATTATACAATAAAACATTTCCGCTGTTTTCTCCGTTGTATAATTCAATCATTGCACAGTTATTGGTAATTGTTCCACCAATATACAAAGTTTTTCCGTCATCAGAAAATTTTGCAGTATTTATTGATCTTGCAACAATTGGATCACCGTTGGAATCAAACAAACCTGTAACATATTCAAAATGATTCCCATAAAACATATACAAAACAGCCGGAGATTCTTCATTCATGATATATTGAGCGGTGACACACACACGAGATTTTACATATGGGTCAAATTCTATATTTTCAATAGACAAAGCTCCATTTTGTTGGAAAATAGATATATCAACATTTTCAACGAAATTAGCTTGAAAATATGTTTGATCATATGATAACGTGTAAAATTTCAAGTTTGCACCATTTGAAGCTGATGATATATTTCCTCCCAACAAAAAACCTTTGTCCAATGGAGAAGTTTTAACTATATTAACGTCACGCAACGTTGTGTTATTTGAATCAGCGTATATTTGTTGCCTAATATTTGGCACCAAAGATTGCGCACGAACAGTATATATAAATGCACGCTCTGTAAAACTACCTCCAATTAAAAGGAATGTATTTCCATCTTGTTGACCAAAACAAGCAGTATTCACCACACCGTCCAAATTTGAAAATGATCCAATATATGAAAAATTAGATGACTGAAAAACGAAATATAAACCATATATAGCTGTACTATTTTGTGTGAAATTGCCACCTATGAACATATATGTACTGTTGTTTTCAGATATATGTATAATATCTAAACATTGTGGCGTTCCTGTAACATTGTCTGATAGAATATTTGCCCCCAAACTATATGGTTCTTCGCCATCACCTATATACAATTTAGCAACGCAATTACCAAAATTTCCTATAATGACAAGGACAGGAACATTATTATATAGAAAAAACTTTGCACCGGTTACTGCTTGCGTGACAAGAGGTTCTCCGACTTGAATGGGAACACCGTTTGGCTGTTCTTTGAAAATTCTTGCACCTGTACTGCTTCCAACAACAATATATCCCTGATTGTCTCTATCAATCACATTTGCTATACCATCGCTTGCAAAGTTTCCAACAAATTCTGTCTGCGGCGGTTCAATATCTTGTAAAATTTCAAAAGTATACGGCGGATCGAATGAAAGATTCCCGTTGCTTGTTTGATACCAGCTTACACTTTCATTCGTTCCTAATACCAGTTTTCCATCAATGATATGATCTGATACTTCGCTTTCCGGGAAAGAAGGTACACCGTTTATGCTTAATGGTGTATCATATGTGATGATTGCGCTGCCGTCTCCGCCGCATTCTACGTTGAGTGTTGCGCCCTCATTTGAATTTGCATATAACACATTGAATACTTTTGAATCTGTTGCTTGAACGCCGTTCTCTGTTTCTATGGTACAAATAACAGTATAAGTATGTGGAGAATTTTGTTTTCCTGTTTCAAAAGCATTGTAAGACGTAGAAAGAATTTGCGTGTAAATTTCTCCGGTATCTAACACGGTTTTATTTGTATTATTGTCAAGGATTGTCCATTCAACCCAGTTGATCGTATCACCTTGTGCCTGAGAGTATGTTGCTGTAAAAGTCTGAGTGATTGAATCGATTGTAATCGTATTATCACTGATTGTGCCAAACGGATCAATGGATAATGTTGGCGCGCTCCGTGTTATAAAAACAGATTCCGAATATTGTACAACATTTTCTCCGACTTCATGTCCCCAATATTGGGTAATTTGCATTTTGTATTCGTTTCCATTTGTAAAAGACAAAAGAGAGGAACCGCTCACCGTGTTTAGTGTCCAGTTTACCCATTTTGTATTTTCCGGTTCGTATGTATAAACAACGGGATTTCCTTTTTCATCTGTACCATAGAATGGATTTTGCAAAGAAATATTACCGGTTGTACCTGCCAATGAAGAATCATCATTGCTATAAAATGTGATACTAAAACCAATCATTGGCGAGTTTCCGTTGACTTGCCATGAAATGGATACCGGATTATTTACATCAATGGTACCACCCCCGATACCTGCAAAAGTAGAAGGTGTAATATTGGTTGGTTGAAATAGTGCCATTTGTTTCCCCTTTCTCAATTCCCGTACAGTTTCATATCGTCAAAGATTTTCGTAAGTACTTCTGCCAATTCTTTTGATGCATTTTGTGGTATGTTAACTCCGTTTACAGAGTATGTAGTGTTACCACTATTTGTATTGTATGTTCTTCCATTGTTGAAAGATTGAATATACTGCATGGGATTGACCAGATGATTGTTCTCGATTTCATATTGTCTCATCAGTTTTTCCACATCAAAATTTCCGATGGTATCTCGGACTTTCGTGAAATCAATCGGAAGCCACGTGCCGTCCTCGTTTTTGTTTGCACTGATTGCAGAACCGATTTCACTGAAAATCGCATGGCCACTTGAATTGGTCCATGTTCCTGTTGCGTCATCATATGTTGCCCCTATGATACTACCAAGAACAATGTTTGCGTCATGCAAGAATTTTTTTCCTTCTTCATCGGAATCGCTCCATTGATTGGAGAAAAATTTCATTAGTTCAATGATTTCTTCATTTGTGGCATCCCCATCTTGTATTTTCTCATAAATCTTTTCTGCCCAATCAACTTGTTCTTGCAATAAATTTGTTTGTTCATCATAAATGGCATCATCATATTCTTTTTGTGCGTTTTCAAGTTCTTCTTTTGCATCTTGAATGTCCTGTGCGTTGCTTTGCCATTCCCATTGACCGGTTGCAGCATTGTACACACGAACGTTTCGCTGCGCCATGGTATCAAGAAGTTTTTTCTGCGCTTCCAAAACTGCTTTTTTCTTTTCCTCAATGTCAAGCTGTTCTTCTTCTTTCCGCTTTGCTTCCTCACGCAAATTGATTTCTTCTTCGATCGGCTTTGTAGCAGCTTCCAGTGCGCTTTGTAGTGCATCCTCTTTCAAACTTTCAATATCCTGCTGGATATTGTACCATTCGCTGGATAAGTTGTTGATTTCTTCTTGTTCGGCTCCGATCAAACGCAAATATTCCGCTTGTTGATGCAACAGGTCTTGTACTTTTTGGTACATGGAAATGATTTCGTCGATACTTGCTTGATTTTTCCGTATGGCGATTTCGCTTTCCAGTAATGACCGTTCTGATTCGTAATTATCAATTTGCAGTTGTTGGATTTGCTCCATGTAATCAAGCCAATCCATGGAAAGATCGTTGATTTCTTCTTGGCTTGCGCCGATGGAACGAAGATAATCCGCATACAAATGCAGCACTTCTTGAATTTCACGTATTTTTGCGGTTTGTTCCTGATAGTTTTTGTCCTGTGCTTCCATCAAAGAAAGTTCATTTTCCAGATAGGAACGTCTTTCCTCGTACTCCTGTTTTCTCAAATCAACAATTTGCGAATCAATGTCTAACAGTTGCTCCCTTAGATTATTGATTTCAACCTGATCCTCGCCGATTGAAATGAGATAATTCAACTCATCTTGCAATGCAGCTTTTATTTCATACTGTTTCGCAATCTGTTCAGAAATAGGACGATCCTGTTTTTCAAGCAATGAAAGTTCACTTTGTCGTAGTTCAACAATGTTTTTAAGATTTTCCAAATATGTGTCTGTTTCATTTCCGTTATTATTTTCATCGTCTATTTTAGTTGGTAAATCTTTTTTTGTACCAAAAAGTTCTGAAAGGTGTTCTTCCGAATAACGTAGCCAAGCCTCATTTGCTTCTGTTAATGTTGTGAGTTCACCAGCGTGTTCAAGAAAATAATTATCTATAAATTCTTGATATTGCAATCTTGTACTTGCTCTTAATGCAGCATCACCGATTTCATTAAGTTTTTGTACTTTTTGAAACGTAGATAAGTCGGTGTTGTTAAATATTTGCATTTGAGCTACAAGTGCTGCAAGCTGTTCTTTGGTATATTCCGCTGCTAAACCTTCATTTATAAAAGCGTTATAGCTTTCTCCTGTTGTATCATTAAGGTCTACCGAAGCTGCTTTTTCTTCAATTTTTGCTTGAATAATAAGATTATGTGCAACTTCATTCGCATTCAATACACCATTTTCTTTCAAAAGTGCTGCAATCAATCCTTCATTTTCATCAGATAGATCACCTGTTTTAATAGCTGATTTTGCTTGCTCCACTGCAAGATCAGCCAATGTTTTTTTGACATCTTCTTCCGTTATGTTCTGTTTTGAAAGAGCATTGATGTATGTGTCGATATCAGGAACAACATCTTTGTATTGATCTCTGATTTGTAACAATGTTGACCCGCTCAAAGAACCATTTTGGTTAAATTCTGACAGTGCATTTTTGGCAGTAGAAAATGATTTGGAAATAGTATCAAGTGCTTCTGCTGATTCTTCTAAAGATTGTTTTAACTTTTCCTGTTCAGATATTGTGTTTTCTGTTTCTTTTTGATATTGCGGTAACAACAAACTCACATAATTGTTGAATGCTTCTGTTAGTCCTTCTGTATCTTCTCCATATTCACCTTTCTCAATTCTGTTTAGAGCATCATTTACCCATTTATCATATTCTTCCTTGCTGTCAATTGGATTTCTTATCAATTTTTCATCTATAATTGACAAAAGATTTGCTTTATCCTCTTCTTTCTTTGCTTCAAAGTATTTTTGCATATAGTCAGAATATCTATTTAGTTCATTGTATAATATGTCATATGCATCTGAATTTTCCAAATCATATTCCAACATATAATTTAATATGTCGTCCATTTTTTCATAATATTTTTCAATATTATCTATACTTCTTTCATTCATTGCAGTTCTGTTTAATTCACTCAACTCTTCCATATCAGAAAGAAGTTTTTCATCTCCAATATTATACGCATAATACTCCAAATCTGTTAAAAAATCTGTTCTATAAGAATTAGATCCAATTGGTGTTCTTATTCTATTAGTTTGTTCTGAAAGAGAAAAAGATGGTATAATATCTTTAATTATTTTCTCATAATTAACACGTTCTTTTTGTTTATCTAACAAATATTCTTTGTTTTTCTTTTTTATAGATGCGTCTATTGCTTCCCCTAAGGAATTGTAATTATTTGTCAGTTCTTTTACTTCATCGGAAGTGAATCCAAGTTCTTTTATATGTTCTTCGAATTTATTATTTAGTTCTTCTGTCTCTTTTCCAGTATCTATCAGTTCTTGTTTTAATTCCATTAAGGAATCAACTTCTTGTTGTGTTTGTTCAGCAGCTTCTTTTGATGCATCTGCGGAATCAATAAGTTCTTGCTTTTGGTTAGCCTTATATGTTTTATATGCGGAATATGCTGCAATTAAAATACCAATTCCAAGATTGATGGCCAGATTTTTTGCGTTTGCGGCCGCTGTTGCGGCTTGATCTGCTGCTGCTTGTGCTTTTGTAGCAGCAGTATTTGCTTTCTGTGCTTCTGTAGAGCTTATATTTGCTGTTGCAGATATTTGTTCTGCTCTTGCTTTCGCTTCTGTAGCTGCTTTTGCAAGTTCCTCTGCTTCTTTTTGTAATTTAATAATTTTTGTTACATTTTTAATTGAATTTGCATATTCTTTTATTTCTGATGTATGTTTCAAGATAAATCCGGTACCAAGTATGACGGACAGTTCTTTCAATAATTGTGATAAACCACCAGTATTTTCAATTACTTGCAAAATACCGGATGCAAATTCAACCAAATCTTTTTTGAAATCCAAAAATCCCTGTTCTTCTGAGACAAGGTGCTGCCACTGCGCGGTAAGAGCGGTCACCTGTGCCGTGTATGTTTGCATGTATTTCTCATTTTCCGCCTGCGAATACCCCTGTGCATTCTGCGCCGTCTGTGTCGCTTCCATGACGGTATCCATATTTTTCAACAGGGCGATAAAATAGTTTTGACGATAGGTGTTCGCGGTTCCGTACACCTGCTCTTCTGTTTCAAAAATGTCCCCCAACTCGTCGTGCAGTTCTTGCGTCAGACTTTGCATCTCATCGGTGGCCAGCCATTCGTTGAGCAAATTTTCCTGTTCTGCGGACATGCTGTTGATGGATGTCGCAACTTCACGCCAAATATCCAGAATGTCCGCGCCGCCCAGCCTGAAATCTTCCACCGCCTGCGCCGCGCCGTCAGACAATTGTGCAAATACGTCCAGAGAGGACGCCTTACGGGTGTATTGAATCAAAGAGTTCACGGCCGTACCGATGTTTTCGCCGCTTCTGCCCGTGGCTTCGGAAAGTGCGGTCACAAGACCGATGGTTTCTTCCAAAGAAAGGTTGGCGTTCGCGGCGGTGGAACCGGTGCGCTGCAGGGCGGTGAGCAGCTTGTCCGACGAAACGGCGTACTGATCCCCCACTTTGTTGAGCATGTCCACAATGTCCATCAGGTCATTCGCCGTATATCCGAACTGCGTCATAATGGCGATCATGCCCTCGGTTGCCTGTGTCACGTCCAATTCTGCGACATTCACAGCGACCAGAGCGGCTTTGGTAGCTTTTAGAGAATCCTCATAATCAAGCCCCGCTTTGGCAAAATTCTGTGTTGCTTGTTGTACACCGTCAAATGCCTGTCCATAGCTTTGAGACATTTCATACAAATCATCTATAATTTGTTGGTTTGTGGCTGAACCTTCCGGCAAAACACGCTGTAATGCAATGGTAGCGTCCTCTGTCTCTACCAACGTTTGATTCAATGAAGTAAATGCAGACTGTAATATCTGAACAGATGCAAGATAAGCCGTCATTTCCAGACGACCTTTTATAAAACTATTATTGTTTTTTTCTACAGATTTTGTGTTTTTTTCAGTAGATTGTGTATGCTTTTCAGTCGCTTGTTGTGATTTGATACGTGCCTGCGTCGTTTTTTCTTCTGCTGTATTTGCATCTGCTGTTGCTTTTCTTGTTTTTTCTTTTGCTTGTGCAAGTTTTTCTTCTGCAATTGCATTTTGATTGTTTACTTTTGTTACTTTTTGCGCAGCGTTAGCAAGAGCAGTATAATTTTTTGTTAGTGCGTTTATTTGCGCAGTCAGATTTTTGTCTGCTTTTACATTGGAAAGAGTTGTAGCAATGCTTTGGATGGCGTTTTGTAATGATTTTAATTGTTCTTTTGCAGGTGCAGAATTAAGATCAACATTCAGAATGATTTTTGCCACTTGTTTAATCTCCTTTTTTTGAATTTGTCGGTTTTTGTCGAAGAATTATTTTTTTATTTTTTATATAAACTCTTTACAAAATGAAAAAAATATGATATAGTTATGACACCACACAACTTATTTATCTACATTTACCATGTATGAACATCGGCAATCACGTAAGCCCTACATGGTAATGTAGTATTTTGATTGTTGTGTGGTAACACAGTCGAGCTTGCGTTTTTGCAGTGGACGTGACCTCGGTTGCGTCCACATTTTTATTTGGAGGTATGTATATGAAATGCCCATATTGCGGAGTAGAAGTTCCATCTGATTCAAAAAAATGTTTATCATGTGGTGCTCAATTTGTCGAACAAAATACATCTCAAAATACATCTAATGATAGAAATATATATTCTGATAATCAATCAAATTCAAGGATTCCTGCTATTTTGCAATATGGTTCGATCATAATTTCTTTTATTGTTGTTTGTATTGTTTTATATGCAAAAAAAGAAGGTTTGATAGATATTATTTCAACTTCAATTTATATTTTTTCAATTTTTTTGTTTGTTATGTTTTTTTGGAGCATAGCAGAAATAATAGTAAAGTTGGAAAATATAAATTTTTATATTTCAAAATATAAAAACAAAAATTAAAACGGCAATTCCCAATCATCGTCATCGCTTGTAAAATTACCCTGCGCTTCCAGCATGCTTTCATTTCCTGCAAACACAACATCTTTTCCCTCTGTCTGTAATGTATATGGTTTCATTCCTGTTGCAAAAGAAGAGAGGATACCGACGTGTTCCATTTCCGAAACAAAGCGGTTCCAATAAGGGCGTGGCGGTGGATTACCTGCTAAATCACCCGTTTGGATTGAAACAATGAGGTTGTCTCCGTTGTGTTTATTGCTCCATCTTTCTACCCAGTGCGCTCCTTGCGGTTCGTATGAAAATGTCAGGGTATTGTCTGAGAGATTGTAATCGATATATTCTTGTGATTCGATCGGTGCATATTGTCCGGTTCTTCCGATACGACGCTCATAAACATAAGGCTCATATTTATCGTAAACGTCTTTTGTCACATGTTCTTGCAAGTTGTTGACCATTTCATTTCCAACAATTCCAAGCGCTTTTGGTATTTGCTTTTTGATGTTTGTTTCTTCTTCGTTGTAGTCTTTTTCAAGTGTATCTAATCCCTTTATATCAACACGGAAAAATCCCATGTTATCACCCTCTTTATAAAATAAAACACCCGTCCCGCCCGTATCAGAGTGGGACGGGTATTTTTCATACATTGTCAAGACTGAAAACGTCCGTATTGCAGTGCGTCATGCTGCCACATTGACCACGGCAACGGTCGTCAAATTGCCGCCGCTTGATCTGTTGAGCGTCACGGTGATCGTGGTATCGCCCGCTGTCGCACCCTCTACAACACCGTTGGTATCGACCGTTGCGATACTGCTTTGCGCGCTTTGATAGGACAGATCCGTATAAACCGGCTGTACCACAGAACCATCCGGCATGAGGTATTTTACGGGAATTTGTTGTTCTTCACCGACCGTCAGCGCCATCGGACCACCGACAATGACAAGCTGCTGAACCGCCTGTGTTTGGTCGCCGCAAGGAACGTACACATAATATGCAAGGTTGTTCGTATTCGCGCCGCACACATCGCATTCCGGCATGTTGTTGACATTTTCCAGCGCACGCCAGTTGTAGGACGTGGTGCTGTTCGTGGTCTGGTTGCCGTCCATCCCCGCGTCGCCCTCCAGCATTGCCAGAGGAACATTAAAATACAGATATCCTTGCAGTGTCCCGGATTCTTTGTTTCCGTTTTGTGCTGCATAAACGGCCCATCTCTGTGAAATGGAAACAACAGAGGGGTTGGCCGCCGCTTTCAGCGGTGCTGACTGCGCCGAGGCCATCTGTGTAAAATAAGTAACCTCATATACCTTTCCGTTTGTTGCGGTAAAATTCTGCACTTCTTTCGTCGTCAGATCAACGCCGTAATTGGTACCGTCTGCGGTTGCAGCGCCTTTTTCGCGCACATAACACCAACCCGTCGTATCGCCGGCGGCCTGGCCGTAGAACAATGCGGGCTGTTGCGTCACCGTCAGCGAGGTACCGGTTGCCGTGATTTCTTCACACACCCGCGCCACGCCGTTATAACTGACTTCGCTGCCGGTCAGAAGCGCACGCTGCGTCAGAGAAAATGCAGCGGATGTATATGTACCAGTCAAACGTGTCGTATGCGGGATAGACATCACCAAACTTTCATTAAAGCCGGTGATATCGGTCAAATCAAAGGTATATTCAATTGCGACATCATTTGCCAAGCGATCATATCCGATCACATCTCCGGTGGTCGGATCATATAACGTCTGATCGACAACACCCATGACAAACATATCTTTGTTTCCGAATGTAAAAGCCATTTTTGTTTCTCCTTTTCTTTGTTTTGTAATTTACGTTTTTTGCTTTACGTTCCCGAATTTTTTTTGTACTTCCTGCATGGACATCGCGCCGGTTTGATTTTGTTTCTTGTCAAAGCACCATGACGGAAACGGGTTGCCCTTTTTGAATTTGACAAAACCGGACATTTCCGCTTGCGCATATATCGTGTAGCGCTTGTCCCGGTCAATCGCTTGTTTTCTGTTCTCAAATTCCCGGATCGTCCATTGATAAATTTCTTTTTCACGGACGTGCGATAAATAAGCAACGGAAGATACCATTTTTTCCACGTCAAATACAATGTCCGGTTCATTTTGAGCGTAAAATTCTCTTTTTTGTATTCCCGCTTCGATCAAATCCCGATTGGCGCTCTCATCGGGGATTTCCACGCAATTTTGTCTTGCCATGACAGGACGTATTTTTTTTGAAAATTCATTTGATTTTAAGCATACCCTTTTTCCATTTTGCATGACGATGATTTGATCAATCAAATGGTCTTTGGTCAAAGATACGTTCACGCTTTTTTCCATTTGTTCCGGCGCAATCCGCAACGCCAGTTCAAATAAATATAATACGGTGGAAAGCAACGTCATATGGGTATCTTTTCCGCTGCTTGCGTGATCCGTATCCATTTTGAAAATTGCGTTCAAGTAGTCATATGCCATATACTGCACAGGGAGAGCAGATAGGCGGATCGACAAGACATTTTTCATGTTCATAAATTCTTCGTAATGCTCCATGGTCAATGGATATAGCGTCAATCCGCATACCTCTATCGGTTCGTCTCTGCGGATTTTTACGCTGATTTCTTTTTGATGCAGATTCTTTTCCATTCTCATTTTCCTTTCTGCACCTATCTATTCAAACCGATTTTTGATCGGATTGAATCAGTTTACAGTTTTTTGCTTCCGGTGTGTTTTCTTGTTTTCGTGTTTGTGTACAATGATGCTGATGAATACAATATACTTTCAATGCGTTTTCCATTTTCCGGTAATCTTCTTTTTCATTCATCATTTTTTTACACAACAAAAACTTATATTGTTTCATTCTTTCTTGATACCGGCAAATATAACTGCACATACCTTAATATCCCTCCAACAAAATAGACGTTTCTTTCTCCGCTCCATTACATGAAATGTTTATAGTTAGTTGTTGAGATGATGGAGACAAACATTGTATTGTGCATGTTAATGTGTCCTCAGATATGTTTGTATAATATTTGTCGGTACTTGCGCCGGAAAAATTCCAAGAAATGTTGTTTTCCGTGGATGCACCATCTACAAAATAAGCAGCTGACAATGTTACCGTTTGATATTGTGGAATGGAAGTAGGCACATTGCTTGTAAAATCAACATATGGTTCTATGGATGATTGCACAGTCACGCCAACCGTACAAAGAAGATTTGGATTTTGGTCAAGCGTAGCCGTGACAAGAGCGCTGCCGGGGGCGACCGGATACAACATGCCGTACGGGTCGACCTCTACAACGCTTTTATCGGCGCTGTCCCATGAAAATGTCACGGGATGTTCTGCACTTGAAAGAATTTCCTCTCCGTTGTGCCAAAAAGAAGCAGTCAATTTTGATGCGTTTAACATGACAAGATTGGTTTTTCCCGTCACTTCGACCGAAAACGATTCTTTTTTTCCTCCTGCAATGCGATTGACCATATCATCCGTCTCGTTTGGTTCTTCCAAGCGAAGTGTGAATGAAAGGAGATGGGAAGAATCAAAGTCTCCTGTGTATTCTTGCGCAAAATTTGAATAACCAGTGATGAAATACGCTTTATCTCCTAAGATCATACGCTTGTTTTCATTTAGTCTTTGCGTGTTTTCATTGTTTTGGCACAACACAGAAAAATATCCGTTCATCAAAACAATATTCAATGGGTTTTCTTGCACACTTGATAACATTGCAATATTTTGAAAAACCATTGGTTCTGTTACAATATTTCCGTAATAATCATAGGAATTGTATGTAACATTACATCTTGATACAATTGCTGTAGCTTTTGGAATAGACATGTTTGATGGGTTTGTGATAATCCATGTGCTACCCATTGTTTGTACCTTTGCACCAATGGGGAGATAACTAATGTTTTTATCTTTTACCATCAAACATTTATAATCTTCTTGCTTTGCATTGGTCAAAGCTGTTTGTCTTTGTGTATTTACATCGGATAAACGTATTTTTACGGCTTTCCAATCAAAAAAGTTTTCCAAAAGTCCCTGCATTTGAGCAGACATATAATCCGTGGAAAGATATGCACGCTGTTGCATGAATAATTTTGTTCTGTTTGCCAGAAATTGTGTTGCGCGGCTTTCATACTGTATCGGCGCATTGGCGTCTGTTCCAACCATGTCGGAAAAAGATGTTACATTGGAAATATATTGTTCACTCTGATTTTTCGGCATCTTCCGTCACCACCGCCGCACGGTATTCTTCCACATCACCGTCAGGTGTTTTTACCTTTGCTTTTGATTTTGTCACGGTTTTCTTTGCGGTATATTCTTCTTTGGCTTTGGCATATCCCTTTTCATAGGCATCTTCGATGTATTTTTCAAGTTCTTCGTAGGAAAGTGCCACGTATCCTTCCAGATTTTTAATCTCTGTCATTGCTTTCACCCCTTTACACAATTTTGACGTTGTTTTGATTGTTGAACGACGGAGCATTTGCAAACGTCTGAACGTCACGATTGACCGTGGCGGACATCTCAAGCCCGATCACCAATTCATGCCCAACGTTTGTGTCTCCGTCGAATATGGCGCGTGTTCCGCTGTCCGGATGCAGCTGTTTTGCCATTTGAAAGGTACCGATCCCATCCATGCAAACGCCGTGCAGTGATTCGATCAGGGCGGACACAATGGCGCCGGATCGGCTGTACACGTCGGTTTTTGTGTTCAATTCATACCCGTAATAGGTAAACACATCAAAGATCACGGATGCGGCAAACGTGTTGTTTTGTGCGTTTGCAATCGTTCTTCCCATATAACAATAAATTCTTGTTTGTGCATCTGTTTGAGACTGCTTGATGTATTGTTGCGGGAATAACCGATATCCTTTGTCTGTCGGCGGCTCCGTCGGATGTTCCGGGTTGAAAAGCACATCCATTTTTTGTTGTATGGTCGGAAGCGGATCATCTAACGGACGCGGCCCGTCATAATACAGATATTTCCACAATCGGCAGCGCGGATAGGAATTGTCATCCGGCGGCGTATAAAGTCCCTGCGGCGCGTCGATCAAATAGTCGCATATCTTCTTTGGAAAATATGCGAATTGATCAAAACCAAAATATGCTTCATGTACTTTGTAATACGGATAATATGGAGAAGTAATGTCTGTCATGTTTCATCAACCTTTTCAACAACTTCTTTTTCATCGTTACTTTCCGGTGCGATCTTTTCCATTGCTTCTCTTAGATTTGTGTTTTCCAGCACAGACAATAACAGTTTTGATAGTTTGACATATGGGTCATTGTATACGGTCAACAAATTCATCACTTCGGTATTGACCGCTTTCTTAAATTCTCTGTAATCACTCAGGATATCAAATGCAATACGTTTTGTATCAGGATCAAATTTGAATCGTTCCATCTGATTAACAGGGTTACCACAAGCAATATCATTGTGAATTTCAAATGCATTGTTTTCTGAAATTTTGTCTTTCACATCTGCTTTCAGATAATAATCCACCAACACAAGCAAACATTGCACGTTTTTCATCATGGCATCTTCTACTTTGACAGAAAATCCGTTTTCTTTATCGGTTGGTGCATCTACAACACACATGTTTGCGATTTGTTTTGATAAAATAATCTTCATTTCAACGGGCATATAAGTGTTGGCATTTTTCAGCATATCTTTTGTTACTTCAAACATGTTTTTATCTCCTCTCGGTTTTTATCCATGGAATCAAATTATTTTGACAATTTGTCGACAATTCTCGTGGCAACTGCGGCCATTTGTGCCCGTGATACAACACGCTGCGGATCTTCGTTGTCCATGATTCCCATTTCGTTTGCCTTTTTCATTCCGTTCTCTGCCGTCTCTGATATGTCCCATGTGTTCCCAAAGCATCCGGCACGGTCAAGAATGACAAGGGTTCTTAAAAACTGATAACTCAACTCCAAGCTGCCCTGATCATTTCCCTGCAAAATTTCGTTGTTGTATAGTTTGTCAATGGTCGGTGTTGCCCATTGCGGTAAATTTGCGTCTATGTATGCCCATTTCACACCGACTTGCTCGAAAAGATCATTGTATTTTTTCTTTAATTCCGTGTTTTCGTTGATCAAAGACTGTACTTGCGATTGTAATGTGTTGAACGCTTGTTTTTCTTCCGCGGTCATCGGTTCGTCCTCCTGTAATCTTTCGTTAACTTTTTGAGCAATATCTGGAAATTTAGAATATAGATAATCTCCGGGACAATCTGTTGATGCAAACATACGATGAGCAGTTAGATTACCGTTTGCATCTCCGGTGAAATTCAATTGTGAAATACCGTTTCTTTTGCAAATGTCAACACACAAATCAATCAATGCGTTATATGCAGCATCACTGACGCGCCACTGACCTCCATTTTCGCAATTTGATACTTCAATGGTAATGGCTTGGTTGTCATTTTCATAATTAGAAGATGTTCCGGCCGTATTGCTTTCCTCTACGACAAGTCCGATTCTTCCGTCATTGCCGATACAGTAATTTGCACTTGCACCACGTGACGGGTTGGAAAAGATATTGCACAACGATTCTACTGACAAAACACCGGCTGCATGATGCGGCGTGATTTTCGTTATTTTGGCAGTACGCTTCCCCCATGTGTTTGACGCCGGTGCCAACTGTGTGTATGAAGCCAATGGACTATTGGACATGTATTTTTCACTCCTTTACAAAGAATCTAATTTATTATGTTAGTACCTATAACAAATGAATTTGTATCTACAATTGTTGACATGAGTCTTTTTGAAATGATACAGTTACTAATAATACCTTTTAGAGCTGATGTTGAGGTGTATACAAGATGTGTCTGAGTTTGTCCACTGGTATTGGCAATTGGAAAGTTTGCATGACTGATTAGAACGTTACATCCCGCATTACCTTCATAAATGACATAGGAGTATGTACCTTGCTGCGCTTTGCATGTGCATGTATAATTTCCACCGTTTACAATTATGTTATGGCTATTACACGCATTGAATAAAATTGAATTGTTACCTCCTGTGTTTGCCACAGATACGTTGCAATAATCAAAAGTACCTTGCGTTGAAAAAACACAATTGTTGTATCCCTTTATTTCAAAATTGCAATTATAACAATAAACATCTCCTGTTTTGTCACTATCCATAATACCCGGGATAACATAACAGCTTGTAATGTTTTGTGTTGCATTCACTTCAATATTTGCATGAAACAAATTGATACCAAATCCAGAAAAAACGTAATTTTTTGCTCTGTCACAATTTATCGTGATTTTTGAGCAATTTGAAAAATCAAACATAATACGTTTATTTGTTTGAGAAGAATATCCAAGTTTCATCCAAACATATGGTGAAAAGTTACCGCTTCCAGAATATGGAGATGTTGCGCCAAATGTACCTACAACATTGATCTTTTTTTGATCTCCATCAGATGCGTTCTGAAAAAAATCTTGCGCAATGTTAGAAAGTTCAACATTATCCGTACTTCCATTGCAATAATAAATATCGTCTGATGTTTTCAAAGTACCAACAACACTATTTCCAGATCGGTCATGAGCTGTATATCCCTCTTTCAGATGTTCCGCGCTGACGGTGTCTGCCGTTAAATCAATGAGCGTTTTCCCGGCGTAGATCACCTTTGAGCAGGCCTTTTCGGCCTGCTCAGACGCCATAGACGACGTCGGTGATTTGCTTCTTTTTGTCATTCCGCATCACCCGCGATGGTAACGGTTTTGCCGCCTGCCGCATTGTCTATCTCGACATACGGAATGGCATTGACCGTGACTTGAGACAGATAGTCGGTTCCCTCATCGGGCAGAACGACTTGTTGGCTTTTGGAAGGCGTGACGGTTTTTGCTTGCGCCGTCACATCGCTGGACGGCTCCAAAGTACCGGTGACGCCCAAAATTTCGACGCCTTGTTTGATATTACCAGCGATCAATTTTGCCTGTTCGGTCGCGTTGATCGAAACTTTACCGCTGCCGTCGTGATAACCCTGCGGGATGGTAACCACCTGCGCTGCCGTATCAATGGTCTTTGTGATGCCGCCGTTGTTGGGCATGGTACCGGTCAGCTTTTCTCCTCCTACATAGGCCGTGGCGCCCGCAAGGATTTCGCTCACGGTTGCAGTGGCATCGGTGGAATCTACGTCAAATGAACATGTACCTGTGATCACGGCGCCGCTCTTATCGTGCGCGGTATAGGAAGCAAGAATTTTGTCGGCGGTTACGGTGTCTGCCGTTAAGTCGATCAGAACGGTTCCGCCATAGACGACTTTGTTGATTGTTTGATTGGTTGCCATTTTAATTACCTCCAATAATAATTGTTTTTCCTGATTCGTTGCTTGTTTCGTAAATGGGTATTTCTTCTACGGTTAAATCGTCCGCCATCACCTTTTGCTCGGTTGGCAGCACTTGGTCTGTTACTTTCGGTATCACATGATAGGAGCCTTCATATGTCGGATATACTGACGGTAACACACCGCTTGTCTGCGGGAATTGCAAGTGTTGGGGCGCAAATTTGTTTTTGTATAGATTTTCCTCGAATCGCCTCATTTCTCCCGCAAGTTGTCGGCGCAGCATCTCTAATCGTTCCGTGTCCGCACGAATTTTGTTCGCGCGGTTTTGCTCATAGAACGACTTATCCTCCGCTTTGGATACCATCGTGAGCCAGTCCATGCTAAAGCGTTCCTGCCACACGATTTGAAAACACATGCCCAGAATATTTTGAATTTGAGAAGATAAATTTTGTGCAAACATCCCGTCTTTGTAAAAGTCCATTTCAAGAACGGTACCCTGTGTGATCGGTTGTTCTTCTGTCGCCGGTACTGTCACGCTTCCCGTTTGTGAATCATAAGCTGCATCCACCCGCGTGTTGGTAATATCTCCGGTTTCATCCGTTTGTCGGATGGAACAGCAAAACAATTCATATCCGGTAAAATCTTCTCCGAGATCAATGGTAAAATTGCTTGTTTCTTCATTCGCAACTGTGTATAACGTGCTGTTGTATGTCGGTTCCACAAATTGCGGATGATCTTGTGTCCCGAGTAAATACGTTTGCATTTCTGCCGGCAAGGTAAACAAGCTGATTGCTGGAATCATATATTGCGACATTTTGCGCGCATAGAGCGCTGGGTTCGTGCAAGATAGTTCATTCAAACGCAAATCGTCTACATACGGTGCGCAATATTTTGTGATAACATGCAGCAAAGGCGTCATGATATCACCCCTCTTTGCTTTGGTTCGGCGGTTCTGTCGGAAGTTCCATAATATGATGGAAAGCAGATGTCATCACGCCGTTTTTCCCAAGTCCGTGATATGCATTGTATTCTTTTTCCAAAAACTGCCGCTCGTTGATGGGACAATATCCAAGCGTAATCCAGTGTTTATATTGATCAAGAATATCTGCTCTCAATAAACATTGCAAACCAACGGAAAAATATTTCAGTCGTTTTCTCCCAACCGTGAATTTTGATGAACAAAAAGCAACGATTGCGCCAAGCAAACATGGAATCGCCCAGTTGATTACAATATCAAGTATTTCCACGATTGCTTTCCCCGCTTCCTGTTGGCTTTGCCATTTGTTTATAGATTTGATTGACGCCTGTTGCTGCAAGGCCTGATACGATACCGACTGCCGCCGATGAAATCACATCGTTTGTCGGAAAATCCGGCATCGCAAACATGCCTACAATACCAAGCACCATACCGATTACGCCGCATAAAACCGGAATCCATTTGTTGTTCAGTTTTGTCGCTTTCAGTGCTTGTGCTGCTAAATAGCAAATAACAGTAATTGCCGCAACCCCTACAATTCCTACATCCATTTTTATTCACCCCTCTTTTTATTTGGATATTTCCTCAGCCATATTTTGTAGTAAGTATTTGAATAGACCATCTTTGTCTGTTTGTTTTGAAATATCATTTAATGTTCTTACCTTTTCCAGAGAAACACGATGATCTCCCTCTTCCGCTGCGGAATAAAACACCTTTGCAACAATTTTTTTGTGTTCTTCACACAACAGTTTGAATGTCGCGCTTAATTCTTCCATTGGCAAGTCTAATAGTTTTTGGTATGTCTTTTCGTTCAATAGTTCGTTTTCTTTGTATGAAACACCAAATCGTGTTCGTTCATCTTCTGTCAATCCATCAATCACAAGCAATTTTCTGCTTTGCAACAGTGAATCTACCACTCGATTCGCTTCGTTCATGAACGCTTTTTTTGGTACTTCAATGATTCCGCAATCTCTTGTAATTCTCCCGAAAATTCCAAGATTCACGGAACAACCGCGCGACATACCGCCAATGTACATGAGTGTTACTTTTTCTTCGGGAATGACTTGAATGGTTGCACAGGATGTTTTTGCAGCACTCGCAGCCAATGCTTCTTGTACCGCTTTCGCAATTGCCTGTTGCAGCTGCTCTTCTGTATACGTCGCTTTTGTTTCTACAGGTTTTCTCTGGGCTGACGTTCTTGTAGATTTTGTTGTTTTTTGCTGCGCCATTTCTCAATCTCCTTTTATATGTCGGATATGGGGGCGGGAGCATGCCGCCCCACATTCCGATGATCATTTAGGCGTTTGTAATTACGCCAACTTTAGATGCAAATACCGTCTTAAAGTCCATCATTGCGCCTGCATTGATATCAATGGTGAAGTCTGCGGTTTCGCTCGGCGTAGCCGTCAACATGATAGGCGAACCCTCATAGTAACCACCATAAATAGGTGCATACCCATAACCGCCTTTTGCAGCGATAAAGATATTATCACCGGTATCAATGGTGCTAACCGTTGTGTTCTGCGTACCGGGTACAACAACCGGCAATACTTCAATCAGTTGTACGCCGCTTGCGTTCGGCAAAAATCCGCGTCTGAACCATTCTTCTCCCAAGCCATATTGCAAACCAACAATTGCTGCACCGCTTCCATCCGTTGGCAAAATGTTCGACAAAACATTGATCGTACCAAATGCCACCAAATCCTGTCTGCGGACACCGTTGACAGCAGCAACCTTTGTTGTAATGCTGTTCCAGTTTTCAGAGGAATATGTGGAAGCAGTCAAAGCAGTGGGAATATAAGTAGTATTGGTAGCAGCAGATGTGAGTTGGCTCATAAAGATTGCATAAATCTTATTCCACATACCACCCATAATGGCAGCATAGTAGTTGCCCGGATCACCGTTTACAACATCCTGATACCATTTGATTTTTGCTTGACAAGCATACATTTTCGGGTTCAGCGTAATTGTTTTTGCGTACAAATAGTTGTATGATGCGCTTCTGCCGCTGCCCCAAGAGGAATCTTCAAACAGGAATACATCGTTTGAACGTACCGTGATCTCTTTTGTGCCACCAAACGGTACGGATTCCCATTGCATCAATCCACCCGTGCTGATATCGTCATATACACGGAACAACAAAGGTTGCAACACATCACGGTCAATGGCTGCCATCGTTGCCAAAAATGTCTGGTCACGGGAAAGAGACAGATCATTTTTCACAATGTTAAAATCGCTTTCCGGCTCCATACCTTTAGCTTTGTATGCCTGCGCGGCACAGAACAAAAACTTTTTCTCGTTGAACGATCTGGACAAATCACCATATCTGATTCCGTTCAGACGTGATACATATTTTTCAGAACGTGGTGTTTCGTTGATTTTACTGCCGCAGTATTCCGCAGCAATCAATCGACCGGTTGCAACAATTTCTTTTCTCGATAATGTTTGACTGTTCAAAGAGACTTTATATTCTTCTGCGTCTTTTGCATCAAACACTTCACGATTGATAGAGTTCAATTTCAAGCTCATTTTCATTTCTCCTTTCTTTTATTTTTCAAATCAGGTTTCACTGGTCAAAAATCCGGTGATTTTCATGACATAACCTGTTTGACCTGCATATGCACCTTCGGTTACATTCTTTGTTCTCAGCAGGGTTGCTGTCAAACCTTGAATGCCGCTGGGAGATGAATATTTTGTCCATACACCGTTGTTGATGTAGAAATTATCACCAGCGGTCAGAGCAGAACCTGAAATGTTACCGGCACCCCACGTGTATTGTTCACCGATGATCAATTCGCAAAAATCGCCGCGTACACCGCTGGGGAGTCCAAGACCAAGTGTATTGGCACCCAAGTTGTACTGCAAATCACCGCTGATTACTTTGTTTACATCATATACATCCAGTGCATAGATGCCGGTGTGATCATATCCGCTCCCTGCCGTATTGGTTGCTGCGATCATGTACCAAGTATTGCCGTTCAAAATATCAAATGATTCATATCCTTCCGACGGGATCAATGCCTTTGGTGTAACCAAGAATCCGGCGGAACAGTCTGCGCCGGTGAAGCTCGAATCATAAGTACCGAACATGCCGGCAACATGTTGTGTACTGTTATGGATGCTGTTAGAAACAGTCACCTCAAACATGGTATTATCCGTAAATGCCATTTTTTATTTCTCCTTTCACTATCTCATAATATTTTCAATTGCGCGTGAAAGAAAATCTTGATTTTCTCCCACATTAGATGTGTGATCCATTTCCCAAGAAAATTTCTTTTCTTTGTTTTGGCTGTTACATTTCATCATTTGTTCAATGCAAGTCGCATCCAAATCACGGCATGCAGCCATATCACCGCAAAACTTACCGTTTTCATCAATCATACTTGCATAAGAAGTTAGTTTTTCGTCCGTCAACATGCTTTCACAAATACTTTGATCAAAGATGTTTCCGCATGTTTCACAAATGGACGCAAAACGCGCGTTGACTGCATCTTTTACAGCGTGTTTGCGCTGATTCATTTCTTGTTCTTCAAAGGAAGAAATTCTTTCATTCAGCTGATCTCTTTCGGCTGTTACAGATGAAAGTTGATCATTCAAACTCACATTTGTTTCTTCGATGGACTGCAAAGAAATACATTCTCCGGCTTTTCCATCTTCGGTCAAATGAGAAATGAACACTTCTTCATTTTCGGATAGCAAAACAATTTGATTTTCATTTGCAGACAACACTTTGTAACCATTGTAAATTTGTTCCAATTCTTTTGCGTTCATCTCGTTTTGGCTCACTCCTTTTTCGTTATTTTTTTGCGGATTTTCTGTAAATTGCTCGGCAATGGAAGCAACCTTTAATGTCATTCTTTCACGGTCACTTCGTCCCATAGATGCAAGCAACCGTATATTTGCTTCTGCCACTGCCGGTTGTACATCTTCTCCAAGTATCGTTGTTCCCAAGACTTCGTAATTTTCGTAGACTTCCGTCGTTCCTTCCATGCGCATTTTGGTGATCAATGTCTCGATGCTCACGCTCATTCCTGCAAGTCCCTGTTCTTGCAGTTTTTTCACCAATTCTTGTGCGTACCATTTCCATATATATCCGGTTCCAACGATCCATGTTTTTCCGTCCACGACTTCCGTTCGGATATCATTTTCATCTAAAAAATAACCGACGATCCGCTCTGCCGTGTCATCCATAAAGGATGCTGTCACATTTCCGTTTTCGTCTATGGTTTCTCGGAAATTATGACCGTCACCGATTTTGTTACCAACATATGCAACTAAAATCGGCGTCTGCGCAAATAATTTTTTATGCGCTTCCAGGTTTTCATAACGGCTTTTATTTCCCGTTATATCATCATTCAAAAGCCACAATTCGACTTTTCGTCTCCAACGGTTACCGCTTTCCATCACCCGTAAATTTGCCGGGATAGATAAAAGACGGGTTCCGTTGTCCGGGCTTCTGGTTTTATACTTGCTCAATCGTCATCTTCCTCACTTTCCACATCATTTCCTTTCGTGAATGGTTCGTGTTTTTCAACCCAATTATCAAACGATGTATAAGATGGTTCTGTGTCCCACATTGCCCATGCTTCCAGTAAAAATGTTCTGTTTTTACTGTTTCTCATCAACAACGTTTCAATAGAACGTGCCATTGCAGATAATTCCGGTACTTCCGTGTCGATTTCAATGATGATATTGTTTAATGAAATATCTGTTTGGTCTATGATTCCAACACATACCTCAAATACACGATCTAAATCGTTCAATTCTTCTGTGAGTTCTCCAATGGGTGGATATTCTACACTCAATCCGTTTTCTGCGAAAATATCTTTGAATGTATCCACTTCATCCGGCTGTATGTGTTCCAATGCGTGAATATAATCCGTCAAAGACTTCATACCGAAACGATACCATGTGATTTCTTTTATCAAAGCAAAAAATCTTTCAGCTTCTCCATATGCTGTCATTACTTCTCGCATTGGTTCCCGTAACGGTTTGAATTTTGGATTTTCATAATTGTAATAATCCTTTTTCTTCATCTACTCACCCCTCATCAATTGCTTTTTCCCTTGCATCAATGGTATCTTCCGAATCGGTTTCATCGTCCATGTCAGACGTTGGACGTCCCGTTTTTTCATCTTCACCGCCTGTTTGGGTGTATGAAGTTTGCGGTACTTTCAACAGTTCCAAAATACCTGAATTGTTTACGGTATTCATCATGGAAAACTTATCAAGAATACTATCTCCATCTAAAGCAGACAGGATAAAATATGCGGAAGTATCTCCACGTGCGATTGCTTTCTCTGCATTTTCTCGTATTGTCTGATCATTATAAATAGAACCGAAAAATACAAACGACCAGTCATATTTGAGATTCAAAGATTCATAAATGGTATTCATCATCCGCTCAAATTTACGGTAAATACAATCGCAAAAACGGCTTTCCAACAGTTTCGCTGCTTCTACTTGTGATGCTTTGATATCTTCGTCAACAGGTATCAATGCAGACAATCCGGCTTTGCTTCCGGCATACCGATTGAAAGAAGATGAAATTTCATTTGCGTTTGCGCTTTCTGCATAATCATGAGATTTGATGTTTTCAACAGGTGCGGTGAAGAACGCTGTTCCACCTGTATTGTTTTGTCTCATGAGTGCGTTGAAAAATGCTTCGTACAGTGCGCGACCGCCAATTGATAATTTATAACTATCTTCTTTTTCTGTTCCTGTATCAGTAAAATAGGGAATTTCACCTGTGAATATTTTGATCAAAGGATTCAAAAGAAGAGAAAGCTGCGCGGCTTCATAATCCGCTTGTTGAGAGTATGTAAGCATCAGTCCTGATAGAGGACTTGCAATTGCCGGTGAAATATCATCTATTTCAAAACACCAAACGCGATCAACGGGTAAGGAAACATAATAGAACCAACGTCCGTTTTGATAAAATAGTCTTGGACTTCCTTTTGCATTTGTTTTCAGTGCATTTTCATTGACAAAATATCTTTTATCAGAACAATAAACAACATGTGGATCATTTGAAACGATATTATCCAAATCTGATATTGTTTTTACTGCTTTTTCAAAATCTTCCAGATATGGTAAAAACAAGTCACCGTATTGCCGCCAATCAGTACCCGGTTCCAAAAAATACATCATGTTAAAGCTGATCGTCCATCCGCTCACATTGTTCCTACCGATCAGCCAACACCAATCGATTGGTAACTGCTGCAAAAAAGCATATGGTACTTTGTTGTGAGATTTATCTACTTTACAACGTACTTGATATATTACTTTTCCCTCTGTTACCGATTGACCGGTAATTTCGTGCGCAATGGTTTCCGGACGCATCTCTTTGTTTATTTTGTCAATCAAAACAGCTTCTCTTTGAAATTCTTTTGATTTCACGTCATCAGCATTTACATAAAGCGGTTTTGTATAGTACCGATAGGATGGTATATCCGCATATGTTTTCGTGATTTTGAAATATGGATATGCTGTCCACCGAAGCACTTCACTTGTTGAGCGCAACGGTTGTTCATTGGAATATGGATTTCTCAGAAAATCACCGATATCTTCTTTGGAATAGTCAGCGGGTAAAGAAGAAATTGCTTTAATTCTCCTGTTTTGAATTTGCGGCTGATTTGCAAAACCAATTCCTGCATGTGTAAACGCATTAAAGATACCAGCTTGTGGTACGCTGTTTGCATATTGCAGTGCGATTTTATTGAACCGCTCAACCACAGATTCATAACTGTTCGTTTCATTTTCTCTTTTTTCTTCACGCTTCATGATCTTCTTTCACCCCCTTTGATGCTTTTTGTAGTTCTTCTTCTAACAAATTTACAAAAGAGTTCAAAATATCAGAATATTCTTCTTCCGCTTCTTTCATTGCTTTCCTGTTGATTTCCATTTTGCATGACAGTAACCATGCTCGCTCGTCCGGCGTGATGTTTTTTTCCTTTTCCAAAGGAATTTTTACAAATCCAACAGGCGCTTTTTGATCCGTATAAATCAACATGTATTTACCGTTGTAAAAGCTGTACATGTCATTTGTTCTGCAAAAATTACCTATGTACAGAGAATATTTTTCCATATTTACCTCCGGCGCAATGAAAGAAGTTGCGATCTAATGTCTTTAGAAGATGGAACGAATGCTGGTATCAAATCTGTATTTCCATTCGAAAACTTTTTGATTTCTTCTTTCCATGCAGATTCTTTTCTTGCGTGTTCTACTTCCAATGTGTGCTCCAATTTTGATGCAAACCAAACAGCGTATTTCAAAGCTGACCAAGAATCTCGTTGAATGGATTTTGATACACGAACCTCTTTGTATCCTTTTCCACTTGGTGCAACCATCAAATTCTGTATTTGTTCAGCCAATTCATTTGTTCGGTAATAAGGCTGCAAGATAGAAGCATCTGCATACTCGTCTTTGATACCATGTTGTCTTTTATATTGTTCCAGTCCATCCAAAACATCCGGTGTAAGCATCCGTATGTTTCCTTGTTGAAATTCGACACGGATATATCTGATCATGTCCCAATCAGGGTCTCTCGTACCTGTACCGCCGGCTTTAACAGGATATATAATAGGCAAAGCGTTTTCTTGCTCTAATTCTCTGCTTTCCAAATGCTGGTAACAACAAAGCGGGATGTTGTCAGCAGACGGCTTGATCAACTCATTCATGACCTGTTTACCATACTGCCAAGCGTCGATCACGATATATGTTGCACCCGCGCCATCCATTGTGTATCTCAGCCACAGGTTTTTTAGACGCTCTGCCTGTTTTGCTGCATCTTTTGGTGGCGGGTAGTTATCAACAAAAACGATGTCCTTTTTGTATTTGTCTCTTTTTATATTTGATTTCTCATCAATAACTCTGGTGAGCTTTAGAACAACATCCGCGCACTTTGCATTGTTTGTTCCATCTTCATAGGAAACGTCATGTCCTACGATATAAATACAGTCTTTGTCACCGCAGTGTTTGCTTTCCATCCGTTTTAATGTTCTGCTCTGTGACAAATCTTCATCACTGACCATTGGATTTTCCGCAGTCCCGGTATATGTCGCACACATTTGACGAAGAAAATCTTCTCTGGTCATAGAGTTTTTTAGTTCTTCCACATATGTCTCATCTCGAATGCCAAACAACACCGACATTTCCCATGAGATATCCGCGCAAAAACCATCTCCAATGGGTGCATATATCATTTTTTTCATGGTGTCTGCACGATATTTGTAACACGCCGGGTTTTGTCTACGGCTTGCGTTTGTAATGTATTTATAATGCGGAGAAAAAAATGTTTTGTCAGTTTTTTGATTGATTTTCCTGCTCAAACGGCACGTTGGTATAACTTTGCTTTCAAAGTCTGAAAAATCAAATTTCGGGTCGGTTTCCTGCCCAATTTCTTCACCGACAAGCATGTGACAGTTTCCACCTTGAATGGCACCAATTGCAAGTTCAGAACCAAAATCCGTGTAAATAATAAACGCGTCTTTTGTTTCGCTTCTCACTTTCCACAGTTCTGCCAATGGTGGATAATTCCGCTCAATTTGACGGAACGCTTTTCGTGCGAGTTCCGCTGCCTGTTTTTGGCTTGGTGCATAATAACGAATGACCGTACCCGGATATAACACACCATCCGTCATGCAAGAAAGAATGACATCGTATGTTTTACCAAGTCCTCTGGATGAAGTGATCATTGTTTTTCTGTAATGTGCAAAGGAACGTAAAATCAAACGGGAAGGTAATTCCAATGTAAAATCTGCATTGGGAGATTCGATCAAATCAAGAAAACGGTCTGGAAATGCTCTGAAAAAAGATATCAAATATGCGCCGCTGGTCAAATTTGATTGAAGATAATCAAATCCCTTTTCGGTCTCTATTCTTACCATGCGACCTTGTTTTTTTGAATATCTATATCCGCTTGCCATTTCTCATCCCTTTTTTCGCGGTTTTCTTTGCTTTTTCTTATCAATCCGTACAGTGCTCAATTGTGCATATCGTTTCGAGCGTTTTTCCTCTTCGCTTTCCTCTTTTTCAAATTCTTGTAGTTCGTCGGTTACTTCCATATATTCCGGCAACTCATAGACAATTGGTTGATCTGCATTTTTCCGTGCATTGTTGATAATATTCATCTCTAATTGATGCGCTGCATCAAGCGTCTGTTTATATCCTTTTCCGCGCATCACTTTGATTAGTTCGTTCTGCATTTCCGATATTGATAGAAAATCTCCGTCTTTCATCAGTCCAGATTTTTCAAATGCGTCAATCCATGCGTCTGGACGAAAATTCTCAACTTTCTTTTCGTCTTTTTTTCTCATGGCTTCGCTTGCCAATAGATTGTCTACCGCTTTCAATGCGTCCAATGCTTCTTTTGTATTTGACGCCCTTCGTGCTTTGTCTGATACAAGCTGCCATTTTGCAACTTCTTCCAAGGTGTAAATCATTTGCTCGGTGATCGTTTGACCACGAAAACCATTGAGACGGCTTTCATACATACGATCTAAGGCATCGTATTCTTCTGAGGTATACCCATCTTCCATACCCCATTTTTCTCTTTGTTCCGGCGTTCCCGGTAATTTACCGATTCGCTCTTGCTCTACGGAAATATAACGCGCAAAATCTGATTCTGACAGATTTTTTCCGAACACGCGCCGAATATCACACACGCCGCTGAAAAATGTTTTTTCTGTTTTTCCTCCGAGTTCTCCGTTTTCAAAGAGAATATCTATATACTTTTCCCATCTGTTCCCGTCAAAATTGACAAGATCAATGGGACATAATAGGGGCTTGCATGGAATGTCATAGGCTGCACAACAAATAAAGATTGAAAGATGGCAACCGTTTTCTTCTTCCAGTTTGGAAAAATGTTTGCTTTGACAGTCGATACAAATACCGCATCCGATTGTTTCTTCTTTTTCGGACAATTGTTTTCCGCAAAAGATACAATCATTCATTACATTTTCCCCTTTTTCTTTTGATGCCCAATTATACTACAAAATGTGGTTCAATTAAAAGAGGATATCTACCAAAATGGTCATTTTATACTAAAATTTACAATTTTGTAATATCTTTTTTGTGTAAAATGTTGCATTTTACTTTTTCAAGATATATAATTAGTGCAGTTAATACAACCAAATGGGGGAAATTGACATGTTCAAACATTTTACATGGACTGACAGACTAAAGATAGAAAAGATGTTGAAAGACGGAGAACCAATTAAACAAATTGCAAAACGTTTGCATTTCTCTTTATCTGCTGTTTATAAGGAAATACAAAGAGGAAGATATACACATTTGAATAGCGACTACACCACAGAGGAACGGTATTCACCGGACATCTCTGAACAAAAATATAGGGAACATCTATCTGCCAAAGGCGCAGATTTGAAAATAGGGAACGATCACAAGTTGGCAAATTTTATTGAGGATAAGATTTGCAATGAAAAATATTCACCTTCCGCTGTGATTGCGGAAATAAAAGAAAAAGGACTTGTATTTGATACATCGATTTGTGTGAAAACAATCTACAATTACATTGACAAAGGTGTATTTTTGAAATTGACAAATAAAGATTTACCAATGAAAGGGATACACAAAAGAAAATACAAAAAAATCCGTGCAGCAAAATGCCCGCACGGAGAAAGTATTGAATTACGACCAAAAGAAATTGATGAAAGAAATACATTTGGACACTGGGAAATGGATTGCGTTGTTGGAAAGAAAAAAACAAAAAAGACGCTCCTTGTATTATCGGAACGTCTCACCAGACAAGAAATTATTATACCGATGAAAGATCATACCGCAGAAAGTGTTGTAAAATCATTGAACGCGCTCGAACAAAAGTTTTCCACATCTTTTCCACAGGTTTTCCACACCATCACTGTGGATAACGGTTCAGAGTTTTCCAACGTTGTGGAAATGGAACAATCATGTATCAAAAAAGGACATAAAAGAACAAAAATATATTATTGTCATCCGTATTGCGCATCCGAAAGAGGAACGAACGAAAATACAAATAAAATCATACGCCGGTTTCTTCCAAAAGGTACGGACTTGAATAAATATTCAAACAAATATATTAAGTATGTGCAGGACTGGATCAACAATTATCCACGAAAGATTCTTGGTTGGAAAACATCACAATCTTTGTTTGATCAACACATGAAAAAGCTGTCTCTTTGCCATTCATAATTTATTTACAAAATTATTTTCTCCATAACTATTGCATTTTTCGTATGGACGTGGTAACATTTATGTAGAAAGGAAAACAACCCAAAATTAACAGAATGTTCTTATATTAAATATTAAAAGAAAGTGAGGTAACGTAGAACATATGCAATATGAATTTTTGACTTTTGAAGATCGCAAAAAGATTGAAGAATTGTATAACAATGGAACTCGTGTTGCAGAAATCGCACAAACGCTTAGTAGATGCGAAAACACAATTTACAACGACTTAAGAAAAGGACTGACGAACAAAATTGGTCAATTCGGTAGAAGAATTTACAGCGCGCAACAAGCACAGGAAATCGCTCAGCAGGGTATAAAAAATCGCGGTGGTAATATGAAAGAGAGGAATAAAAAATGAACGGTATCAATCAAGCAGCACACGAAATTCACAAGAATGCTGTGCAGCATGGATGGTGGGAACAAGAAAGAGAGTTTCCGGAAATCGTCGCACTAATCCATTCCGAAGTATCGGAAGCACTGGAAGAATACAGAAACGGACATGCTGCAACTGAAACATATTACAGAAAAGACGGAAAGCCGGAAGGAATCCCATCTGAACTTGCAGATGTAATTATTCGTATCTTTGACTACTGCGGTTACGCTGGTATCGACATTGAAAAGGCAATCAAAGAAAAACATGAGTTTAACGAGTCCCGACCATACAGACACGGAGGAAAAGTTTGTTGATATGGCTTATCATTGTGTTTTTAATGAGAGCAAAGAATGCAATGGTTGCGGACGTTGTAACGGAGAAGTTGTTTTCTATTGTGATTCTTGCGAAAAAGAAATCTATGATGGAGAAACATGTTACGAAATTTGTGGATATATATACTGCGAGGATTGCATAAATGAATCAGAAATAACTGCACAGCGTGACCATTATTTAGATGATTATGCGGACGAAAAATACGAAGAAATGCGAGATCAAGAGTTATTTTAGTTACATATTTTTTCTGTGGAAAATGTTGTTGAAAACCTGTGGAAAACTTTAATCAAAATTGATAAAAGCAAATAGTTTTCCACAGGATGATGAGAAAATTAAAAAAATCAACAAAGAGAATAAAAAGAAAAAAGAAAAACAAAGAAAAAGCGGCGCAAAAAGAAAATTAAAGAAAAAAGATAAACAAGAGAAATCCTTTAGTACATCACATTACACCGCGCGGGACGCGCGTGTGTGCGTGTATACGTATGCGCGGTATTATATTAAGAAACGGGGCGGTTTTCAGATTGAAATTAGAGAATGAGGGGAAGCCATGGGATAGATTGGATTTGAGATATGTCATCGTCCTTTACAACGAAAGGTACACCGTAAACGGAATAGCAGAACGACTTGGACGCACTGAAAAAGAAGTATATGCAAAAATACGGCAGCTACGAAACAAAAAAATTTTGAACACTCTTGAAAAAAGTGTTTGTGACGATAATTGTTTTGAATGCAAGTATTATGATTGCATTATAAGTGCAGCCGAATCTAGGAGACGTGAAAACAAAAATCACAGGAGAGGTAAAGAGAGGAAATTGAAATGACTTGCAACGAAAAAAGTGAAAAATACATTGTTGAAAAACAGGCAAAACTTTTAGGAGAATGGGTAAAAAAGATGCAAGAAAAAGATAAGAGAATCAAAGAACTTGAGGAAGATGTTGTCTTTTTGAAAAAGGTAATTGCACTTTGTATGAGACAGAACGAAAAGCCATGTGTAGTATACAGAGATATAGGATATATTCCTGATTTTATTTTAGAAGAAAACATTGGAGACGAAACGATTATACGAATGGTGAAAAGAAAATGAGAACTATATCATATCAAGAATTACAAATAATACTTGAAAAGCATAAAAGATGGCTAAACGGAGAATATGGTGGTGAACGAGCAGACCTCAGAGATGCAGACCTCAACGGAGCAAACCTCAGAGGAGCAAACCTAATAGTAGCAAACCTCAGAGGAGCAAACCTCAGAGAATCATACCTAAGCGGAGCATACCTCAACGGAGCAAACCTCAGAGGAGCAAACCTCAGAGGAGCAAACCTCAGAGAATCATACCTAAGCGGAGCATACCTCAACGGAGCAAACCTCAGAGGAGCAGACCTAAGAAAAGCAGACCTCGGCGGAGCAGACCTCAGAGATGCAGACCTCAACGGAGCAAACCTCAGAGGAGCAAACCT
>ERZ1090861.163-NODE-163-length-43880-cov-186.028135_pt1 | contig 43880 bp, 71 predicted proteins | sample MGYA00478482_ERZ1090861 | MGnify/ENA primary metagenome ERZ1090861 (study PRJEB33644, sample SAMEA5815744) | chicken gut metagenome | biome: Chicken; feature: Gastrointestinal Tract; material: Caecum | place: Ireland | collected 2019-01-01 | study: A study of... | reverse complement strand
CCAGAGAGGATGGTGCTTTCAATCATCGGTTTTACAGTCATCGTGTGCCTCCTTCTGCTATGAAGCGATTGAGATTTTGGGTTTGTGCCTGCATGTTTTGGAGGGTGTATATTTTGGCGTGGTCCTCCCGGGCCTGGCGGCGGTACTCGTCCACCTGCTTTTCCAGCATCCGGGCTTTTTCCAGGCCCAGGCAGTCGCGGGAGGGGTCTAGGATGCACTTTTCTGTCAATATATCGCCTCCTTGTGGTTGGGTGTTTCTGGTGTTCACATAGCTTCAGCCCCCGCAGAGGGAACAGCGTTTGTTCGTCCTGTCATTGGTATTCCTCCTCAACTCAAGAATTTGTAGTGCATTCCATATCCTGGTGATGCACCAGCTGTAAAATGTTGCATCGTTACTTGAGAATTCGAATAATTCCCGACTCTAACAATATTTTGATTTGACGAAAGAACAAAAGACTTTTCCAAGTCAACAAAGCAAAAATCACCTAACCCTGTAAACTCACTTCCAGCGTTATCTAATGCTCCCTCCGGCCCCCAAACAAAACAAATAGCGGTTTTTCCAGGGGGGACGCTAACGGAATGGCTCATCCATTCTCCAGCAACCCTCACAGAAATTGATTGAGTCTCCGTATTAAAATCAGATTCAGGAATAAAATCCCTGTTTGATGCAGAACTTCCTCCACCCACAGCATTACTTCTTCCAATCATAAAATCACCTCCTTATATAGAAATTACGTTGAAATTATCGTCCACAAGCGCTGTGCTGGGCAGAACCAAAGCGGGCCGCACCCCAATCGAATTGCTGCATCTCCAGTTGTAGTAGTCACCATTGGAGAGGACGCCCCAGACGCCGTCGGTACCGTTGGTGAGCGGGGAGCGTCGCCACCAGTAGGCGGCGCTGCCGTTATACTTGGCGATGCGCTTGTTATTAGCGGAACTGCTTGTACCAGAACTGAAGTACGAGAGCTTTGCACCGTCATGAGGGAAGTACTGGTTATCACTGGTGGTCCAGCCCACCTCGTAGCCGGACAGCAGGAAGATTTTGCAGCTCAGGCCGTTTGCGCCGGACGCTACCGAGCCGTCGGAACCAGTACCGTTCTGGTACGGGATTTTCACCTGCTTGATTTGGGAGAGCACCCCAGCGCTATATCTGGATGTCCAACTTCCGTTAAGATAAGCGTGAATATCCGAGTTTTTGTAGTCGTTGTCCGAGCTATCCCACATCCTATTTTCCGCAACGTCCTTCCGCAGCACCCAGCACCCGTCACAGCTTGCGTCGTACATCGAAGAGGGTAAGCCCTGGTTGACAATCATGTATTCCACCGGCGCACCGTTCTCATTGATCTTCACCAGTGTTCCCACGTCTAGGGTGGAGATCTGGGTTCCAGCCGCTACCGGCATAGCTCTCACATTGGTATTTCCGATCATGCGCTCACCGCCTTAATGCAGGTTACAGAACCCACGCTCACTGCCTCTGTAAGCGCCTCTGTGGCGTAGATGTACACGCCGCCATCGTAGGACTCGGAAACAGGAGAGAGCTTTCCAGAAAGGGCGTCAGTAGAGTTGAAATTCACACTGGGAACATGGTTTGCTGTCACACCGGAAAGAGCAATGGACGCCCGATAGGGATAGTCTGAGTAGGTGGAATCACTGGCCCAGGCGCTTGCCACCACAGTCTGCGGGCCAAAGGCTAAAACAGGGTTGTCCACCCATTCGGCACCATTCGCTCCCTGCGCCAATAGCTGGCCTTGCGTTCCTCCCTCCGGCAATCCAGAAGGAGCTTCCTGCGCAATCGCATTTCCAGAAGAATCAAAGCCTACTACTTGGCCTTGGGTGCCGGTGAGCTTTAATTGTGCGCCAACATCCGCAGCTGTCGTACCATGAGGATTTCCAGACGTTATCTGGCTGTGGTCATAGGCGGTTTTGCCCCGGTCACCCCGGTAGGCTGTTTCGCTGGTCTCGCCCAAAGCCAAAGATGGAGAAATCTCCACATAGGACGAGCCTCCCCAGCGGTAGGTGAGATTCGTGTCTGTGGCAACGTAGATAATTCCAGCAGAACCAACAGGGGGAAACGCCGATTGGCTAGAATACTCCACTACATCATCCACATAGGATGGAAGCTGGCTTGTAGGCACATGACCGCTGGTGTCCAGCTCCGCCAGGCCATTGGATGCACCTTTTAGAGAAGACAGCAGAAAATTCTCTCCGCTGATCGTATAGGTGCTGCCACTCATATTTCCAACAATTCCGTTTGTTGCCTGCAACGTAAGCGCGTTTACTCCGTTGATGGTAGCGTCGTTGCCCGGGGCGCCGTCTTGGCCGTTCTTCCCATCCCGGCCGGGTGCTCCGTCCTCGCCAGGAGCGCCATCTGCCCCCTTCAACCCGGTAAATTGAAACGCAAATACCTTTGCAGTATCTGGTCCGCTTGCCTGCACGGTAACATTTGGCGTTCCAGTGGTGTTGTCCACCGTAGCGGTGGGAGTGCCAAAGCCAGCGGCAGCTCCATCGGCGCCATCTTCTCCAGGTTCGCCCGGAGGGCCTTGCGGGCCTGTCTTCCCTGTTGGACCCTGTGGACCCGTATCGCCTTTTGCACCTTGCAGCTGTCCCTGGGAAATCCATTGGCCTTCCCCTTCTGTGGTGTCCCACATGTAGATGGTGTATGGCTCGCTTGTACCTACGTTGTACATATGTCCCTGGGAGGGCTGTGTCACAGCGGACTGCAATGCCCCTAGGGTGTCATAGGTGCCAAGAATATCCAGCCCTGTACCAGTATCGCCCTTATCTCCTTTGGGGCCTTGTGGCCCTTCTGGCCCTTCTTCACCTTGATCCCCTTTCGGGCCTTGTGCGCCAGTCTCTCCCTTTTCTCCTTGGGGTCCCTGGGAACCTGTTTCACCTTTTTCACCTTGTGGGCCTTGGCTTCCTGTGTCCCCCTTATCCCCTTTGGGGCCTTGCGGGCCAACGTCGCCTTTGGGGCCTTCCGGCCCCTGGGGACCGGTCAGGGCTTCAAGTTGCTCTTCGGTGAAGTCCTCATATTCAAATGGCTCTCCTTTATCACCCTTAGGCCCCTGCGGACCCGTTGGGCCTGCGGGACCTTGTGCGCCAGTAGGGCCTTGGGGTCCTGTGGATCCTTGCGGGCCTGTTTCTCCTTGGGGTCCCGTGTCGCCCTTGTCCCCTTTCTCACCTTGAGGCCCCTGCCAGCTGCCAGCATCTTCCCATTCTGAGGTTTCCGTATCCCACCAATAAAGGTGAGTCCCCACCAAGTAGGAGTCTCCTTCTTCGCCAGTAGGATGATCCTGTTTCAAATTTTCCAAGGAATCATATTGGCCCAGCCACAATACAGGGTCGCCTTTATCGCCTTTCAAGGAGGCGAGCCACTCTTTTTCTGTTCCCTGGAATCCGTGTTTCACCGCAATTCCATACGCGGAAATGTAGTATCTAGGAGATAGCGGTGGATACTCAAACATAATCCCACCTCCAGTTATCAGCAGGCCGATACATATTGGCAAACCATCGCATAAATTCGTTGAAGTCAGAGTTAAACATGGTCATGGTGTTCTGATAGTTGCCATACTCCCCGTTGTGGTAGTCAATCATGGCCTGCATATAGGTCAAATACAGCTTGTCAAACGGGGGATCTACCAGCAAAACCGTATCCTTGTCGTCGGACCAGCGGTATGTAATAAATTCCACAGGAGCCTGTAAAAAGATTTGGGTCTGCACCATGCCTTCCACGTTGGAAATCCACTTTGCTTTGTCATCCTCGGTGAAATCATTCGGCTTCACCCGGTCGGTAAAATCAATCACTTCCTGAACGGTCATTCATAAACACCCCCTAAAACAAAAAAGCCGAGAGCCAATGCCCTCGGCCCTCTTTGTCGTTACGCGCCAATCAACTGAGTACCGGTAGATACACCGCCTACAGCGGCAAATCGCCAATCGTTGAAGCCAGCAGTAAACCGGGCATAGCCCTGCCACACATTGGCATCGTTGCCCTCATCAACACGGGAGCGAACCTCCAGATTCACACGGTCGAGCCACACAGCGCCGCCGTACTCCTTGTTGTAGCCAGAAGACAACACAATCCAGGGAGAGGTGCTCGCTGCAATGTACTGGTTGAGGTAGGGCCACACAATCACGTTCCACCGGCCAAACTGGAAGTTGAAGCCGTTGTTCGCGGTGTTGGGGTCTTTGTCAGCACCAATGGCAGCAAATACGTCCCGCTTCAGCTTCCAGTCGTTGGGAATCACGATGGTGTCGGGAACAACATCCAGAATCTGGTCGTTATCGCCGCGGAAGTCCTGCATCTCAGCCTCCACAGCGCTCAGCGCGTCCACAGAGAAAGCGTCCTTGAACACATTTCCCTGGGCAGCGCCCTTCACCTTAGAGGGATGGTCGGTAGCAAACAGAGCCTTGCCGTCTGCCACAGAAGTGTCAAACTTGTGGCCACGGAAAGTCACGGTCTTGTTGCCAGCAATAGCAGCGCCCAGCAGAGCGGCGCCGAACAGCTCGCGTGTACGGTAGTAACCGGAGATGAAAGAGGCGGGCCGCTTGCGAAGGTCCATCACCTTGGAATCGTCCACAATTTCGCGGGAAAGCGAGAACTGGTCTTTCCAGGTCATGTGCTCCAGGTACTTGTCAAAGCCCTCCTGCATCATATCCTCGGGGTATTCACCATTCTCACCCACGGGCTGGAAGCCGTCCATTGCGGTCATGGTGGTAAACTTCTCAGCCCAGTGCTTAGAAGTCTCCATTTCAAAAATGTGGGGGAGAACGCTCTTCTGTTCGAACGCCTCCCCTCGCTTCTCCAGGAACATCCGAATCGGAGCCTGGGACTTGCCAAAAATGCTGTCCTGAAGGCCGGAGCCTTCGGTAAAAGTAATGCCAGCCATTACTTATCCTCCTTTTTCATAAATCTGCTTTTTCAAAAATCCTTTTTCAAAACTGAATACGATTTATTCAGTGGGGTCGGGCTGCACAAAACGCACCCGGGTAATCTTATCGTCGGTATAAGCAACCTCGGCGGTGCCGCCGGTGGTGTTGGTGATGCTCAGGCCATCACTTCCAATCTGCACTTTAGCGCCGACAACCTGGGAGAAAGAAGAGGGAGTAGCCACTTCGTAAATGGTATCGGGTACCACGCGAACCACCCCGATAGTATCACCAGCAGTGAGAGCTTCGCCTCGCTCAGTCACACACATGTACTGGGGAAGGTCAGCGCCGGAGGCAATCGCCAAATTACCGGAAGTGACTTTCAGCGCCATGCCTACTTTAGGAGTGATAGCGCCGCACGACATATAAAGAATGCCGGGAATGCTGCCATCAACGGTCTGATGTCTGAGAAATGCCATCTGTATTTCATTCCTTTCTTGCGTATTTGTTGTAGTGTGCTTGAATTTCCGCATCCGTAGCTTCCGGCATGAGCGCCCGATATTCTGCCACCACGTCTGCCGGGACAGGGACGGCACCCTGGCCCCGGGGAGTGACGGGCTGCAAATGGTTTTTCCCACCAATGGAGTTGAGCGCTTGCTGCTTTGCTGCTTCTGCGGCCTTGGCTGTAAGCCTATCGTAATTCAAAACCTTGTAGGCATCGGCCAACTCGTAGCCTTTGCCAACCATGTCATAAAGCTTGTCAAAATTGTCCAGCTTGGAAAGGTCTTCCATCGACTTGATTTCCGGGGATATCATCTGAATCTCACGCATCTGGGAATCGATCTTGGCCCGGATTTCCAAGTCCATCACTTTCTGTTGAGCTGCTTTCCCAGCCTGCACCTCGGGGAGAGAATCCACAAAACGCTGGTAGTCTTCGGGGCTCATACCCGCTTTCTCCTGCATTTCTTTGCGTTGTTCCTCCACAAAGCGCTGGCGGTACGCCTGCATTTCAGCGTGGTTTGTAATGGGCTTGTTGGTGTACGGGTCAGTCAGGCCTAAACTAGCAATACTCTTGTCTAGCTCGGCATTCATGCGTTTTTCTGCATCAGCCTCAGCCTTGCGGCGCATGGCCGCATACCTCGCGTTTTCTTCATCCGTCTGCACGCGGTGGCTTTCATCAGAAGGTTTCTGCTCGGTTTCTGCGCCTTCTTCAACATGTGATTCCCCAGCAGGCTCGGCGGCTTCCTGCTCGTTTGCGCCTACGTTGTCCTCGGTTGCAGGGTCGGCGGTTTCCTGCACTTCTTCGCCTTCGATACCGAATACAGCGTTGTAATCAATCTTTGCCATAGTGGATTTCCTTTCTGGATTTTTGCGCTATTCCTGCGAATTACTTGCTTTTGCCAGTGCGGAGGTCGTTGCCCCGCTTCACGGTGCCGTGGGTGTTCTTGGGGGTCTGGAAAGGTGCCTGCACAACCTGGGTGCCTGCATTGGAAATCTTCCCAACGTAGCCCTTGCCCTTGCCACTGTTTTTCATGGAATCATCCTCCTTGCTGTATATTCCCACCGTTGCCGGATTGGGTTCTCATTGCCTGCATTGCATCGGCCTGGGCGTTCATCTGCTGCGCCTGGGCCTGCATCTGCATCATCTGTTGCTGCTGTATCGCCTGCGCTTGAAGCTGCTGCTGATACCGCATTTCCATAAATGCTTTGGTTTCGCTGGAGCCTGGATAATGCAACTGCTCCATCTTTGTCCAATATAAAATAAGCGTCTGGAGGTCCATAGGGTCTCCAAACGCGCCAGATTGTAGATTTGTCCTTGTCTCCTGCCACATGGCCTCCCGGTTGTTTGCCAGGGGCGCTGTGGTATCACAGCTGAATAAGAACTGGTCGTTCCAGTACCATTCCCCGGTTTTGTCCTGCTCCAGGAAGTCATACCGATTGAATTCTTCGTAAACTGTATCGCCGTTCATGTCGCGGGCCAACACAGGCCGGGGCTCATCTGCATACGCCAGCTTAAACTTGAACATGGCTTCAAACAGCGCGGCATACGCGGCATCCTTCATAACGCGCTTTGATTCCAGACGCCCAGCGGCCTGGGCAGCTGCAAATTCTTTCGCGGTGCCAGATGTTGCCGTGTTGTCCCTACGGCCTTGGAAGCTATCGGTGATACCAATAATCTGCCGGGCTTCCTCATACACTTGCGCCAGGTATGTCAAATCCTGTGAAATATTCCCCTGCATATCCTTGACAGAAATAAGCTGTGCGTTACCGGCGTTTCCTGGGCGAATTACCTTCATGTCCTCCGCATCCGCACGGATAGAAGCATCATCCGGAAGAATCATGTATGAACCAGATTTCACCAGCTTTTCCACAATTTTGGATTCAATCCGATTGCACGTGTTCTGCTGGTCACGCACCTTGTCCACGTCCGAATCCCCCAAGAATTCACCAAACAGAGACACGTTCTTCTGTAGCACAATTGGGTATATGTTCGGCTGATAGTAAGGAATCTCTGTGGGCTTTACCTCCAGAGTGGCCATATCTACAACAGCAGCAGGAATTACAGTTCCGTCCGACCTTTGCACAGGTGTACTAAGCGTCTCATACTCTTGGACCTCGGCCGTCCATTTGCTGCTGCCGCACTTGGGGCATTTGCCGCCCTCCAAGGGCTTCGCCTCACCGCACACTGTGCACCGCTGCACCCGGCGGGCTTGGTAATCGTCCAGGTCTTCCAGCTCAATATCGTTCACCCACGAATATAAGCCAATGCCGCCCTTAGAATTGCGGTAGTACGCGATATACTGCGTGACCATGTCATCAGCGGGGGAGACGTTGCTTTCGCTCTTTATATCAGGCTCCTGCTCCGATTCATCTTTGACCCTAACATTGTACCGACGGCGTATATACTCTTTTGTCTGCGGTATTTTTAGGATGATGTAGTCCATATCCTCAATACCAGAATACACGCCATCCTGGGGAATCACCTGCTTTGGATGCAGCAGCGACACGTTGAGCTCTCCCACCGTAGTGTGGGAACGCTGGGTATTGTCCCACTCCACTAAGAACATGCCGCCGCCCTGGATGGGAACCGTCCTTTCCTGCTGGTCATTGAGCATCTCAAACGGCATCCGGTTTAATTCGTTCCGCAGCATGTCCTCAATGATTTTGGCTTTCTTCTCATCCTTCTGGCGCTTGGCTGTCACCTTGGGCTGGGGGATAGAAGAATTGACCTGGGCCTCGATAATCTCCGCCGTCAGGTTGCGCACATGGTTAGCTTTGCGCTTGCGGTCTCCCGCCACGCGGATGTCTAACACCCGGCTGCCTTTATAGGCACGTTCTCGCCTATCCATATCGTCAAGCTTGCTTTCATACGCGCTCTCGTTGCGTTCAAGCCTGGCTTGCCACATCTCTAAATTTGCATTACCCATAGTAATCACCACCTGTATATGGCGTGCCCCATCTCTTGCGCAGGATTGCTTTTTCCTCGGGGCTTGCCTTGCTGTAATCCTGCCACATGTCCCTAGTCCACTTGCGCTGCGTGTACTCTCCTGCACTCTGCTGCATTTTGGAGTAGTACGCGATTGCCAGCGCCATCACACAGTCATCGTGCGCCCCTTCCTGGGCCTCCGGCCGGCCGTTTTCATTGCGGACAAAGGTGAGCATCTCGTTTAACGTGTCTCTATCGTTAATCCACTCGCAGTGCTCCCGGACTACCTCCACCAGGCCAGATATCACAACGGGCCTGGTACTCTTGGACGTCTGGAAGCCATAGCTTTGCCGTATCCTGTGGGTGAAGCTGTCCTCTGCCTGGCGCACAAACTGCCGGGGGTACCGCAGCCTTTCCAACTCCCGAATGGGGTAACTGGAGAAGTTAGCCTCGATACTCACAAGGGCCTTGTTGTAGTACATCCCCAGGCAATACACCTGCTTGGCGAAAAGGTCTTCATCCATCTGCCCGCGCATGGTGCACACCTGGGCGCCGGTGATATGGTCTACCACCTGGGCAACGCTAAAGTCTGAACCCTCCCCGGCAGTATCCCCGCCTATCACGTAAGACACGCCCTGCTGGGGCTGCTGGTATATTCTGATGGGGCCGGAGCCCTCCACCCAGCGGATAGAGCTATCATCAATCACCACTTCATTTGCCTGGGGATTGTACCAGGTAGAGAATACAAACTCCCCTTGCGCTATAGGTGCTTGTATCTCTTGCAGCCGCTGGGAAACCTTCTGGGCGTCGAAGATGGTCTGCCCCAGCACACCCCATTCACCTAGGCAATACACGGAATAATAATAGGGGTCGGTATCCTTGTAGCCCTCCAGGGTGGCCTTATAGTCGTCATCTAGGAAAGCGTTGTCCTTATAGGTGCTCTTGAGACAAACCGCTCGGGGGTCTTGCCTATCGAAGAACCGCAGTTTCAGCCAGTGCAGCACGGACACGGGGTTGAAGGTGAGCACAATCTGCTTGTGTGTCCCTTTGCCACGCAGGCGCACATCCAGCTGATTGAAGTCCTCTTCCTGGATTTCGGAAGCCTCCTCCACCCAGATATCTGTAAGCTCGCCTTTGGGGAAGGTGACGGACTTTAGCTTTTCCGTATCGTCCAGGCCTTTGAAGATAACGCTGTTGCCATTGGCACAAGATATGCGCATGTCTCCCTCTTTGCAGCTAAAAAGCTCGGACAAGCCCCACTTGCTTATAATCTGCTGAAACAGGGCAAAGGTGCTATCCCGGTTTGTAGCAGCTACAGCACGCACCACCAGGACATTGCACAGGGGCAGCGTCAACAGCCGGTAGAGGAACCGCTGCACCGCAAAGACGCTTTTCCCAGAGCCTGCGCCGCCGTATAGTACCATGTAGCGGTGGGTGTCATCTTCTAGAAGGGGGAGAAAGCGCGGATTAAATACTTTTTTACTAATCTCAACAGTCATTCGTCCACCAGCTCCACGCGAATCTTGCTGCCAGAAAGGCCCACATCCTTCTTTTCACTGTAGTTAAAGCCATTCTGGAGAATGAACCGCGCGCCCGCGCTGGCGTCCCGATTGTAGGAAAGTTGTATGTTTTCCTCCTCAATTTTTAATTTGGCTCTCGTTATAATGGTAACGTAATCATCGGAATTATTCTCATTTTCTCTGTCAGTGTAGCGGTAAAGCGCTTGCCGAGACATAAACCCCAAAGCAAGCGCAAGCCCTGCCACGGAAGGAACGCGGCCCTTTTCCGAGCACTCCTCAAAATACGCATCTACGGCAGCTTGCAGCGCTTTTGCACTTCTCCAGCGCCTAGGATTGCCTTTGCCCGCCATGTGATCACCTCCAGACATAGAAAAAGCCCTCAGAAACTTCTTCTGAGGGTGATTGCTATATAAGAAAAGAGCCTCCCGCGCAGGGAAGCCCTTTTTTTCTACATGTTTTTGCGTAGGATATCTAATATATATCCTTGCAGGCTTTTGCCTGCCTTTTGTGCTGCATCCCGTATCTTTTGGCCCTCTTCTTTGCTAGGCCGCAGTGTAATGCTATCTTGCCGCCGATTGTACGCTATACTTGCCCGCTTCTGGGATTCGCTTGTAGGCATACTATCACCTCCCATGCTATGATACCATAGCTGGGAAAATACGTCTACGTATATATTGCACAAACCTAAACGTCTACGTTTGTAGCATCTCCCAATTGCTTTTTCGTATACGTAGACGTATAATAGAGCCATACCAGAGAGGCCCTCGCCTCAGAGAGGAGACTACACCATGAAATTTTTCGCGAGTTGCACCACCATTGAAGAGCTGCGGAAGCTTTACCGCCGTCTCGCCGTCCAATACCACCCCGACCTCGGGGGAGACACCGAAACGATGAAGCAGATAAATGCCGAGTACGACAAAGCTTTTGAATCTTTGAAGAACCGGCACAACGCCCAGGCTACCGCCAGCGGCTCCCGCGTCATCAATGAGACCCCCGAAGAGTTCCGCCAGGTGATTGAAAAGATCATCAATATCCCCGGTATCATCATTGAGCTTTGCGGCTCCTGGATTTGGATTTCTGGAGATACCAAAAGCTGCAAAGACCAGCTAAAATCTGCCGGGTGCTTCTGGTCCAGTAAAAAGAAAATGTGGTACTGGAGAGCTCCGGAAGACGCCGTGCACACTCGCTCACACAAGACTATGGAAGAAATCCGTACAAAGTACGGCTCGGAAATCATTGCTACCCGTTCCGCCGAACCTTTGCCCGCCTGATGATGGCCGACCGGCTACCGGCCGAAACCCCTTCGGGGGTCGCGGGAATCCGCAGAAAGGAGGTTGCCCTCATGGATTACAGCAGCGGGGAATGGAGAAGAACATACTACATTTACCTGTACGATCCCAACAGCATCGCCACTCCGGAATACGTCAGAACCAAAGATTCCTACGTGCAGGAAGATATCGCAAGGCTAGAAGAAGCTTTGGCCACTTTGAAGCAATACAGGCTGGACCTTATGGAACGCTATCGCTACCTTTCGGAAACTCCCGCTTCTACAGAACTGGTATTGCGCCGCGAACGTGGCTACCGGAGCGCCTATGTTACCTACAAGTTACTTCTCTGCAAATCATACCCGGACGGCACAGAGCACATCGAGCAAATCAGTTCCCATCCAGGGAAAGAACGTAAGCAAGCCATATCCGAGTACAACGCCTACTGCAAAGCTCACCCCGGCCTTCCTCACAGGATGGACATTGAGAAAGCTAAATGGGAAAAGTGAAAAACAAAAAGCGCCCCAGTTCCGCAGCTGAGGCACCTTTTGCTTTTCGGGAGGTATATCCCAAAGGAGGGAGTAGAAAAAATGAAGGAGCATAAGGGAGTTACCCACATCCCCTAGTATTAGTATAGGCGGACAAAACGGACAGAACGGACGCTCGAAAAATTTTTTCAAAATCTTTTTCATAATAGGTTGACATTTACTCGATATCGCGCTATACTGTAGACGCAATCACGAGATTGCTCGCTGCTTTGCAGCCTAATCAAAACTAAAGAAACTAAAGGAGGACAAAAATGGAAGTCAAAGGGTTAAAAATCACAGGATGGAAAAAAGCTGTTAGCGAATCCGGGAATTACGGCGGGAAGCTTTTTAACAACGTCTATTGCAACTTTAAGACCGGCGAGGTGTGGTTAAAAGAGGAGACACAAAACTCCTGGACGGTTTATCAAAATCCTGATGTTATGCAAGTCCTGTCATCTCCCTATAAAATTACCGTCAAACAGCTTGAGGCAGCAATCGAAGATAAGATGGATATTTTGGAAAATATCAAGAGCACCCAGGATTACACGGACCACAGCATGGAATGAACACACAGGGAGGAACATCATCATGAAAAAGTACACCGCAAAAGAAATCGCTGAGTATCTGATGAACGAAAACACTTTCGAATGGGAGTACGGCGAGGCCTACTACTATCTGCACTACACGGACGGGAAGCTCGGTGGCGACGTTGACCACAACGACTTCTGGACACGGGTAAGAGCTCGCTACATCGAGAAATTTTACGATGAGTGCCTGGAAGAAGCCCGAAAAGAGTACTACGGCGAGGATTACGAGGAAGTCATGGAAGATGTGGACGAAAATCAAAAAGAATTCGATGAGCGGCGCATCACCGACATGGCTTTAGACAAGCTCCAGGGGCCTGGGGGTATGTGGGACAAAGAAGACCTTGATAACCCCGACTTTATGGAGGTAGCCCAGGAGCTGGCCGACGAGCTCAACGCTTACATCGAGGAGGAAGAAGATTGCTGATAAGCCTGGTAGAGTACGCAGAGCGCCTCGGTAAGCATCCAGCCACCGTCAGGAAAATGGCGGCGGCTGGTCGCTTTGAGACCGCCAGAAAAATCGGTCGTAATTGGGTGATAGAAGACGCTGAGCCCTGGCCTGATAATCGGCTAAAGAGCGGAAAGTACGTCGGTTGGAGAGCAAGATATGGCCACCACGACGAATAAGGAACACAAAAGATAGGCACTCTCGTAAGAGGGCGCCTTTCCTTTTTATTTCTTGAAGATTCTTTCGTATCGCTTTCGCACAGCATCTGGGCTTTTCCATGTACCAATCTCTCGGCGGACTACATCCCACCGGGTGCCATGCTTTGCCACAGCCCGCAGCAGCTCCTTTTCCTCGTCCTTGTGGGCGTTGATGAAGGCTTCAATTTCCTGCTTCTCTGCCAGGTACTGCCGCAATAGTTCACTGTTCTGCTGGCCGGAGATGACCATGATATGTGGCCCCCAGGGAAATTCCTTTGAGGACGTCATGACCGTGTCCTGCACCGGATGAGACAGCTTCCTGATCTGGCGGCAGATAAAGGGATAGCGTTCAAATTGCTTTTTTTCCATTGGTTTCCTCTTTTCCTACCCTTCTTCTGTGCCACGCTAAATGGCCTCTCAGGTCTGAGATAATGTGCTCCAGTTCTAAAATCTTGGCGGTGGTATCCGCAGACTTGTGCATCCGCATGGCTTCGATCCGCCTTTCTATGCCCGCTATGTTCGCCTCAATTTGCCGGACCTGGGTTTCCTCGCTCATCAAATACCCCCTCTCCAAGCCGCCGGAACAAATCCCAATACTGACAGCACTCGCCCCGCATGGATTCCGGCAGGTGGTAGTACTCGCATTTGTCCAGCATCTTGGGGCCCCAGACGCAAAATTGGCATTGGTCAGTCATGGGAGGCCTCCTTTACAGCTTCGCCCTCTAAAATGGCTTTAAACTCCATATACGCAAGTTCACCATTTAGCGAATCTCTCAGCTTTTTATAAAGTGCGAGCACCTGCTCCCTGGTCATGTCAAAATCTTCTTTGGGCCACAGTCTAGCTTTTCCGTCCAAGACACCCGCAAACCACATTTCCTGGCCATCGAAAATCACGGTTTCACCTGGCTCTAAGTCAAACAAGAATTTCGGATTACTTTTTCCCATTGGTTTCCTCCTGTGCGTTTGGAATTGGCATCCAGTATGCAACCTTTCGCATAATTTTTACTGGTATCCCATCCACAATCACTTCTTTGAAGTCCATTGCTTTAGGGTCAAAGTAGCTTCCGTCAAAATATTCTTTTTTTCCATGCTCGTCAGTTGCTATAACCATGTCTCTAAGGATAAAGACTTGGTAATACTCATCAAATGCAATGCAGGGGATTTGTGGTGCTTTATATTTGACGTTGATTATCTCGCTCATTTCTTTTCCTCCTTTGGCGGACTGGGTAAAGGCATCCAGTGGGTGACTTTACCCGCACCGGGCCCAATGTCCGTCATCCAGTTACCCCACAAAATCCAGCCTACAGACGTTCCAACGCGCTCGCAACGCACGATAACCCTCTGTTTTTCCTCCGGCAACCTCTCCTCCACAGGAATCCACCGCATTTGCTGGACTTCCTCTGGGGTAAAGCCCGTGTCTTCGTAGGCGGCGAGGCGTAAAGCTATGTTTTTCAAGATTTCATCAAACTCTGCTTCTCCCTGGAATCTAGCGATATCCAAAATGTTATACGCACCATTCGGGTCACTTTTCACAAAGAACAAGGTTTCTTCCCAGTCCTCAAATCCAAAGTCCGCATCATGTGTCAACCGTTCCACGCTCATTCCTCCTGTTACAGTTCGAATTGGCTGAAATATTCCAGTACTTCACGCATTGCCATCTGCATGCCTACATACTTCTGGTACTCCGCAGAATAGGTCTGATTAGAGGCGTGCCGCCCCTCGTTGTCTTTTCTGAAAATATCGTTTGCGGTGTTGCGATAGAATACCAGTAAATCCGAAAAGTACTCTTCTGCCGCGTCCGCGTTAAACACCGGCTTTTTGGTATCACTCACACTCATTCCTCCTTGTGCAGGCCGCGCCACTTGAAATTTTCGCAATGGTATTTTTCTCCCTCTATGTAGCATCCGTCTCCTTCGTTCTCGCAATAGTTGCCACACATATCTGCAAGGGCTTTGTCGGCATCGCTATCATCAATTCCATAGCCTCTGCGGATTTCTTCAACCTCGTCTACAAGGTCAGATATGTCTTTTACCGCCGCGTCCCTCTCCCTCCTAAGCCTGTCGTTCTCGGCCCGCAGCTGGTCGATAGCTGTTGTTTGTTCGTACTTTTGACCTCTCAATTCATAAAGGATGTCTGCTTGTTTTTTTCTGGCTGCCTCTTCTTTCTCCAAATCCGCCTGCAGCCTATCGTTCTCGGCTTGGAGCTGCTCCAGGGCGGTGGCGGCTTCATCCAAAACGTCTTCTGCATCTGCAAAAGCGCGGCCCAGCGTTCGGCCACTCCGATAATCCTGCGCTTCTTCTCGCATATGTTTTATCAGCTTTTCAATCTCCATCAGAGTTCCTCCTTATGTTCCATCAGTCTCCTTAAGTGGTCATAAGCCTGCAGCATTTCCGAGCAATCCCATCTATGAGCATGGCACATGAGCTGCAGCAGAAAAACAAAACGTGTATCCATGCTGTCAATTATCATCTCCACGACCTCATCCAATGCATTCTTCTCTGTGTCACTTCGCTCTGTCAGCTTAATGGCTTCCTCCACGATCATCTTCGCGACTTCTACAAGTTCGCCCCATGTAACGGGCTTTTCTTTTTCCTCTGGGGTTAACTCGGCCAAATCTTTTTTATCCATCAAGTTTCCTCCTCTGCTGGCTGCTGTAGATATTCCAACATTTCTTTTTCTGCCTTGTCTCGCGAAATATAAATGTTCCCAGTTGCCATAGGTACATAAACCAAAGATGGAAACAGCCCTTCGATTTCGATCACAAGTTCTTCAGCCAACTCCTCGTCGCTCATGTGCCGGATGCGGTCGGCGTTGGTCACAGGTGGCACAGTAGGCACCCCGTGAGGGCACTGTGCGCCATCAGGCAGAGCGCAATCCGGTTGCCCATTGTACTCGCACTCCTCATAGTCATAACATTTTCTCATGGTGTTTCCTCCTCTCCCTCCGGCGGGCGGCGGTAGGCAATCCACGACACGCCGTATCTCTCGTGCGAATATAACCTATAGGCTTTCCAACCTCGCTCCCAGCAATTATCGCTTGGCTTTTCCCTGGGAAACTCCAGCCACACCCAGTCTGTATAGCTCATTTCTCCGAGTTCATCTAGTGTCAACGGCTTATTCGGCTGGGTGAGGGTGGGCTGGCGCTCAATCAGGAGCCTTATTCCATCATACGTCCATCCAGGCCACACTTGTCCGTGGCTTAGTGCTGTCAGTTCCAGCAAAAGCCTATCAGCATCAATCATTCTTGCCATCTTTCAGCACCTCCTTCTCTGCCATTTTCCAAACGCTATTATGGAATTTGGCCATATCTTGTGTGCCCTTTTTGTACCCTGCTAAATAGCACCAGTCACACAGAATTAAAAGCAGTATTGCCCCGAACAGAGCGCAGGCCACAATTTTATCCATCTTTCATTGCCTCCCGTCTTTTACTACAAGCTGGGCACCAGCATTTCCTGTGTGTGCCAGTCCACCCATATTTTCTTACTTGCTCCATTTCCTCTGCGGGAGTTACATCGAATTCGTCAAAACTGAACCCACAATCATCACACTCCACAGTTACGGAACGTATCACTTTAATTGCCATCTTTCAGCACCTCCTCCAGTCTGTTTGCCAATAGATTGACGGCTTCGTTGGTGAGCGGGGAGCCGCATCGCCAGCAAAACCCATAATCCAGGACATTGTGCGCCCCACACACCGAGCACTTGGAGGCCACGGTTTTAGTGCCATCCGGCAAGGTGTCACTAACTCTCGACGCTTTCATCCGCCTCGCAATTTCCTTACTGGTCATTCTGCACCTCCTCCAATCTCTCCATCACCATGTCCACGGCCTCGTCTGTCATGGGAGCGCCGCAGTTGGGGCAAAAATGCCCTATACAGGGATATTCGTCACTAGCAGTAAGATACTCCCCACAGGCAGAGCACTTTGCCCAGCCAAAGGGCTGCCCGTATTTGTCAACTGGGACTTTTTCTCCGTCTATATCTATCCATTCTCCCCTCACCATTTCCACCTGCTCCCTGGTGATGGGGCGGAGGGCGGAGAGGGCTATTTGCAGGGCTTGCAGGTATTTTGTCATTTCCGGGTAATCTTCTTCTGGATGGGCCGCCAAATCATAAAATGATTTGCAGTAGTCATATTTCTCTTGCAAATATGTAATCGTTTCTTCCCTTGTCATGCTCATGGCTGGCCCTCCTTTGCTCTTTGCCGCGTCGAAAAGCCCTCCTCCGCCGCATCCCGCTTTGCCAGCAGGTGCTGATTTGCCGCCCACAGAGTATCTCGCTCGGTCTGGAGGCGGCGCAGATCGGAGCGCAGCTGCTCGTTTTCGTCTCGCAACTCTGGAATCAATGGGCAATACGCTGCCGGAACAGCGGTGCAAAATCCACCAACCGCTGCGCAATTCCCATTGTCTGGGTGCATGTGATGGCATCCGATGCAGTTCGGCTTGTCCTTTGGTTGGTATGCTCCGCACGGCCATGTCAGGCCGGAACCGGTGCGGCAGTCGTCGTATTTTGTACAGTTCTCGCATTTCATCAGGTTTCCTCCTCTCCCTCCGGCGGGCGCTTCGGCTCCGAGTTATCAACATGAATTTCGCCCCAAATTTTGATTTTGTTGCGATAATCCATCAGCGGGCTGCCAGTCAGAGAACGCGCCCATTGCTCCAAATCTTCTGGCGTCCAATTTCTGAACTTCATGCTTCTCCCTCCGGCGGGCGGCGGTAGAATTTTCCATTGCAGCCTTTTGCATATAGATGTTTTCCACTCCAAGTCGTTAGATTACCTTTATAAACTAAAACCCAACTGTTAATCTGGTCCCACCAAACAGGAGTAGTATCCTCCATCTCCTGTAATTCTTCCAGCGTCAACAGCTCGTTCGGCTGGGTGAGGGTGGGCGCATATGCAATGCTATGCAGTGCCCGATCAAGTCCGGCGTTGTAGCCCACGGCCCACTGCCTATCCGCCTCATGCTTTTGGTCTGTTGGCTGGCGGTGCAGCTTCAGGCCATCCGCCAACCGGTCAGCATCAATCGCCCTTGCCATCTTTCAGCACCTCCTCGAATTGGCTTAATGCCTTTTTTAGCCACTTGACCCGGCATTTTGGGCAAAGCTCTCTATATGTACCGCCGTAATCCACAACAACATTTAGTCCTACGTGGACGTGGATAAAACAATCCGTGTTTACAGGAAAATGAGCACTGTTATAACTGCGGATATCAAAATATTGCTCGTCAACTCCTGTCTTTATATACTCGTTTGGCAAAGGTGCTCCACAATCATCACAGATAAACGTTGTTTCAACCTTTTTCATCTTTCAGCGCCTCCATTTCTCCTTCTGTAATCGTGTGGTCAGTTGCAATTCGGGTAATAGATCCGTCATCCCTATTTGGGCACGCTATATGCTCACATCCATATACGCTGGAGCTGGAATTCGAGCGAAATGGGCAGTTTACTTGTCTGCATTCATTCATCCCGCAGCGCCTCCAATCTAAGCTGGCCCTCTATAGGTCCGCTTTCATGCTTGCAAATACCGATTCTTGCGAATGTACGCTTTGCTGTGTCGGAAATCATTTGATAGGACACTGGCTTACTGTAAAGCCCGCACGCCTCCCACCTCATTGCCCAATCGGCCTTGTTGCTGTGAAAACCTCCATAAGCGGCGCACTTGCGGAATCTCTTGTCGTTGTACTGTACTATCCGTAAGTTGCAACACGTGCCGCATGTGTTCCCGTCTGATACTCCGAAAGAGTAATGCATCAGCTCAATCGGCTTTTGCTTCGCCATACATTGCCTCCAATCTCTCCATCATCATGTCCACGGCCTCGTCTGTCATGGGAGCTCCACACCATTGACAAAATCGCATTGCTGGAGAATCATCCGGATTATCAAATTCATCTGGCAATACAGTTTTGCACTTTGAGCACCGCCATCCCCATTCGCGCTCATATCCATCAATGGGAGTTCCAACTGTTTCGTCGAACCATTCCCATTCACCCCTCCACACCTTCTCCACCTGCTCCCTGGTGATGGGGCGGAGGGCTTCTATTTTTACCTTTTCCAGCTCAATGGCCCTTTGCCGCTGCCGTTTGCCGCAGTGGTGGGACGGGGCGTTTTCCAGGTGCTCCAGCCTGTCCTTACAGCTTTTGAGCGCCGCTTCCCTGGTGGTTTTCATGGCTTAGCCTCCATTCCCTTAATTCCTGTTTGAATTTTTCTCCTGTTTTTTCATTGCCATTTAGCCATTTTAGCAGATCTTTCCGGCATTCTGAGCACAAATCAGCTTCGACGCCAATCCACAAATATACAACCGGAAATGACACGTTCTGAAGCGGCGAATATTCCCACGTTTTCCCGCAGCGTTCGCATTTACACATCTTCATGGCTTTGCTCCTTCCTTTTTTCCCAAATCATGGCGTTCCACGCCACTATCACAGCGTTGTGGCTCTTCTTTGCCCAGGGGCCTTGCAGTCCGCAGTGCTTGCAGTACACCGCCCAGCCCTTCGGCCCGCTCACCCACTGGTGGACATTGTGCCCGCACAGGCACGGCTCGAATCTGGGCCTTTTTGCCTTGATGAGCTTGTACCCCTGGCGCTTGGCCTCGGCTTTCAGTTCTTCCAGGGTCATGCGGCCTGGCTCTCGCAACGCCCCCAGCTTGTCGCAAAAGTCGCAGTCTAGCGGTGTTTCGCAGGTCTGGCAAAAGGAAAATGAATGACCCATGCTTTACTCCTTTCCGCCATCGCCTTCACATGTCTCCCCCATTCCAGTACCACCAGAAAACCGATATCCGTCAGCAGGTGCCACAGGGACGGCAGCCCGCTCTCCTCGTCGATGGAGTCTGTGTTTTCCAGGTAGGCCAGCCAGTGGCGGTAGGCCGCGTCCCGGTAGCGTTGTGGCTCCACCCGTTTCCAGTTGTCTGGGTCTTTGTACTTCTTGCAGCCGAACTCTCTAGTCTTGGTGATGGCCCAGATAATCTTGGGTGGCACCAGCGTGGGCCTTGGCTTCCCCGCGTCACGCTTGGCGGTTTGGTCCATCAAATTCACCTCCAAATTTTTCTCCCACTTTTACGGCGAGTTTCACGTCATCAGCCAGACTGCTTAAAAACTGCATCGGGATAGTAATCTCTCCGCTGCCGTTTATAAGCGTCGCCTTTTGACTTTCAAAATTTATCTTAATTGAGGTAGATTTTCCTTTTACAGTCATTTCTTTGATATCCATAAAATCACCATTATTATCTGAATCGGAAGTTTGAACAGCTATCTTTTTTGGGATTGTATAAAGCCGCTCACCTCTAATCCCTTTCGGCTGACTTCCAATGTACTTCAATACAGTGGCATAGCAGCACCCCAACTTTTCTGCGATTTCGTAGTTTGACCACCCCTCTTGTCTTAAGGTCATCATTTCGTGAACTGTTACATCTCTTTCTAAAGATTTCATCACAGCCCCCTCCTCTCACTCAACCCCAGCACCCATGCCGGGTTGGTGTGGGTATACTCACACAGCCTGCGTATCCCCTCCACAGAAATCTCGGTTCGCCCGCTTATCCACGACCCGATGGTGTTGTAGTTAAGCCCCAGGGCCTCGCTCAGCTCCTTGTTGGACAGCCCGGTGTCGTAGATTACCTGGCGCACCCTCTGCATGATTATTGGGGTTGTCTTGTGTCTGCTCATCTTCCTGCCTCCCATTCTCGATAAATCTCAATCCAGCTTTCAAGGGGCATTGTCACCATCCAGGGCTCGTCATTGCGCCGGTGGAATACCGCTGGAAGCTCTCCTGCTCTCGTGTCCCGCATGGCCTGGTGCATGGCGTCGGTGAGGTTCAGCCTCTCCACACGCTTGCACTCAATGTGGATGCCGGGCAGCCCCACCACATCCGCATCGCCGTTGGCGCCGCAGTACTGCACTGACCTGCTGCAACTGTACCCGTACTCCCTTAGCTTGCGGCATAGCTCCAGCTCTCCTCTTTTTCCTTTGCTTCTGCTGTTCACAGGGTCACCCCCATATCCCGCAAAATCCCCGGCAGTTCTTTGCACAGGGCTTTCGCCTGCCGGATATCCAGCCCGGTCTTGCCTCTCACGCCGGAGATAATCACGCCCTTCCGGTCATCGTCCACTAGGTATTTCAGCCCATCAGCCTCACTCTGGATGCCCCGGACGGGGAATTTATTCTCCAGCCTGTATACTTCCAAGTCACCCATGTTGCCTCCTTTCCCACCACTCCATCACCTGTGCCTCAAAGTCCAGCCGTTCCTCATCGGACAGCGGGCACCAGTGCGGGATGTGGTGTTTGTCCTTGTATCGCCAGTACAGCTTCTGCACCAGCGGGTCTTTCAAATCCAGTTGATACCCGTACTTGTTGGGCACGTCCAAGAAAATCATTCGTACCGCCTCTCCAACTCTTGGAATCGGTGGTACTGGGGCTGCCAGGCAAAGTCAAAGATTCCCGGCCGGCCGTGGCGGTTCTTTTCCAGGTACAGCTTGCTTTCCGCTGTCATATCCCCTGTGAGGTCTATGTCCTTAAAATCCTGAGGGATGAGAAAACCCACATAGTCGGCGTCCTGCTCAATGTCCCCGGATTCCCGCAAGTCTGTTAAGCTGGGCTTTTTCGTAGCCCGTCCCTCAATCTGCCGGTTCATCTGCACCAGCTCCATCACACAGATTTTCTTGGCAAGCGCCAGCTGCTTGAGGGAGTTGGACACCATGCCCAGAGCCTTGTACTGGTCTGTAATCCTAGGTCTAGCCATCAGCCCCAGGTGGTCAATCACCACTACGTCGGGATGTACAAGTTCGATGTAGTGACTAATGCGCTGTACGCTCACCCGGGGCTCCTGCACAAAGTGAAGTTTCCCGGACTTTGAGAAGGTTTCCAGCAGCTTTTTTGCCTTGTCCATCTCTTGGGAGGAAAGGTTTTTGTCCCGGATTTTGGTGGAATCCATGCCCATCAGGGAAGATGCGATCCGCTGCATCAGCTGCACATTTGTCATCTCCATCGAGAAGTACAGCACCGTGGCCCCCCGGCGCCCCATGCGCATGGCAAGGTTGATTGCAAAATCCGTCTTGCCCCCACCAGGCCGCCCGGCGATAACCGCCACCGTTCCCCGCATAAAGCCGCCCATTGCGCTGTCCAAAGTGGAGTAGCCCGTGGTGAAGGTGTCAACCCGGGAGGATGCTTCCAGCCATGCTAGAAACTCTTGGCAGGCCTCGGAGAAGGAAGCCAAGCCCTTTTCCTGCCGGGTGCCCAGAATGCGCTCCTGCTCGTCCACCAGTTCCCGCAACTGGCCCACCTTGGATTCCAGGGAGCCGTTGGAAAGCTCCAAATCCCGGAATTTCCGCTCTATGTTGCCCCATTGCCACTCGTCCTGCACAATCTTCACGTACTCCGCGAAGTGTCCAAGTTTGGGGACAAACTCCGCCGTGCGGATGATAAGCCCGGATAGCTCCGGCAGCTCTTGGGTCAGCAGCACCCCGTCAATGGGCTTGCCCGCCCAGTACAGGTCTAGGGCCTTGCTGAAAATCTTCCTCAAGTCAGCGTCCTGGAACATCTCCACGCCCAGGGCGTCCGCCGCCAGGTTGGCACACTCACGATCGAGCATCATGCCGCCAAGCACGGACATTTCTGCCTCCCAACTCATGGCACCAAGTCCTCCCAGTTGTCTGAATCGGGATTAGGCACCACCCAGTGCATTTTCACAGGAGGGCGGTCAGGGGGCGGATCTGGCCCGGGTTCTTCGTCCTCCCAGCCCTCAGCGTTGAGCCAGGTAGCTGGATAGGGGATGTACTGGCCCCCGTCCTTCTGCCAGTCCTCGGACTGCTTCGCCCGCTCGATAGCTTGCAAGATCGTGGCCAGCATCGTGGAATCGACATGGAGCTTGTCCCATGCCTTTCTAGCTGCTCCCTTGCTTCGCTTCTTGGGATATGCTGCCCAAAACCGGTCGAACCCCTCACCTGTGGGGGGACTATAGGGGGGTATTTCTTGCTTTATTGCTTTTTTGCTTTCTTCAATTGGTGTTAGCTCCGTGTTAGTTCCGTGTTGGTTCCGTGTTGCCTTCGTGTTGATATTCGTGTTAGGAATCGTGTTACCTTCCTGGAATTTATCCCAGTTTTTTATAGCAACCACGCCAATTTTACCGTGTTGGAATCGTGTTAGCTCGCCAGTTGATTCCATGTGGGAAATTGCCGTCCTTACGGCTTGTAAAGACAGTCCCGTTTCTTCCGACAATTTTTTCAAGCTAACCACCCTCTGCCCGGGTTTGATGAGATGCCCGTGCCACTTTTTCTCTTGCCAGTTGCAGGTCAGTAGCAAGTGGGTAAACAGCCGGAACGTGGGAATGTCGTCATACCATTCCCAGGATGTAATAGACCGGAAAAGCCTGACATACCCCTCATTCAGCATTTCCCTCATCCTCTGTAACGAGATTCTTGTGCCAAAGAGCTTTGACAATAGCCGCCGTTGAGTTGCCTCTAGGGTACGTCAGCTCTCCGTTCTCAAGGCTTTCAAGCAGCCAATACGTCACTGCTCCTAAATCATCAAAATCCAGATCTCTCAATATGTCGTAATCTTCTTGTGTAAGCTTCAAATACTTCATGTTATACCTCCCATTTCATCTGTGAATCCGGGTGTTCTTTCATCCACTTCCTGGCGGCCCGCAGGCCTCGAAGGATTTTCTTGGCCCTCTTTAGGGTGGCCCGGTACCACCGTTCCACGTCTTCCCTCTCGTTGGAAGTGGGTAGGTAGTACCCCTTCCCATCCTGTAGATTGATGATTACCACATTGCACCGGGCATCCTCTATCATCTTGCGGGCGACGCGGTCATCGCCTACGATGTTTCCCAGGGCCTCCCTTGAAATTGCGTTTTCCCGTCCCTCCGGGATGTAGTTCTCAATGCGCATGGCTTAAAAGGGGATGTCATCCGCGCCCAGGATTTCTTCCATCTCGTCCTGGGAGAGTGGTGAAGTGGCAGGCAAAACGCTGCTGGCTGCTGGCTCCCGGTGTTGCGTTCCCGAGGAAGTGTTTCTGGATTCGCAGAAGTAGGCGCTTTGCACCACCACCTGGGTGACCTTGCGCTTTACGCCGTCCTTTTCATAAGAGCGGGTTTGAAGCGAGCCGTTCACCGCCATAAGCTGGCCCTTCTGGAAGTATTTGCAGATAAATTCTGCCGTGCCTTTCCAGGCCACGCAGTCTATCCAGTCGGTGCCGTATTCGCCGTCTCCGCCTTTCACGTTGCGCTGCACAGCCAGGGAAAAGCTTGTGACGGGCGTGCCGTTCTGGGTGGTTCTCTGCTCCGGGTCGGCGGAAAGCCGCCCTTGGATGGCTACTATGTTCAGCATTGGTTCTCCTCCTATAGGTAATTTTTCCCGAACTCTCGTATAAAATCGTGGGTGCTCCAGCCCTGCTCCAGCATGGCCTTGCGCTGGCCCCATTGGTGGAGGTATAGGGCGGTGTCCGCATTTTGGTGTACAGCATTTTTCCCGAAGATATGGCAGTCATGGTGGCAAAGGTAAACTACCAGGCCGTATTTCTCGGATTTTTTGCGGTATGAGCCGCCAAAGATGTGCTAATGGTGGCGGTCTAAAGGGTCTGCTGTCCCATTTCTTCCACAAAGGAAGCACTTCTTTTCCGTCACTTGGTATCACCCCACTCTCGCTGTACCTGGGCATCCTTCACGCGGATTTGCAGCTTGTAATTCTGGATGGCCTCCCCCGCCGCCTTGAAGGAGACTTCTTTCAGGTCCCTATCCAGCCGCAGCCGGGCTACCTGCTTGTCCCCACGGGCCATGTCAGGCACGATGGTAACGGGGTTACCGTCCGCACGCAGCTTGGCAATCTCCTGGGCAAGGGCCACCCGGTACTCATACTCTGCCTGGGCAAACTCCTTCCCCCGCCTGCTGTACGCCGCCACGGAGGAATTCAGCAGCTTTGTCAGGTCTCCAATCTCGTTTATCAGGTCGTATCCGGTCATTTCCGCCCCCAGTGGTATACCATCTTTTTGCCATTACAGATGGAAATCGTTTTGATTCGATTATCCTCCGTCTCTAGCTCAATCACTGTGAGAACTAACTTTGGTTTTCCTCGGCTGTCCGTGTTGTAGTTGGGCTTACCGTCTTTGTCTACAGCGGGCACCCAGATGAATGGCACCGTGTACAGCTCCCGGCCAATGCCCCAGTTGAAGCAGGCTCGCTTGAAACTGTCCGAGGCTTCTCCCTTCTGGGCTTCTGTGTTGGACTCTGTCCCGCAATCAGACTTCCAAACCCACTTGTCGCTCAGGTTGTCGTTGTGATAGTTCACATTGATGCCAACCCTGCAAAACAGATTGCCCTTGCACTCGTAGTGCTCCCGCTGCCAATTCTCTGGGCCAACGGTTTCGTCCAGGATGCGCATGTCGCACCGGGCGTCTTTATACAATAGGAGGGCCACTCCGTTTTCTTTGATTTGTGAGACGCGGGCCTCTACTTCATCAGCCCTTAGATTCCGAAATTTCAAAAGGGTCCTCCTCTCTCTCCAAGGGGCAACAGCTCCCAACGTACTTGTGCGGGAACTCCACCGGCTTGTTTACCAGGTTGCACCAGCTGCGAGAAGCGCTGAAATAGGGGCACTTGTCGCACTGGATGTACTCTTTCCCGTTCCAGTCTACAGGGAACAAAACGTGAACGCTCCAAGAGCAATGAACATATTTCTTGATGCCATTCTCCAAGCTCATCGCGCCACCCCCTTCAAGAAGTCTTCCCACTCTCCGGGGCGGCTAGTGCGAAAGTCCCGGGCAGAATCCAGATAAGAATCTCGATTTTGCAACGCCCACTCCAAAACTGCCTGGGCCTTGGCCCTCTCCACATAATCCTGGATGCCGTAGCAATCCCCTTCCGCAGTATTGCACATCCAGTCCACATACTCTTTTATGTGCTGGGCTATGAAATCCGGGAGCTTGTCCTCCACCAGCTGGGGATCTTCTGCCACATCCATCAGGCAGTCGTGGCACAGCTCCCCGCCGTCCAGGGTAAAAGTCTCAAAAGATTCTTGCCCACATACGCTGCATACCATTGCTTTTTCCTTTCTCCCCATGTATAATGAGGATGCAAACTTTTTCTTTGCCGCCTTTCCTGCGCCAACAGGGAGGCGGTATTCTTTTAGTCAGCTTCAACCAATTCCCCATCTTTCAGCGTGTAAAACACATTTGCTTTTACAGATTCTCCGTCCACATAAAAGCAACGGACGTCTTTCCTGTGGTTGTCTTTCCACTCTGCAAGCACAAGCCAACAGCCTTTAGCCCCTTTTGCTTTCCCATATTCTCCCAGAGAACAGGCCACACTTTCTTCTCCAAAAACGGCGGCTACACTCCGGCATCCGGTGTTGGTGGCTATACTCCGGTTGCCGGTGTTGGTGGCTGCACTCTGGTAGCCGGTGTTGGTGGCTGCACTCTGGTAGCCGGTGTTGGTGGCTGCACTCCGGTGGCCGGTGTTGGTGGCGGCACTCTGGTTGCCGGTGTTGGTGGCTGCACTCCGGTGGCCGGTGTTGGTGGCTGCACTCCGGTCGCCGGTGTTGGTGGCTGCACTCCGGTCGCCGGTGTTGGTGGCTGCACTCCAGTAGCCGGTGTTGGTGGCTGCACTCTGGTCGTCGGTGCCCTTATCACAGCTTTCGGCCTTTTCTAAGATAAACTTAACTCCCGCTTTGATGATCCCATCAAGACCAATTTCTGTTCCTATTTTGATTTTCTTACCAGTTCTCTTGCTGTCTCCTTCTTTTTCTTCAATCGCATCCAGCTCTACTTCACAGTACCGGCTGTCAGCAGGTGGATAATATCCAAACACGTCCAATGGAAATTCACAGGCATGAAATCCGCAGGAGCAAAGCTCTGCCTCGCTTTCCTCATATTCCTTGCCCACCTCGTACTGGAAGGGTGGTTTATCATCGTCAGGCTGACACTGCAAATTTTTGTTGAAGCCTTTATATGCTTTTATCCAGCTCATTTATTTTCCTCCTTATGCCGCCCAGTAGTCCTCACGGTTCTTTAACCGGGGCTCTTTGGCTTTGCATTTCGCCTTTGCCTGGTTGATTTTGTCCCGGCGGTCTTGGTGGTCTATCGCCCAGCCGCCGATTCCCATCACAAAAAACATGATAAGCACTGCTATTTCCATTTTGATTCACCTCCTTAGTCAATGAGCAAAAAAATACTCAGCAAGCCTACTTTTTGGAATATGTAGAATTTCGCACGCTTTGAGCATCTCGTTCTGCTTAAAGTCGCGTTTATTATTGAGGCTCAAATTCAGCGTGGTTTCACTGATTCCAAGGGCTTTTGAAAAAGTTTCCTGGGTGTATTTGTACTCTCTCATCCGCCCAGCCAGCTTGCTGTAATCGTATTGCTTCATCGCATTCACCCCTCTCTTTCTGTTCTGGCTCTATTGTAGCACTTTCGATTTCTGAAGTCAATAGTTTTTTAAAGTTTTTCTTGAAAATTCTAAAGTTTCGTGTTATAGTGGTATACAGAAGGGAGGCGGACACATGGCCGAGTTTAAAGACAGGCTGGAAGAAGCCTTAAAATTAAGAGACATGAAGCCCGCTGAGCTTGCGAGGGTATCTGGCGTCACGGAAGGGGCTATTAGTCAGTACAGGAAGGGCGCATATCCCTTCTTCTCCGCCAATTAGAAAATGGCTTGATTCCTGGACTTTCTAGGCTTCAAGCCGTGTTTCTTGATTTTTAGTAACCGTTATCGCGGTATAAACACCGCAAAATATACGCCAAGGCCGCCATAAAATCGCAGGATATCACACGGAATATCACACGAAAAAAGCCAGAATCTTCCTGGGTTTGGAGCTGGTTTCATCGGTGAATACAACACATGCAGACAATAAAAAAAGCCCCGGAAATCCTAGAACCTAGGACACCCGAGGCTTTTCTTAAAGCTTTATGAACCTTACATCCCCGCTTTCTCGGCTTACGCGGCTTTGGATGCCTCCAACTGTAGGCGTAGAAACTCCTGACGTGCTACCACTTAGAGCCGATTTTGTGATGCTCTTTACCGTAGGCAACGATATTGATTTTGCCCTGCCAGTGGTCATCTTCGGCGCTTGCGGGACGCTTCTCATACTGTCACGTCCTGTGCTCAAACTGATTGTTGAGAGCTTTTTCTGCTTGCTGGATGATTTGCTACCAGAGCTTTTCTTACTTGAGGATGACTTACCGGAACTGCTAGAACCACTCCCACTAGGAGTGTATCCGCTGCCACGAGTGCCGCCTACAGGGGAGTTCATATTTTTCCCCTCCAGGTATGCAGTTGAATCCAATAAACTGCCATCTGCGGCGTGTAGCTCAAAGTGAAGATGAGCGCCACTAGACCAGCCAGAGTTGCCCATGTTGCCAATCTGCTGGCCTGCCACAACCTGGTCCCCTTCTTGTACCGCCACATCACTTAGATGCGCCATGATAGCATAGCTTCCATCCTCAAATGTAACCTGTACAAGATTTCCGTAGGAAGCGTTTGTGCCCTCTACACCGGCTTGGCCCATTAGGTTGCCGTATCCGGTTTGAACCCAGGTAACTGTGCCGGATTCTGTTGCGTAGATAGGCTCGGTTTCATTGCTTCCACTATGGCCTATATCTGTGCCTGTATGTCCACTACCAAACCTTTGTGTAACTCTGGTTGAGCTAAAGTTCTCAATGGGGGAATAGCTTTGATTCGGGTCGTTGTAAGATTCTGTAGGCTGGGAGATTGTTGCCGTTTCTTCATCGTCAAACAACGGGCCTTCATACCGTTCCCCGCCATACCAGGGGGCCTCGTCAATGGTGGATTCTTTATATTCCTGCAAGTACAGGTAATTTTTCAGTTCCACCGGCAAATCCAAGTTGTCAATGTAAGTCACTTTTTTGGATTTCGCCGAACCGTAACCCTTCTTTATGGATTCACCATTCTCGTCTTTGTCCCCACGAATTTTGTTCATGGCGTTCCAGTAGGGAACATAGATTCCAGGCGCTATACCATTCTGGTATGCTTCCTCTACTTTGGAATACGTGCTATCGTTCAGCACCACAGACAATGCTTTCAGTTTATCGCTGTCACTGATGGAAGCCCCAGAAATTGCCAGGGCCTGCTGAGTGGCGCCGACGGTATCGGAATCCCCGATGGGCTTCAGACCAGAAATCATGTCTTCCAAGAAAGTTGCAGTTTCTGGAGTTAGGCCAGCTTCTGTGAATCGGTCATATTTTGTTTCGCCAGCTCGGATAATCGAGTAGAATGCGAATTCTTCTTTGAGAGCATCCTTCTGTTCCTGAGTAAACGCCTGCTGGTCAAGCCACTGGGAGAATTTGGTGGCCCTATCAGAAGCTGTAATACCCTCTGTCTCATCGTCATCCAATGTGAGATAGGCCTCATACGCCGCCATATAATCCCGCACGGTCATTCCAGTGTTCACAAGATTTTGCATCTCAGCATATCGGTCCTCGCTCAAGACTTTTTGTTCCAACATGTAATCAATCTCCATGTCGGTCAGGCCGGAAGCCAGCAGCGTCTGAATTTTATCCAGAGACTTAATGCCGTCACCTGCCATAGCGTCCAGCGCTCGGTATGCCTCTACCATGTTCCACCCTTGCTCGGAAAAGTAGTCCATAACTTCGGCGTCTGTTTCCCCGGCAATGGTACGATATAAAATAGCTTTTGCCGCCTGGCTCAAATTGGAGTTGCGAATGGCGATGCGTTGGTCGGCAGATTTTGTCATGCTCTTTATTTGCCGCACAACAGCTTCCACAGCATCCAAATCTTCCCCAAGCGCTTTCATGTCCTCTACATAGCCAGATTCCTTCCACTTAGATTCCTGCCAAGCTTTGATATTGTCCTCAGTCACCCCGGCGGCCTCCATAGCGGCGGTATCCTCGGCAATAGACGGGTCAGCTTCCCATTGCTTTTTAAAGGCGTCCTGCTTCCATCCCTTGATGGTTTCTGCGGTTACACCCACTTGCTCCATCAGGGAAAGGTTTGTCGCGATATCGGGATTCGCTTGCCATTCTTCCTTGAAGCGTTCCTTCATAGCGGAACGAATGTCAGCAAAGGTCCAACCATGATTGTTAATCAAGTCATCCCTTACGGTTTTATAGCCGTCTACATCACCTTTAAGGAGGGCGTCCCATAGGAGGTCATAATACATTCCTTTGTTCTTCTCTACAGGAGCGGAAAGCTGATTGTACTTGTAGGTTATCAGAGGATTATCAATCCCACGGATAACACTCTGGGTAATCGCCCCGCCATCCCGGAGAATGTTCGTTGCAGGGATACCGAGAAGCCTAGCCCCTTGCAGCGCTAAATCGGTCAACGCTTTGTACAGGCTGGTTTTCCCTTCGCCCTGCAACGCCTTGATAAACTTGCCAGCAGCATTCATAAAGTCATCAGCCGCCGCCATGTCCATCCGATCTACAGAGTAACCCTGGTACAAGGACAGGAAGTCTTTCACGTAGGGGATCATATTTAGAATGTTTAGGTTATCCGCAACATTACCAGACAGGAGGTTTTGGAGCACTTCCGTCCAGCTCTCCTCATCCTCCTGTAAGCCAGTGAACGCTTGCCACCACTTTTCCAGATACGTTTCATCGTCGTCATCGTCACGGAGGGCGTCCACAATCGATGCAGCAGCAGCGTTGATTGTGCCACTAATGAGAAACCCAATAGACGCGCGGTAAAGCTTTTTGACTGCCGCACCTTTGGCGCCAGGGCGCGCGGCCTTTACATCCCTCAAAGATGTTCGGAGCAGGTTGTATGTCTTGGAAGGTTCGCCCATGAACGCGGAGGCCATTTTGTTCAGCGTAGAGGGGGAGCGCATGATTTGCGTTCTATGCAACACCGAATCCACCACCTGGGTTCTGTCCACTATTTCCCCGAACTTTTCAGCTGCCTTCATATAGAATTGGTCGCTGCCCACGGGGATCTCTCGGAACTTGTCCTTAACATACCATTGCGCAGCGCTCCACAGCCTCGTCCATGTGATTTCATCGGCTTTTCCAGCAGCGGCCATGAGCCCTTGCTGGAACTTTTCAAACCTTGTATCAGTATCGAGAATAATGTTCTCCAGCTGCCGGCCGGTGTTCACCTCAAAATAGCCCCAGTCTTTCCACTGAGCAATAGGAGCCCATCTTTTCAGAGTTTCCCAGTCCTTGGGGGTAAACACGCCTTGGGCTAGATATTTAGCGTCTATCACCGCCAAAGCGCGAAAATACGCCGTAGGCTGCTGGATGATAATACGTAGGTTTGCTCCAACGGCTGCTCTTTTGTAGTTTGAAAGTAGGAAAGAGGCGTCAAAATCGTTTCTAAGGTTTGCTTGCCCATTAAGATCGGCAATGAACGTTTCAAAATACTTTGCGCCGTTGCTGCCCAAAACACGGGAAATCTGTTCGCTGATGCTGCCTGTGAACCCGTCACCCGTTCTAAAGTTGTATACCCGCTCAGCGTCTTTTAAGAAGGGGAGCCAAGCGTGATAGGCGGTCATTTCCGCAGAATGCTTCGCGAACACAGAAAAAATGTCATACAGCACCAGAGGGTTGCTGGCGTTTTGTTCAAGAGCTTTTGTAAAGCCTTTCCCTTCAATACTGCCCTGTACCTGGGTTTCCCCTAACTGCCGGGCTGTATAGTTCGGGTCAACGTTAATCGGGAAATAATTTTCTTCCGTAAACTTTTGGTACCCATACAGTGCCATAGACACCATGTTGCCGCGCTCTGCAAGGTAGGTAGACATATACATGCCAAGGGCATCTGCCACCCGCTTCTGCCTATCAGTCAGCGTGCTGGTAATCCTTTTCACATCTTCCGGTGTGACACGAACGGGCTCGGTAGACTTCTCAATTTTGTTTCCCTTTACGGTAACCGCGCCCTGCTCAATACCACCGCCGTAAATGTGCTTCCTCCCTTGTTCACGCTGGTCAAGCAGATACAACGCCATTTTCTGGGGAATGGTAAGGTTGATTTTATGGCCATTCACAGTAAAAGTTTCGCTTTTTGTTTCCCGCCAATTCGTGATTTCCTTGCCGGTTACAGTATCCGCTAGGAAATTTTGAATATCCACGAAATCACGAATCTGCGTATCCTGGGCAGCTCGTGCAGCCGCAAACATTGCGTCCCCACCTTCGCCCCATTCGTGGAAGTAATCATAGGGGGCAACGTTCTCAATGTTCAACAACCGGTCTACCGTGCCAATAGCGCCACGGCGTTCAACCTTGGTTTTCTGCGTTTGAAGCCCTTCATACACGGCATTTGCTTGGGCTTCCAAGGTTTTATACCTACTTTCCGCAAACAGCTGGTTCACTGTGCTGATAGAGTGTTCTACTGCTGCCACGGTCGCCCACACGGTGTTCAACTGTTCCTGGGACATATCCTGCAACCGGATGTCCTTCATAGAAATTACAGCGTCCATGTTGGCCTGTAAGTCAGGGTCGATCACCATTGTGTTCTTGTACCGGGGATTGTTCGCGATTTTCACATAGGCCTCTCGCAGTTCGCGGAAAGCCTGTGTCCGTTTGGTAGGGGCGCCCTCGTCAGGCGCAGCCCTGTGCAGTTTCCCATCTTTTCCAATCTTTGTGGAAAAGGTGCTTTCCAGGTTGATGGCATCCAGAAGATTTGCCACGGGCTGGGTCAGTTCGTCAGGAATGTGGCTTTTATCCGTGGGGTGAAGCAGCTTGTGTGACAAATTAGCCACGTGTCTTTGGATTTTTTCCCGGATATCCGCGCGAGACCGGTGATCCCTAGCAACTGCATCCATTTCTTTCTGATGGGCTTTTAGTTTCTGGATCTGTTTTTGCCTTTTGCCCCGTTCTTCTGCACGTACCTGTTTTACCTTTTCGGCGTTAGCTTTTTTAAGTTCAATTCGCTTTACACGGCTTTCTTCCTGGACTTTCTTAACCCTAGCTTGGCTCCTGGCTTTTTCTGCATCAAGCTGTTTGCGAGAACGGATTTTCTCCTTTGTTATCTTTGCGGCTTGTTTGTCGGCAAAAGTAGGGGAGCGCTGAGGAATCGAAAAGAACCGTTCCAGGATGTCGTTTGCAAGAGCTTCTTGTTCTTGGCCTAGGTCAGCCTCCCCAGTTTCAAACGGGTTATATGTGCCTGTGCGAAGGCCATCCAGCACGTTGCCAATATGTTCTAACATGTCGGCTGGGTTCGAATAAAGCTGGCTGTCAAACAACCCTGGGTATTGTTCCTCCAGTGTGCCCCACAAATCTTCAATAGATATGCCGTCCTGAGACACTTTGAACTCTCCGCGATGACGTCTACTAAAATCCGCATATCCGCCAGAAATGTCACGCCGCACAGATTGAGGAATTGCTACAGAGTTTTCTTGAAGTGTTTGCCGAAGAGATGTGTACTCTTCCTGGGTGTAGCTGTTAGTGGCCTCGGCTTGGTTCAACACTTTGCCAGCAATCTCCATTGCTTGGGCTTTAGCTTCTTCAAAGCTCATTTCCACCGTGGTGTTTCCTTCTGTTTTGCTACCACTTCCCATGAAGGTGTACAATGAATCCAGGTCTCGAGTCAAAGCTTCCCGGTCATATCGGCTTCCGTAGTTTTCCAGAATTTGCCTGGCAGTAGCCCGAACTCTAGTGGAATTAGGTTTTGTTTCTGTAGTGCGAGTCATCTGCCTGCGAAGCTCCTGGTTTTGACGCTGCAATCGTTGCACTTGGGTTTCGGGAGAAACCGAGTAGCTTTTATCTGTGGTTTCCGGGGCTGTGGTGCTATCCTGGGAGTTTAATTCCGTTTGTTGAGTAGATTTAAGGGAAACAGCTTCGCGGCCTTGTGAGGCCTCCTGGAGGGCCTGAGAGTATAACCCTTCTGCACGTTTTAGAAAAGCCTTTTCGCTGTTGCCGGTCACTTTCGCAATCATCCTGGTAATCCAGTTTTTAATGCGAGTTGCTAAACTCCTATCCGTTTCCGCTACACGCCGGATAGAATCCGCATCCGTGAAAAGATTCTGAGAAATGTAATCTGCCACAAGCTCGGCATCCACGTCCAATTCTTTCCCCAGTTTATTGTACAGTTCTGTTTTCTGCTGCCGAAGGGTTTCGGCTTCATCCCCAAGTTCGTTTAAAACCAGGTCTTTCAGTTTTTGATAGGCCTGTGTATTTTCCAGGCTGTGCGTGAGCTCATGCGAGAATACGGTGTTAACACTGTCAGCGTTGGGGTTGATATGGATTTCCCCGGTTTGTGTGTCGTAATAGCCGTTTTCGGTGGAGGCCAACGTATCATCAAATACAGTCGTTACCCCGATATCGTTAGACAACTGGGAAATTTTGTTTTGCACTTCCGTGTTGACGGGCTGTACCCGCTCGGTGTTTACCGGTCCCTGGGCAGAATACTGTCTTGCGGGCCGTTGGGCTTTTACCAGAGAATCAGCTTCTTCTTTTGTTAGCCCAAACTGTTGCAAGCCCTGTGACAGCCTACTGTCTGTTACATTATTCGCTACCCCGGCAGCACCACTCATTGCACCACCGGCAATACCACCCACAATGAAAGACTGCAAAGTTTCACTGCCAATATCTTCCCATGCCTTTCTTTCTGCTTGCTGGCGGCTCATGCCCTGGTTCATGTACTGTTGCACTGCCTGGTTTCTCGCGGACTTTGTACCAGAAATAAGCTCATCGTAAATGGTTTGCGCCACTTGTTCTGCTGCTTCTTCGGAGCCCTCTGCAAGGAAGCTTCCTAAGACTTGGCGCAGCAGCTGCGTTGCCGGTTTCTTTCCACCCGCGAAAGCTGCTCCGATTTTGTCCAGGCCTATTTTCTCAAGTGCCGTGGACACCACCGCGCTGGTAGCTCCAAATGCCATAGCTTGCTGGTTAGTCAATCCACGACTAGCAGCGTCCGCATACCCGCTAGCACCGCCCATAAGCCCCATGTACGCTGTGCCTGCCCCAGGAAGATATGCGTTTGCAACAAGTGCTGGAGCCATGTCTGCAATAGCATAACCTGCCTGTCCCAGTGTCTGCAACACAGGATTGTTCGTCTGCTCTAAGGAAGCTTGCCTGGCCGTTTCTTCAGCACGAAGTTGTGCTTGCCCTCTAGTATTGGGGTCTGCGATTCTGTTGCCGTCCTGGCCAAGGGAAGCTATTGCTTCCGCTGCAACTCTCCCTGTTGTGAAAGGCCGCGTAATGATGGTAGAAAGCCCAGCCAAAGTAGGGTTTTCTTCAATAGATTGTTCCATCAAGTTTTGCCGCCTTGTTGCTAAAGTCTGGTTGATTTCTCTGGAAATTCCTTGCTTGTACGCGTTAGCTTTTTCGGGGTCAGTGTACATATAATAGCTGTAGATTTCTTTCTGCTCATCTGTCATAGCGTTGTATTCTTCATAAGAATCCAAGTTACCGCTATTCATGATGATTCGCAAATACTCATCTACTAACTGTTCGCCCTTCTTGGCGTCACTCTTAAATTGTGGGTCGTTTTTGGCGAGTTCTTCCAGCTTTTGAGCTTCTTCTTGCTCTTGCAGGGTTGCCAGGTTACTCTCCACGGTTTGAAGCTGTTCGTTAAGCTGCCGAAGCTGTTGGAGTTGGAGGTTAGCATTCCCGGTTCCGCGGTCAATGCTGTTTTTAGCAGCACGGGACATAGCCTCAATTTGAGATTGCAGCTGGTCTCGTTGCGTTTCCAAGTCCTTTTTCATCTGCCGCTTAGCCTGGTTTTGGGCAGTCAATACACTTTGATAGTCCTTTTTTACAGAGGCACTTAACCCTCCCTGGTTGCTCCAGTCAAAATTTCCAAACAGGGTGGTATAGTTTTCCTCTGCTCTTTGTGCTGCCGGAGCATAATGGTTAAGCGATTCCACAGAACGGTTGTATTCCCTGGCTGCCGTGTTGTAATCATCGGTCAGCTGAGAATACTTGTCCAGGTCTCGCTTGTGGTCGTTCTCCCACCTCTGCAAATCTCGCAAGGCCGCATTAAACTGATTTGCGTTGAACGTTGAAGGGTTTGCCTGGTAGTTGGACAAAGCCTGATTTGCCCGGTTGATTTTTGTTTCATAATCGTTGGCCAGGTACTTAAATCCACTCTGGTTACGGTAGTTTTCCAGTTTTTCTTTGGAAGCTTCCAGCCGACTTTGCTTCTCCTCATGAATGGAAGACAGTTTTTTCCACGTGTTTGCACGTGTGTCTGCCAGTTCTTTGCTGGCATTCAGTTTGCTTGCCGTCACGCCGGGCGCCGTATTGTTGAACTCCCTTCGGGCCCTTCCCGCCTTAATCTGTGTCCACGTGGGCAGCGTGACGCGTTCCGGCTCGGCTTTTTGTGCTGCTGTAGTAGTTTGGTTGAATTTACGCCGATTTCTCCCAGCCTCTATCTGCTTTTTTGCAGAAGAAGTTGAAGTCTTTTTGCTGCTACTTCCAGAGCTAGACGGCTTTTTTGTGCTTCCTCCATCGTTAATCAGAATGAGCTGGTTGTTAATAGGCATGGTATAACCCCCTTATTTGAAATACTGGGATATAAGTTGGTTTAAATAGGTAGTGTTTCCGAGGTTCGCTTGAGCGATAGCCAGGTTATACATCATTTCGAGCCGCTGTGCATCCGTATTGTTTAGCATGTCCTTGTTTGCAGTAATTCCGAGCAGGTCCTTCAGCTTATCATAGTCTCCATACTGGCCAGCTAACAAAGCAAGATTGTAAATCCGGTCGTAATTTTCCGGGATATTACTGATGTCAAAACCTAAATCTTCCAGCTTAGAGTAATCTCCAATCTGAGCTCCGTACAATGCATTTTGCAAAGCTTCCTGACGGTTTGCAATTTGGGTGTTAAGCTCGTCAATGTACTGGCCATATCCAAAGCTTCTGTCAGCGTTCCACTGGGATAGCTCATTCAGATAGCGGTTATACGCCTGCTGGTACAATTCAGGAACCTTGTCCGTCATCTGGGCTGCATAGTAGTCCCCAGCCTGGGTAGCTGCCGCTGTAGCATAGGAAGAAGGAATTCCCCCAGTAGATGCAGCCGTAGTCCCCAAAGCGTCCTGGGTAGCCCTCTGGCCTTCTCTGGTGTACTGCTTCTTGTACGCCTGCCAAACTGGGTCGCTTTCCAAATCGTAGGAAAATGTAGGCTTTTCCGGGGCCACATAGTCGTTAGGGGAATCGACTGGAGTGTACCCGAAGCCGTCATCGCCTCCAAGATAGCCACCATACAGAGAGCGGATGGCCTCGGCCTGTTGGTTGTATTTTGCTCTATCAGCTGCCGTTTTAGCCTGGTTCCACCGAACCTTAGCATCGATTAGGCCCATGCCTGCATTAGGGTTTTTCTGCGCAAGCTGCATGTCCGCGTCAGAAAATCCAATCCCGCTTTGGTTGTAGGCTTTCAAGAAATCGTCGTAAGTATAACTGACTGCCACTGTTATTCACCCTTTCTGTTAAAATAGTTCACTGCCAACATATCTCTTTCGAGTAAAGCTCCACAGTTTCCACACGCCGGTCGCTTGCAGCTTAATGCGGAAATGGTCGCACCGCCGGGGAACAATGGGAATTAAGAATGTCCGTTTTCGGGACGCTGTCAAATTGGCGATTTCCATCCATTGCTTGCTGTCAGGCCGCATGAAGACCTTCATCGTTGTACCTTCATCCAGTTCCATGCGTAGCTGGAATTTTAAAAGCCCCTTTTTGTCAGGGCTTTCATCGTAGAAATCATTGAATTCCACCCAGCTTGTCAGTGGCCCTTCTGCAGTCCCTTCCTCCACCGGCCTTGACCGTCCATCCAGCCACATATTTCCATCGGCCCCAAGCATATACAATCCACCGTTCCATGCAAAGCCAACAGGAGCCCACGCGTCTTCTCTATGCCACAAGTTAGTCTCTGTGTCATACACAAAAAGGCTGTATTCCCCGTCTCCGTCCTGCATGGATACAAAATAACGACGGCCATCCGAGCCGGCCACCGCATTGTGATAATCTTCAGTTCCGAAAGGTCTATACGCAGACTGAGGAATGCCGCCGGCATACACGACTATGCCAGCCCTAGAAAGATACATCAGCCTTTCCCCAGCAACGGCCAGGCTTGCGCCGCTGCCAGCTTCTACCCCCAGGCTGGCGGATCCCATTACCTGGAAATTAGAAGGTTTGTCTCCATACACCTTGTATATGTGTTCTTCCTTGAAAAAGATAGGATATCCCAGATACGAAGTACAGGCAGTGAAGTCGCCAGCGCTTCCCACGTCCACCGCAAAACATGCTGTCGAAACCGTGTCATAGTTATCCCAGATAAACGGGTTTCCCAAATAAGAACACCGAATAGTATCGCCTTTGCATCCCCAAAGCCGGTTCTCGTTTTCACATATGAAGTCTAAGTCGGGAACCTCTCGCTTCAACGTTAAATTTTGTCCGCTGGCGTTAGTGAAGCTGTTTTCGTAAAAGCGCAGCGTTTTTTTATCGTCGGATATTTCTCGAATAATAGCTGTTTTGTTGTTCCCTGATTGAGTGCTCCCACTGATAACGATTGCCTCGTTGACCTCGAAAGGGAAGGGTGAGCCAGTTGTAACTATGGAATTACCAGCAGCACTTTCTCCAGCATAGGTGCCGTCTTGAAAGCGGGCGGTGCCGCTCCAAGAGGCCTCCAAATTTCCGAACTCATCTTTGACGGTGTTGTAATAGGCTTTGTCAGGGAATATTACTAGGTAGGCCCCTAACGCACAGAAAGTCTTCTTGCTATTAGCCACCGTGCCCTTCTTGGTGCCTTTGTAGTAGAAATTCGTTCCATCCACCCAAAACAAACCGTCTTTGGCGGCAATCCCGTTGGGCGTGGACAAAGTGCGGATTTTTGTGCGTTGCGGCCTTGGCGTTAACATGGGGGAGAGGTCGCCACACAGGTTTTCCATATCCCAAATGCTTCCCTCATCAGCGCCCAGGTTGTGGTCGTACCCTCCAAATTCCACCTGCATCTGTTTGCGTAGCCCATCTGTATTGGGAAGAACTGGCAATCCTTGCATGTTATCACCTCTCAGTTTGATACTATCTTTGTGTTGTTATAATAAATCCCATCATCTCTAAATTCATAAGCCAGTTTGTTAGGGGAATGAATTCGGGCGGCGTTCTGCCCGCTTATTTCAACTCGACCACCGTCTGCGCCTATGTACACATTGGCGTTTTTGGATGTTACGGACAGGTTGGTGTCTGAAATGAGCTTTAACGCGAAGCTTCCCATTGCCTCGAAAAAGACTCTATACCGGCTTTCGTTTCCAGAGCCATCGCTGTTTCCGTAGGTATCCATCTGGATACGCCCTACCATCCGGTTGTTGTAGTAGAACCGTATTTCTCCGTCTGACGCCCCTTGTGAAGAATTGAGAGAGCATTTCAAAACGGAACCTTCTATGGTACCGCTCTTAACGTGTGAGCCGCTGATATAGGTGACGCCCCCCTGGGTGTAGACCTGTAGACCGTCCACATCCTGCTTTACTTGGGAAAACTGGCCGTTCAGATTTGAAACTGTACTGGAAATGCCGCTGACCTGGATTTGCAAAGATGAATAGTTCCCTTCAACATCTTCCACTTGGTTAACTATCTCGCCTACATCTTGATACAACGTAGATATGTTGCCCTTCATATCAGTGACTTGAATTTGAATGGGCCCCGTAAATTGCTTTTGCATCCCATCCAGTTCAGATTCATTGAAATTGCTTATTCCAAGATTGTTTAGAACATATCGCAGTTGTTCCAGCAGCATAAACAAATAGTTGGTAATGGTTGAAATTTGTTCTTTTTGGGATTTCCCTGATAAGTCAGGAAAGTTAACATCTGCCATCATGATATTGTTAGGCATCCAAGCACCTCCATAAAAGAATAGAGGCGGGAAAATTCCCACCTCTAGTTCTCTTTAGTCTTTGTTCAGCTGTTCCATGCATCGCCGAATTTTTTCTTTGTCGCGTTCACTCCCAGCAGCGGCCATTGCACTTTCCAGCATGTCCATCAGTTCTTCTTTTTCACCGTGGCTGTATCCGTTCATGTACCTGCCCCGGCTGTCTCGCCGACGGCGGGAATACCCGTCGCCATACTCGCCCTCATAATCACGGTCTCTGTACCGGCGGGAATATTCGCCGTAACTGGATTCGCCTTTCAGCGCCTCGATTTTGTAGATGTTTTTGACTGTATCTGTAAGCAAGTGGATTTCTTCATAATCCGTTTTGCTCAGATTCCCCTGCTTGGAAATATCCTCCAGTTCCTGGCATAGCTTGTTTTCAAGCTTCCGCATGTATTCCATAATAAAGTCTCCTTTCAGCAAATGCGAGTGACAATCAGAGAGGCGTTTTGCAACTCGATAGTCTGTGTGTTCACGTTCTTTACCGAGACGGTCACACAACAGCCACGGGGTACGTCCACATAAGCCGCCGCAGAAACATTGAACTCATTTTCTACAGCAGCAGGTGTTACAGTCGCTGTGGCGCTGGCTAACGCTTCTCCTTCTACCGCGATTGCGATAGAGATGGGGCCTACAGTCCCACCAGTGGGAATTGCAATGTTCCCGTTAAACTGCACCAGGTATCTAGCCCGGAACTGGTTTGTCACACCACGCAGTGTCACAATCCCGGCGCCATCTCTGTGTACAATGCAGTTAGACCCGGAAACAGGGGTTTCAGTAAATACAGCATTTCCGTTTGCTGCAATTTGCTGCACAAATACGTTGGTATACTGAGCCATATTCACATTCCTTTCTATAAACAAAAAACGGCGAAGCTGTTGCCCCGCCGCCTTTCTTGTTAGTATCGGCATAGGGGCCGACCATTTCCGCATTGTTGCGAAAAAGCTAGTTATGCAATTAGCAGCCACATGTTGCGCCGCACCCATTATTCAGTACCCCGTAGGGAGTGCCGTAGCAAAAATTAGGGTTGGGAACCACATAGGCAGGTACAGGGCAATCCCGACCGAGACGCCGGATCAGCTCCGCCTGGTTTGCATCCATCGTAGCAGTCAGATACGCATTTTGCGCACTCTGAGAAGCAGCAAACTTCAAGGACTGATTCTCCGCCTGGAGCGTGGCGATCTTGTCCTGGGTCAGGAAATCCAAGATAGCACGGCTGTTGGCGTTCTGGTTGTCGATGATGTCCCGGGTACTGTTCTGGATGGTGTTGCGGGTGTCGCATGCCTGGGTAGCCAGATTGTAGTTGACACCCTGGATCGCCTCGCGGGTCTCGCAGCAACAGTTGGCAATCTGGGTAGCAAGGGCGTTATGGCCCTGCATCAGCGCGACATTGGTGTTGTTAAAACCCTGCTGGGTCTGGTAACCAAGCTGGCAAATCGCATTGTCCACGCCGTGGAAACCGGAGGTGACAGAACCCAGAATGTCGCGCTGGCCGCTCTCCAGATTGTTCAGAGCAAAACCCTCATTGATATCAGCGCGAGTAGCCCAGCCCTGGCCTGCGGGGTTGTTAACGCCACCGGCATTGCCATAGCCGCCCCAGCCGAACATGCCAAAAATCAGAAACAGGATGATCCAGGAGGCCCAGTCGCCGCCCCAGCCAAAACCGCCGTTTCCGTTTCCATAGACAGGCTGTACCTGCATGGTGGTTTCCGTATTAAGAGACATATTTTTTCTCCTTTTTCAAAATTATTTCAAATCCGTGGCCACGGAGATTTGACGTTATTTCCCGAACATGCTCCTCAGCGGTTCCAGCATTCCCTGGATCTGATGCGCTTGCTGTTGCGCCTGGTTCAGCTGGTCCTGCGAGATTCTCCCGCTGGAGACCATGTCGTTAATCACCTTTTGAGGGTCCTGCCCCTTCATCTGCTGCATGAATTGCTGAAACTGCTGAAGCATGCCGGGCTGCTGTTTTCCTCCCAGCGCTTGAAACAACGGGTTACTCATGGGATTCCTCCTGTTCTGTCGCATTGCCCTTTACAAGCTCGTCCATTCTGGCGGTCAGCATTTCAAATTCTTTCCGGGTTACATATTCGCTCGAGGAAATCTGCGCAGGGCGTTGCACCCGCTCCACAAGGTCATAAATCTTCATGCTGGGTTTACCGGCAGCGTCTGCCTGTTTCAGATAAATTACAGGATTATTGCTGTCCCATAACGCAACCGCACTGTTGGGGGCGACAAGATAGTTAAAAGCTTCTTGCTCGTTCTGTACCCACACAATTGACTGCCCCTGTTGAACAGGCTGTTGCATAGGCTGATACGGTTGCCTTAGCTGTGCCAGCTGGTCGGGCATGGGCGCTTGATATGGCTGATAGCCATAATACGGATAATTTGCCACGGCTTAACCTCTTTTCCAATAGAAAATAACTACCTCGTTGCTGCTATCCCACGTGTCGTAAATTACGCCGTCAATCAAACAAACAACATGGTTCGACAAAGCTAGAAGATACGTCCCTGTGGGATGGGATTCGCAAAACTCACCAACGGTCATATCGTCAGGGGCCAAAGCCCTAGCGAAATTGTGTCTCCTCAGATATGCGTTCCACACCTCTTTAGAATCCGGCATGTTTTTGAGAAGCGCGCCTTCAATCGCCAATCCCCAGTAAGTAGTTTCCCAGTCTTGGTCAAGCGCTTTTGACATGGCACGTACCGTACAATCGTCCACGTTTTTCCCTTTTGGGTTTGGATTGTAACCTTGAAACATTCCAAAAAACCTCCTGCGGTTATGGCTTTATTTTAGTGCTTTTCACAAACAAATGGAACCGATAGAATCCTGTTTGTTTCCGCAAAAATTAGGGGACTATTCCAATATCTTCCGAATCCACCACACCCCGCCCCAAGCCCTTCCTAATTTTTCGATTCCTCTGCGATACCACTTTTGCATGGTATCTACACTAAAACCGGATTCTTCTGCAGCCTGGTTTTGAGTTTTGTCTTTCCTTCCACACAAGGTGATTGCCAGTTCTTCCTTCCAGGTGAGATTTGCCATTTTCACGGCAAACTCCACCAGGTCAGAAGATTCACACCGTAAAAATCTAAGGACGTCTTTCTCCTCCATAGCATAAACCTATTTATTTGTCGTGCTCGTTCTTCAGCACCGCTGCCACTTCCTGGCGGGTGATGAAGCTCTGGGGGCGGAAGCTGCCGTCCGCGTCGCCGTTCATCAGGCCTTCTTTCTTCACGAAGTTCACGGCGTCCTTTGCCCAGTTAGAAACGGGCTTCTTCGCCAGTTCCGCGAAGTAGGCTTCAATTTCCTGCCGGGCCAGCTTTTTCACTTCTGCTTCGGTCAATTCGGGTTCCTCCTTTTCCGGTTCTTTCTCGCCGTTCATGGCTTTGATAATGCTGGGGTAGTCCTTATAGGCCCAATTGCCGTCAAAGTTCTTGCCGCCGATGCTCCAAGTGCTGGTGTACTGCCAGATACCATAGGAGCCCTTATACTGGCACGCGCTGTAGTACTGGGCCACCCAGCGGTCGTACTGGTTGAACCCGGGGGCCGTCAGGTAGTTGTTCCACCAGTTGAGGGAGGCATACACGCCGGCGTACAGCCCAGCAGCTTCCATCGTATCGCAGAAGCCCTGGGCAGCCCCCAGCAAGTCGCCGCCAAGGGTGGAGTTGTCCTCCATATCGTACCAGACACCATACAGGGGCTTGCGGCCATTCAGCAGCCGCAGGCAGTGCTTAGCCTCATCAATGCCGCCCTGCCGGGTCTTGGCGTAGGCGTAGTGGTACGCACCCCAGGGCATCCCGGCGGCATCCGCCTTACGGACATTTTCAGAAAAGCGCTTGTCCTGCTGGCCGGGGTAGTCTGAGCCAAATCCTGTGCGGATGATGGCGTATTTCACACCGGCGTTTTTCAGTGTGGAAAAGTCTACACTACCATTGAACTCAGAAATGTCCACGCCTTTGACTGCCATGCTCACTCCTCCTTTTTCGGCTCGGTGTAAGTAAGAGCCTGCTTGCTGTCGCTGATGCCCGCCGTGGTGGGATCAGTGACAATGCCCAGGATGGCCAGCACAGCGAACAGGGCGTTGACTACGGAAAGCAGCTGGTTGCCCAGCTCGCCGAAGTCCAGGGTAAAGCCAAAAACCGCCGCCACAGTCTGGACGAGCAGGAGCACGGCGGGGACAAGCGTCACCCAGAAGTTCTTATTCTTGATTCTCGCAATCCAGTTGATATTCATGGTAAAATCCTCCAATCCATCAAAAAATAGAAGTATGCGCAGGAGTACGTAAAAGAAAGTGC
>ERZ1090861.160-NODE-160-length-44578-cov-16.555735_pt1 | contig 44578 bp, 42 predicted proteins | sample MGYA00478482_ERZ1090861 | MGnify/ENA primary metagenome ERZ1090861 (study PRJEB33644, sample SAMEA5815744) | chicken gut metagenome | biome: Chicken; feature: Gastrointestinal Tract; material: Caecum | place: Ireland | collected 2019-01-01 | study: A study of the... | reverse complement strand
GTACGAAGTCATCAAAGCGGGCGGCTTCACCACGGGCGGACTCAACTTCGATGCGAAAACCCGCCGTCAGTCCAACACATTCGAGGACATCCTTCTCGCGTATATCGCGGGTATGGACGCGTTCGCGCTCGGTCTGCGCCTTGCGGTCAAGGTCATCGAGGACGGCAGAATAGACCGTTTCGTCGAGGAAAGATACGCCAGCTACAATTCCGGCATCGGAAAGAAGATTGTCGAAGGCAAGACGGATTTGCAGGAGCTCTACGACTATGCGATGGGGCTCGGCGAAATCAAGGTCGAAAGCGGCAGACAGGAATATCTCGAAGCGGTTCTCAACGAAATAATGTTCGGCTGAGAATTGTCCGACAACAACAAACATTAAGACAGCGGTTTCGCGGACATGACGTCCGCGGGACCGTACGGAGCGCACTATGTATCTCGGAGTGGACCTCGGAACTTCATCCGTCAAACTCGTCCTCGCGGACGCGGGCGGCAAAATAATCGACAGCGCGTCTGCCGACTATCCGCTTTATCTTCCGGAAGAGGGCTGGTCGGAACAGAAGCCCGAAGAGTGGTATGCTGCGGTTCTAGACTGCGTCCGCAAGCTCGGCGAGCGGCAGGATATGAGCGCAGTCGAAGGCATTTCTTTCTGCGGACAGATGCACGGACTTGTCGTGCTCGACGCAGATGACAACGTCATCCGTCCCGCGATACTCTGGAACGACAACCGCACGACTGAGGAGTGCGCTTATCTCAACGAAGAAGTCGGCAGAGAAAAACTGCTCGAATGGACGGGCAACGTGGCGTTCACGGGCTTTACGGCGCCCAAGCTGATGTGGCTGAAAAAGCACGAACCGGACAACTTCGCAAAGATAGCGAAAATAATGCTGCCGAAGGATTACATCGCCTACAAAATCAGCGGAGTTTTCGGGAGCGACGTATCCGATGACAGCGGTACGCTTTATTTCGACGTGAAAAACCGCAGGTGGAGCGCGCCTATGCTCGACCTCATCGGCATCAGCGAAGCGCAGCTTCCCGCGATTTTCGAATCCACCGACGTAATCGGCACCGTTTCGCCCGCATTTGCCGCCGAAAGCGGAATGAGCACCTCGGCGAAGGTTATAATCGGCGGCGGCGACCAGGCGGTCGGCGCTGTCGGCACGGGCACGGTGAAAGAGGGCAGTATGTTCGTCTCTCTCGGCACCAGCGGCGTCGTGTTCGCTCCCTGTGCGGAATTTGCCGCGAGCACCAACGGCGGTATGCACGTCTTCCGTCACGCAAACGGGAGGTTTCACTTTATGGGGTGTATGCTCACGTCGGCGGGTGCGATGAAATGGTGGGCGGAAGAAATAGTCGACAGCACCGTAGGGAAGCTTCTCGACGAAGTCGACGAATGCAAAACCGACGACCTTCTCTTTCTGCCTTATCTGATGGGCGAGCGCAGCCCCATAAACGACCCCAACGCAAAAGGAGCGTTTTACGGACTGAATCTGTCGCATAAACGCTCGGATATGACAAAAAGCGTGCTTGAAGGCATTTGCTTCGGTCTGAAAGACTGCTACGAAAACATAAAGTCGATGGGAGCGTCGGCAGGGTACGCAAGGGTCATAGGCGGAGGGTCGCGCTCGGACAAGTGGATGCAGATTCTCTCCGACATTCTGGGGCTTGAACTCAGACGCATCAACACTTCGGACGGTGCGGGGCTGGGGGCCGTCATTCTCGCAATGGTGGGGTGCGGAGCGTATCCGTCTCTTACTGCCGCCTGTGACGAGCTAATCGGCGACACGGACGTGTTTATGCCCGCGAAGGACAGATACGCCGCATACGAGAAGAAATTCTGCGAATTCAAGAAACTGTACGCGCGTCTTAAATGACGTGCGGAGGAGGACGAATGGTTCTGCTCGTCAAAAAATTCGTTCTTCTCGTAGCGGGCGTCGCCATAACCCACTTCGGAGTGGCGCTCAGTATGATACCCGACATAGGGATAGGCGCGTACGACGCCTTCGGGCTGACGATATCGTATGTGTCGGGTGTGGATGTCAGCATAATATATGCCGCAATGTCGGGAGTGTTTCTGCTCGGTCAAATCCTTATCGAGCGCAGGAGCTTCCGACTCACGGAACTCTTTCAGCTGGTGTTCGTGTTCGGGAGCGGATTCTTCACCGCGATATTCACCCGATGGGTGTTCGACGGCGTGACTCTCGGCTCGTATGCCGCGAAGATATTCGTGCTTGCCGCGGCAATCGTCTGCAAGGCGGTGGGACTGATAACCATAATCGAGTCCTATCTCATAAGAGTGCCTATGGAAGGCTTCTGCGTCTGCATAGCGGACCGCACGCCGTTTTCGATGGGCAAGGTCAGGATGGCGTTCGACGTGCTGTTCGTGGTGCTTATAGCGATAATCACCCCCATAGCCGACCTGCCGTGGACCATACGCGAGGGCACTGCAATCGCATTCGTGATACACGGTCCTATGCTCGACATCCTGCAAAAGCCGACGCGCCGTCTTTTCGGCAGAATCGGAATATATCCGCCGTATATGGCAAAGGACGCCGCACGGGTATATGTGCGCGAAAAAGCAAAATCAGACTATCAGCCAACAGCTTCATAATACCCTCCTTTTTTGAAGAATCTGTACGAAAGCCTGTTTCATCTCTTCCTGGATTCGGCAAAAGACGGATGTCATCCGGACGTCCGTCTTTTGCTTTCGTGTCGGCATAAGCCGATAGCGGCAAGCGCCGCCGATGTTAGAAGCTGGTCTGAAATGTTGCCGCAAAGCACGACGGCAAAAGGAAAGAGCGGCTTATGCCGCTCTTTTCGTCTTTTGTGCACATTCGTAAGATACAGTGCTCACGGTATGCTTTTGTGCGCCGCCCGCGCTGCGCTTGTCACGCAGTGCCGCAGGACTTTCTTTCGTGCTTCGGCGCAGGAGAGTCTGCGCCGCTTTTGCGGTCGGATATCGGGCGAAAGGCTCACCAGAGGTCGTCGTTGCGGACTATCTCCGAACCCTTTGCCGCGCGGGCGATTGCCGCTATGCCTTTCTTTGCCGCTTCCTTGGACAGATAGCCGTCGTTGGTGGTGGCGACGATGTTGCCGTTGGCGGCGAGCAGACGCAGACGTATTTCACCCTGCTTGTCGGTATAAATCTGCCACTTGGGGAATTTGAGCTCTTCCCACTTCTGGAGGGTCTGGTCCTCGATGGGAGCGGTGGCGGCATTGTTGCGTACGCTGTTTATGCCCGTCTTGCAGGAGGCGATGGAAGTGTAAAGCCCCGCGCCGATTGCGACGACTCTGTAATTGGAAGAGTAGAGTTTGTAGACGAAATTGCCTTTGTCCGTCTTTTTGATGACGAACTTTCCGTGCGGAGTGCTTGCGTCGCCTTCCTCGATGACCTGCTCACGCGTTTCGGGCTTTTTGGTTTCTTCTTTTGCGGGTTTCGCCGCGGCGGTCTTCGCCGCAGGAGCGGCTTTTGCGTCCGCTTTCTTTGCCGCAGTCTTTGCAGCGTCGCTCTTTGCCGCGGTTTCTTTCTTCGCGGCGGGTTTCGCTTCCGCTTTCGGAGCGGTTTCCTTCTTGGCAGCCGGTTTTGCGGCGGCTTTCTTGGTATCTTTCTTGGCGTCTTCGGACGCTGCTTTGGTTTTAGCCACTTTATTTTCCTCCTTGGCAGTTTCTGTGCTCTTGTTTGCGCTTGCGGCAGCCTTTTTCTTTGCCGCGGCGGGTGCTTCTGCTTTTTCCGCATTTACGGTGTCGGCGGCAGCGGATTCTTCCGCCTTTTCAGGCTTCTTTTCCGCCTTTTTAGCAGGTTTGATTACCGCGTTGCCCCATACGTTGCCGTCGTCGGCGGCGGACTGTATGATGAGATGAGAAACGGGCTTTGCCTTCTTTGAGGGAGTCTCTTTTTCTGCGGCTTCTTCACGCACGGGCTCTGCGGCGACGGGAACGCTTTCGGTCACGTCATCGTTTTCCGCAGGCGCGGCGGGAACTTCCTCCGCGACAGGCGCGGCTTCGGCGGCGGGTTCCGCCGTTTCCTCCGCTTCTTCGGCGGGGGAAGAAATTTCTTCGCCGTTTGCCGCCGAGGGGACTTCCTCCGCGGCGGAATTGTCCGCGGGCGTTATGCCGTAAGGGTAGAGATAAACGGGGTCGGGAGCGGGAAGCTCGTCCGCGGCGTCCGCATTTTCTTGCGCGGTGCTTTCGCCGTCTTTCGCTTCGGGTTGTTCTTCTGCCGCGGCCGCGGGGAAAACCGGGAGCTGCTGCACGACGGGAGTTTCGTCGGGCGTTGCGGGAGAGGGGGCTTCCTCCTTCTCTTCGGGAGCGTTTTCCGCCGTCTGCGGAGCGGGCTCTTTCTTTTCCGCAATGCGCACTTTGCCGTCAACGACTTCAATCAATTCCCCGACGGGGGCGTTGTCGTCGTCATCTTCGAGCTCGCTGTCCAAAAATACGATATCCGCGTAATTATCCAAATAATCCGCCATAATTCATCCTCCGAAGACAAATCGAAATTATAGTATCATATTCTTCCGCAAATATCAACGGCACATTAAAAAACAATTTCAAAAAATTATCGTTAACGTCGCGCGCACGCCCCGCGACGGCGCGCCGTACGCGGCTATGAGGCGGCGTTTCATAATCTTTCCGTCGGTCGGCAAAGCCCTTTTCGTCATTGGCACGCCCGTTTGGATTGTGTTTTCCACCCGCTTGTGTTATCATTCTTTTATGCGTGATTTCGGACTGAACGAACAGCAGCTGCTTGCCGTACACGATACGGAAGGGGCAATTCTGGTCATTGCGGGAGCGGGCAGCGGCAAGACGCGTGTGCTCACCGCGCGCATCTGCGCGCTTGTGGACGCCGGCGTCGACCCTTACAATATCCTTGCCATAACTTTCACCAACAAGGCCGCCAACGAAATGAAGGAGCGCATAGAGCGCGAACTCGGAACATATGCGGGCGTGTGGACAAGCACTTTTCACTCTATGTGCGCCCGTATGCTGCGTATGGACGCCGACAAACTCGGATACGGCGACAATTTCACAATTTACACCGACCTCGAAAGCGAGCGAGTGGTCAAGCGCGTATGCGAGAACGTGCACGGAGCGGACCCGAAGAAAAAGGGGATATATCTCAACCGTATCTCGCAGGCGAAGACGGCGGCGCTCGCGCCCGACGCTTATTACGAAGAAATAAAGGACTACGTCACGGACGCGAGAGAAGTCACTCTCGTCTATGCCGCGTACGAACGCGAACTCAAAGCGTGCAACGCAATGGATTTCGACGACCTGTTGTTGAAGACGGTCGAACTCTTCGAAAAGTGTCCCAACGTGCTCGAACGCTGGCAGAACAGGTTCCGCTACATCAACGTGGACGAATTTCAGGATACGAACAAGCTGCAATACAGACTCGTCCGTATGCTTGCCGAAAAGTGGGGCAATCTGTTTGTGGTCGGCGACGAGGACCAGAGCATATACAGCTGGCGCGGGGCGGAAATCAGAAACATACTCGATTTCCCGAAGGATTTCCCGGGCGCGAAGGTGTACAAGCTCGAACGCAATTACCGCAGCACCAAAGCAATCCTCGACGCCGCGAACAACGTCATAAAGAACAATTCCGCGCGCAACGCAAAGACGCTGTGGAGCTCGGTCGACGGCGGCTCGGAAGTGGAATACTACGAGGCATACGGCGACCGCGACGAAGCGTCTTATGTCAGCCGTATGATAAATTCCCTCGTGGAAAGGGGAGAAAACTACCGCGATATGGCGGTGCTCGTGCGCGCCAACTCGCTCACGCGGCTTTTCGAAGAGGATTTCACCCTGCACGGCATTCCGTACAAGGTTTTCGGCGGCTTCCGCTTCTTCGAACGCAAGGAAATCAAGGACGCGCTGGGATATGTGCGCCTTGCGCTCAACCCGGACGACAACGACAGTTTCCTGCGCATTGTGAACTATCCGAAGCGCGGAATAGGGCAGTCGGCGGTGAACGAACTTTCGCAGATTTCGGCGCAGTCGGGACTTTCCTTTTACGGCGTGCTGAAAAAGGGCGGACTGCTGTCGGCGGGCACGGAGAAAAAGCTCTCCAAATTCACGGAAATCGCCTTTGACATAGAGCGCGCCGTGAACGGAATGCCGCCCGTCGACTTTATGAAATACGTCATTTCGCGCAGCGGGCTGGAAGCCGCGCTCAAATACAGCGACGACCCCGAAGAGCGCAACCGCTACGAAAACATAGAAGGGCTGGTCGGCGCGGTGAGCAATTTCATCGAGGACAATCCCGAAGCGACTATGGCGGACTTTATGCAGTCCGTGTCGCTGGTGTCGGACTCCGACGGAATGGACGACGAAAATTACGTCACCGTCGCCACGATACACGCCGTCAAGGGATTGGAGTTCGACAACGTGTTCATAATCGGACTCGAAGAGGGCGTTTTCCCGTCGTCGGCGGCGATAAACAACGGCGACGTGGAGGAAGAAAGGCGGCTGATGTACGTCGCCATAACCCGCGCGAAACAGCGGCTTTACGTCGTTTCGTCACGCTCGCGTTTCCGCTTCGGCGAAACGGTTTATAATCCGAAAAGCAGGTTTATCACCGAAATGCGCGGCGAAAAACCGTCGATACGGGTGGGCGGCGCTTTCTACGAAAAGAAAGCCGCACCCGCGCTCGACCGTCTTGCGAACCTTTCCCGAAAGGCGCCCGCGCGCACCGCTCCCGCCGCTCACACCGCGGCAAAAAACGGGACTGCCGATTTCGACGCGTTCACAAAAGACGTCATCGTCGAACACGCGAAATTCGGCAGGGGAATAATCATTTCCACCGTCGGAGAGGGGGAGGATAAGACCGCCGCAATCGCGTTCAAAGGACTGGGCGTCAAACGCTTCGCTCTCGCAATCGCGGTGAACAGCCTCAAAATCGTCAAGGAGTGAGAATGAAACCTTACGACAGAATGAAAGAGCTGGTGGAAAAGCTCAACAAGTACGCCGCCCTCTATTACGAGCAGGACGCGCCCGAAATTTCGGACGCGGAATACGACGCGCTTTACGACGAGCTCCGCGCGCTGGAAGAGAGCGAGGGCTATTCCCTCAAAAACTCTCCGACCCACAGAGTGGGCGGCGCTCCGCAGAAGAAGTTCGCACAGTCAAAACATCTTCTCCGTCTTTACAGCCTGGACAAATGCAAGACGCGCGAAGAGCTTGCCGACTGGTACGACAGAGTGATAAAGGCGGCGGGAAAGGAACCTGAGCTTACGGCGGAATACAAGTTCGACGGACTGACGCTCAACATCCTTTACGAAAACGGAGCGCTCGTGAAAGCGGCGACGCGCGGCGACGGCACAGTCGGCGAAGAGGTCACGGCGCAGGTGAAAACGATAAGCGGCGTGCCGCGCAACATTTCGTACAAGGGCAGGATAGAGATACAGGGCGAGGGCATTATGCGTCTCAGCGCGCTGGAAGAATACAACCGCAGAAGCTCCGAACCGTTAAAGAACGCGCGCAACGGAGCGGCGGGCGCGATACGCAACCTGGACCCCGCCGTGACGGCGGACCGCAACCTGTCTTTTATGGCGTACAACATCGGTTTCAGCGACAGACATTTCGCCTCGCAGTCCGAGATGCACGCCTTCCTTGCGGAAGAGGGATTTGAAACGGAAAGCGACTTTACCGTGCTGAAAGGGGTGGATGAAGCCTTCGCTTTTGCGGAAAAGGTGGACGGGCTCAGGCATTCGCTGGACTTTCTCATCGACGGCGTGGTGTTCAAGGTGAACGACACGGCGCTCCGCGACGAGATAGGGTATACGGAAAAGTTCCCGAAGTGGGCAATCGCCTACAAATTCAAGGCGGACGAGATGACCACGGTGCTCCGCGACGTAGTATGGCAGGTGTCGAGAAGTGCGAAACTAAATCCGCTTGCCGTCCTGGACCCCGTCGACATCGGCGGCGTGACCGTGAAGAGGGCGACCCTCAACAATTACGGCGACATCCTCAAAAAGAAGGTGCGCATAGGCGACCGCGTTTTCATCCGCCGCAGCAACGACGTCATCCCCGAAATCACGGGAGTGGCGGAGGAAGTCGAAGGGGCGAAAGAGGTGGAAAAACCCACCGTGTGCCCCGCCTGCGGCGCGCCGGTCAGAGAGGAGGGGGCGTTCATTTACTGCACGGGAGAGCATTGCGCTCCGCAGATAGTTGCCGCCCTCGACCATTTCGCGTCCAAAGACGCTATGGACATCGACGGCTTTTCGGAAAAGACGGCGGAGCAGTTTTACAACGAACTGCACCTCACTTCCCCCGTTCAGCTTATGCAGCTGAAAAAAGAGGACATCGCGGGGCTTGACCGCTTCGGCGACAAGAAGGCGGAAAATCTCGTGTCCGCGATTGCGGCGGCGAAGGACACCACGATGGACAGGCTGCTTTTCGCGCTCGGCATAGACGGCATAGGCAAAAAGACCGCAAAGGACCTCAGCGCGAAGTTCGGCACTTTCGAGGCGCTTGCACAGGCGGACAAGGACGCTCTGCTTGCCGTGGACGGAATAGGCGGAATACTTGCAGACAACATTCTTGCGTGGTTTGCGGACGAAGGGAACAAAAAACTGCTTTCCGACCTTTACGCTTCGGGGGTCAGCGTGCGCGAAGCGGAAAAGAAGAGCGGGGTTTTCGACGGTATGCGCATAGTGCTCACGGGGTCGCTGCCCACATACAAGAGAGGCGAGGCGACGGCGCTCATCGAAAACAACGGCGGCGAGGTCGCGTCCTCCGTGTCCAAAACGGTGGATATGGTGCTTGCGGGCGAAGATGCGGGAAGCAAGCTCGACAAGGCAAAGAAACTCGGCATAAAAATCATTGACGAAAACGAGTTTGTCGCAATGCTGAACGGAGCGGCAAAGGAGAACTGAAATGCCGGAAGAGAGGAGATACAAACATCCGTCCGATTCCTATACGGAACAGGTTCACATAGTCACGCAGTCGGACATAAACGGTTTCGACAGGCTGTTCGGCGGCGTGCTGATGTCCTGGATAGACGTGCTTGCCGCGGTTGTGGCGCGCAGACATTCCGAACGCAACGTGACCACGGTGTTCGTGGACACGCTTGAATTCCGCGCCCCCGCGCGCGTCAACGACACCGTTGTCATGACGGGCAAAATCACTTATGCGGGCAAGACCTCGATGGAAGTGTGCGTAAGGACGTACGTCGAAGAACTTTCCGGCGAGCGCAAGCTCATCAACGTGGCATACCTCATCCTGGTCGCGCTGGACGAAAAGGACAATCCCGTGGAAGTGCCCGGGCTGCGTCCCGTCACGGAGTCGGAGCTGGAAGAATGGAAGGCGGGCGCAAGGCGCAGGGAACTGAGGAAGCAGCGCCGCTCGGAGAAATACTGACGGACCGTGAAAACGGAATGCGGAGCGCGGAGAGAGTCCGCGCTTTTTATTTTGCAATTTTATTGTCAGGGCGGGATAAATTGTGATATACTTGATAAAATCGTTAATAAGGCGGGTGCGTGTATGCGCAGTATGACCGGTTACGGCAAGGGTACGGCGTCCTCGGACGGCAGGACGATGACCGTCGAGATAAAGACGGTGAACCACAAGTTTTTCGACTGGGGAATGAAAATGCCGAAAGGCTTTCTCTTTGCGGAAGACGACGCGAAAAAGGAGGTGGCGAAAGTCGTCGCAAGAGGGCACGCGGACGTCTTCCTGACTTACCGCGAGGAAGCGGGCAAGGCGGCGGAATACCGCGTCGACGCGGAGCTTGCGTCAAAGTACGTCGCGACGGCGTCGGGTCTGGCGTCGCTCACGGGAGTGCCTTGCGACGTGACCGCCACCGCGCTTATGAAAAACCCTGACATCGTGACGCTGGAAGCCGCGGAAGCGGACGACGAAGAGCTGAAAGCGCTGCTGCTCGCCGCTCTCGGCGAGGCACTCGACGGGCTTGTCGCTATGCGTGAACGCGAAGGAGCGGCGCTTGCCGCGGACATCTCGGCAAAGCTGGATTCGATGAGCGCGTCGCTTGCAAAAATAGAAGCCACCGCGCCCGAAGTGGTGACGGATTACAGGAACAAGCTCACGGCGCGCATCACGGAAGCGCTGGGCAGCGCGGTGCCCGATATGGCGCGCATCGCGACGGAAGTCGCCCTGTTTGCCGACAAGTGCGCCGTGGACGAAGAAATCAGCCGTCTGGGTGCGCACATCAAGGCTATGCGCGGCTATCTGAAAGCGGACGGACCCGTGGGCAGAAAGCTGGATTTCCTCGTGCAGGAGATGAACCGCGAAGCCAACACCATAGGCTCGAAAGCCAACGACCTCCGCATTACGGAAGAGGTGCTCGCACTCAAAAACGACATAGAAAAAATCCGCGAACAGGCGCAGAACGTGGAGTGAAAATGGAAAACAAAGGACTGCTCGTAGTTATATCGGGTTTCAGCGGAGTGGGCAAGGGCACCGTCATTCAGATGGTGCTGGACGAGCTTCCGACGCTCAGGTTTTCGATATCCTGCACGACCCGCGCTCCGCGTGCCGGCGAGGAAAACGGCGTGAACTATTATTTCCTCACGGAGGAGGAGTTCGAACGCAAGATTGCCGAGGGCGCGTTCGTGGAATACACCCGCACGTTCACCAACTATTACGGCACGCTGAAAAGCGAAATCGACCGTCCCATACGGGCGGGAGTGGACATTTTGCTGGAACTCAACGTCGTCGGAGCGAAGAACATAAAGAAACTCTATCCCGAATGCGTGACGATATTCGTGCAGCCGCCTTCCCTCGAAGCGCTGAAAGCGCGGCTCATCGGCAGAGGCTCCGAAAGCCCCGAAAGTCTGGAACGCAGACTGCGCGAGATAGAAACGGAAAGCAAGGACATACCGTCTTACGACTATGTGGTCACCAATACGGTCGCACGGACCTGCGCGGACGAAATCGTCGCAATCATCAAGAGCGAACATCTGCGCACCGACCGCGCCGCCGCACAGAATATATTCCCCACGGAGGACTGAAAATATGATGATTGACCCCCCAATCGACAAACTCATCCAGAAAGCGGAATGCCGCTACGCACTTGCGTGCGCGGTGTCCAAACGCACCCGCGAGCTGCTCACCAGCGACAGCGCGTATCTCGAAAAGAGCGGTGAAAAGCCCGTGACTCTTGCCTGCAAAGAGATTTACGAAGGCAAGATAAAAATCGTGCGCGACTGATGCTTTACGGCAAAAACGTCATTTTGGGCGTGAGCGGCGGCATTGCCGCTTACAAAAGCTGCGAGATTGTTTCCCGCCTCAAAAAACTCGGCGCGGACGTCGACGTCATAATGACCGCCAACGCCGCGGAGTTTGTCGCGCCTCTCACATTCGAAACGCTCAGCGACAGCAAGGTCGTGACCGACACCTTCCAAAAGAGGGAGGAGCACGACGTGCACCACGTTTCGCTTGCCAAAAAGGCGGACGTTTTCGTCGTTGCGCCCGCAACGGCAAACGTCATTGCCAAATTCGCGCAGGGGATTGCGGACGATATGCTCACCACGACGTGGCTCGCCTGCAAGGCGGTCAGAATTGTCGCGCCCGCAATGAACACCGCTATGTACACCGACCCCGCGACGCAGCAGAATCTGCGCCTGCTCGAAGAGCGCGGCGTGCGCGTAATCGACCCCGCGGAAGGCAGGCTTGCCTGCGGGGACGTGGGCAAGGGCAAAATGGCGGAACCTGCCGAAATCGTGTCGGTGATTGAGGACATACTGCGTCCCGTGCGCGATTTTGCGGACAAGACCGTGCTCGTGACATCGGGAGCAACGGAAGAGTATATCGACGGCGTGCGCGTCATAACCAATCATTCCAGCGGCAAAATGGGATGCGCCATAGCGGAAGCGGCGGCGGAACGCGGAGCGAAGGTCGTGCTTGTGCACGGCAATATGTCCGTCCCCGTGCCGAGCGGCGTTATGAAAAGCGTCAGGGTGCGTTCGACTGCCGAGATGATGGACGCCGTTATGCGCGAAGTGCAGGCAAGCGACGTCGTGATTATGGCGGCGGCACCCGCGGACTACCGCCCGAAACAAACTTACCGAAGCAAATTGAAGAGCGGCACGCTCACGATGGAATTCGTCAAAAATCCCGACATAGCAAAAGCGGTCGGCGAGATAAAGGGAGAGCGCAAGCTGGTCGTATTCTCCGCCGAAACTGACCCACTCGTCAAAAACCCGCGCGGGAAACTCCCGGCGTAAAACCGCGCATTTGGCGTTGGCAAAGCCGTGCAGTAAGAGGGCGCGGGATTTTTCGGCGACACCAACATCGCAACCCTCGTCGGCAGGAACGGAGAATTGCGCGAGTGCGGACTGATGACCAAACGCGCGCTTGCCGACGTCATACTCGACGCGGTGTTGAACGGCTATGGTGCTTGAAGTCATAGTCGACATTTCGACGGCGGAAGTGGACCGTCCCTTCGATTACGAAGGCGAAGATATGCCTTTGGGCAGCCGCGTGGCGGTGGATTTCGCGGGAAGACATACCGTCGGATTCGTCATCGGCAAAAAGGAAAAGTCGGATTTCGCGTCGCTGAAAACCGCCAGATTTCTCGACACTCCCGTGAGTGCGGAACAGCTTTTGCTGATGAACGCAATGCGGGAAAAGTACAACCTGCGCCACATAGACGTGCTCAGGCTGTTCGTCCCCGCAAAGCTGCGTGAGGAGCGCGACCCGGAGTATAAACGCATTTATCTTGCGCTCGCCGACGGGCTTGACGTCGAAGACGTCTGCGCGGCGCTTGCGCGGGCGGCGAAACAGAGAGAGATTGTGCGCTATCTTTCCGAACGCGACGGCGAGTTTCTTTCCGTGCTTGCGGAAAAATTCGGCGCGGGAGCGGTGAAGGGCGTGCGCGACAAAGGTTTCGTGACGGAGAGCGCCGTGCACGAAGCGCGCACTCCGCTGAAAATGCTGACGCGCGAGCGCAAAACCGTGACCCTGACCTCCGACCAACAGTCCGCCGTGGACGAAATCTCCGCGGGAAAAGGCGTTTTCCTGCTGCACGGCGTGACGGGAAGCGGCAAGACGGAAGTGTATATGGCGGTCATCGAGCGTATGCTCGCCGCGGGAAAAACGGCGATAATGCTCGTGCCCGAAATCGCGCTCACTCCGCAGATACTCGGACTTTTCAGAGCGCGCTTCGGCGACTCGGTAGCGCTTATGCATTCGGGCCTGAACGCGGGAGAGCGTTACGACGAATGGAAGAGGATGAAAGACGGCAGGGCGAAAATCGCCGTGGGACCGCGTTCCGCAGTCTTCGCGCCTCTGGAAAACATCGGCGTCATAATCATTGACGAGGAACACGATTCCAGCTATGTCAGCGAGTCAAACCCGCGTTACGACACGAAGGAAGTGGCGAAAATGCGCGCCGCAGCCGCAGGCGCCGCTCTCGTGCTCGGGTCTGCGACTCCCGATATGGAGAGCTATCTCAACGCCACGGAAGGGAAATATAAGCTGATTACGCTGAAAAAACGCATTTCCGCTTATCAGCTTCCCGAAATGGAAATCGTGGATATGGTGCAGGAATTCCGCTACGGCAACCGCTCGCTGTTTTCCGCACAGCTTGCCGACGCGATAGGCGCGGCGCTCGCAAGAAAGGAACAGGTCATCCTTTTCCTCAACCGCAGAGGCTTTGCCTCTTTCATAATGTGCAAGGAATGCGGCTATGTCGCAAAGTGTGAGGACTGCGACGTGTCGCTGACGTATCACAAGAGCGAAAACGTGTTGAAGTGCCATTGCTGCGGCAGGAAATATCACGCCCTGTCACGCTGTCCCTCTTGCGGCGGCACAAACATCAAACAGGGCAAAGTCGGCACGGAAAAGGTGGTGGAGGAGCTTCAAGCCCTGTTCCCCGGCGTGCGCACGCTGCGTATGGACAACGACACCACCACGCGCAAAGACAGCTATTTCCGCATACTTCATCTTTAAAAATTGTCAAATTAGTATCATTTATAGACCTTATATCTTTAATTGATTTTATAGAAAGATAATTCATAATTTTAACAAATACCTTATAAATATCGTCTCCAAAATATAAATCTTCTGGACATGAGCATAAAATGCTTTCCATAAATACTTGATTACACATAATGCCATTAGTGTTATAATATAATGCATTAAATATTTTCAAAATCTTTATAAAATTATCTCCTACGGCCTGTATCTTTTCTTCTAAATGTTTGACTCTTTCATCAATATTGAAGTTTATAAAAACTCTCTTTTTTTCGTTATAATATTTAAAAAATGAACCATCATAGTTGACCACATAAATATAAATTTTTGTGTTTGAACCAAAATCGTCTTTTCCTACTATTTGCAATAGATTTCTATTTAAATATATTAAACTTGTCTCTGTCAAATAATTGGCTATAGCTTTTTGTAAATCATCACTTAAATCATATATTGTATATTTGCTAGGATCAAACTTTAAACTTTCGCTTTTTATATCGACATTCTTCTCTTTATTTTTTTTCTTCTTTCTTTTGCGTTTTTTAAAAAATGTCTTTCTATTCTCCCAAGACCATTTAATTCTATCTTTAAATCTCTTCCATGCACTAACTTTTCTGCTTGTATTTAATTCAAGCTGAACGTTTTGTATACCAAGTAAATAAACAAAAACCGAACCATCAATAAAAGCACCACTAATAAGCTCATTAGCTGGCTGCAAAACAACTTTATTGAGTGTTAAAAATGATACTTTCTCAGATAGATCCTTCAATGCAGAACCAACAATATTATTTACTAACTTGTTTGTATTTCTTATAAATTTTTTGTTTTCTTGTTCTGCTAAGTTGGAAATCATATCTTTTGAAATATTTAAATTTTGCATTTGATTTCCTTTGTTTTGTTATGTTTTTATAAATAAATAAAATGGTATCTATAAATCTTTGATTCTTTAAGATTTATTTGTTTTTAGGATATATTTTTTCTTGTCCGTCCATGTAACGCCTTAAAACTTCAGGTATATTTACACTTCCGTCTTCATTTATATTGTTCTCTAAGAAAGCTATAAGCATTCTTGGTGGAGCTACAACGGTGTTATTTAATGTATGAGCATACTTTATGCCATCTGCAGACTTAAATTTTATGCCTAAACGTCTTGCTTGTGCATCAGATAGATTTGAGCAAGAACCAAGTTCACCAAAATAACGCTTTTGTCTAGGGCTCCAAGCATTTATATCGCAAGATTTAACCTTTAAATCGGCTAAATCACCACTGCAGCATTCCATAACTTCATGTGGAATATTTAAGGTCTGGAAAAATTCTGAAGAAATTTGCCACATTTTATTATACCACATCATTGAATCTTCTGGCTTACAAATAACAATCATTTCTTGTTTTTCAAATTGGTGCACACGATAAATTCCACGTTCTTCAATTCCATGAGCTCCAACTTCTTTTCTAAAACATGGCGAATAAGATGTCAATAATAATGGAAGATTCTCTTCCTTCAATATAGTATCTTTAAATCTTCCTATCATTGAGTGTTCACTAGTCCCAATCAAATATAGATCTTCACCTTCTATTTTATACATCATATTATCCATTTCTTCAAAACTCATCACGCCATTGACAACGTCACTTCTAATCATAAAAGGCGGAATACAATATGTGAATCCTTTTCTGATCATAAAATCTCTAGCATATGATAAAATAGAAGAATGCAATCTGGCAACATCTCCAGTTAGATAATAGAAACCATTGCCACTTGTTCTTCGTGCACTATCTAAATCTAATCCATTTAAGCTTTCAAGAATATCAGCATGATATGGAATTTCAAAGTTTGGAACTTTAGCTTCGCCAACAGTCAATCTTTGCACATTTTCACTATCATCTTTGCCAATCGGGACATCATCGGCTATGATATTTGGAATAGACATCATATAATTTTTAAGCTCGGCAGATAAAGTTTCTTCTTCTTTTTCTATCTCTTCGATGCGTTTATTGTTTGCAACAACTTGAGCTTTAATTTCATTGGCCTTTTCGATATTTTTTTCTTTCATCAAAATGCCAATTTGGCTGCTTAAGCTATTTCTGCTAGCACGAAGTGAATCTCCTTCTTTTTTCAAATTTCTAATTTTTTCATCTAAAACAAGAACTTTATCGACATATTCTAATTTATGATCTTGAAATTTTTTCTTGATATTTTCTTTAACTAAATTAGGATTGGTTCTTATTAAATTTATATCAATCATAAATCCTCCTTATAACTTTAAAATAATTATACAAACATTATAAAGATTAGTCAATCAAATTACAAATTTTAGAAGAAAACTTTTATTTCATTTGCTATAAGCTAAAACAATCATCTTGTTACAAAATACTATATATAGCATCTATTATTTGCATATTATACAATATATATTGTATTTTAGGATATTAAAATCAAAACTCTAAATTTTGATTGATTTAAAATAAACAAAGTGATATAATGAAAACATGAAACAAATGAGTTATTATGAACAAAGAGATTTGCAAAACAGAGTCAAAATGTCTAAATATACAGAAAGACTCCCCGACTATTGTATGGATTTCTTTATAGGTATAGAAAACAATACATCGTCACTTACTAGATACAACTATGCTATGGATTTATATGTATTTTTCAACTATCTATCTAAATATGTTTTTCATAAAGACGAAGAAGCTATCACACTAGAAGATATAAATTCATTAAAATCTAGACACATAGAACAATATTTGTCCTATCTAAGTTATTATGAAATAGACGGAAAGCCATGCAAGAACGACGAAAAAGGAAAAGCAAGAAAGCTTGCTTCCTTAAGAAGTTTTTTTAAATATCTATTCAACCATGATATGATTGATGCAAATATTGCTAGCAAAATAGACACACCTAAGCTTCACAATAAAGAAATCATACGCCTTGAAGATTATGAAGTTAAACGCCTTATGAACACCATAGAAAATCCTAGCGAGCTAACTAAGCATCAACAAGCATATAATAAGAACACATTTGAGCGTGACAATGCCATTGTAACTTTATTTTTAGGAACTGGAATACGTATATCAGAACTTGTTGGACTTAATGTAGAGAGCTTTGATTTTGAGCAAAATGCCTTTTTAGTAACACGCAAAGGCGGAAATCAAACAACTTTATATTTTTCTAAAGAAGTTGCCTTAGCACTTAAGACATGGCTAGAAAAACGTGCAACATTAGAGCTGACAAAAGATGAACATGCTATGTTTATATCATTACAAAACAAGAGAATTTCAGTCCGAGCCGTTGAAAACTTAGTAAAAAAATACGCTCAAATCGCTTCGCCACTAAAGAAAATTTCTCCGCATAAGTTAAGAAGCACCTTTGGCACAAATCTTTATAAAGAAACAAAAGATATCTATATTGTAGCTGACGTGCTCGGACACAAAGATGTTAATACAACAAAGAAACACTATGCTGCTATCAGTGAAGATATGCGCAAAAGCGTTGCAGATAAAATAAAAATAAATGAATAAATTATGAATAATATTTTGATATCTGCACATTATAATAACGTGAAGGAGATATGCTTCACATTATGTAGAAAGAAGTCAAGCTGATGAATTATGAGTTTTGGCTTCTTTTTATTTTTACGTTTAATATGTTGATTAAATCGTAAATATAATACTCGAAAAATAAAAACTTAATTAGAAATTTCCATCTATCAGCTTTGACTTATATTCGAGAACAAATTTTGTAATAAAAAATTAACTCCTTTTGTTATAAAGTTGCAAACTAGCAACAAATACACAAAAAGAGTTAATTTTGTCAAAGAAACTATTTATAGTATAACAAATATTTTTTGAAATTGCAAACATTTATATAGTATAAATCAAAACATAAAAATTAAAGCAACATATCTAAAAGCAGCAATGAGATATATGGCAATCTGCACAAAATATCAAGTAATTTCAATGAAATTGTTTCAATATATAGCGAAATTCATTTATAAAAATAATAAACTTTTATATTTTATATTATTAGTTAATAGTTATAAAAATATAATTTTTAGTCTAATTGTTCAAGCATCCAATCACTGTAGACTCCATAACCTTTGCTAGAATCAGAAAGAAAAACATGCGTAACGGCACCGACAATCTTATCATTTTGCACGATTGGAGAGCCGCTCATTCCTTGAACAATACCACCAGTTAGGCTCAACAATCTTTCATCTGTAACTCTAAACACAATACTTTTGTCACTGCTTTTAGACTGGAAATTGGCCTTTATGATTTCAATATCATATTCTTCTCTAATTCCGCTTACACTTGATACTATTTTAGCTTTACCTGGCTTGACGCTCAATCTTCCACCTATTTTCAAGCATCTATTAGTATCCACTAAATCATCTAAATTGCTTATATTCCCAAATATGCCATAAGGTGTATTTTTTGTTATATTCCCCTTTTCATTCTTCTGCAAAAATACCGCCCTCAGCTCGCCTGGTTTATTTTTAGAACCCTTGTTTATTCCTATTAAATTACAGTCATAAATTTTGCCAGATGATACTGGTATAATTGTGGAGCTGTCACCAGTTATAACAGGATGTCCCAAAGCACCATATTCACCACTATCTTTTTTTACAAATGTTAAAGTGCCAATTCCGGATATATCATCTTTAACCCATACGCCCAATTTATATTTATTTTCTTTATTTTTTATAAGCCCCGCTTCAATGTCTTTTACCTTATTATCTCGTATTACTTCTACAGACGTGGTATCTCCTTTTATGTTTTCTAAAACATTAGAGATATCTTCTGCAGAGTTGATTACTACGCCGTTTATTTTTTTGATGATATCCCCACTTTTTAGACTCTTATTTTTTATAACAGCTCCAGAACCTACATCTACTACTGTATCACTGACAACCATCGTTCCATCAGTTTGCAGATAGATGCCTATTGGAACTCCGCCTACATAGACATCTTCATCCTCCAAAACATTGACTTTCACCTTTTTAATTGGAATTAGCCCAAACAATTTAAATAAAATCGTTCCTTCTTTATTTTTATTAGAACCTGTTTGAACTTCATTTTCTTCAAAAGATAAAGATACCATTCTTCCAAATCTGTTATCCTCATTAGCTAGCTCAACTTCATTATAATTAGTATAAAAATTCTCGCTTATTTCAACTAGGTCAGTTATTTTTATATTACTATATATTATAAGCATGCATAACAAAAAAAGTATTACAAACAAAACAGATGGCAGAGCTTTCTTTCCCTTATACATTTATCCTCCAAAATAAAAAAAGACTAACTAAATGTTAGTCTACACGTTTAAAGATATTTTATACATTTTTGCCAGTAAGTTGTCTCATCTCTTTTGCATGAGATAATGCAATATCGCTTACTTTGTCACCGCCAATCATTCTGGCAATATTATAAACTATTTTATCATCGTCAAGTTTTTCAATTTTAGTTATTGTTGAATTGTCTAGTTCAATTTTATTCACATAATAGAAGTTATCTCCAAAGCAAGCAACCTGTGGCAGATGAGTTATGCAAAGAATTTGAGCATACCTAGTTAAATTGTTAAGTTTCTGTCCAACTATATTACCTGTCTCACCACTGATTCCTGTGTCGATTTCGTCAAAAATTAAGGTTTGAGCACTACCGGTTTCTGCAAATATATTCTTGAAAGCCAGCATAAACCTGCTAAGCTCACCACCAGAAGCTGTTTTTGACAATGATTTGAGCTCTTGTCCCTTATTAGCGGAGAATATAAACTCTATATCATCCTGTCCATTTGCTGTTATATCTTTTGTCTTTTCGAATTTGACAACGAAAGTGCTTGATTTCATTCCTAATTCGTGAAGCTCCGCTGTTATTCTTTTTGTCACACCATCGGCAACATGCTTTCGCAAATCTGTCAATTTATCTGCACTAGCTTGCAATTTTTTATAGACAACCTTTCGTTCATTTTCAAGTGTTGCAATAAGCGCTTCACTGTTTTCAAGTTCGTCGAGTTGCGTTTTTGCTTGCTCTAGATAATCTAAGGTCTTTTCAATAGAACCACCATACTTTTTTGTTAAAGATTTGATAAGATCATGACGTCTGTCTAAGGTCTCATATTCATTTTCATCAAACTCTGTTGATGCCTTGATGTCACTAAGCGTTTCGCATATGTCTTCAACTTCATATCTGACGCTGTCTAATCTTTGCTTGCAGTCATCAATATTGTCAAAGCCTAAAATAGATGATAGAAGCATTGAAGCTTGCTGCAGACTATTGACACACGCATCAGAACTTTCAGATAGCAGCTCTTCACAACCATTTACAGCCTGGAATATCTTCTCTGCATTATTTAAAAATTTTAATCGTTCTTCAACTTCTTCATCTTCGCCAATTTGTAAATTAGCATCTTCAATCTCAGTTATTTGATAAGATAAAAGAGATTTCGTTCTTTCTCTCTCATAATTATCACCGCCAAGCTTTTCTATCTTCTTATCAATTTCCATTAAACTTTGATATTCGGTTTTAACTAAATCTTTAAGTTGCCTAGCTTCAGTCCCACCAAGTTTATCAAGCATAATAATATGATTTTTAACTTTTAACAAATCTACGCTCTCATGTTGAGAATAACTATTGACAAGAATATCTCCAACTTCTTTTAATACGGCTTGGGTTGTTGGCATGCCATTTATTCTAATAGTTGATTTGCCATCAATATTATAAACACGCGACAGGGCTATTTCATCACCATCAAAGCCCAGCTCTTCGAGCAGCTCTTGTGCTTGATTTTTTATGTCGATAAAAACGGCGTCAACACGCATAGTATCTTCGCCAGAACGCAACAATGTTTTATCAACCTTTGCACCTAAAACAAAATTCAATGCATCAAAAATAATACTTTTCCCCGCGCCTGTTTCACCAAGAAGGACATTGAATCCACTTCCAAAATCTATGGTTAAATTTGATATTAAAGCTACATTTTTTATAGACAATGTTTGAAGCATATCATTCACCTTTTAATTCAACATGTCGTTGAGAGTTACAACAGCTTGACTTGCAAGTGTTGTTGTTGGGAAAATTAACATAACAGTGTCATCACCATTTACAGCTCCCATAAGTTCGTTTATGTTTAACTTATCAACAAAACTAGATAAGCCCGAACCCAAGCCCTTCATTGTTTTTATGACAACAAGGTTCATCGCGACCTTTACAGATATAACTGATTCTTTAAAAATAGATATGTATTTATTTGATATAACTTGTTCATCAGAGCCAACAAAGCAATACTTATACTTACCAGAACTAGACAAAATTTTTGTAAGACCAAGCTCTTTGATATCTCTTGATATAGTTGCCTGAGTGATATCAAAGTTTGCATTTCTAAGTTCTCTCGCTAGTTCATCTTGGGTTTCAATTTCCTTAGTGGAGATAAGTTCCAAGATTTTCGACTGTCTAGCACTTCTTGCCATTGTTGTCTCCTTAATCGCTATTCGCCTTTATTTATAAGGGCTATAGCATTTATGAATATTTATGAATTTATAGATATGCATCTATTTTTGATTATTATACATCATTTTTTATAATTATGCAAGTGATTTTTGTATATTTATGCATTCATTTTAAATATATATTGCATAATATGCAAGTTTATAAAATCGGTTTTTATAAATATAACCCTTTATGCATTTTATAAGTAGATAAGTAAATCGTTTTAAACAATCTTATTGCATAAAAAAAGAGCTAAATTTCTTTAGCTCCTTTATCTTACCCTTTAAACTATTGTTCTCTTTTAATTTGAATAAGCTCTTCCTTCTCTAAGCACTCATCTACTAGTGACTTTACATCTATATACTGCTCTTCATTCTCCGCCTGCTTTATGGTTGGCTTTATAACAGGATTCTTCGGCAGGAAAACTGTGCAGCAATCTTCGTAAGGCAAAATGGAAGTGTCATAGGTATTTATATCTCGCGAAATCTCGATTATATCTTCTTTATCCATAGCTATACATGGCCTAAAAATTGGCTTTTCTTTTACAACGCTTCCCGTCACTGTCATACTCTGCATTGTCTGGCTTGCAACTTGTCCTAAACTTTCGCCTGTCACGATAGCCCCAAGATTGTATTTTTCGCAAATGCGTTCAGCCACACGCATCATTATTCGACGCATGATTGTTATCATAAATTCTGTCCTGCAGCGTTTGTGTATCTCTTCTTGCACTCTTGTGAATGATACCACATGCAATCTTATATCTCCTGTATATGATGTTAGCAAGCTTGCAAGTTTTACAACCTTATCTTTCGCCTGCTCCGATGTATAAGGATAACTGTGAAAATGTAATGCTTCAAGCTCCATGCCACGTTTTGCCATCAGATAGCCAGCAACTGGACTATCTATTCCACCAGACAATAGTAGCAGCCCTTTGCCAGAACAACCTAGCGGCAGACCACCTTGACATTTGATAATCTTATCAAAGATATATGCCTTATGATTCATTCTTATATCAACATGAATCTCACATTGTGGATTATAAAGGTCAACTGATGAGTTTTCGTTGTTATCCAGAATGAGCTCTCCTAAATCTTTAGCGAAATCCATAGAGGAAATTGGAAAGGACTTATCAGCTCTTTTTACAAACACTTTAAAAGATTTGTTTTTGCAGTCAATCTTAACCACTTCACTCTTTATTGTTTCAACTTCAGCGTCAACTTCTACTGCTGGGCTTAGGCTATATAAGCCAAAGACCTTTTTAAGCTTTTCTATTATTTTGCCCTGTCTTTCTTGTGCATAATTTGAAATAACATATCTCCCAAAAGTCATTTCCAATTTAAACTCTTCACCTTCAAGCATAGATTTTATGTTTTTTATAAGCGTGCTTTCAAAATAGTTTCTATTGTGCCCTTTTAAATATAGCTCCCCAAATCTCAATAAAATAACATTCATCTCACTTTCTCCAAAATAGTATAGTATGTGTCAATAATATCATGGCATGCTTTTTGTATATCATCACGTATAAGTTCTTCGCTAAATGATACTCGAATATGTGATTTAATTTCATCTATATTCATACCCATACTTTCTAGAACACGATTGCCCGCCTTCTTAGTTGAACACGCACTTCCAACTCCAACATAGATATCTTTGTCTTGCAGCGCTCTCATAAGAGTCTCTCCGTTTACTCCACTAAAACTCAAACTTAATATATATGGACTTTCGGTCTGCAGATAGCTCACACCATTTGCATTCTCAATATTTTCTATAAAACAATCTTCAAGACCTTTGACATACTGATAATTTTTCTCTACATCTATGTTCTCTATCGCATATTTCATTGCCATTATACCTGACACATTCTCTGTTCCTGAGCGATAACCACTTTCTTGTCCACCGCCATAGACAATATTTTTTAATCCACTTAGATTTTTAACATATAACGCACCAACGCCTTTAGGTCCATGAAATTTGTGAGCAGAGATAGTATATAAATCCGCGTTAAAATCTTCTATATTAAACGGCAGTTTGCAAAAGGCCTGAACACCATCAACATGGAATAATGCTTGCGGACAACGTTCTTTTCTAATCTCGTCAATTTTTACAAGGTCATTCACCGCACCCGTCTCATTGCTTACATGCATAACAGAAATAAGTCTTGTCTTAGCATTAACAACTCGTCTAAGCTCTTCATAATCTACTTGTCCATTTTTCGTCAATCCAACAAAATGCACTATATGCCCTTGACTTTCTAGAAAACGTGCTACATTGTATACACTCGGATGCTCACCTAAAGAAAAAACATACTCCCATTTGCCGTTGCGTTTACTCCCAATAATTGCAAGATTATTACTCTCAGTTGCTCCACTTGTAAAAATTATGCTACCTTTAGTTGTTCCTAGTCTTCGTTTAATAAGTTCTCTAACACCATCCAATTCTTTTGCAATTTCTATGGACTTATTATAACCTGCTGAAGGATTAAAAAAAGACTGGCAGGCATATTTTTTGTATATGTCCGCCCCACCTTCAAACATTCTTGTTGTTGCTGCATTATCTAAATAAATCATCTTAAAGAAGCCCCATATTTATAGCTGAAAGTTTTAACTATCTTTTGCACAACCTTGTTCACTTCTTCATCAGTAAGGGTCTTATTCATATCTGAAAGCTTAATCTTAAAAGCAATACTCTTTTTATTTTCGCCAACGCTTTGACTGCGATATATATCAAAAATGTTAGCATCATAGAATAGTTTACCGCAAGAAGATTTTACAGTGTCAAGCATCTCTGCTGCTGTTATTTTTTCATCAACAACTATTGCTAAATCCCTTTCAACTATAGGATACTTAGAAATCTCTTTAGCTTCAATTTTCTTTACAGGCAGGCTAGCTAAATAGTCATCATCAATTTCAGCATATACCACATAGTCTGGTATATCATAATTCTTTGCAACCACTGGATGAATTTGTCCAAAGGAGCCAATAAGTTTGCCCTCTGCGACTATATCAGCCGAAATTCCTGGATGCAAGAATGGTTGTTTCGATCTAACAAGCTTATAGTCCACTGATGTTTTATTCAAAATCATTTCAACCATTCCCTTTATATAGTTAAAGTTCATATTTTTAACTGTTTTAAAGGTTTCTTCACAAACGGCAAGTGTAATCATATTCTTTTCTGTTGGTAATTTTTCAAGTGGAAGTGTATCTGTTAAATAAACTCTTCCACATTCAAATATTCTTAAGTTATAATTGCCAACGCTAAGGTTATAAGCGATATTTGTAAACATAGAATGTGCCACAGACGTTCTCATGCAAGAGATATCTTCACTGATAGGATTTGCTATTCTTATAAGATTTTTTCTTTCATCTGTAAGCAAAAGTTTGCCAGCCATATCACTTGGCACTAAAGTGTATGACACATTTTCATAGAAACCATTTGTAACAAGAGCATTTCTAAATTGTCTCTCCATTAAAAGTCTTGGATGATGATGACCTTCTGTGACAGCAGAATTTTTGAAAAGTTCGTAATCAACGTTATCATAGGCATCATAGCCATAAAGCCTTATAACTTCTTCGGCTATATCGTAATCATTTTCAAGGTCTTCCCTATATGGTGGCACAATGCAAGTTATTTTATCGCCAGCTATAGTGCTTTCAATGCCAAGATTATTAAGAATTGTAAGCATATCTTTAAAAGCTATTTGCAAACCCAATATATCATTGATAAGTTTTACTGATACTACAATTTTTCTAGCTTCATTTTTCTGTGAAGCAATATCAATCATGCCACGAACAATTTTACCGCATTTAATCCTTGAAATTAAATGTAAAGCTCTAAGCATACCCATTTCAGCATTTGCGACATTGACGCCCTTTGAATATCTTGCAGAAGAGTCAGTTCTAACACCTATTCTTCTGCTTGTAATTCTGATTGATTTCAAATCAAAAACTGCACTTTCCAAAACACATTTCTTAGTGTTATCATTTATACAAGAATTAGTGCCGCCTATAACGCCAGCTATAACCATAGGCTTTTCACTATCAGCTATAACCATAATATCTTCATCTAAATCGTAAGTATTATGATTTAGCACTTCAATTTTCTCGCCAGATTTAGCCTGTCTGACGTTAATTTGACTGCCACCAATAAGTTCTTGGTCAAAGGCATGCAAAGGTTGTCCCATTTCTATTAAAACATAGTTTGTGATATCTACAAGCGTGTTTATCGGCTTAATTCCAACCGCGTTTAGTCTAGCTCGCATCCATAACGGAGAACGCTCTATTTTTACATCGGTTACAGCTGCAGCCATATACCTAAAACAGTTTGGAGTTGTAACTTTAACATTTACGTAGTCTCTTACAGTGTCTTTTGCGTAAACATCAATATCATAACTTAAGTTGACCTTTCTCATATATAAGCCATAAAGTGCACATACTTCACGAGCTATGCCTATAACGCTCATGCAATCCGCTCTATTTGGTGTTATATTTATATCAAAAATAACGTCATCAAGTTGTAAAGCTTTATCTATAGGCTGTCCAACTTTCATATCGCTTGGCAAAATTAAAATACCATTTACGCCGGCACCTTCAAAATAATTTTCATCTATACCAAGCTCTTCCCCTGAACAAAACATTCCGCAAGATTCAATGCCACGCATCTTTGCTTTTTGAATTTTAACGCCGTTGACAAGGTCTGCACCTGGCAAACTTACAGGCACAACCGCTCCTTCAAAAACATTAGTTGCTGCAGTGATGATTTGTGTTATTTCCTTTCCTATATCAACTTGACAAACAACCAACTTATCCGCTTGTGGATGCTTCTCAATTTTTAAAATTCTCCCTACCACAACATCATGCAAATGCTCGTTTTGATATATTATCTCTTCAACTTCCATACCTGCAGAAGTCAATCTTTTTGCCATGTCTTCTGGTGATGCCGTGATATTAACAAAATCCTTTAACCAATTATATGTTACTTTCATTTTCTCTCCTTGATTATTTCATCTGATTAAGAAACCTTATATCATTTTTATAAAGTGATTTAATATTGCTGATACTATTTAAAATCATAGCCGTTCTATCAAGCCCAAATCCAAAAGCAAAGCCTCGATATTTTTTACTATCAATGCCAGACATTTCTAAAACCTTAGGATTAACAACGCCTGCACCTAAAAGCTCAAGCATGCCACTTCCCTTGCATATATTACAACCTTTTCCATGACAGTTAGGACAAGATACATCCACTTCAATGCTTGGCTCTGTGAATGGAAAGAATGATGGTCTAAATCTTATCATAGTATCTTCTCCATACAACCTTTTCATTAGGATTGTAAGCATAGATTTTAAGTCAGCCATAGAAATATTTTCATCAACCACTAAGCCTTCTAATTGATGGAATATTGGGCTATGCGTAGCATCACTATCGTTTCTATAAGTTTTGCCAGGGCAAACAATTTTAAATGGTGGTTTTCTCTTTTCCATCTCCCTTGCTTGAACGGCAGAGGTTTGAGACCTAAGCAGTATCTCGTCAGTTATGAAGAAGGTATCCTGCATATCTCTAGATGGATGATTTTTAGGAATATTCATAGCTTCAAAATTATAGTAATCCGTTTCAATTTCTGGCCCTTCAACAACTGAAAATCCCATGTCAACACAAATATCAGTAAGCCTATCAATAACATCTGGAATTGGATGCAAAGCACCAACTTTACCAAATTTTGAAGGCTCTGTTATATCTATCTTTTCTTCTTCAAGCCTTTTATTTAATGCTTCCTGTTCAAATTTTTCATCTTTTACCTGAAGTGCTTGTTCTATAGCAGTTCTTACTTCATTTATAAGTGCACCTAACTTAGGTCTATCTTCTGGAGACACATCTCTCATACCTTTAGAAGCCGAAGTGATAAGACCTGATTTCCCAAGTGCTTTGATTCTGACATCATTGAGTTCTTTCTGTGATGAAGCACTTTGAATTTCTTTGAGCAAGTCTTCTTTTATTTTTACAAGTTCATCTAACAACATATATTTCTCCTTTATAATAGTAACAAGATTCAGTTTTTTAGACTGCTATTTTTCTCTTGCTTTCTAAGAACAATCTATTATATGACTGTTCTACTCTAAAAAGCTAAAAGAAAATAAAACAAAAGCCTTCCATCGTATTAGGACGAAAGAAGGCTTCTTCGTGGTACCACCTAATTTTGATTGCTAGGCAATCCTTATTTTAAGTCATTAACGCAGACATAAACGGCAGAAACTACTTACTTCTGTTTGTTGCAATAATTATCAAAACTATGCAAATTTTCAAACCAAAAGTTTCATAATTGCAGCTAGAAAGTGAATTCATAAATTCTATCATATTTGCCTTTCAGCTATAGGCAAACTCTCTAAAATGCTTCAAATTTATTACTAGTCTTTCATCTTTGCTTTTATATCAATTCAAAGTATAAAATAAATTTAAAATTAAGTCAAGCAAAAAATTTATTTTTATAATAAATCATTTTGTTTTTACTCTTGCAAAACATTTGCTAAAACAAATTTATTGTATTAAAATAATACAAAAGGAAGATATTATGGCAAAAAAGTATAGAACATATATCATAACTAAGCCCTATAAAAGTGTCTATCATTTCCTAAAAGATAATCAGTTTTCAGAAAACTATATCACAAATCTACGAAAAGAAATGGGCAATATTAGAGTAAATGATGAAGAAGTTACTATTCGTAAGATGCTGTTTACAAATGACAAGTTAGAGATAAATGTAAATCCTAATACTAAAACAAGTATTATGCATTGCATAATACCACTAGATATTGTATATGAAGATGATTACTACTTAATAGTAAATAAACCAGCTGGTCTTCCATGTATGCCAAGCAAATCACACTATTCATGCAATCTCGCTGGTGCTATTTGCTATTACATGAATTCAAAAGATGACAATTTCACCCTTAGGATTATCAATAGGCTTGATAAGGATACAGAAGGCTTAATTATTGTTGCAAAAGACAGTATTTCGCAAAAGGAAATAAAAAACATCAATAAAACTTATTATGCAATATGCGAAGGAATTATTGATAAAGATATCGTTGTAAACAAAAAGATAAAAACAGTAACACATGGAAAACTAAATGAGCATAGAAGGATTATTGCTGCAGATGGACAGAGTGCAACCACTTATATAACCCCCATAAAATCATTAGAGATTTTAAACAATGGCTCGCAAGAAATGATAACTTTAATAAAAGTTACTTTAAAACACGGAAGAACTCATCAAATACGTGTTCATTTATCTAGTATTGCCCATCCATTATTAGGAGACACATTGTATGGAACAAAAAGCGATTTAATCAATCACACCGCCCTTATTTGCAATGAGATAAGCTTTTATCATCCATTCTTAGATAAAACCCTTACCTTCTCTATCCCGCTTTCAAATGACTTTAAGAAAATCATATAATAGAGCGTTATTTAAGAAAAGGAAGTTTCTTTTTTGCATAAGATATATATTCCTTATACACTGCAATAATAACTTCATCACTCGGATCTCTCCAATAATTTCTGTGAGTGTTTATTGATTTTTTAAGTTTTGTTATCTCACGTCTTAGCTTGTCAATAATCTTTTGTTGTTCTGCTTGAGTTTTCCCTAGCATCTCTTCTTCAAACCACATCTCTGGACTTAACATCATATAAATATTCCCCCTTTATTTACCTTAATGCTATAAAGACATACACTATCACTTTTTCTAAAAATTATGAGATATAGTCTAGTCATCTTTCTTATTCGTTTATTGTTTAAATATGTTGAAATTATACTTATTAAATAATAACCTTTAATAATTTGTTCTTAACTCATAGATAATTATATTTTCTTTATTAACCCCAACTGGTTTGTCAAAGTAAGCAAATTCAACTATAATATCTTGAAGTTTATTTTCTATTATGTATTCGTAAACTTTATCAAAATATGGAATTTTATTCAGTGTTTTATCATCAAAAATGTCTGTCATAATATTAAAATCTGGGTTTTTAATAGCATCTCTTACTGAATATTTACTATTGGTAGAGAGTATCGCATTTACACTTGTATTTGAAAAATATATTTCTCCCACTAATAATTGATTGTCTATGTAGTTATAAGAACTGACATTGATTGAAAATAATTCATAACCCGAAATTTCATTTAAAATATCATTAGGCTTAACCTTTAATTTAAAAACACCGCCAACTTTTGATTTATCTCTAATTGCATAATAATTCGCAGGATATGTTTTTATAAAATCTTCAACTTCATTTATTTGCGAAGAATTAAAAATCCTTTCAGGAAAATGATTTAATCCTAATTCAATAATTTTATTATAACTTTCAACTTTATTTGATATTTTCATACTTATATTCCGTTAAAGCAAAATAGCATATTTCAGAATTTATGTCAACAAAAAAGAGAAGTTTGGATTTGACTTCTCTCTTCTTTATCTTAATTGTTGGGTTTGGATATAATTTTAAATTATTTTAAAGTCGTCCAACATTTGGTTGGTGGTGCGACAAGTGATAACAAATCCAAACCGACTACAAGTCCAAATTAGTATTGCTATGTGCGGTTGCGAGGAAGGTTAAGATAAAGTTTTTTTATAAAAATTTGTGTCATCACAACCTTTACACAAAGCATTTTCATATATCGTGAAATTATTGTTTATTAAAACCTTATTTGAACCATTATTTTTAATATCACACTGTGCAAGGAGTTCTTTCATACCAAGTTCTTTTGCTCTTTCACACAACAATTCTACAAACTTTGTTGCATAACCCTTTCCACGTTCTGACGGTCTTGTTTTATACCAAATGTTCCCACTATGTCTTTTCCAATAATTATTAAGTTTAAACCTAAGCCCACCAATGCAAACAGGTTTGCCATTCACATATAAAATATAATTTTCAGCTGGTAATACATTCCGACTTAGTGTTAAAGAATAGGCTACTCGCATTCTTGAATTTATTTCTTCTACAATCTCTTTTCGTGTTTTTCCATAATATTCATTAGTTTGACCAAATTCATCAGTTTCTGGTATTTCTTGCAGCATATTAAAAAGTTCATCATTTAACAAACTTGAACGAAGTTCTAATAATTGATATTTCATAAATATCTCCCATTAAAATATTATAACATTAATTAATACTATGTCAAAACAAAAAAAGAGAAGTTTGATTTGACTTCTCTCTTCTTTGTCTTAATTGTTGGGTTTAAGTATAATTTTTAATTATTTCAAAGTCGTCCAACATTTGATTGGTGCGGGCGGTGGGAGTCGAACCCACACCCTTTCGGACTTGCCCCTTAAACAAGCGCGTCTGCCATTCCGCCACGCCCGCAATTTATTGTTACTATATAAGTATAATAAATTGCTGTTTAATTGTCAAGCATTTATTCAATTTTCTTTATTTTATATTAAAAAAATTTTCTAAAATGACTAGGATGATTTTATAGATTTTAAAAATTGACAAAACAAGGCTTTTCCCATGTTTGCTATTAAAAATAAAGCTCTCATTCTCATAATATTAAAACGCATTAAAAATATTTGAGAGCTCTTTTAAAATCTTTGCTTAAACTATGTAAAAAATAATTTATAAACTATAAAACCAATCACTTCAAGTCTAATTTTAAAGTTTTGTTTTTAGCCTTTTATTGCATAGTGCAACAATATTTAATCCTGCGTGTTTTGAAACTCTTTTAACCCTTTTTCAAACTGAGTTTTAGACTCTGGATCTAAACTAAATAGAAGTCCAAATAATTGACCAACATGCAACTTTTCTTCTTTCACAATGTCGCTTATAGTTTCCTTTACACTATCATTATTGGTTTCCATTAAATGATTTTCATATTGAATTATAGCGTCAAGCTCTCCTATGATATCTTCACGTGCATTTTGAATGGTTTTAAAGTTATTTGTCATATCATTTGTGTTATAAATATTAAATAGTCTTCTCATACAACCCCCTATAATTTATGTATGACAAGATTTCTAATTTTGACAATAAAAAAGCAACTACTCTAGTAGTTGCTTAATTTTAACAAACTTCTTTGTTATCAACTGGTTTTCTAATAAATTCAGGCTGGCCATTCTCGAACTCTATAAATTTATCAGTAACAATTATCTTTTCAACATCTTTATAGCTTGGCGCATCATACATAAGTTTATTCATTTTGCCTTCAATGATAGTGCGAAGCCCTCTAGCGCCAGTTTTAAGCTCCATTGCCTTTTTAGCTATGGCGCTAATTGATTCCTTAGAGAACTCTATATCTATACCATCAATCTTAAACATAAGTTTATATTGTTTTATAATAGAATTCTTAGGCTCTTGCAATATTTTTACTAAAGCTTCTTCGTCAAGCTCGTCGAGCCCAACTACTACAGGAAGTCTACCAATAAACTCAGGTATAAGTCCAAATTTTATTAGATCGTTAGGCTGTATATCTTTGATATAATTTCTCTTATCCTTATCTTCTTGAGATTGAATAAGAGCATTAAAGCCAAGTGTTGTGTCATTTTCACGTGCTTCAATAATCTTATCAAGCCCAACAAACGCCCCGCCACAGATAAATAAAATGTTCGTGGTGTCTATTTGTATCATTTCTTGATGTGGATGTTTTCTTCCGCCTTGTGGTGGCACAGATGCAACTGTGCTTTCTAGTATCTTAAGAAGTGCTTGTTGAACACCTTCGCCAGCAACGTCACGTGTGATTGAAACATTTTGCGTTTTTCTTGCAATCTTATCAATTTCATCAATGTAGATAATGCCACGCTGTGCCTTTTCAATATCATAATCAGCATTTTGTATAAGCTTAAGTAGTATATTTTCTACATCATCGCCCACGTACCCCGCTTCTGTCAAAGTTGTTGCGTCAGCTGAAGCAAATGGCACTTTTAAAATCTTTGCGAGAGTCTTTGCAAGAAGAGTTTTCCCAGATCCTGTAGGTCCAATCATAAGAATATTGCTCTTCTCAAGTTCAACATCCCCATCATCTTCAGACTTAGTAAGATTATAGTTTAGTCTCTTATAATGATTATAAACAGCTACAGCAAGAACTTTTTTGACTTCATCTTGCCCTACTATATATTCATCAAGTTTTTCCTTTATTTCACTAGGTGTTGGCAATTCAATTTTTTCAAAAGTGGACTTCTTTGTGACGTCAGTTATTATGTCCTTGCATACTTCTATGCATTCATCACAAATGAAAGCATCGCCATTAGGACTTGCTACCAATTTTTTAACATCTCTTTGGCTTTTTCCACAAAAACTGCATTTACAATCTAATTCTGACATTAAGCCTCCTTATTTAGTTTTTTACGTGAAACGAAAATCTCGTCAATTATACCGTAATCTTTTGCCTCCTGTGCTGTCATATAGTTATCTCTATCTGTATCTTTTTCAACTATTTCAATAGGTTTACCTGTGTTTTCGCTAAGCATAGTGTTCATTCTTTCTTTGATGTATTGAATATGGTTTGCTTGAATTTGAATATCACTTACTTGCCCTTGAGCTCCACCAAGTGGTTGGTGAATCATAATTTCGCTATTAGGCAATGCAAATCTCTTTCCTTTTGTTCCGCCAGCAAGCAAGAATGCCCCCATTGACGCAGCTCTACCAACACAAATAGTAGAAACATCACACTTGATATATTTCATTGTATCATATATTGCTAGACCTGCAGAAACGCTTCCGCCAGGGCTGTTAATATATATGAATATATCTTTATTTGGGTTTTTACCTTCTAAGTAAATAAGTTGAGCTACAACGATATTTGCAACATTGTCGTCTATCTCTCCGTTTAAGAATATGATTCTATCCTCAAGCAAACGAGAATAGATATCATACGACCTTTCACCATTCCCTGTTTGGTCAACAACCATAGGTATCAACATAATTAGCCTCCCTAAAATTTTATAATTTATTCATTAGATGCTTAACTTAATTCTTTTTTAAGCAAAAGTAAGCATTAATAATAGCATTAAAATAATTTTACACAAATTATTTATTTTTAGACTTGATAAAATCTAAAACTTTTGTCATAATTGCGTTATTTTCAAAATATGCATAGTCATCTGGTGACATAGCCTTCTTGAAATCTTCTGCTGTCATTTGATATCTTTCAGCATATTCTCCAATGGTCTTATCAAGTTCTTCACTTGTTACAGTCATGTTGTTTTCAGATATAAGTTTTTGTAATACTAGACGAGTTTTAATATTCTTCTCAGCATCGTCTTCTCTTTCTTTCTTGAATGTTTCTAAATCTTTACCAACATATTCAAGGTAAGCATTCAAATTCATTCCTTGATGAGATAGTCTATGTTCAAAGTCTTCAATCATGTGATGAACTTCATGCTCTATCATAGATTTTGGAACTTCGATATTGCTCTTTTCTGCAATTTCGTCAAGTAAAGCAACTTCATAATCTCGCTCAGCTCGTTCATCAGCCATTTTCTCTAAGTTTTCTTTAATGGACTTTTTGTATTCCTCTAAAGATTCAAATTCAGTTGTATCTGATACGAATTTATCATCAATCTCAGGCAATTCCTTCTTTTCAACCTTTTTGAGTGTTACTTTGAATACAGCTGGTTTGCCTTTCAAGTTTTCAGCATGATAGTTTTCAGGGAAAGTTACCTTAATATCTCTTTCTTCGCCTTTCTTCATTCCTATAATTTGGTCTTCAAAGCCTTCAATGAAAGTATGAGAACCAAGCTCTATTCTATAATCTTTAGCTTCTCCGCCGTCAAATTTGACGTCATCTACATAACCTGTGAAATCAATAGTTGCATAATCTCCATTTTCAGCTGCCTTGTCTTCTTCAACAAATCTTGCATGAGACTGTCTTTCACTTTCAAGTTCAGTTTCTACTTGCTGGTCAGAAACTTTAACCTTTTGTTTCTTTGCTTTAAGACCACTTAGCTCTGGCAGTTTAAATTCTGGCATTAAATCGAACTTTAAAACCACTTCAAGCCCTTTATCAGCTGTAAATGTATTTTCTTCAACACTTGGTTGAGAAACTGGTATTACATTTGTGTTTTCGCTTAAGAACTTTGAGTATTCATCTGACACTGCATGGTCAAAAGCATCATCGAAGAATATAGTGTCTCCATAGTTTTGTTCAATTACCTTTCTAGGAGCTTTACCTTTTCTAAATCCTTGAATATTGAACTTACCTTTATTTTCTTCGTAAGCTTGTTCAACTGCTTTTTCCCAGTCTTCTTTTGAAATGTTAATCTTTAAAATTCCTTGTTTATCTTTCTTTTCAAATTTATACATAATTACTCCTTTGTTTATAAATAAATTTTTATCTATGCGTTTTTAATAATAACACATTAAATAAATTTTAGCAAATAAAAATAAGTTTTTGCAAAAATAAAAGCTGAGAATAATAGCGAATTGCTATAAAGCTATCATTCCAGCAATACATGCAGCTATAACTGATACTGCCACCAATATTTTTGCTATATCAATTATTTTATCTCTTATAAGAGATTTTTTATAATCCTTTTTGAGCTCTTCAATATTTTCATTGACTTCACTTGTCGTCATATTTGTTGAATTGATAAGGTCTATACAATAGAATTTGAAATCTTCGTCAAAGGATTTATAGTAATCGTTTATATATTGAAGAATGAAAATAACAATCCAATAGATACATAAAACTATAAGAAAACTTAGTGCAAAATAAACTAAGCCACCCCACAATGATTGCAGTGACACAAACAAAATTATAAGCACAAGTAATATCAAGGTTACTAAAAAATTTCTCATAGTTTTTTTCTAAATAGTAAGAATAAATAACACGACAATGGTGACAACAAACACTACATAACAAACAATCCAAGCAATCTTCTTGTGGTTTTTAACCCAAGAAAAAGCTAAAATTATACATATAAGGTAAGCTATAACTTCACCGACAGACCTAAAAGCCGACGACAATGTTACGTCACGCTCTAAAATCAATGTTAAAAGCAGTGAAATAGCAATACAACCTATTCCTATATAGGCAACAAAAGATAAAACGCTATTAAAATTAAAGTTTACTTTCTTCTTATCTTTTTTTGTTTTCTTATTGTTTTCTTTTATAGCAGGCTCTTCAGCTTTCTGTACCTGCAACTCTTTCTCGTCCATAACAACTTCGCCTTATTTGCAAATGTGACAAGCAAGGTCAACAGTTTTATTTGAATAACCCCACTCATTATCATACCAAGACACAAGCATAACAAAAGTTGGGCTAATCATAATACCAGCATTTACGTCAAAAATTGAAGTTCTGCTGTCGCCAATAAAATCAGAGCTTACAACGGCGTCGTCAGTCCAACCCAAGATGCCTTTCATTTCCTTCTCAGAAGTTTTTTTAATTACTTCAACGATCTCTTCATAGGTTGTTGGTTTTGATAGCCTTGCAGTCAATTCAACAACAGATACATTTAGTGTTGGAACTCTAAAACTCATTCCTGTAAGTTTACCCTTAAGTGATGGAATAACTTCCCCTACGGCTTTAGCAGCACCTGTTGATGATGGTATGATATTATAAGAAGCAGCCCTTCCACCACGCCAATCTTTTTTAGAAGGACCGTCAACTGTAAGCTGTGTCGCTGTTACCGAGTGCACTGTTGACATTATACCTTCTTCAATACCAAAGTTATCGTTGATAACTTTAGCTAAAGGAGCTAAGCAGTTTGTAGTGCATGATGCGTTTGATATAACTTTCATTTCCGGTTTGTATTCTGTGTGGTTTACACCCATAACAAACATGGGCATATTTTTGCCAGGTGCAGAAACAATCACCTTTTTTGCTCCACCTTCAAGGTGTTTTACCGCATCTTCGTATTTTGTAAACTTCCCAGTTGCTTCAATCACAACATCAACATTGTGTTTGCCCCAAGGAATGAGATTGGGCTCTTTCTCTCCATAAAAAGATATTTCATTTTTGTTTACAATAAGTTTGCTGTTTTTTACTTCGCAACTACCTTCAAATTTACCATGAATTGTGTCATGCGTAAACATATACTTGCCATATTCTAAGTCAATAAATGGGTCGTTTATAGCAACAACTTCAACGTCATTGCGCTCTGCAACGACTCTTAAAACAAGCCTTCCAATTCTACCAAATCCATTGATTCCTAATTTTACTTTTTTATTCATTTTCACCCTCCTCATTAAAATCACTATCAATGTCTAAATTTTCATTATCGCCCTCTTCAGCCATGTTATCTTCTTCATCTAGTGTGTCGTCATAATCAGCAAATTCATTGTCTGAATCAAATTCATCGTCGGCTGCAACTTCAGCAGCAAATCCAAAATTCTTCTTCCCTACCATACAATTAAATATTGTCATAACAAGCAAAATTAAAACAATCATCACACAAATGACGTCAAGACAGAAGAGCAATAGCCCAACAATGATGTTTACTGTGGCAAAAACACTTACAACTGTCGTCACAGCAGCACCAACAAGCAGTGCGACCAAAGAAATTATAACATTCCTAATATTAAGCTTTTTATCTGCTTCAGTCTTTACAGCATCGCCTTCAACAATTACTGTTCCCTGTTCTATACCCTTCCAGCGGTCTACACGGCTGTTATAGCTTAGGTTACTTGAACCTAATATCACAGTAGAGATGTCTTCTGCAAAGTAAATTGCTGATGTATCACCATCATAAAGCTTAACACCTAAGCATAGCTTTAGTATTTTTTGCCATAAATCTACAAAGAAATTTTTAAAAGCACTTGTATTTTTCCGACATGTTACAACATCTTTGTTTGAATTTAAAAACCCATTCAATTCATTTTCAGAAATTGGTTTTCTTAAAATCAAAATACTTCCAATGCTTAAATACTTTTGCAATGAGTTTATTATTTCTTCTCTATTTGACCCGTCTTGAAATTCCACCTTATAAACATTATCACCTTCTATCATGTCTAGTTCCCTTATCTGTGAACTAACCACACCAATAAATACACCAACATCTTCGACATTAGTAAGTCTAGCTAGAATTTTTCGATAACGTTTTGCGTTACTAACAATAGGAACAACAACATTTAACATAAGCACCTCAATATTTCTTTATTCTTCTTGCGTGTCTTCCACCTTCAAAGTCTGTTGTTAAAAACACCTTAACCATTTTAATAGCCTTTTTGGGCGAAGTGTATCTGCCAGAAAGACATAGCACATTGGCATCATTATGTCTTCTTGCAAGAGAAGCAAAAGTTTCATTCATACATAATGCTGCTCGAATTTTAGGATTTCTATTGGCAACAATACTCATTCCAATACCCGTGTCACAAATATATATTCCCACATTTTTCGGATCTTCTGCCACTTTAGCGTTAGCTGCCTTTGCAAAATCTGGATAGTCATCTGGCTGCTCTCTTGAATAACACCCAACATCAATAACAATAATATTTTCTCTGTTAAAAAATTTCTTTATCTCTTCCTTAAGTAAAAAACCTGCATGGTCACTTGCTAATATTATCATTTTATCATCTCCACATTTTTAATTTTTCAATCAATTTGTTAACGCCATTCAAAATATCTTTTGCAGTATCAAAATACACACTTTCATCTTGCCCATAAGGGTCCTCTATATCTTTTCCAATCAAAGATTTAAAGGAAATAACTTTGTCAGAATTTATGAGCTGTTTTTGCTGCTCAGTCATAGTGATATACAATGTATTTTTATCAATTTTCCCAAGTTTAACAGATTTTCTATTTGCACTTGATGCATGGAGTTTTTTTAATGCAATTTTAGCATTAGGATTTATATTTTCACCTGTCGCATATACTCCGCGAGAACTGATTTTTAGCTCTGGAATATTATCCTCTTTAGCCACTTTTTTCATAAGTCTTTCCGCCATAATTGAGCGACAAGTATTCCCTGTGCAAACAAAGCAAATTTTTATCATAAAACTCCTAACATTTTAATTTTATCATAATAAATAAAAAAAACAAAACAAAATTTGTTCTATTTTTTGTTTTGTTTTGTTAAATTTAGTCTTTTATTATGAAACATTTTGTCCAAACTATATTTTTCACGCATGGATGGAATAAAACAATGCAAAGCTATATCATCAAAATCAAACACAATCCACTCACCCTTGCTAAAGCCTTCAGGATACTCTTCCATTTCCATATCTTCCATTAAAGACAAAGCAAACTTTTTATTTGCTTGTTGATTTATATTTGAAACGATTAAAACATAATGGAAATCTTGAGAATTTTCTTGAATATTATAAACAGCAATGTCCTTACATTTTTTCTCTGATAAGTAATCATATATTTGCCTTATTCTTTCATCAATTTCCATATTCACCTCATACAAATTTTTATAATTATAATAGAAAAAAATTAATATGTCAAATCAAAATTGGTTTATAATAAAAAAGCATCGTTTAGAATTATAAATCAAGGTCTATAATTAAATTATGAAGAGATTTTTATTTATAATACAAACTTTCATCAAATGTGCCTTAATCTTTTTAATTGCTTTTATATGGCTTAGATTTATTTTTGACGCGTTTTGGCTATCGCTTATAATTTCTTTTGTTATAACGCTTGTAATAGAGCTATTATCAGTTTTTTTAACACGCAAAAAAGGAGCAAAAAACAATCTTAAAATAAAAGAAAAAGAAGACGCTGAAAATATGTTCTTTTCCTTAGCTCAAGACAAAAATAGACTAGATTTTTTTTATAACCTTGCAAAATCAAGACATTCAAATGTTCTAAAACTCAAAAACTATATAGAAATATCTCACAATGATTCTGCTAAGGTTATATTATATCCATTTATGAAGTTTCAAAAACTTACTCAAGATGATATAATAGAGATAACAAACGGATTAAAGACATTCCCTGATAAGCTTGTTATCACATGTAATGAATATGACAAAAGTATATTAAATTTTGTGAAAAGCTTTTCTTTCGAAATTGTCGTTGTTGACAAATATGAAACTTATTTTGCACTATATAAGGAGTATGATTTTTACCCTGAAATTACAGTATTTCAGAAACAAACAAAATATAGTTTTAAAGATTTTCTTTCATACTCATTTAATCGCTCAAAAACAAAAGGCTATTTGCTTTCAGCACTTGCTCTTTTTGTGATAAGCTTTTTTGTTCAAATGTCTGTATATTACTGCATAACAGCAACCCTTTTATTGTTCTTTGCCCTACTCTCCTTCACAAATAAAACGTATAACAAAAAAATAGAGAAAGAGCTTCTCTAATTCTTTATTATCTTATGAAACAGACAAATTTTATGCATTCATTTTTGTATTTATTTAGTTATCTTTTAATAATATTATGGTTTATATAAGTTCTATATGCTTAAAATCTTTCTTTGAAGATTTCTTATAAATAACAATAATGCCGCCTATAACTTGAACAGGCTCTGCACCAAGTTTGTCACAGATATCATGCATAGTTTCTTTTGGAGTTTTTTCGCAATTTTTCAGCACTCTTATTTTTACAAGTTCACGTGCTTCTAAAAGTCCATTTATAGCCTCATAAGAATTATCACTTAAACCTTCCTTCCCAATTTGCATAACCGGTTCAAGTGCGTTGCCAAGCCCCCTTAAAAATGCTCTTTGTTTTGTTGTTATCATATATTCTCCTTTATTATTTTATAAGTTTTAAATCACCATTTATTACGATTGGATTAAATGCAATAAGTTCATCTTTCAACATTCCTTCTGGTAGGTCATTTATAAAGAATATCTTTTTACCTAGTCTAAAAGCATCATAAATTTCCAGGAAAGTTGCCCCGCCAATATAATTCTTTTGCCCATTTTTATCATAATTTAAAACCAAAACTGCATCCATATTTTTTATAACTTCTTCGCTATGTTTAATCATTCCAGCCTTCCATGCTGCATGAGCACTTGTGCCGCGAAACTTAGCTTCAGTTTCTGGAGCGTCATGACAATTTGGCATAAATACTTCATGCCCAAGTTTTTCTAGTTCCTTTTTAAAGTAATTTAATTTATTATAAAAAACTTTACTGCAAACTAATAATATTTTCATTATTCTTCCCCCGTTGTTTTATTGTTTAAAAAACTATTCACTATACTCAAAAGCGATGTCCTTTATTTTTACTGTATCACCATTCTTTAAACCCTTCGCCTTAAGCATATCAATTATTCCCATTTCTAGTAGTCTATTTTGAAAATAAGCAAACGACCTTGTATCTGAAAGCACGACTCCCCGAACAAAATTATCAATTTTGCCACCACTTACGACAAATGCTCCTTCGTCATCACGGGTTATTGTAAGTGAATCATAATCTCTTTTGTCAAAGTTAATTTCTTCAACCTGTAAAGGCGGCTTTTTAGGAATTTTGCTAAGCTTTTCTAGAGTCAATAACTTTAACTTATCTATACCTTGATATGTTGCACTTGAGATTAAAATATAGTCTTTATTATACTTCTTTGTGAAAATATTTAACCTTTCATTTAAAGTATTTTCATCAACTAAATCCGCTTTCGTGAAAACAACTACTTGCTCTGTCTGAGCAAGGTCTTCACTATATTTTTTAAGCTCTTTATTTATTATTTCATAATCATCTAAAAAGTTTCTCCCATCACTTTGCGATATATCAACTAAATGCAGTATCAGTCTTACCCTTTCAACATGTCTTAAGAAATAATGTCCGAGCCCCTGTCCTTCACTTGCCCCTTCTATAAGGCCTGGTATGTCAGCAACAACAAAGGTTTGACCTTTTACTTCACAAACACCTAAATTAGGATACAAAGTAGTGAAAGGGTAATTAGCGATTTTAGGATTAGCATTTGAAATACAAGAAAGAAGAGTTGACTTACCAGCGTTTGGAAAACCGACTAAACCAACATCTGCTATAGTTTTAAGCTCTAAGATAACTTCTCTAGCTTTCGTTACTTCCCCAGTCTGAGAATAATGTGGTGCCTGCTTTATAGAAGACTTATAATATGCATTACCATGACCGCCCTTGCCACCTTTAAGTGCAATATACTCCATATTATCTTCATATAAATCAGCTATAATCTTATTAGTCTCGGCATCTATAATCACAGTGCCACAAGGGACTTTGATAACAACATCTTTACCATTTGCACCTGACTGTAGCTTTTTCGCCCCATTTTCACCATCGCCTGCAACGAACTTTTTATGAAACCTAAAATCATATAAAGTATTTAAGTTTTGCGTAGATTGAAATATTATACTTCCGCCGTTTCCGCCTTCACCACCATCAGGACCGCCTTTAGCAGTCATTGCGTTACGCAAAAAAGAGGTAGAACCATTTCCACCATTTCCAGCTTTTATAGTTATTTTAACACGGTCTAAAAACACCTTTCCACCTCTTTAAATAAATATTTTTAATAGCGACAATCTAAACCATATATTTAGTATTATGTCTAGCATAATACACTGTATATTTTGTATTATTGACTATTATGCATTGCATAATAGCTACATATATTTGTAAATGGACATTCTTTGCAATTAGGCTTCATTGCCTTACAAATGTATCTTCCAAAATGCACTAGTTGAAGATGAAGTTTACCCCACCTGCTCTTATCAAATAATTCCATAAGTTTAAGCTCACATTTATAAGGATCTTCGGTTTTCACTAGTCCCAACCTATTGCTAACTCTAAGAACATGGGTATCAACCGCAATGGCATCACCCTTAAACGCTTCAGAATAGACTACATTGGCAGTTTTACGCCCTACTCCTGCTAGAGTTTGCAACTTATCATGATCATTTGGCACTTGCCCATTAAACTTTTCTATCAAATCTCTACTCATTGATAAAATATTCTTTGTCTTATTATGATAAAAACCACATGAGTGTATTTTGTTTTCAAGTTCTTCTTGTGAAAGCTGCAACATTTTTTCAGGCGTGTTGTAATCTTTAAACAATTCCTTAGAAACAATATTAACTCGCTTGTCAGTGCATTGCGCTGACAATATCACAGCGACTAATAACTCATAAGTAGATTTATAGTCTAGTTCACACTTTGGTTCTGGGAATAACTCATCAAGTTTATCAATAATTTCTTTAGTGTTTTTCATTATACCTTCCATTTATCAATAAGTTATTTTATATCTTCCCTATTTCGTTTAAGCCTTTCAAATTATTAATTTTAATTTTTACTTCATCAATGGGAATAGGACTGTATCACGAATATTTGGCAAATCAAATAAGAACATAACAAATCTGTCAATACCAAATCCAAGTCCTGAAATTGGAGGCATGCCATGTTCCATAGATAAAAGGAAATTCTCATCAAGGTCCATAGCTTCATCGTCCCCCGCATTTTTATCGCGAAGCTGCTCTTCTAAGGTCTTTCTTTGCATAATTGGATCTACAAGTTCTGAATACGCATTGACAATTTCAGCCCCACAAACTACTATTTGGAAGGCATCTGTAATTTTATCATTAAGGTCATTCCTGCGAGCTAAAGTTTTAAGAACTGCTGGATAGTTATATAAAATAGTAGGTCCAACAATGTTTGCTCTTATCTTTCTCTTGTAAACAAAATCTATAACCGCTCTGACTGATTTGCATTCTTCAAGTTCGGCGTAAGTAAAGAGTCCTTTTTCAACAACCTTTTTCTTATATTCATTGACGTCATCAATAGATAAGCAGTCAAAGCCTAGAATCTTGTTCATTTCTTCAACATAGTTTATCTTTTCCCACTCTTCTTTGCCAAAATCAATAACATTTCCTTGATATTCAACTTTTGTAGTGCCTACGCATTCTTGCATAAGTTTTTTAATGAACGATTGGAAGAATCTTATATTGTCTTCATAATCCCAGTAAGACGCATACCACTCAACTTGAGTAAATTCTTGGAGATGAGTTGTGTCCATTCCTTCATTTCTAAAGTCTTTTCCAAGTTCAAAAACTCTATCAAAGCCAGCTGCAATACATTGTTTGAGCCACGTTTCTTTTGCTATACGCAAATTACATTCCATATCAAGTGCATTGTGATGAGTAAAGAAAGGTTTTGCACTTGCACCAGAAACGTTAGTTTGCAAAATTGGGGTTTCAACTTCAATAAACCCATTATCTTCAAGATATCTTCTTATAAATGACTCTATTTTACTACGTGTTAAAAATACTTTTCTAGAAGTTTCATTTGTTATTAAATCAAGATAGCGTTGTCTATAAATAGTCTCCGTATCAGTAAGTCCATGAAATTTTTCTGGGAGCGGTCTTAAAGTTTTTGAAAGCAATGTTATTTTTTCGCACTTCACAGTAACTTCACCTGTTTGAGTTACATAGACTTCACCTTCTACGCCTACAAAGTCTGCAATATCAATCATCTTTTTATAAAAATCATAGGCTTGTTCGTCAAGTTCGTTACGTCCTACAGATACTTGTATTTTTGCATTTATATCTCTAATCTGAAGAAAACCAAATTTACCCATTACGCGTTTAAAGATTATACGTCCAGCAATTTTAACATGCTCTCCGACCTTTTCTCTAGCTTCAGCTATTGTGCATGTCCTTTCGAATTTAGCCTTGTATGGAATCTCTCCCATATTTCTTAAATCTTCAATTTTCTTTCTTCTTATATCAACTTCATTTGATAACATTTGTTGCTCTTGCATCTATTTTCTCCTTGTTCATATTTATCAAAAGTTATACATTTTAAAGTAGTGTCATTAAATACCTTAAAAAACAAAAAAAATTAATTATGACCACCCAAAAGTTTGTTATTATCCGTATTTAGGTTTTATGTTTCAAAAACTAATAATCATAAAAACATTTAAATAGCTATTTAAAAAATAAAACACTTAAAAGTCTACTTTTGATAGTTTATATTACCAAAAGTCGAGCCATGCACAACGTAGTTTGTATTTGAGTAAGACTGATGGTTATTCAAACTTTGCGATGTGTGGGCGACAGCTCACGAAATTCGCAAGAATTTATAAAATTTTATGCTAATAAAATTTTAACATCGCATAGTTTAAATTATCAGAAGTCGAACTTGCTTGCAAGGGTGAGACTAATGGTAATACCTACTATACGATGAACACAATTTATTGTGTATTTTGCGTTTAGCAAAATTAAAACTTAACTTGTTTAAGTTTTAACATCGCATAGTTTATATACTGTCTCTTATACACATCTGACGCTGCCGACGATAAGGCTCGT
>ERZ1090861.159-NODE-159-length-44773-cov-8.304128_pt1 | contig 44773 bp, 35 predicted proteins | sample MGYA00478482_ERZ1090861 | MGnify/ENA primary metagenome ERZ1090861 (study PRJEB33644, sample SAMEA5815744) | chicken gut metagenome | biome: Chicken; feature: Gastrointestinal Tract; material: Caecum | place: Ireland | collected 2019-01-01 | study: A study of the... | reverse complement strand
ACTTGCCTGCACCGCTTCTGACCTCTGGTTTCTAATTTCTGACATCTGAATGCAGCCCCGCCCCTACAGTGGTGCACGGTTCATTTCAGCGCAGCCGCAGCAATGCGTGAAATCCGCCCGCCCACGTCTCACACCTAACGTCTAACATCTGGAATCTAATGTGGCCAGCCGCAAGGGCTGTCCCTGCGATTTGTGCGGATTTTCGGCTGTGTAAAAACCTGCCCATCCCACGTCTAACGTCCAGCATCTAATATCTAACATCTAACAAGGAGATCTGAAACATGAGCGAATCCTGTTCCCATGACTGCGCATCCTGCTCGCAGGACTGCGCCGCGCGCGACCTGCGCCTGCCCGCGAACCAATACAGCACGGTAAAGCACGTTATCGGCGTGGTCAGCGGCAAGGGCGGCGTCGGCAAAAGCACCGTGACCGCAATGCTTGCCGTTGCAGCCCAAGCGCAGGGCTTCCAGACCGCGATCCTCGATGCGGACGTAACGGGGCCGTCGATCCCCAAAATGTTCGGGCTGCACGGGCGTGCCGAGGGCAGCGCCGACGGCATTTTCCCGATGGAGACAAAAACCGGCATCCGCGTGATGAGCGTCAATTTGCTGCTCGAAAAAGAGGACGCCCCGGTCATCTGGCGCGGGCCCGTGATCTCCGGCATGATCCAGCAGTTTTGGCAGGAGGTCATTTGGGGCGACGTGGATTATATGTTCGTCGATATGCCCCCCGGCACGGGCGACGTGCCGCTGACGGTGTTCCAATCCCTGCCGCTCGACGGCATTCTGGTCGTCACCACCCCGCAGGAGCTCGTCACGCTGATCGTCAAAAAGGCGTACAACATGGCGAAAGAAATGAACATCCCCGTTTTGGGCTTCATCGAGAACATGAGCTGGTTCGAATGCCCCGACTGCAAAAAACGGCACGCCGTTTTCGGCGAAAGCAAGCTCGACGGCGTCGCTGCCGGCTATGGGATCCCCGTGCTTGCGCGGCTGCCCATCGACCCGAAAAACACCTCGCTTGCCGACAAGGGCGCGATAGAGCTTTCCGATACGGACGCATTGAAAAATGTGCTTGATGCGATTGAAAAGGCATAAAAACAAGGGCATGGCATGACAGCCATGCCCTTTACCGTTTTTGAAAAGCAGCAATCGGGAAAAGCGCACAGAACAAAAGCGGAAGGGATGAAGAACGGCATGAAAAAATGGTACGACGAGGAATATGAATTTAAGGTTGAAGTTATTGGCTTTTTGCGGGGCGACCACACGGAAAGATATTGCCGCAACGGCGAAGAGGTGGGGGACACATATACATGTACCTATGGCTGTCCCGTCAATCAGGACGGGTTTGGGATCTGCTCCAAAACGATGATGCAGTTGTTCCCGCTGATGGAAGCGATCCGAAGCGGCGGGGATTTGGAAAATCTGGGCGGAGACGGGAAATACAGTAAAACGGTCGTCTGCCCGGACGGCTGCGTCCTGTTTCGTTTAACGGCAAAGCCGCTTGGAAATGAAAATTTTCACAAGAGTGGTTTTTGGAAAGAACCTTGATGGTTTGCATTGACCCGATCCCGCGCGTAAGACAGGGAAGGGTTCTGTGCCTTTTCCCTGTCCCTGTGCAGAAATCAGAAATCAGAGGGCAGAGGGCAGAGACGGTGCAGGAAGGTTTCTAAAACCCGAAAGGTTACATAAATACACGGCTTTGCTGCAAACTTACCAACCCCACGTCTCACATCTAACGTCTAATATCCAAACTCTAAAACGGACAGCCCCAAGGGCTGTCCCTACGATAAGCAATGGACGGTCAGCTTTCGCGTAGCCGTTCGGCGCGCAGTTTTTCTTTCCTTGCTCCATATAGTAAAAAAGCGGTCCTGTGCCGAACATGACACGGAACCGCTTTTTTATTTCTCTGTTTTCCTTACGAAAACCGCTTTTTCGGCAACCGCCTCACACGCCCTTTTCCCGTGCGTCTTCCGCATCCGCCGGCGCGTCCGCATTTTGTGCAGCCTTGCACTGTGCCGCTGCGGCGCAGTGCGCACAGCCTGCCGGCACGTCTTGCGCGGCCGGCGCGGCGCACGTTTCACCGGCTTTTTCGGGGGCGTCGGCGCTTTGCTCCGCTGCCTTTGCCGCCGCCGCTTTGCCCTCCGGCGTGTCGCGGTAATACTGCGTGTGCGTGTCGCGGTGCGGGGTGCTGTCCCAAATGCGCCGGGCTTCGGGCGCCCATTCGCGCGCAAACGCCACGCACTTGTCGCAAAGCGTGTCTACGTCCTCGGCGTGCAGAAGATCCGAGCTCTTCGCGCCGCTGCGCTTCACCATCTCGCGCAGCCGCTCCGGGTTTTCAAGCAGGGGGCAGGGGCGCAGATGGTTGTCGTTAAAGGGCTGGTTGTGGTAGTATTCCATGAACAGCGGGGACTTGAGCGCCTCTTTGAGCGTGTGCGTGCGGATGTTCGCATCGGAATAGTGGATGAATACGCACGGCTCGATGTCGCCTGCGGAATTGATGTGGAAATAGTTGCGCCCGCCCGCGATGCACCCGCCGACGTACTCGCCGTCATCCTGGAAGTCCATGACAAACAAAGGCTTGCCGGTTTTCGAGTTGCGGATGCGTTTCATCCAGCCGTACATGTATTCGCGCTGGGCGGGGGTGGGAATGAGCGCGGGATCCGCATCGTGCCCGACGGGCATGTAGTTGAAATAGAGCGCGTATTTCACGCCCTTTTCGAGCACCATGTCAATAAATTCGTCGCTCGTGACCTGGTCTACGTTTTTGCGCGTATAGCAGACCGAAATGCCGAACAGGCACTTGTTTTTCTGCAAAAGCTCCATCGCCGCAAGCGTGTGCTTATATGCGCCCTCGCCGCGCCGCCAGTCGTTGGATTCCTCCGAGCCCTCCAGGCTCAGCGCCAAGCTTATGTTGCCGCACTCGTTCATGTCCTCGCAGAATTTCTGGTCCACGAGCGTGGCATTTGTGTAAATGACAAAGGTGCAGTCGCGGTTTCGGCGCGCAAGCTCCACGATGTCGTTTTTGCGGATGAGCGGTTCGCCGCCCGTGAGCATATAAAAATGCGTGCCCATCTCTTTGCCCTGCGAGACGATGGACTGCATCTCCTCGTTCGTAAGGCTCAATTTGTGGCCGTACTCCGCCGCCCAGCAGCCCTTGCACTTGAGGTTGCAGGCGCTTGTCGGGTCGAACAGGATGATGAACGGCACGTTGCAGTGCAGCTCTTCGCGAAGCGCACGGACGGTCTTGGTGCCGTAAAGGCCGGCGTCCACCCCGAGAGACAAGAGCATCTGCCGTGCTACGCGCGGGTCGATGTCGCGCAGGAGGCTGACCGCATACCGCGTCCAAACGTTGTCGGGGTCTGCGGCGGCAGCCTTCATCTTTTTGAAGTTTTCCGAGGGGAAGATCCCGCCGAACAGCGCGCCGACGCGGTCGGCGAGCTTGACAAGGTTCGGGTAGGGGTCCTTGTAAACATACTTGAGAATTCCGTCGAGCGCGACTGCAATGGCGGCGCGCTGCACCTTGTGTGATTTGCCCATAAAATCCATCCTTTCGCCGCGGCGGGTGTCACGCGCGGCGCTGAGAAAACGTTTACCTTAACAGTTCATTTTTAGCATACCACGAAATAGCCGATTTGTAAACCAAAAAAGCCGCCGAAAAGGAAAGTTGAACGGGTGCGGCGGATTCTGTCGGGTTTTAGCAAAAGCGGCGGGCGTTTTCAGAATTCAGACTTCAGCGGTCAGAGGTCAGAGCGCATGCAGGAGTATTTCATCAAACCCATTCGTTTGCAGAGCCTTTCGGCTGCGAAAACAATTCAAATTTTGCTGAACCCCGTAGGGGCAGGGCTCCAATCAGATGTCAGACGTTAGAAATTAGACTTCAGATGTGGTGCAGGCGGGTTTCACGCATTACCGCGGCTGCGCTGAAAACGAAAAATCTGTAGTCGTAGGGGCGGGTCTCTGCGCCCGCCCGAGCAGGGTGCGGAATGAAAACAGCTTGTGTCTGTTATGAAACCGTAATTCTGTTTTTCGCCGTAACCGATTGCAAAACCCGACTTCCTTGCGGGCGGGCGCAGAGACCCGCCCCTACAACTGCAAAGGCTATTTTTCCTACGTAGCCGCAGCAATACGTAACCCTAGCTGTACCGTATCTAATGTCTAATATCTAACATCTAAAATCTAAAAGCGGCCAGCCGCAAGGGCTGTCCCTACGGCTTGTGCAGATTTTCGGCTCTGCGGCAAACTTCCCCACCCCACATCCAGCATCTAATATCTAACGTCCAGCGTCTAATATACCTTTTCCGCCCGTTATGCGGTTTATTCGCCGAAATCGGGGAAAGATAGGAATAATTTTACGGCGGCGAGCCCGCCGGGCGCGGAGGATTTTCGACGATGAAAAAAACGGCAGTGCGCGCGCTTTGCAAAAGGCTTCGCAAAGCGCGTAAGGCTCTTACGCGTATGTATGCGGGCGGGCAGGACGGCGCGCAAAGCACGGCAGGCGAGCAGCTGCTCGCATTTCTGCCGCAGCTTTGCGAAGCGGCGGAAAGCGGGCTGCGGGATCTGCGCGCTGCCCCCGGGTTACCCGCCGGGGAAAGCGGTCTGCCGCGCGCCTTTGAACGGCTGCAGGCGTTTGTGCAAGAGCCTTACGCGCCGACGCTCGATTCGCTTGCTTCTTCGCTTGCAGGCGGCAGCTTCAGCTTTACGGAGCTGACGCTCACAGGGCTGCTTTTTCGCACGGCGTGCGTGCTTTGCGCCGCAGAAAGCGAGGATGCAGAACAGGCGGTGCGGGCGGCGCAGGCGCTTCAAGAAGCGGCACAGACGGATTTTGCGCGGCTGTTTGCACATTTAAGCGATGCCGAACGCATTTGCCTTACGGATGCGGGCTTTCGCGTGTCTGACGATCGGACCAAAGCGGCATACCGCGAACGGCTTTCGCATTTTGCAAAAAAGCGGGGCGTTTCGGAGACGGCGGCGGCGCAAAAGCTCATGCAGCGCGCCGCGGCGGAAAATACGACGCTTTGGCGGCTGCTGTGGGAAAAGGAACGGTTCGTGCGCGGGCGCGTGCTGACAGGGCTCCAATGGACGCTTTCGTGGACTGCGGCTGCGGCGGTGGCGGGCATATTCGGCATATGGTGGCTTCTGCCGCTTTTGTGGATGCCGTTGTTCGCGGGTCTGTCGCCCATATTGGAACGGCTCGTGCTGCGGCGCGCAAAGCCGAAGATCGTTCCCGCCTGCCGTGTGCGTTCGCGCGTTGGCGGCAGGGTGCGCACGCTCGTGACGGTATCTGCGCTTCTGCCCGAAGGCGGCAGAGAGGCTGCGCTTTCCGACCACCTCGAAGAAGTGTACCTTTCGGCGGGCAGGGGGGCGCTGGGGCTCGCCTTGCTTGCCGATCTCAAAGCCGCGCCGTCCGCCGTGCGGGAAACAGACAATGCCGACATCGCGGCGGCAAAGCGCATGATCGACGCGCTCAACGAAAAATATCCCGGCCGCTTTGTCCTGCTCGTGCGCGGGCGCACCTTTTCCGAAACGCAGAACGCCTACACCGGCTTTGAGCGCAAGCGCGGTGCGCTTTGCGCGCTGTTTGCCCTGCTCGCGCACGGCGATGCGTCTGCCTTTTCGGTCTGCCACGGGGCGCAAAGCCTCCTGCGCGGGGTACACTATGTATTCGCGCTCGACGCGGACGCGTCGCCCGCCCCCGACTGCCTTTTCCGGCTGCTCGCCGCAGCGCGGCATCCCGAAAATGCGCCGCACATCGATGAAAAGGCGCGCCGCGTCACGCGCGGGTACGGTATTTTCGTACCGCAGGCGGAGATTTCCTCCGCGTCGGCGTTTTGCACGCGCTTTTCGCGCCTGACAGCGGGTGCGGGCGGCGTTTCGGGCTATGTGCGCGAGCTGCATGAACGCTGGCAGACCCTGTCCGGCGCGAGCCTGTTTACGGGGAAGGGACTGATGGACGTTGCGGCCTGCGCATCGCTTTTGCCGGGGCTTTTCCCGAAAGAAACGGTTCTGAGCCACGACATCCCGGAGGGCGAGATCTTACGCACGGCGTTCGTGGGCGCGGCGCAGGTGACGGAGGGCTGTCCGTCGGCGCTCGGTTCGCACCTCGCAAGGCTTGGGCGCTGGGTGCGCGGGGACGCGCAGAATCTCGTGCTGCTGCGTGCCGCATTTCCCGATGACACCGGGCGCGCGGTCCGTCTGCCCGCCGTGTCGCGGTACAAGCTGTTCGACTGCCTGCGCCGCGATCTGACGCCTGCGGCAAGCTTCTTTTTATGCCTGCTCTCACCCCTTTTGCAGCCCGCCGCACAGACGGCTGTGCTGTTGTGCGTTCTGCTGTCGTTGTCCGTCCCCGCCGCGCTCGCCTTTTTCGGCGCGCTGCGCTTAGGCGGCGTTCATGCGCTTTCGGCGCGGTATTTCGGCGGCGCGCTCCCCGAAGCGGCAAAGGCGGTAAGCGACTTCCTGCTTTCCCTCGTGCTCCTGCCCGTAACGGGTTGGTTCTGCCTTTGCGCGTTTTTCAAAGGCGCGTGGCGCCGCCTTTTTTCGCACCGCCGCATGCTCGACTGGGTGACCGCCGCAGACGCAGAGGGCGCGGGCTTTTCTCCCCTGCGCCGCAGCCTTCCCGCTTTTGCCTGCGGGGTGTGGCTTTTGCTGTTCGGCGGGGCGCTCGCGCGCGCATTTGCGCTGTTTTTCCTCGCCGCGCCCGCGTATGCCGTTTGGTCTGCGAAGCCGTATCGAAACGCGGGCAAAACAAGTCTTTCCCCCGCCGCGCGCGAAACGCTGCGGCAGGATATGGCGGCGATGTGGCGGTTTTATGAAGATCTGTGCAACCCGGAAACGCATTTTCTCCCGCCCGACAATGTGCAGTTCGCGCCCGTGCGCCGCACGGCGTACCGCACCTCGCCGACGAACATCGGGCTGATGCTGTGCGCCGCGCTTTCGGCGTGCGATGTGGGGCTGATCTCCTCGGAAGCGCTCGGCGCGCGCGTGTGCCGCACGCTTGAGACCGTACAGCGGCTCAAAACGTGGCGCGGGAATTTGTACAACTGGTATGACGTAAAAACGCTGGAGCCCCTGCCGCCGCAGTTCGTCTCGGCGGTGGACAGCGGCAATTTCCTGTGCTGTCTTGCCGCGCTGATAACGGGGCTTTCGGCATACGAAGCGAGACAAACCTGCCGCCGTGCGCGTCAAATGGCGGAAAGCATCCTTCGAAATACGCACCTCGGCGCGCTGTATGACTGGGGGCGCGACCTGTTTTATATCGGCTTCGATGCGGATCGCGGGGCATTTTCTTCAGGCCATTACGACCTGTTGATGAGCGAATCGCGCATGATGAGCTATTATGCCGTCGCCGCGCGGGCTGTCCCCGTTTCGCATTGGGGTGCGCTTTCGCGCGCCCTGTCCGCGGGCGGCGGCTTTACGGGGTCGCTTGCGTGGTCGGGCACGATGTTTGAATTTTTTATGCCGCATCTGTTTTTGGAAAGCCCGCCCGGCACGCTTGCGAGCGAATCGCTTCACTTTTGCGTGCGCGAGCAGGCGCGGTTTGCAAAGCGGCAGGGCATTTTGTTCGGCGTATCCGAAAGCGGGTATGCAGCCACCGATGCGGCGGGCAATTACCAATACCGTGCGCACGGAGTGCCCGCGCTCGGCCTTCGCCGCACAGCCCCGGCCGAAAACCGCGTTTCCTCGCCGTATTCGGCGTATCTATGCCTGCCGTTTTCGGCGCATACCGCGCAAAAGGCGCTGGAGGCGTACCGTGCACGCGGTATGTTTGGCGAATACGGGTTTTACGAGGCGATCGACTGCACAGACCAAGCCGAAGGGAAGCTTGTGCGCAGCTTTATGGCGCATCATATCGGGATGAGCATGCTTGCCGTGGCGAACCTGCTTTGCGGCAACGTGTTCCAGAAGCGGTTTTCGGCATACGGGACGATGCGTTCGGCACACACCCTGCTCTCGGAGCGCGTGCCGAATTTTACGCCGCTGCCGCGCCGCCGGGTGCCCGCCGCAGTCCCTGCGCGCCCCGCACGGTATGTGCCGTCCCCCGAAAAACCCGTGCAAAGCCCGCTGCCCGAAAGCGCCCAGGTGTATACAAACGGCGCTTGGACGCTGTTTCTCACAAATGCCGGCACCTCCTTTGCCCATGCTTACGGCGTGGACATAACGCGGCGCGTGCGCGCGGATCTTACGGATTTCAGAGGGATATTCGCCGTGCTGCAAACGGAAAGCGGCACGCTGCCGCTTACACGCGCCTGCGCACGGGAAGAAAAAGCGGTCTATACGTTTGAAGCACGGAAGACGGAGGCCGTATACACGGCAAAAGCCGAAACGCTGTTCGCAGAGACCCGCGCTGCCGTGCAGGAAACGCTTCCCGCCGAGCGGCGGGACTTTCGGCTGTGCAACAAAACGGGCGCGCCGCAGGATGTGACGCTGCTCGTATACTTTGAACCGACCATGACGACCGAGCGGGCGCTTACGGCGCACCGCACGTTTCAAAAATTATTCGTGACCGCCGCCTTTGACAAAACGCAAAACGCCGTGGTGTTTACGCGGCGCGCGGGGCGCGGGCAGCCTGCGTTGGCGCTTGCCTGCGGCTTTCAGGAAAACGCGCCGTTTGCCGTATGCTTGCAGCGTGACGAGGCGCTTTCCCGCGATGAAGGGATCTTTTCACTGCCGCAGGCAAAAATCGTTGGACAAGAGCCGCGCGGCACGGCGGATGTGTGCTTTGCGGCGGTGCGGCGGCTGCACCTGCCCGCACACGGCGAGCAAACCGTAACGCTGCACCTGTGCGCGGCGGATACGCGGGAGGAAGCCCTGCGGCGGCTGGAGGCCGTGCGGCGCGCGCGCTCGGCGGCGCGTGCCCCAGCCGTTTTCCCCGCGCAGCTTTGGCGCGGGACGATCCTGCCGGCGCTGTTTTGCGGCGGGCGGCTGCAAGAGGCGCGCAAAAGGGCACTTTGTGAAAACCAAAACGGCGTGCGGGCGCTTTGGGCGCTTGGCATTTCGGGCGACCTGCCCCTTTTTACCCTGCAAAACGCAGACGGCGCGGCAATCGAAAAGCTGTCGCCTTTTTTGACGGGCGTCGGCGCGCTTTGCGAAGCGGGGCTTCCCTGTGACCTTGTGCTGTGCGTTCGGGATGCGCCGGGGGCGGCAAGCCTGCGGGAGACGCTCCGGGAAAACGCGGCCTTTCACCGGCTTTGGGAAGCGGGGCGCATCCGGATCGCGGAGGTGTCGGCGCAGACGCACGAGCAGCTTTCCACGCTGCTCGCCTTTTCGGCTTGCAGCTTTGACCTTTTATCTCCGCTCTCAAAGCAGCAATTCCCCGAAAACGCCCCGTTTGTGCACGCCGCCGTGCATTTCACAAAGCCTGAAAAACAAAAGAACGGCGTGGAAAACGGCGGGTATCGGATCGCGCAAAAGCCGCGTTTGCCGTGGTGCTGGGTGCTTTCAAATCCGACCTTCGGGACGCTTGTGGGCGACGGCGCTTTGGGGACGACCTTTGCTATGAACGCGCGGCTCAACCGCTTAACGGAATTTCCGAACGACCCGATGCGCGATTTCCCCGGCGAGCGGCTGTTCCTGCGCACGGCGGACGGGAAGATCTATGACCTTTTACGAAACGCCGCAGCGTTTTTCTGCGGCGACCGGGCAGTATTTGAAACGGACGTGCGGATGCTTCACATCCGCGTAACGGTGCGCGTCCCCGCACGCGGTATGCGCAAAGAGACGGAAGTGCTGCTCGAAAACCGCAGCGATGCGCCGACACACGCCGCCGTATGCTACTATACCCGCCCCGCGCTTTGCGAGGACGCCGCCACTTCGCCGTTTTTGCGATCCGTGTTTCAAGACGGCGCACTGCTGGTGCGCAACCCCGCGGCCGAGGATTTTCCGCGCGTTCTGTGCCTGTGCGCCGTTCAGTCGGAATCGGAGAAATATTGCCGGTCCGAAACCGCAAAATCGGAAGAAAACTTCCGGTCGGAACAGGCGGAATCGGAAAAATACTTCCGAAACGCAGAGAAAGAAGCGGAAAAATATTTCCGATTGGATAAGGATGTATTTTACACCGTGTCGGACGAAGCGTTTTTCGGCGGCGGCTGGGACGCGGGCGGCAGCCTCCCCAGAGCGACACCCTGTGCGGCGCTCGGCAAGACGGTCGAGCTCGCGGCGAACGGGTGCGCACAGGTGCGCTTTCACCTGACCTTCGCGCGCCGTGCCGCACCCGCCGTTACGCTTGCAAGGGCGTGCCTGCCGGCGTCCTTGCCGCAGGATCGCGTGCAGCTTTGCTCAAACGACCGGCATTTGGATGACCTGTATAACCTGTTTTTGGTGCGGCAGACGGAAAACGGACGGCTGTTTGCACGCGCAGGCTTTTATCAGGCGGGCGGGGCGTGGGGCTTCCGCGACCAATTGCAGGACGCGGCGTCGCTTTTGGCTTTGCGGCCCGAACTTTTGCGCCGCCAGCTGCTGCGGTGCGCTGCCGCGCAGTTTTCAGAGGGCGACGTGCTGCACTGGTGGCACGTGCTGCCGAACGGTACCGTGCGCGGGGTGCGCACGCGCTGCAGCGACGATCTGTTATGGCTGCCGCTTTTCCTCGCAAAATATGTGCGTTCAACGGGCGACCGGTCGATTTTGCATGTCGAAGTCCCGTACCGGGAAGCGCCTGTGCTTCGCGAAAACGAGGACGAACGCTATTTTGAAGTCAAACGCACGACCGCGCGCAGCAGCGTGCTCGACCACGCCGTGCGCGCCGTGCGATACGCGCTTGAAAAAAAGGGCGAACACGGCCTGATGCTTATGGGCACGGGCGACTGGAACGACAGCTTCAACCGCGTCGGCAGAAAGGGAAAGGGCGAGAGCGTCTGGCTTTCGCAGTTCGCCGTCGTTGTGCTCGAAGCTTTTGCCGCGCTTTTGGAGGGGGACGCCGCGCAAACCGAGTTCCGCACGTTCTGCCTTGTCGAAGCCAAGGCTTTACGCGAAGCGATCGAGACCCATGCCTATGCGGGCGACCGGTATTTGCGCGCGTTTTACGACGACGGCGGCAAAATGGGCGCGGCGGGGAATGCGGCGTGTGCCGTGGACTGCTTAACGCAGAGCTTCGCCGTGTTTGCGCGGCTTGACAAAGCGCGTACCGAGACGGCGCTTCGCACCGCGTTTTCGGCATTGTTTGACGAAGAAAACGGCCTCCTGCGTCTGTTTTCACCGCCCTTTTCCGACACACAGCCGCAGGCGGGCTACGTTTCGGCGTATCCGCCGGGTGTGCGCGAAAACGGCGGACAGTATACGCACGCCGCCGTTTGGTTCTGCCGCGCTTTGCTTACGGCGGGGCTTTATGACGAGGGGATGCGGGTGCTGCGTGCGCTCGACCCGCTTGTAAAATACGAGACGGAAGAAACGGCGCGCCGCTATAAAACCGAGCCGTACTTCCTTTGCGGTGATGTGTACGGCGAGGCGAGCCCCGGGCGCGGCGGCTGGAGTTTGTATACGGGCGCGGCGGGGCAGCTGTTTGCGCTGGTGACCGAGGTGATCTTGGGGCTGCATATGCAGGACGGGCGGCTTTTCTTTACACCCGCCGAGATCCCGCAAATGGGCGCGTTCTCCTATACGCTTATACTCGACGGCGCCGAAATTTCGGTCGAGGTCGCCGCCGCGCCCCGGGCGGGCAAGGTGCTCATCGACGGCAGCCCCGCCGCCTCGCTTCTGCCGGACGGCAAAAACCACCATATAAAAATCCGGTAAACTATGGAAATCAAGGCACAAGTGTGCTACAATAAACTTTGTATCGGCTAAATGTCCTGCCGAACGAGAAGAAAGGATGTAGCTCTGCATGCAGACGGAACCGAAGATCATCCGGATCGGCGAAAAGATCCGATTGCTGGAGGTGCGCTCGGCGCGCCCGAAAACCACCTGTATCTCCCTTTTGCTTTTGACGCCTATGCATCAAAACCCGGCGGAAACAACGGTGCTTGCCTCATACCTCGCGCATTCGTGCGCGCGCTGCCCGACGCTCTCAAAGCTCAACGCACGGCTGGAATCGCTGTACGGCGCGCTGCTTTCGGGCGAAGTTTCACGCTTAGGCGAAGCGTACTGCCTGCGGCTTTCCGTGGATTGCCTTGCGGATGCGCTTGCGTACGACGGACAAGCGGTCAGCCGCGACGCGCTGGAGCTGCTTTTGGATCTGCTGCTGGAGCCTAAAATGCAGGACGGCAGGTTCGACGAAGCGCAGCTGCGCACCGAGGTGCGCCTGTGCGCCGAAGACCTTGAAAGCGAGCAGAACGACAAACGCGCGTGGGCGCTCATGCGGATGCTCGAAGTGATGTGCGCCGACGAGCCCTATGGTTACCCGCACGAAGCGCTTCTGTCGGGCGTGCGCGCCGTGACGGCAGAAAGCATGTACCGCGCATGGCGCGAGCTTTTAAAGACGGCACACATCACGGTGCAGGTGACGGGCGATGTGGATTTTGCACCGCTCGAAGCACTCGTGCGCACGCGGCTCGGCGCGCTTGCCGACCGCGCGCCCGCAGAGCTTTCGACCGTGTTTGTCGAAAGGTGCGACGACGTGAGCGAATTGACCGAGGAGCAGGACGTCAGCCAAAGCAAGCTGGTTTTGGGCTTTCGCACCGGCAGCGTTAACCGCGACGACGATTTCTATGCGCGCCGCGTGATGGCGGATCTGTTCGGCGGCGGCCCGTATTCGCGGCTGTTTATGCATGTGCGTGAGAAGTTAAGCCTTTGCTATTACTGTTCGGCGCGGCTGCAGCGGCAAAAAGGGCTGCTCGTCGTGCAAAGCGGCATTGAGCGCAAGAACCGCGACGTAGCGTTCCGTGAGATCCTGCGGCAGCTGAAGGTCGTGCAGGCGGGTGAATTTTCGGACGAAGAATTGACTGCCTCGAAAAAGGCGCTTTGCGATGCGTTCGCGGGCGTGGGCGACACGCCCGAGGGCTTAGACGTGTATTACGCGCAGTTTGCCGACGGCGACATCACGACGCCCGAAGCGCTCACGGCGGGTCTTTCGGCCGTCACGCGCGAGGATGTGGTGCGCGCCGCCAAGGCGCTGACGCTTGACACGGTCTACTTGCTTGCGGGCAACGATGAGGAGGAAGCGGAACATGCGTGAAGTGAAAAACGAACGGCTTTCGGAAAGCTATTTTGAGATCGACCACCCCTCCGGCTTGAAAATCTTAGTGTACCCGAAAACGGGCTACAAATCGGCGTATGCCGTGTTCGGCACGCGCTACGGCTCGATCGACACGCAGTTCCGTCTGCCCGAGGACAAAGAATTTACGGCCGTGCCCGAGGGCATTGCGCATTTCCTCGAACACAAGCTGTTTGAAAGCGAGGAGCTCGACGCTTTCCAGCGCTATGCCGAAACGGGCGCAAGCGCGAACGCCTACACCTCGTTTGACAAGACCTGCTATCTGTTTTCGTGCACGGGGAATTTCAAAGCGTCGCTGGAAATTTTGCTCGACTTCGTCATGCACCCGTATTTCACCGCCGCGACCGTGCAGAAAGAGCAGGGCATCATCGGGCAGGAGATCCGCATGTGCCGCGACGAGCCCGGCTGGGAGGCGCTGTTCCAGCTTTTGCGCGCGATGTATAAAAACCATCCTGTGCGCATCGACATCGCGGGGACGGAAGAATCCATTTCCCATATCACCGCCGACCTGTTGTACAAATGCTACCACACGTTTTACAACCTCTCGAACATGGTGCTTTGCGTCGCGGGCGGCGTGACCGCCGAGGATGTGCTCGAAGTCGCCGACCGGCTGCTGCCCGTACAAAAGCCCGTCAAAATCGAACGCAAATTCCACGAAGAGCCGCGCGGGGTGAACACACCGTATGTGGAGGAAACCCTCGCCGTCGCTTCACCCATCTTTTCGCTCGGCTTCAAGGAGTCGATCACGACGCCCGAACGTACGCTTCGCGAGATCCTGCTTTCGCGCATCGTGCTCGAAGCGGTCTGCGGCAAGACCACGCCGTTTTATACCGAGCTTTTGGAAGCGGGGCTCATCAACACCTCGTTCGACTATGAATATTTCTGCGGCTACGGCTACGCCGCAACCATCTTCACTGGCGAATCCCCCGACGCGAAGGAAGTCCAAAACCGCCTGATCGCGCGCATCCGGGACTTACAGGAAACGGGCATCGGCGAAGCGGACTTCGAACGTATCCGCAAAAAGCTCTACGGGCGCGCCGTGATGGCGTTCAACGACATCGACGGCATTGCGAACGCCATGGTCGCCGCACACTTCTGCGGCGAGGGGCTGTTTGGCGAGGTGGAAACGCTCGGCGCACTTACTCTTGACGAAGCGAACGAACGCCTGCGCAAGAGTATCGACACGACCTCGGCGGCGCTGGCTGTCATTTTGCCGAAAGGAGACGACGTATGCAATTCCTGACCGACGGCGTGGAGGTTACCTTTACAGGAATAGACCACGTTTTTACCGTGTATTCCACCTTTGTGGAGTTTACTTTGTTCGGCCACGCGGTCAGCATCAAGTTTTACGGGCTGATCATCGCGTTCGGCTTTTTGCTCGCCGTGCTGTTCGGCGGGCGGATGGCGTACAAATGGAAGCTCGATTTGAACAAAATGCTCGACGTTCTGCTGTTCGGCACCATCGGCGGGATCGTGGGCGCGCGGCTTTATTACGTCGCATTCGAGTGGGATTATTACAGCCACCACCTTTCCGAGATCCCGCAGATCTGGGAAGGGGGGCTTGCCATCTACGGCGGGCTAATCGGCGCGATCATCGCCGCGTTCTTCACCTGCCGCCGCAACGGGCTCAATTTCTTAAAGCTCTTAGACCTTGCGGGCATGAGCTTTCTCATCGGACAGGGCATCGGGCGCTGGGGCAACTTTGCGAATCAGGAGGCGTTCGGCACGAACACCACAGGGTTTTTAGGGATGTCCAGCGAAAAGGTGACGCACTATATCGAGACGCATCAGGCGGAGTTCGCTGCGCGCGGCATCACGATGGATCCGAATATCCCCGTGCACCCGACGTTTTTGTATGAATCGCTTTGGTGCATTGCGAGTTTTTTCATTTTGTACCTCGTCTGCAAAAAGGCGTATAAATTCAGCGGCCAGCTCATCCTCGGCTACGGCATTTTGTACGGCGCGGAGCGCGCCGTGGTGGAGGGCCTGCGCACGGACAGCCTTTACATAGGCGGCACGACCCTGCGCGTCTCCCAGGTGCTCTCGATGCTGCTGGTGCTCGTGTGTTTGGGGATTATGATCGCAAAGCTCATACAGCTCAAAAAGCACCCCGTGCCGTTCTCGCCCGTGGAGGTTGTCCCCGAACGGGCGGAAAGCGAAGAAAAAGAAAACAAGCCGTCGCGCAAAGCGCTTCGTGCCGAAGCGCGTGCGGCAAAGGCAAAAATGCTCGAAAAACAGGAAGGGAAGGATCCGGACGATGGCGAAGATTCTGGACGGTAAAGCCGTTTCCGCGCATGTGCGCGAACAGGTGAAGGCAGAGGTAGAAGCCCTTCAAAAACAGGGGATCTCCGTGGGGCTCGCGGTCATCATTGTCGGCGACGACCCCGCCTCGCGCACCTATGTCAACAATAAGAAAAAGGCGTGTGCCGCCGCGGGGATCCGTTCCGAAGAATACGCCCTGCCCGCCGACACCACGCAGGAGGAACTGCTGGCGCTCGTCGAAACCCTCAATAAAAAGCCGGATGTCAACGGCATTCTCTGCCAGCTTCCGCTGCCCGCGCATTTGGACGAAAAAGCAGTCATCGCCGCCATCGCGCCTGAAAAGGATGTGGATGCGTTCCACGCCGTCAATGTCGGGCACATTATGATCGGCGACTATGCGTTCCTGCCGTGCACGCCCGCAGGGATCATGGAAATGCTGCGGTATTATGACATCGGCATCGCGGGCAAAAACTGCGTTGTCATCGGCCGCAGCAACATCGTCGGCAAGCCCATGGCGATGCTGCTTTTGCAGCAGAACGGAACTGTGACGATCTGCCATTCCAAGACGCGCGACCTCGCCGCGCACACCCGCAACGCCGATATCCTCGTAGCGGCGGTGGGCATCCCGCATTTCGTAACTGCCGACATGGTCAAGGCCGGCGCGGTGGTCGTCGACGTCGGCATGGACCGCGACGAAAACGGCAAGCTGTGCGGCGACGTGGATTTCGGCGGCGTCGAGCCGAAAGCATCCTACATAACGCCCGTCCCCGGCGGCGTGGGGCCGATGACGATCGCAACGCTCTTAAAAAACACCGTCACCGCCGCGAAGCAGCAGAACGGGCTTTTGTAAAAAGAAAATAACCCAAAACAGGGGGACGGTTCTGTGTCCTTTTTGAGACATAGAACCGTCCCCTGCGACTGTAAATTTTATTCCTTGCCGGTCGCGACTTTGCACAGACCTCCCTACGCCGCATCTAATGTCTAATTTCTAAAATCCAAAACGGACGGCGCGGGCTTGCTCGCGCCGGAGGGCTTTTGTGCGCCCCGAAACAGCCGATCTCGCCGGGAGCGCGCCAAACCCCACCCGAATTCGCCGTTTGGGGGGTGGCGTTTTTTCAAAAATCCTGTACAATAAGGGTGAAAGCGAAAAGGAGGCGCAGCACATGGAGCAGACAAAAATCGGAAGCTTTATCGCGCAGAAACGAAAGGAAAAGAATCTGACGCAGTCGCAGCTCGCCGCGAAGCTCGGTGTATCCGACAAGACCGTTTCCAAATGGGAGCGCGGCAAATGCATGCCGGATTACAGCATAGCGGAAGCACTGTGCGCCGCGCTCGGCATCACGCTTGCCGAACTGTTTGCCGGCGAAGCGAAAGACACGGAAAGCCCCCGCACTTCAGACGAACAGCAGATGCTTGACATGCTCGAGCGCGTCCAGCGGCTCGAAAAACAGAAACAGGTGCTGCAAGCGGCGCTGCTGGTCCTTTTAGGGATGGCGCTGCTTGCGGTTTCACACACCGTCGGCGGCACGTCCGTGCAGGACTTCCTGTCCGGCGCGCTGTTGGGCGTCGGGGTCGGGACTATGCTCGTCGGCGTTGTCCTCACCGTCATCCGCGCCCTTGGGAAGTAAAAACGGACAGGATGAGAAGCGTTCCCGGCTTCTGAAACGAAAGCCAAAATAAAGGGCGGCACTGTTTTTGGACACAGACCCGTCCCTTATTTTTTGCTTTCCTTGCCCGGTGAGCGGACAAACGCAGAACGGAATCGCCAAGAAGATGTAGGGCGGGGGCTTGCTCCCGCCGTAAGACAAAAGACGGGTCTATGCCTGCTTAGGCACAGACCCGTCCCCTGTTTTGCCGCCCTGTCTTGCCCAACGCGCCGTGTCATCCTACGTCGTTCCGTGCGACCGGAGTTCTGCACCGTCCCGTAGGGACAGCCCTTGCGGCTGTCCGCGGGTAGATGGCGCGCCGCGCGCCGGGTTTCCGTCCGCCGAAAGCAGAGCTTGCTTGTTGAAAAGTGCAAAACTTGGGTGATATTTCCTGCTTTTTCCATTTTTCTATGGCAAAAACCGCCAAATCGGCGTGCTTGGATTTGTGGATTTAAACAAAAGCACAAAAACAAATAAAAATTTATAAAAATTTTGTATTTTCTGCTTGACAAAGCAAAATTGCGGGCGTATAATGGCGCCAGGATGAGTAATCGTTTACTCAGCGAGGAGGGGAACGGATGAAGCCGGATTCGGTGTCGATTCGTGAGATTTCAAAGATCACAGGCGTCTCCGTGGCAACGGTTTCGCGCGTCATCAACAACAACGGCAGATTTTCCAAGGAGACCGAAGCGCGCGTCAAAAAGGCGCTCAAAGAATACAACTACACGCCGAATCTCGCTGCGCGGGGGTTACGCACCAAGCGCATTGCAACGGTCGGCGTCGTTGTTCCCGACATTACGAACGAATACTTTGCGCGCATCACCCTGCATTTGCAGGAGCGGCTGTTTGCGCACAGTTATTCCACCATCATCTGCAACACGGATGAAAAGGCGGACATCGAGCGGCGGCATCTCGATATGCTGCTTTCCCAGCAGGTCAGCGGTGTGATGTATGTTTCCGGCACGCCGCACGCGTTTGACCGTCTGTCGCATCTGCCCGCCGTGTTTATCGACCGCGAACCCCAGACGGCGCGGGAAGCAGGCAACTACAGCCTGATCGAATCCGACAATTTCCTCGGCGGTACGCTTGCCGCCCGTGAGCTGCTGCAAAAAGGCTGCCGCAGGCTCTGCATATTCAAATACCGCGACGACATCTCCACCCACAACGCCCGTGAAGCAGGCTTCCGGCAGGCGGCGCGGGAAGCGGGGCTGCATGACGATGCCGTGCGCGTGGAGATCGTCCCCGACGTAAGCGTCCGGCAAGGGTACGAAAAGGCGAAAGCCGTTTGGCAGGCAGGCGGCTTCGACGGGCTGTTCTGCACGGCGGACGCACTCGCCGTAGGCGCGTGCAATGCGCTGCGCGCAGAAGGCGTCGAGATCCCGGGGCAGGTCAAGCTGGTGGGCTATGATGATACCGCCATCGCGCATTACGGCGCGGTTCCGCTGACCTCCGTGCACCAATCGACCGAGGAGATCGGGCGGCTTGCGGCGGATACGCTTTTACAGATCATCGACGGCAAACAGCCCGAGCGGCGGCACATCACGCTCCCGGTGCATTTGGTGGTGCGCGCGTCCACAGGCGGGCAGTTTGAAGAGGCGTAGAACGTCTCTTTTTACCCAAAGCGTAAACGTTTACCCAACCGTATGACAGGCTCTCCGTGGCGAAAGGAAAGAATCACACGGAAAAAGGCAAAAGCGCTTTACAACTTGCAGACGAGAAACGCGCTTTCCCACGGCGCAGCGCACAGCGCGGCGCAGAAGTGAAACAGGCGCGCGCACGGCGCAGAAGCGAAAAGGAAGCACGCACGGCGTGCGGAAAACGGCGAGGGCAAAACCCCTTGCTTCGCTTGCCCGGCAGATACGCCCGAACGAACGGCACGCGGGCGGGGAGCAAACAGAAACAGCAGCGCGTGGTGCGGCTTCATTTCATTTATGAGTAAACGTTTACTCAAGCAAGGAGCGGGCGGCGTACAGGGTTCAGAAGTCAGAAGCTGTGCAGACATATTCCGTTGAAACTGCGTGTTTGTAGGAACTTTCGGCTGCGAAAGGAATTGAATTTTTGCTAAAATCCGTAGGGGCGGGGCTTAAGCGCCCGCCCGCGGGCAGAGATCAGAATACAGAGATTAGAAGTCAGAAGCGGCGCAGGAAGTTTTTATGAAAACCGAAAGATTGCACACTTTTTCGGCTACGAAAAGCAAAGAAAAATCCGTACAGTCCTGTAGGGGCGGGTCTCTGCGCCCGCCCGTAAGAGAGTTGAATTTTGCATTCGGTTTCGGCGACAAGCAGAATTACGGTTTTCATAACAGACACAAGTTGTTTTCTTTCCGCACTCTGCTCGGGCGGGCACTTAAGACCCGCCCCTACGACAGAAAGCATCCACTTTTCAGCGCAGCCACGGCAATGCGTAAAACTTACCCGCACCGCATCTGATTTCTGACTTCTAATTTCTGAATTCTGTTCTGTGTTCGGGCGAAGGGAAACAAGCAACCGCACGGTCTGTTGACCCGCAAGCCGGAATCATGCGCGGCAGGCGTTCCCCGCTACGCCACAGCCTTCCCCGATGCGTGGCGCTTCTCCCGTCCCGGGACATTCTCCCTCTTTCTGCGAACCGCTTGTTTCCCGCCGCCCGAACACAGACAAGGCTTTGCGGCACGATCCATCCGCCGTTCTGATGTCAGAGGTTTGAAATCAGAGATTAGAAACGGATCAGGAAGATTTCAGAAAACCGAAAGGTTATAAAAACACGCGATTTTGCCGCAAGCTTACCGATCCCACGTCTAATATCTACCGTCTACTATCTAAAATCTAAAAGGGGGTGTTTACCATGAAACCCTGTCTTTCCGCCTCACTCATGTGTGCGGACTGGCTGCACCTTGCACCGACGCTCAAGGCGCTGGAAGCGTCCTGCGGCGCGCTGCACGTGGACATCATGGACGGGCATTTCTGTAAAAGCCTGTATCTTTCCCCGTGGTCGATCTCGGTCATCCGTCCCGCAACGCGGCTGCCCATAGAAGCGCACCTGATGGTCGAGCACCCGGAGGATTTTCTCGAAGCGGTCGCAAAGGCCGGCGCAGACACGATCGCCCTGCATGCGGAGACAATCGAGCGTCAGGCGTTCCGCCTTGTGGAGCGCATCCACGCGCTGGGGTGCAAGGCGGGCGTGGTGCTTTCGCCCGCAACGCCGATAGCGGCGGTCGAAAGCTATCTCAACCGTTTGGAGCTTGTCACGGTCATGACCGTGGACGCGGGCTTCGCGGGGCAGCCGTTTTTACCTGAAATGCTTGAAAAGATCCGCGCGCTCGCGGCGTGGAAGCACGCGCACGGCAGCCGCTTCTCCATTCAGGCGGACGGCGGCGTGAACCGCGCGACCTACCGTGCGCTTTACGAAGCGGGCACGGAAAACTTCGTGCTGGGCAGCAGCGGGCTGTTCGGACTGGATACGGATATTTACGCTGCGTGCAAACGGATGCAGACCGAAGTGGAAGCGGCGATCCGGGAGGTGACGCCATGACGCGGCAAAAGGCTTATATCGGCGTGGACGTCGGCGGGACGTATATCCGCGTCGGCACGGTCGGCACGGACGGCGTGCCGCAGCACTTTGAAAAGCTCCCACAAAGCACGGTGTTCGCGGACGGCGACCCGCCCGAACGGCTGTGCGCCTTCTTAGCGGACTATATGCGCCGCCATAGGCTCACAAAGGAAAGCATCGCCGCATGTGCGGTGGGGATGCCCTCGTGCGTGGACCGCGAAAAGCGCCGGGTGCTCTCCACGCCGAATATCCCGCAGTTTGCGGGCGTGGCGCTTGCCGACATGCTGGAAAAGGCGCTCGGACTGCCCGCGTTTTTAGACCGTGACGTGAACATGATCTACCGCTACGACCGCCTTTCACCGGAACTTCCGAAAAAAGGTATCGGCATCGGCTGCTATTTCGGCACCGGCATCGGCAACGTTGTCGAGATCGACGGCAGGCTGCTTTCGGGCAAAAACGGCGTCGCGTGCGAGCTGGGGCACGTCCCCGTCATGGGGCGCAGCGACAAATGCGGCTGCGGCAACGAGGGCTGTTTTGAAAATTACGCCTCGGGACGCTATATTGCAGCGCTTTGCCGGGAAAAATACCCGGGGGAGTCGGTCTGCGCGGTGCTCACCGACCACCTCGAGGACGAAGCGGTGCAGACCTTTATCGACAACATCGCCGTGGTCATCGCCACGGAAGTGAACCTGTTTGACCCGCATTATGTGATTTTGGGCGGCGGGGTGCTGCTCTCCGAAGGCTTTCCGAAGGATGCCCTGCTCGATCGCCTGCACCGCCGCATCCGCAAACCGTACCCGGATTCCGGGCTGCAAATATTCTTTTCCCGCACGGCGGACGCCGGCGGGGTAATCGGTGCGGCGATTTGTGCGCACGCACGGCTTGAAGGAGGCGAGGGCATATGACCGTGGCGCTGGCAAGCGACCATGTGGGGCTGCCTTTAAAACGGGCAATCCTCGCGCATCTCGAAGAACGCGGCGTTGCCTGCCGTGATTTCGGTACAAATTCGGACGCGCGCTGCGACTATCCGCAGTTCGCCCTGCCCGCCGCAAAGGCGGTGGCAGACGGGGAATACACGTGCGGGATCCTGTGCTGCGGCACCGGGATCGGCATGTCGATCGCCGCAAACAAGGTCGCAGGCATCCGCTGTACCGCATGCAGCGACGGCTACTCGGCGGCGCTCTCCAGAGCGCATAACAACGCGAACATGCTCGCCCTCGGCAGCCGCGTGGTCGGCACGGGGCTCGCATTGCAAATCGTGGATCTGTTTTTGGACACGCCCTACGAGGGCGGCAGGCACGAGCGGCGGCTCGAGCAGATTTGCGAGATCGAACGCAGCGGCGGCAGCGCTGCGCAGAAAGGGGACTGAAACGTTGGAAGACTATATCCTTTCCATGGAGCACATCACCAAGGTGTATCCGAACGGCTTCGTGGCGAACCGCGACGTCTCCCTTTCGGTGCGCAAGGGCGAGGTGCATGCGCTGTCCGGCGAAAACGGCGCGGGCAAGAGCACGCTGATGAAGGTACTCTTCGGTGAGGAACAGCCCGAGGAGGGCAAGATCTTTTTCGAGGGCAAGGAGATCCACCCCGAGGACTCGATCTCCGCCATTAAAATGGGCATCGGCATGGTGCACCAGCACTTTATGCTCGTCGAGTCGCTCACCGTTGCCGAAAATATCGTTTTAGGGATGGAGCCGGGCAGGTTCGGCTACTTTAACAAGCGCGAGGCGTTCCGCCGCGCGGGCGAGATCATCGAAAAATATAAGTTCACGGTAGACCCGCGCGAGCGCGTGGGGAACCTGCCGGTCGGCGACAAGCAGAAGGTCGAGATCCTAAAGGCGCTGTTCCGCGGCGCAAAGCTGCTGATTTTAGACGAGCCGACCGCCGTTCTGACCCCGCAGGAGACCGAGGAGCTGTTTGTGCAGATCCGAAGATTGCAGGAGCAGGGGCACACACTGATCTTCATTTCCCATAAGCTGCGTGAGATCAAGCAGATCTGTGAGCACATCACCGTGCTGCGCGGCGGGCGCACCGTCGGCGAAGCGAAGGTCGCGGACGTGACCGAACAGGAGATCTCCCGCATGATGGTCGGGCGCGACGTGATGCTTGAGATCGAAAAGCCGCCCGCCAAACCCGCCGAGACGGTTTTGCAGGTGCGTTCTCTGCCGCTCTCCGACCGCCCCAATGCGCCGACCGCTTCGTTCGACATCCGTGCAGGCGAGATCTTAGGCGTCGCGGGCGTTGAGGGCAACGGGCAAAGCGAGCTTGCCATGTGTATCGCGGGGCTTCTCCCCGTAGGACGCGGGCAGGTCCGTATAAACGGCAAGGACATCAAGGGGCTTTCCGTGCGCAAGATCCGCGAGCTCGGGCTTTCGCACATTTCCGAAGACCGCATGTCCTACGGCTGTGCGGCGGACGCGAACATTGAAGAGAACCTGTTTTCTACAACCATTTATCAAAAGAAGTATTCCCGCTTCGGGCTCTTGCGCAAAAAGCTGCTCGACCGCCGCACGGACGAGCTTATAAAAGAATACATGATCAAATGCTCGGAGAAAAAAGAGCCGGTGCGCATGCTTTCGGGCGGCAATATCCAAAAGGTCGTCGTGGCGCGGGAATTCAGCGGGGAACCCGCCCTGATCCTTGCCAACCAGCCCACGCGCGGCATCGATGTCGGCGCAACGGAGTTTATTCGTAACCGTCTGGTTGACCTGCGCTCGAACGGCGCGGCGGTGCTGCTCATTTCGGCGGACTTAAACGAGGTGCTGGAGGTATCCGACAGCCTGCTGGTATTGAACTCCGGCGGTGTAGGCGCCTATTTCCCGGATGCATCTGCCGTCTCGGAGGAACTTTTGGGCGAATACATGCTGGGGCTGCGGCAAATGACAGCCGGCGAGATCGGAGGTGCTGTCCATGAAACAAAAGCATAAAGACCGCCCGCTGCCGACCAACCGGCAGATCGAAACGCGCTTTACGCTCATCCGCACGCTCACGGCGGCGGTCATCGCGCTTGCGGGCTGCCTGGTTCTGATCCTGGTCGTCAGCGAAGAGCCGTGGGAGGCGTTTTCCGCATTCCTGTTCGGGCCGCTGGAATCCGCCAGAAATATCGCGACGGTGTTTGAGACGGCGGCGCCTCTTGTGTACGCGGGCCTTGCGGTCAGCGTGATGTTCAGCTGCAACCAGTTCAATATGGCGGGCGAGGGCGCGCTGTATATCGGCGGCCTTGTGGCAAGCGCCGTGGCAGTGAAGCTGTCGCTGCCCGTTGTGGTACATCCGATTTTGGCGCTGCTCTTGGGCGGCGCGGCGGGCGCGGTCGTGTGCTTCATCCCGGGGCTTTTGAAGGTCAAGCTCGGCGCGACGGAGGTCGTCTCGTCGCTGATGCTCAACTACATCGTGCTGTATCTCGGCGTTTACATCCTCAATTATTTCCTTATCGATCCCGCGGCAGGCTTCCCCGCGACGGAACGGCTGCCGGAAACGGCGCAGCTTTCCACCCTGATCCCCCGCACGCACTTCCATGTGGGCACCATTTTGGCGTTCGTGCTGTGCGCGGTCGTCTATCTGTATCTGTACAGAAGCAAGCAGGGCTACGCCATCCGCATGGTCGGGCAGAATGAAAAATTCGCAAAGTATTCCGGCATCGGCGTGAGCGGCACCATTCTTTCGGCGCAGCTCGCGGGCGGCTTCCTTGCAGGGATGGGCGGCGCGAGCGAGATCCTCGGCAGCTACACGCGGTTCCAATGGGTCGCGCTGCCCGGCTTCGGCTTTGACGGCGTGATCGTGGCGACGCTTGCGGGCAACAATCCGCTGCTTGTACCCTTAGGTGCGCTGTTTTTAGGGTACCTGCGGTGCGGTGCAGACATCATGTCGCGGCGCAGCGATGTGGCGACGGAGGTGCTCTCCATCGTGCAGGGCACGATCATCCTGCTGGTCGCCTCCAAGCTGTTCTTGCAGCGCATCAAACACAAATACATCGTCTCGGTCGCCGAAAAGCGCGAGGCGCTGCAAGCTTCGGCATCCGTGCCGCAGCCGGAAGGAGGCGAGGCGAATGCCTGATATTCTGCGGTCCATATTTTCCGTTGATTTCGTTTATTCGGCGCTGCGGCTGACCACGCCGGTTCTGTTTGCGGCGCTCGGGAGCCTCGTTGCCGACCGCGCGGGCGTCATCAACATCGGTTTGGAGGGCATCATGCTCTTTTCCGCGCTCACGGGCGTGCTCGGCAGCGCGTACAGCGGAAGCCTTTTGGTCGGCATGCTGTGCGGCCTTGTCACGGGGATGTTCATCGCGCTCATCATGGCGTATTTCTCCCTGCAGATGAAGGCGGACATCGTGCTGACGGGCGTTGCGATGAACCTGGTCGCCACAGGCGGCACGGTCTTTATCCTGTATTCGATCTGCGGCGACAAAAGCGTGTCTACATCGTTATCCAGCCTCGTGTTCCCGACGCTGGAGATCCCGCTTATCAAGGACATTCCCGTGCTCGGCGACATCCTTTCGGGGCACAATCTGCTCACGTACCTGTCCCTTGTCGCGGTCGTGGCGGTGTGGTTCTTCCTCGAAAAAAGCAAGCCGGGGCTGCGCATCCGTGCCGTCGGTGAAAACGACCACGCGGCGGGGAGCGTCGGCATCCATGTACGGCGCGTGCGCTACGGGGCACTGCTGTTAAGCGGCGCGCTCGCCTCGTTCGGCGGGATGTTCCTTTCCATGGGCATGCTCACGTACTTTTCTAAAAACATGACGGCGGGGCGCGGCTATATCGCGCTCGCCGCGCAGGCGCTCGGCAACGGCAGCGCCGTCGGGACGTTTTTCGCGTCGCTGGTCTTCGGCTGTGCGGAAGCGCTGTCCGTCTCGCTGCAGGGGGTGGGTCTGCCGCCCCAATTCGTTCAAATGGTTCCTTATGTCGCCACCGTATTAGGGCTCGTCCTGTACGCGGCGCTGCGGAAAAGATCCAAAAAAACCGTGCGTAAGCACAAAAGAAGAAAGAGAGGTTCACAATGAAAAAAGTATTGGCAATCCTGATGGCGGCGTGCCTGATCCTGCTGGTATTTGCCGGCTGCGGAACGGATGATGCGAACACCGACCCGTCGAATGCGGGCACAAGCGGCGACCCGGTCAAGATCGTGCTGCTCATCAACGGCACCCTCGGCGACAAATCCTTCTTCGATTCCGCCCAGAACGGCATGGATCTGATCAAGGAGAAGTACGGCGACCGGGTCGAGACCCAGACGGTCGAAATGACCTACGACGCGACCAAATGGACGCCCGCGCTCATCGAGTTCTCCGAGGACGCGGACACCGACATCATCATCAGCGGCACCTGGCAGATGGTCGACCGCGTCATCGAAGTCGCGCCTGACTACCCCGACAAGAAATACATCGTGTATGATGCCGAGGTCGATTATTCCAGCGGCGACTACTCGAACGTGTACTCCATCACCTACAAGCAAAACGAAGCCTCGTTCTTAGCCGGCGCAGCGTCCGCGCTCGTCTCCAAGACCAATGTGTTCGGCTTTGTCGGCGGCATGGACAACGTCACGATCAACGACTTCCTGGTAGGGCTGATCGCCGGCGCACAGTACGTCAAGCCTGAAATGCGCTTTGCCACCGCCTATATCGGCAACTTTGACGACGCGGTCAAGGCAAAGGAGATCACCCTTTCGCAGATCAACAACCAGAATGCCGACGTGGTTTACGGCTGCGCGGGTCAGGCGGGCTTGGGCTCTATCGAAGCGGCGGCCGAGCAGGGCGTGTATGCGCTCGGCGGCGACTCCGACCAGGCGATGTCCTTCAAGGGTGTGGATGACGCGAAAGCGGAATGCATCATCACCTCGATTTTAAAGCGCGTAGACCAGTCCCTGCTGCGGGCGGTGACCGCGAGCATGGAAGGCACGCTCCAATGGGGCACGACCGGTTCGTTCGGTTTGGCGGATGAATCCGTGGGCCTTGCCGAAAACGAATACTACGAAGCGATCCTGACCGAGGAACAGCGCGCACAGATCGATGAGATCGAGCAGAAGATCATCTCCGGCGAGATCGAAGTTCCCACGGCGCTCGGCAGAGACACGCAGGAAGTGAAAGACTATATCGACGCGGCGAGCTGAAGCCGCGAATTCTGAAAGGAGGCGGGCGTTTTGCGACCCATCCTGTTTTCCTGCAGCGGCAGTACGGCGGATCTGATCACCCTTGCTGCGCTGCGCGCGTCCGATGCGGATATACGCTGTATCGTGCAGACTCCGGGGGAGAGGACCCGCGTGGATTTCCCGGGAAAAGCGGCAGAGCTTTTCGGCGGCGAGGTTCCGTGGCTGCAAGTGAACGTCCCGCCTCTGCGCTCCTTTTTCGGCCCCGGCGGCGGTAAGGCTGCCGCCGGGGAGACCCAAAGCCTTTCGCGTGCGCTTTCGTGGTTTGCCGCAGCGGCAGACGGCGGCGCAGTTTTAGTCTCCACGGCGCGGCTGACGCTGCCTGCGCTCTTTTTCCTCTCCGACCCCGCGCACGCCGCAAGGCTTTCCGGCGTGGCGGTGCTTGGCGGCTCGATCTACGGCGGCGACAGCACGCCGACGGCGGAAGCAAACATCTACGCGGATCCCGAAGCCGCCGAAATTGTACTTGCAAGGGCGAAAAACGTAACGCTGCTGCCGCTGGAAACAGCAAAGCAGTGCTGTGTGCCGGCAGAGCTTTTCCCCGACCTGTTGCCCCATGCAGCGCGGACGGAGCAAACGGACGCAGCGGGACTTGGGCTTTTGCTTTCCCTGAAACAGCCGCAAGCGGCAACCTATGCGCAATATCGAGTGCGTGTGGAACTGGAAAGCGCCCCTTCTCGCGGGTGCACGGTCTGCGATGTGCTTTGCCGCGACAAAACACAGCCTTTGCACACCTTTGTGACCGCGCTCGACGAAGCCGCGTTTTCCGCTTTGGCACGCCGTGCGAGCCGCGTTTGGCAGCAGGGAGGGATCTCGGATGACAAAGCATAAGATCATTTTGGATACAGACCCCGGCATCGACGATTTCTTTGCCATGCTGCTCGCCGCAGACGCTCAAAACCTCGAACTGCGCGGCGTGACGGCGGTGGCGGGCAATCAGGTCATGGAAAAAATCGCAAACAATGCGCGCGGCATCGCGCAGCTGCTCGGCTGGGACTGCCCGGTGAGCCTCGGTGCGGATCGTCCGCTGCTCATCCCCCAGATCACCGCCTCGCAGGTGCACGGCGACACGGGGCTGGGGCATTTCCCGCTGCCCGCGCCGCAAAAAGACGCGGATGAGCGCCTTGCCTGGGATTTTATCTATGAAGAGGCAACAGCGCTTGACGGCGAGCTGGAAATTCTCGCCATCGGGCCGCTGACAAACCTTGCCGTTGCCTTTCTGCGCCATCCCGACCTGCCGCAGAAGCTGCGGCGCATCGTTCTCATGGGCGGTGCGACGGAGTGGGGCAACCGCGGGGCATACGGCGAATTCAATTTTTATGTCGATCCCCACGCAGCCGAGATCGTGTTTTCTTCGGGCGTACCCATTGACATGGTCGGCTTAAACGTCACCATGCAGACGGGGATCTCCGACGAAGAATTTGACGACATCGCCCGCACGGTGGGCGAAAGCCGAAAGGTGTACAGCGAGCTTCTGGAATTCTACCGCAACATCTACCGCGTCAATGATCTGGGCTTTCGCATCGTCGCCATGCACGATTCGCTTGCGGCGGCATTCTTAATGGACGAGCGCGTGCTCGAAATGCGAAATGCAAAGGTGCAAATCGATTGCAGCACGGGGCTTTGCCGCGGGCGCTCGATCGCCGATTTCAAAAGCGAAAGCCCGAATGCGCGCGTCGCCGTCGCGGTGGACCGTCCCCGTTTTTGGGACATGGTCATGCACTCGCTGCAAAACGCACCCGACGTTAGGGTACAAAGTTCGGCATCCGGAAAGTAGAGCGCAGAAAGCGATGCGGCGAGTTTTACGCATTGCCGCGGCTGTGCTGAAAAGGTAATCCTTGCAGTCGTAGGGGCGGGTCTCCGCGCCCGCCCGAGCAGAGTACGGAAAGAAAAGAAGCTATGTCTGTTATAAAAACCGTGATTCTGTTTTTCGCCAAAGCAAACCACAAAATCCAACTTTCATGCGGGCGGGCGCAGAGACCCGCCCCTACGACTGCGAAGTTCCCACTCGCTATGTAGCCATACCCTTGCGAAAAAGCCGCCCATATCGCCTCTGACATCTAACATCTATATTCTGATCTCTGTCCGCAGGCGGGCACTTAAGCCCCGCCTCTACGGGAGCAGACCTTTGGTTTACAGCGAAGCCGCAGCTTTGTGCAACCCTCCCCGTACCACGTCTAACGTCTGAAATCTAAACGGACAGCCGCAAGGGCTGTCCCTACGACAGCAAAAAACAAAGGACGGCAGCCAAACGGTTGCCGTCCCTTCTTTTTATGTATTGTTTTTCGTGCGCCTTATGCGATCTCGGTGGCCTGTTCCAGCTCGCGTTCGCGCAGCTCTTTGAGCTCCTGTTCGACCGCCTGGTCAATGGTGGGCTGCGTCTTTTTCTGCTTGCGAAGCCCGACACCTGCGACGATGTCGATGACCAGATCCAAAAGGAACAGCCCGATCCCCAACAGATACCACGGCGACACCGTGCCCGAAAACAGCCCGATGGTCGTCTCGCCTGCGGCGGTGGTGAACTGCTGCAAAAACAGCGCCGAAAGCCCCCAGCTTACGAGGCTGATGACATTCAGGATCACATTGATGAGCCAATTTAAATTGATGGCGCCCAGCAGCACCGCAAAGAAGTTGATGACGCCGGCGGCGACGGCAAGGAGCGCGAAGATCGCGGCGAGCACAAGGCTTGTGAACAGCCCGCCCAAAATCTCGCCGGACATCAGCGCGAATACCGAGCCGAGGTCATATTTTGTCAGATAGTCGAGCACAAAGGTCAAAAATGAAATGGACTGTGTGCTCTCATAAAACGGGAACGACAGCGTCGCGTTTAACAGCGGGACGACCAAGCCTACGAGCGGCAGCAGCGTCACCACGAGCCGCACGATGCGCAGCGGCGAGCCGACCGTGCCGCTTTTGAAGTTATCGAGCCGGTAGTGCAGCCGTGCAAACGCGGTCTCCGCCGCGTCGGCGTCCGCTTCTAAGCGCGCCTCCCAGTTGAAGTTCGGGATGTTTGCCCCGCACCCCTTGCATTCGGCACGCACCTCGTACCATTTCAGTTTTCTGCCGCAGTTCGGGCATCTTGCTGCCATAGGGATCCTCCTTGTCGTTTTGTCTGTCGTATGCGCCGCGTTCGCGCGGCAAGCCATGCCTTTCAGGCGTCTTTGCGCTTTACGAAGCGGAGCACGTTCCACGAAAGCGGGCGCAGCCGCGCCGTGGCGGTGTTGCCGTCCATTTCAGGAAGCGCCGCGTTCTGCGGGCGCACGGGCGCGCTTGTAAAGCCGTTTGTCTGCTTTAGATCAAAGCCCGCAAGCTCGATGTGCTCGGCGGGCACGAAGCCCTCCATATCCAAAAGCCGGATGTTGAGCGCATAGTCCTCCGTAAAATCGCGGTTGACCGCAAACACCGTAAGCTGCTCGCCGTCCGCCGAGCGCACCGCGATGCCGTCGAGGTCGGGCACGTCGGTGAACTCCTTCGTGTCGTGCCTGCCGCAGGCGATGGGCGTTTGCAGCACCGTGCCGCGGCCGTATTTCGACATATGCATAAAGGGATAAAAAATCGTCTGGTAGAAAAGCCCGCCGCCGTTTTCGGTCATGATGGGCGCAATGACGTTCACAAGCTGCGCAAGGCACGCGATCTTCACGCGGTCGGCGCGGCGAAGCAGGCTGATGAGCATCAAGCCCACCAGAAGCGCATCCTCAAAGTTGTAAATATCCTCAAGCTGGTGCGGCGCGAAGCTCCAGCGCTCGACGGGGTCGTTGTTGGAGTGGTACCACACGTTCCACTCGTCAAACGACAGGTTGATCTGCTTTTTCGAGTGGCGCTTGCCCTGCATGTAGTCGCAAATGGAAATGACCGTATGGATGAAGTCGTCCATCGCCATGTTTTTGGCAAGGAAGCTCGCCGAGTCATTCGTCTTGTTGTCGTAATATTGGTGGAGCGACACATAGTCGATCTTGTCGTAGGCAAGCGAAAGCGTTTCCGTCTCCCAGTCGCCGAACGTTTTTGTGTGGCCGTTCGAGCTGCCGCAGAGCACCAGCTCAATGGACGGGTCTACCCAGCGCATGACCTTGGCGGCTTCCGCCGCGGCGCGCCCGTATTCATAAGCGGTCTTGTGCCCGATCTGCCAGTCGCCGTCCATTTCGTTGCCCAAACACCACAGCTTGATGTTGTGCGGCGCACGCGCGCCGTGGCTGATCCGCAGGTCGCTGTAATACGACCCTGACGGGTGGTTGCAGTATTCCACAAGATTGCGTGCCGCGTCCGCGCCGCGCAAACCGAGATTGACCGCCATCATACATTCCGAATTCGCTTTTTTGCACCATTTTATAAATTCGTTGGTGCCGAAGGTGTTGGGCTCCGTCACACCCCACGCAAGCTCCAGCCTTTTGGGGCGCGATTCCACGGGGCCTACGCCGTCTTCCCAATTGTAGCCGGAGACAAAGTTGCCGCCGGGATAACGCACGATGGGAACGCCGAGCTCGCGCACCGCGTCGAGCACGTCCGTGCGAAAGCCGTCCTCATCCGCCTGCGGGTGGCCGGGCTCAAAAATACCGCCGTACACGGCGCGGCCGAGATGCTCGATGAACGAGCCGAAAATACGTTTGTCCACTTCACCGACGGTGAAAGCGCCGCAAAGCGGCAGGGAAGCGTTTTTCATGTGCAAAGCCCACCTTGTAAAGAAAAAAGTATGGCGCTATTGTAGCATATCCCCGTCCAACATTTCAACGTTTTTCGGGCGGTTTTGGAAAATAATTTTGACCGTTACGCGCTTATCCCTCCGCTTCCGTCGTCGCTTCCTCGATCTCGGCGCGGTTAAAGACAAACTCCTGGAACAGCCGTGTGTTTTCGTCCATGTCCGGGATCAAAACGGACTGTGAGCGCCGCCGCGCGCTCTCATACGTGCCGTCGGCGGGGATCTGCAGCTGTGCGATGTCGTAGCCGAGGTAAGAAAGCGCGTGCAGCCCGAGATCGGTCAGCTCGTCCGTTGTCAGATCCGTCTGCACCATGGGCATCACGTCCTCAAGCATGTCTAAAAGCGTGAACGGCGAGGTCGTCGCCGCTTTGCGCACGACGGCGGAAATGACCTTGCGCTGGCGCGCGGTGCGGTAAAAGTCGCTGTCCAGATAGCGGATGCGGCTGTACCAGAGCGCCTGCGCGCCTGAAAAGTGCACCTCGCCCGCCGAAAGCTCGATACCCGCAAATGCGGCGGCTGCGGATTCGTCCATATGGTCGCCGCCGTTGATGTATTCCGCCTCGCGCGCGGTGATCTCCACATCCACGCCGCCGAGCGCATCGATGATGGCGGTGAACATGTCGAAGCTCACGAGCATATAGTTGTCGATGTCGACCCCGAAGTTGTACTCCAGCGTGTCCACGAGCAGCTGTGTGCCGCCGTGGCTGTGCGCGGCGTTGAGCTTGTCTGAGCGATACCCCGGGATCTCAATATACATGTCGCGCAAAAACGAGGTCAGCTTGATCTGCTCATTTTGGGTGTCGATGGAAACGAGCATCATCGTGTCCGAGCGCGTTTTCTGGGCGTCCTCGCCCTCGCGCGCGTCCACGCCGACAAACAGGATGTTCTGCACCGTGTCGGAACTTCTCAGCTCTGACGAAGCGATGTATTCGTTTGTGCCAAGCGGCACATAATTGACCGCGTCCAAAATGCGCTGCACGCGGGAATAGCCGTAGCCGAAGGCGGCAATCAGGAAGACGAGCACCGCGCAAAGCACGATGGCAACGATCTTGCGCGCGAGATGCTTCGGCTTTTGGCGCGCGGGCTTGTCCGCCGCCTCGCGCCCCGAATAGATCTCGTCGCCGTTGCGCGCGCGGGTGCGTTTCGCGTCACGGTCGGAGTAATGGTAGCTGTAAGGCTTTTGCTCCGGGTTCGTGTTCACCGCGTGGTGAAAAGATGCGGGCTCCTGCATATTGCCCGAAAACCCCGCGTCGTCGTTAAAGAACCCGGCGTAGGGGTCGTTTGCGGCAGGCGCGTCGTCCTCGTCGTGCCGCCCGCTGAAAATATCCTCAAACTCGTCCGCGTCCGTGTTTGCCGTGTGCACGTCGTCCTTGCTGTCGCTGAAAATGTCCTCGAAATCGTCTGCGCCGGAAGCGCTGAATATATCTTCAAACTCGTCAAAATCGCCGTTGTTTTTCCGTTTATCCTGCTCCACTGGAAAGCACCTCCGCAAAAATCCTGGTCGAACGCCTTCTATTTTACACGAAAGCGGCGTAAAGCACAATGTTTTTTTACAAATTAGAGTGGAAATCACGCTTCTTTTGTGCTATACTTTTTTAACCATATTAAAGTTTGACATTATTTACCGGAAGGAATGTACGCGGCATATGCTTTACAGAACACACAACTGCGGGGCGCTCACGCTCGAAAATTTAGGCGAGACGGTCTCGCTTGCGGGGTGGGTGGATACCATCCGTGACCACGGCGGCGTGGCGTTCGTCGACCTGCGCGACCAGTACGGCGTCACCCAGACGGTCGTCCACGACGAGGAGATGCTTTCCCGCCTGCACAAGGAAAGCGTTGTTTCGGTAACGGGTAAGGTCGTCAAGCGCGACCCCGAGACCGTCAACCCGAAGATCCCCACGGGCGAGCTTGAGGTGCATGCGGAAAGTCTCACCGTGCTCGGCGCATGCGAAAATACGCTGCCGTTTGAGATCGGGGAATCCACCGAAACGCGCGAGGACGTGCGGCTTCAGTACCGCTTTTTAGACCTGCGCAATAAAAAAGTGCACGACAATATCCTGTTTAGAAGCGAGGTCGTGCGCTTCCTGCGCGAAAAGATGGAATCGCTCGGCTTCCCCGAGATCAACACCCCGATTTTAACCTGCTCGTCGCCGGAGGGCGCGCGCGACTACATCATCCCCTCCAGAAAACATGAGGGCAAGTTTTACGCCCTGCCGCAGGCGCCCCAGCAGTTCAAGCAGCTCTTGATGGTGTCGGGCTTCGACAAATATTTCCAGATCGCGCCGTGCTTCCGCGACGAGGACGCGCGCGCCGACCGTTCGCCCGGCGAGTTTTACCAGCTCGACTTTGAAATGGCGTTCGCGACCCAGGAGGACGTGTTCGCCGTCGCCGAGGAGGTGCTGTACGACACCTTCGCGAAATTCGGGAACGGCAGACCTGTTTCGCCCGCACCTTTCCGGCGCATCCCGTTCGAGGAAGCAATGCTTCAATACGGCACGGATAAGCCCGATCTGCGCAACCCGCTGGTCATCGCCGATCTGACCGACTTTTTCGCGGATGTGGACTTCAAGCCCTTCAAGGGCCGCCCCGTGCGCGGCATCGTCGCCCCGGCGGGCAAGCAGAGCAAGTCGTTCTTTGAGAAAATGCTGAAATTCGCCGAGTCCATCGGCATGAAGGGCCTCGGCTACCTGACCGTGCTCGAGGACGGCTCGTACAAAGGACCGATCGCGAAATTCCTCTCCGACGAAAAGCAGGCGAAGCTTAAAGAAGACCTTTCTTTGAAAACGGACGATACGCTGTTCTTCATCAGCGACGCGCCCAAAGCCGTCGACCTGCTCGCGGGGCAGATCCGCACCGCCCTCGGCGAACGACTGGGGCTTATTGACAAAGACCGCTTCGAGCTGTGCTTCATCACGGATTTCCCGATGTACGAGAAAAATGAGGAAGGCAAGCTCGACTTTACGCACAACCCGTTCTCCATGCCGCAAGGGGAGCTGGAGGCGCTCGAAACAAAAGACCCGCTGACGATCAAGGCGTACCAGTACGACGTCGTGTGCAACGGCGTGGAGCTTTCCTCCGGCGCGGTGCGAAATCACCGCCCGGATGTGATGATCAAAGCGTTCGAGCTCGCAGGCTATACAGCCGAAGAGGTCGAAAAACGCTTCGGGGCGCTATTCCGCGCGTTCCACTACGGCGCGCCGCCGCACGCGGGCATGGCGCCGGGCGTAGACCGGATGCTCATGCTCTTGAAGGATGAGGAAAACATCCGCGAGGTCATCGCGTTCCCGATGAACTCCAACGCGCAGGACCTGCTTTTGGGCGCGCCGAACACCGTGTCCGAGCAGCAGCTGCGAGAGGTGCATATTCGGTTGCGTAGACCGCAACCGTAGACAGCAGAGGGCAGAAATCAGAGGACAGAAACCGCACGGTAATGTTTCATCACACCCGAACGCCGATACGACCTTCGACTTCGCACACATACCCCTGCCCCACTTCTGACTTCTACCGTCTAATATCTAACATCTAACAGTAGGGACAGGGCTTGCCCCTATCCGCGCAGAGTGCGGCGAGGAAATGACCGGCGGCTATGCAGAAAACGTAAGCCCCGCCCCCACGACTACAGATTTTTCATATTGTGCGCACCCACGGCTGCGCACATATCTGCCCATCCCGCATCTAACCTCTACCGTCTAATCTCTAACATCTGAAAGCGGAGGAATACCATGTCCAAAGACGTTTACGAAAGCCCGTTGAATTCGCGTTACGCGAGCCGCGAGATGAAATATATCTTCTCGCCCGACTTCAAATTCCGCACCTGGCGCAAGCTCTGGATCGCCCTTGCCGAAAGCGAGCAGGAGCTGGGGCTGCATATCACCGACGAGCAGATCGCCGAGCTCAAAGCCCACGCCGACGATATCAATTATGACGTCGCCGAAGCACGCGAACGCGAGGTGCGCCACGACGTGATGAGCCATGTGTATGCTTACGGCGTGCAGTGCCCGAAGGCGAAAGGCATCATCCACTTAGGGGCAACCTCGTGCTACGTCGGCGATAACACCGACGTCATCATCATGACCGAAGGCTTAAAACTCATCCGCAAAAAGATGGTCAACCTCATAGACCGTCTGGCAAAATTCGCCGACGAATACAAAACCATGCCCTGCCTTGCGTTCACGCATTTCCAGCCCGCGCAGCCCACGACCGTCGGCAAGCGCGCAAGCTTGTGGCTGATGGATCTTTTAATGGACTTCTCCGCGCTCGAGTTCCAGCTTTCGCAGATGCGGCTTCTGGGCTCAAAGGGCACCACGGGTACGCAGGCGAGCTTTATGGAGCTTTTCGAGGGCGACACCGAAAAGGTCGTTGCGCTCGACCGCAAGATCGCCGAAAAAATGGGCTTTTCGAGCGTCTTCCCCGTCTCGGGGCAGACCTATCCGCGAAAACTCGACAGCCAGGTGCTGTTCGTGCTTTCAGGGGTAGCGCAGTCCGCGCACAAATTCTCGAACGACCTGCGGCTTTTGCAGCATTTAAAGGAGATCGAGGAGCCGTTTGAAGCGCATCAGATCGGCTCGTCCGCGATGGCGTATAAGCGCAACCCCATGCGCAGTGAGCGCATCGCCTCTTTGGCGCGCTATGTGATCGCCGACGCCACGAACCCCGCCGTCACCGCGGCGACCCAGTGGTTCGAGCGCACGCTCGACGATTCCGCCAACAAGCGCATCAGCATCCCCGAGGCGTTCCTTGCCACGGATGCGATTTTAGAATTGTATATCAACATCGTCAGCGGGCTGGTCGTCTACCCGAAGATGATCGAAAAACGCTTAAATGACGAACTGCCGTTTATGGCGACCGAAAATATCCTGATGGCTGCCGTCAAAAAGGGCGGCGACCGGCAGGAGCTGCACGAAAGGATCCGCCAACACTCCATGGCGGCGGGAAAAGTTGTCAAGGTCGAGGGGAAACCCAACGACCTTTTGGAGCGCATTGCCGCCGATCCCGCGTTCGGCATGACGATCGAAGAGCTGCGCGCCGAGCTTGTGCCGCAGAACTTTGTGGGCCGTGCGCCGCAGCAGGTCGCACAGTTTTTGCAAAACGACGTGCAGCCGATTTTAGACCGCTACCGCGATCTTTTGGGCTTGGAAGTCGAGATCAAAGTCTAAGCTTGCACAAAGAAACGTGGAGAAGAAAAAGCCTGTCCGCTGAGGGTGGTAGGAGAAAGAAGGTTTCCCTATGAATTATACAGGCGCGCACTGCCCGGTCTGCGGCAAAGCGTTCACCGAAACGGACGATATCGTAGTCTGCCCCGTGTGCGGCACGCCGCACCACCGCGCTTGCTATGCGGAAAAGGGCGCGTGCGCAAACGAAGCGCGCCATGCCGAAGGCTATGTGTGGCAGCCCGAAAGGCCTGCCGAACAGGCGCTGCCGTCGGCGAAGCAGGAGACCGCGCACCCCACCGTCACCTGTCCGCGCTGCGGCGCGCAAAACCCCGCCGAAGAGCCCGTGTGCACGATCTGCGGCGAACGGCTTTATCACGCGCCAAACGCCCAGCAGCCGCCTTACGGTGCCCAGCAGCCGCCCTACGGTACGCAGCAGCCGCCCTACGGTACGCAGCAGCCGCCCTACGGCATACCGCAGCCCACCGTTATCCCGCCGAACGAAACGATCGGCGGCAACACGGTCGCAGATACGGCGGCGTATGTGCAGATGGGTGCGGGCCGCTATGTCCCGAAGTTTTATGAAATGGAAAAAACGCGCAAAAAGGTGCGCTGGAATTGGGCGGCGTTCCTGTTTACGCCATACTGGTTCTTTTACCGCAAGGTCTATGCCGCAGGCGCCGTCTTTCTGGTGCTCGGCGTGCTTTTGAGCCTGTGCACCGCCACGCCGCGCTTCCAGGAATCGTTTGCCGCGATCTACGACGCGCAGCAGCAGTACCTTGCCGGCACGCTGGATGAGGCTTCGTATATGGCACAGGCGCAGGCGTTTTACACCCTGCCCGAGACCATCGGCTTTTTTGCGGGCGGCGTCGTGCTGCATATCGCGGCGGGGCTTTGCGCGAATTATTTTTACAAGCGCAAGGTGCAAAAGGATATCGCCGACCTGCGCGCGCACGCCGAAAACCCCGAACGCTATCGGCTGGGGCTTTTGCGGCGCGGGGGCGTGTCCGCACTGCTGTGCGTCGCTGTAATTTTTATTTATTCTGCGGCGCAGCAGCTTCTTGGGGTTGCATTTTTCAATCTTCTGTCGTAGAATAGGCGTGTAAGACACGTTTCTTTCAAAAAAGAATCTAATCGGAAACGAGGAAAAGCGCATGAAAATCACAAAAGCTGTTATCCCTGCCGCCGGGCTTGGCACGCGCGTGCTGCCCGCATCGAAGGCCGTCCCGAAGGAAATGCTCAACATCGTGGACAAACCCGCCATCCAGTATATCGTGGAGGAAGCGGTCGCCGCAGGCATCACGGATATCCTCATCGTCACCAACCGCGGCAAGGGCGTCATAGAAGACCATTTTGACCATTCCTTTGAGCTCGAAGCAAAGCTGCAGGGCAACCCGTCGAAGGCACATATCTTAGAGCAGGTGGAAGCCTGTGCGAATCTGGCAAACATTTACTATGTCCGCCAGAAGGAGACGAAGGGCCTCGGCCATGCGGTGCTGTGCGCCAAGAGCTTCGTCGGCAACGAGCCGTTCGCGGTCATGTACGGCGACGACGTCATCATTTCCGAAGACCCGGTCGTCGGGCAGCTTTGCCGCGCGTATGAAAAATACGGCTGCGGTGCGGTTGGCGTCAAGGAAGTCCCGCGCAAGGACGTGCCGAAGTACTGCACGCTCGACGTGACGCCTTTGGAGGATCGCGTCATGCAGGTACACAACATCATCGAAAAGCCCACCCCGGAGCAGATCATGTCCTGCTACTCGATCTTGGGGCGCGTGGTCATGCCGCCTGAGATCTTCGACCTCATTGAAAAAACGCCCGCCGACCCGAAGAGCGGCGAGATCTATTTCACCGACGCCATGCTCGACCTTGCGCGCCGCGGCAAGCTCAACGCCGTGGATTTTGTCGGCACGCGCTACGATATGGGCAACAAGCTCGGCATCATGCAGGCGAACTGCGAAGTGGCGCTTACGCATCCCGAGATCGGCGAGGACTTCAAGGCTTATCTCAAAAAGCTCGCCGCCACGCTGTAAGCGGACGAGACAACAGAAGCATCATAACAAAGCGCCCTGTGCATTTCGCACAGGGCGTTTTTGCGTGGCGGCAAAGCCGCCTTCGCGCACTACGGCGCAGCGGTAAATTGCAGGGTGAAATCCGACTCCAGCACCAGCGCGCCGCAGTCGCGCACGTAGTTGCAGTCATAACAATGAAAGCCGGTAATTTCCGCTTCATGCAAGGTCGTGTTGAACATCAGCGCGGAGGACAGGCTGTTGAACAGCGAAAAGCACGTTTCCGGCCCGGAAGCATACGGGACGAAAAAGCTCACCTTGATCACGCTGTCCACCGTGCGGTTCTTGGTCTGGGTCTGCGAGCCGTCCTCGCCGATCGAGACCAGCCGTTCGCCGATGGCGATCTTGTCCACGGCAAAGGCGACGATCGGCTTTGTCACGGGGTAGGGCTTGATGTCGTTTTCATAGGCGATCACCATGCTGCACTCCTCCGGCATCAGCCCGCTTGCCGACAGGTTCTGCACGATCAGCTCGACACGTTCGTGTACGCTTGTCATAAATTCACCTCGCTTACTTCTTTGACGACCGCCCAATAATAAAAGGGCTTGTCCGAAAGCTTGACTTCCTCCGCACGCTGGATGACGTATTTCCTGCCGTCCCCATCCGTGATGCGCGCTGTTTCGGGCAGCCGCGTCACGTTGTGCGAAGCGGGGCCGATGTAGAGATACAGCCCCGTGCTGTCGCGCCCGATGGGCGTGTAGGTGCCCTCCAAGTACATTTTGTTCTTGTAGCGCAGCGGCTGCAAAAACGCCTTGTATACGGGCGAATACCACCCCGCGCCGTCCGTCAGGCGCACGGAGCTGCCGAATTTTTCAAAACAGACGTTCATGCCGTCACCTGCGCAAACAAAAAGCCGTCGTCGTAAAGATAGGGCGCCGCCGCCGCAAGGCATTCCGCACGCATATATTCGGCGGCTTCGAGCATGGCGGCGCGGCTCATCTGCACCGAGACGTCGCCTGCCTTAAAGACGGTCGTGCCGTCGCGAAACTGCTCGCTTTGCAGCAGCAGCCGGAAATGGCAAACCGCCGCGGCGGCACTGACTACGGCGGGGTATGCGCCGTATTCGGGCTTTTTCAGGCGCGCCGCCATTTCGATGCACGCCGCTTCGATCGTCGAGCGCGCGGTTTGCAGCGCGGCGGGCTCGTGGCCGTACACGGTCTGAAGCTGCCGCAGGACTTCTACTTCATCCATCGTCCCGCCTCCTTTTTCTTACGAGAGTACGCGCGAAGCGTCGGTGTAGATCTTGGCAAAGCCCGAGATCTGCGTGATCGCGGCGCGTTCGAGCTGGCGGTCGATGAGCTTGTCATATTCCGTCGTCACGCCGCCCGCCTGCACCATTTCGAGCGCGCAGGTGCGGTCAAGGCCGATGAGCTTTCCGGCTTCCACGGCGCTGCTTTTGAGAAGCGTTGCGCCCAGGGGCGTTACGCTCTTGCCGCTGCCATGGAAGGTGAGCCCCGCCGTTGCGTCGCGCATCTCGGAGAGCTTGAGGATCGCCGCCGCCATGTCGGGGGAAGCGATCATCGTGTTGAGCCGGTAGGGGTCAAATTCATTCCAGAAGTCCACAAGGTCGGCATAGGTCACGCTGTCGCCGGCAAGCGAGGACGTCGGCGCGGGGTTGGAGTTGCCGTCGCCGTTTTGCAGCACGTTCACCGCGTCTTTCAGCTGTGTGCGCGCAATGTACGCCCCGATCTGGCGCAGCGTGACGGTGAACAGATCGAGCCGCTGGAAGCGCAGCGCTTCGTAAGAGGCGACGAGCATCCTGCCGCGCTTTTTGAGCGTGACAAGGTTTTCCTGCGTGTGCACGACGGTCTCGGGGATGGCTGCGCCCTCTTCGGTCTCCTTGAGCTCTTTTTCGTCCTCTGTGGGAACGGAGGTGATGGTGCGGTAGTCGAGGCCGTTGATGTCGGTGCGCGTTGCGACGATGTACGGCAGCAGGTCGGCTTCCTCCAGCCCCTTGCGCACCGCGCGGGCGATGTATTCGGGGAAGAGGGCGGCGGAGTCGGTGGTCGCGAAGAATTTTTCCACGCAGTCGCTCGCCGCGCCGTGGATCTGAATGTCAAAGCGCTTGAGCTGGCGCTCGAAGGCGTCTAAGCCCTCCAGCTCCGTCCCCTTGTAGTTTTCCGAGGGGTCGATGGATTCGAGCTCGGCGGTAAAGCCTTTGCGGGAACTGTAAAGCCCTTTATCAAGGCGGATGGTCTCAAAATTTTCCATAAGGGTTTTCTCCTTCCTTAAAACTTAAAGCGTTCGTTTTTGGCTTTGCGGCGCGTATCGGCGGGGGCTGCCAGCTGCGGTGTGCGCGGCGCGTTTTTTTCGGCAAGCGCGAGCGAGAGCGCGCGAAGCTGCGAGCAGTCAAGCCCTTCGCAAAGCGATTTCGCAAGCGCCGCCGAGAGCGCCGGCAGTGCGCGCAGCAGCCCGCGCGAAGCGGTCTCGCAAAGGTCGCTGCGGTACTGTTCGCCCGCCTTTGCGTCCTTTTGCAGGCGCTCGAGCGAGTCGTGCAGCGCGCGTGCCTCGGCGGCGGTGAGCGTCACGCCCTTTTGCGCCGTGCCGAGCTTTTGCGCCGCTGCCGAGAAATGCTTGGTCACGCCCGCGTTTTTCTGTGCGGGCACGGCGACGAACGACCATTCGTAGGCGTCCGTGGGGTCTTCGAGCACATAGTGGCAGACCTTGCCGTTGTAGGTCTTGCCGCGCCGGTGCTTACAGGGGGAGATGCGCTCGTCCGCGCCGCAGATCGAGCAGATGCTCGAACGCACCGCGCAGCCCACGGAGACCTCCTTTTTGATGCCCGCATTGATCTCGGCGATGCGCGCTTCATTTTTCTCGATGCGCGGCATATAGCAGTACGCTTTTAAATAGGTATACGGTTCGTTAAGCGACGTGCGCTTCGTCTCGTCCGTGACCACCTCTGTCAAAAAGGTGCGCGCGCTCTGGTCGGCGCTGTCCATGCTGTGGTTTTGAATGGCGGTCTTCCCGCGGAACAGCTCGGCGAGCGTGCGCAGGCTTTTTTGCGAAAACCGTTCAAAGTCGCGGTCAACCTCGTTGTCGCACAGGAGAACGGAAAAAACGAATACGTCATCCGCCGTGAGGTCCTGCCGGGTGTATTTGTTGATCTCCCGAAGCATTTCGTCCGTCACACCCCGGTTTGCGGGCTGCGTTTCAAAGTTTTTCTGCATGATTTCCCTCCTTTCCGTCTGTTTTGCCGTCCGTGTTTTCCAGCGCGGCGCGGATCTCGTCGGTCTGCGCGTCGAGGTGGCGGGCGGTCGCCGCATCTACGGTATCCTTGAGCGTGATATCATCCCAAACGATCTCCACGCGGTCCGTGCAGCCGAAGGCGCGCAGATGCGCGCGGCAGATCTTCAGAAGCACCGGCGTGAGCACGCGGCGGTAAAATTCGATCTCCGTGGTGAGGATGTCCGCCTGTTCGGACGCCATACGCTCGGTCGTGGACCACGAAAGCCCCAGCATGAACGGCGGCAGCCCGAGTTTGGCGACGATTTGTTCAAGCATCTGGCGCACGGGTACGTCGCTGTCTAAAATCTGGTTGTCCGCGCCGATGACCTTGATATCCACGTCGCCCACGGCGACAAAATCCCGCACATCACGGCTGCGCATCGCCTCGCTCCACTGCTCGGCGATCTGCATGGCGCGGTCTTTGGCATAGGCGCGCGAGCCCGCATCTTCCGCCGGCTTATAGGTCACGGCGAAGCGCACGTTCCCGACGCGCTCCCAATTCTGCCCGACGGCGTTGAAGATTTTCATCAAAACAGAACTGACGAACGGCAGCCCGTGGAGCACGGACGTGCCGTACAGGGCGCCGGGCGGGGCGTTGAGCGCGACGTACAGCAGGTTTTCCTGCAGCGGCAGCGGTGCGCCGGAAACACCGTCGTTGCGCAAGATCTCCACTGTCGAAAAATCGTCCTTTGCGCGGCGAAGCAGGTAATCCGACTGCGGTGCGTTGTAAAGGTAGCGCACCGCGCCGGTTTCGTCCGGCACCATCTCCGCGACCGCCGTGCCGTAGGTCAGAAGCTGCTCAAAAAAGCAGTCGGCAAAGGATTGCAGCGAACGGCTGCCGCAGTCTACGGGCACCTGAGCCGAAAAATCGTCCAAAAGCGGCTGGAACCGCTCGTTTTCGCAGACTGCACGAAAGCCGCCCGTCAGGCGCATGAGCTTATAGATCGCGGCGTCGATGACGGGCACCGCCTCACGCAGCGCACGGTACAGGTCGCCGGCGAGCGTAGGCGGGGGCACGGCAAACAGCCCGTTTTGCACTTCGCCGCGGCTCGGTGCCGCAAGGGCGGGCGTGCCGACCGGCGCGGAGAAGGCTTCGGTACGCTTTTTGAATATCGGCAAAAAGTCACCCCCTTTCTCTGGGTATGGCGACGGCGAAGCCGTCTAAGGACGGCTCGCCGAGCGCCGTGGAAACAAAATAACGCATGTCATCCATGGCGTGGTCGTTCTCCTTTTTCACTGCATCGCCCCGCGCGCTCTCGTCCCATCGGTAGAGCGAAAATTCGCGCAGGATATTCGGGCAGGTGCGGCAGATGCGGATGCGTCCCGACTTTAAGGCGTCCGACGTGCGGCGGATGCCTGCGAGCACATCGTTTTGCGCGCGCGCGACGTTGAATCTGCCGTGGCGGCGGATACACTCGAGGAACGACGCCGCCGACGGGTCTACAATGACACGATCCACCGAACGGTTCCCGACGAGCCTGCAAAGCGAACCGTAGTATTCCTCGTCGGTCATCTGAAAGCCTTTCTGCTTTGAATCGTGGTAGAACTCGTCGATGCGGTACCAGCAGCCGTCATGCAGTCCCCAAAGCCCCATCGAGGTGGGGTTGACCGTTCCGTAGTCACACGAGACTGTGAAGCGCGAAAAGCTCCTCGGCACGTCGCACACGAACGTTTCGTCGAAAAACGGGTACACAAGCCCGTCGCACGCGGTCCACTTGCCCTCCACGAACCGCTTGTAAAACGCGCCGCTGTAAAGCGAACGGTACCGCTCGCGCATGGCGCGCGAAAGGGCGGGGTTGTCCTCCATCGTGAAATGCAGGTACAAACCGTTTTTCTCCGCGCACTTTAAGATCCATTCGCGGTAGAACCAGTGCGCGGGGTGTTCGGGGTTGCAGTTGAACCAGAGCCGCGAGCCCTCCACCGAGCAGCGCGCCACCGCCTGCTCGCAGAACGAGCGCGGCATGAGCGCGACCTCGTCGAGCATCACGCCCGCAAGCGTCAGCCCCTGGATGAGCGCGGCGGAGGATTCGTCCTTGCCGCCGAACAGGTAAAACCGGTTGCGGCGCGTCCCGCGCGTGATCTCAAGCATGTTGCGGCTTTTTAAGTCGCGGCAGGAAAAGCCGAGATCATGTAGCAGCGGCAACAGCGGCGTGACGACGTTGCGCCGCAGCCCCGTCACGGTCTTGCCGCACAGAGCAAAGGACTGGTCGCAAAAGCGGTAGAATGCCCACAGCACGAACGAAAGCGACATGCAAACGGTTTTGCCGCTGCGCACCGCCCCGTCGCAGATGACGGCGTCATACGAATGAAAGGGACTTTCTTCGCACCACCATGAAAGCAGCTCGAGCTGCTTTTGGGAAAATGCATGAAAATCGGAAAGCTGCATCAGTTCTCGCCGCCTTCCGGCGAAAACAGCGCCGCCGAACGCTCCAGGGCACGGTAAAACGGCAGCGCGCCGTCCGAAGTGCCCGCCTGCAATTCCTCAAGGCGTTCGAGCGCCTTTTGGCGGTCAAAGAATTTGATCTCCATGCCGCCGCCCTTCGGGCGCTTGATGTCGGACACCAAAAACAAGTCGAGGCGGTCGAGGTCGAGCGGTTCATCGCCCGCTTCATACAGCAGCAGCCGCACCGCGTCCGAGACGCTCCCGAACGCGAGCCGCCGGTAGCCCGCCACGAGCTCCGCGCGCGAGGCGGCGACGTCCTTTTCAAGCGTTTCGATCTGCGTGCGTACACGTTTGTCTGCAAGCAGCCGCTGTGCCGCGCGCTCGGGGAACAGTGCAAAGCCCGCCGCTGCCGCCGCCTCCCGTCCGTTGCGCGTGCGCACGAAGTGGCGGCAGAACGAAAGCTGCTTTGCGGTAAGAGCAGAACGCATGCATTTTTCTCCTTTTCATAAGCTGCCGAGAATCGAACACAATATGGT
>ERZ1090861.155-NODE-155-length-45137-cov-12.919990_pt1 | contig 45137 bp, 47 predicted proteins | sample MGYA00478482_ERZ1090861 | MGnify/ENA primary metagenome ERZ1090861 (study PRJEB33644, sample SAMEA5815744) | chicken gut metagenome | biome: Chicken; feature: Gastrointestinal Tract; material: Caecum | place: Ireland | collected 2019-01-01 | study: A study of the... | reverse complement strand
TAAATTTTTCTAGTGATTTCTCCAAAGAGATGATATATTATATAGAAAGGAGAAAAATATGGACTATAAAATAGCAGGAATATCTATTTATTATATCATAAGTTGGTTTTTTATCTACAGTTTTTTAGGCTGGGCTTGGGAATCTGCTTATGTATCAATAAAGAATAAAAAGCTTGTAAACAGAGGTTTTATCAATGGCCCCCTCTGCACGATCTATGGTGCTGGTGCAGTGACGATCTACTTGCTCCTCAGGCCTTTTGAGAAAAATCTGGCGCTCCTGTATCTGGGCGGTGTGATCACTGCTACAGCGCTGGAGTATGTTACAGGCTGGATCATGGAAACTGTATTTCACACCAGGTGGTGGGATTACAGTAATAAAAAATTTAATCTCCATGGCTACATATCCCTGGCCTCCTCATTGCTTTGGGGAGCTTTTTCTATTTTGCTTTTTAAACTGCTGCAGCCCTTTGTCTCCTGGATTACAAGTCTGTATCCGCAGTCTATAGGAGAAGTGATTCTGGCGGTAGTCTCTGTTCTTTACGGAATAGATTTCGGTATCTCTGCTTATACCGCTTTCGGACTTTCCAAAACCTTCGGAAAGGTGGAAGATATGCTGGAGGAACTTATATCTTATATGGAGAACAGTCGTCTTTATGAGACCAGAGAAGAAATTCGGGAAAAGCTGGAGGGCATTCGAGGTTCTATTAAGCAGAGGGAGCTTTTGGAACGTTTGTCGGCCAGAAGAGAAGAGTTTATCGGCCGTTTTGAGTCCGTGATTGCTGAGAGTCCCTTTGGGGAGAACAGCTTCTATAATGCCAAAAGACAGGAACTGGAACAGCGTCTGGACGATTTCTCCGGAAAATATATGGAGATCCGCAGTAAACAAAATGTATTTATAAGGCGTATGGTTCATGCATATCCGAATCTGAAAAACGGATTTAAGCGTTACAGAGAGAAACATCAGGATAAAAGAACCAGGTAGACGATAATCGGACTATGTCCGGTTATACATAGATAAAGGAGGGACTAACATATGGCGTTTTTAACCTTTCGAGGCGGCGTCCATCCCTATGATGGAAAAGAGCTGTCAAAGGAAAAGCCTGTTCGGGAGCTTCTTCCCGGAAAAGAACTGGTATATCCTCTGTCACAGCATATCGGCGCTCCGGCGAAACCGATCGTGGCAAAAGGCGACCATGTTCTGGCAGGTCAGAAGATTGCAGAAATGGGGGGATTTGTTTCTGCAAATATTCACGCTTCCGTGTCAGGAACAGTGAAAGAGATTAAAAAAGTCAGAAATAATGTAGGATCCATGGTGGATGCCATCGTGGTGGAAAATGACGAAAAGTATGAAACTGTTGAGTTTCAGAAAGCCGATTCTCTGGAGAACCTCTCCAAGGAAGAAATCCTGGACCGGATTAAAGAAGGCGGTGTAGTGGGAATGGGAGGCGCAGGTTTCCCGACTCATGTAAAGCTGGCGCCCAAGGAACCGGAGAAAATCGAATATGTTCTGGTAAACGGTGCAGAGTGTGAACCATATCTGACTTCTGACTACAGAAGGATGTTAGAGCAGCCGGAATGGATCATCGGGGGATTAAAGTGTATTCTGAAACTTTTTGATAATGCAAAGGGTTATATCTGCATTGAGGATAACAAGCCGGACTGTATTGCAAAAATGACGGAAATGGTAAAGGGTGAGCAAAAGATTGAGGTAAGAACCTTAAAGACCAAATACCCACAGGGTGCTGAGCGCTGCCTGATCTATGCGGTGAGCGGCAGAGAGATCAATTCCTCCATGCTTCCTGCAGATGCAGGCTGCGTCGTGGACAATATTGATACAGTGTGCGCTGTTTACCGGGCAGTTATGGCCGGAGAACCGGTAATGGACCGGATCGTGACTGTAACTGGCGAAGCTGTGGCGGATCCTTGCAACTTCAAGGCAAAAATGGGAACTTCCTTTGCAGACCTGCTGGAGGCCGCCGGAGGCTTTAAACAGCCTGCCAAGAAGATCATTTCCGGCGGTCCTATGATGGGCTTTGCCATGTTTGATTATCATGTGCCTGTTGTAAAGACCTCTTCGGCCATGCTGTGCATGACAGAAGATGATATCTCTGAAAAAGAGCCTACAGCCTGCATTAACTGCGGCAGATGCGTCAATGCCTGCCCGGCAAGGCTGGTACCTTCAAGACTGGCTACCTATTCGGAACATGGACAGGCGGAACTGTTCGAGAAACATCATGGAATGGAATGTGTAGAGTGCGGGTGCTGTAGTTTTGTCTGTCCGGCAAAACGTCCCCTGACTCAGTCTATGCGGTCCATGAGAAAAATAGTTATGGCAAACCGCAGAAAACCGAAATAGGAGGAGAAAGTCATGAGTGAATTATTACACGTATCATCTTCCCCTCATGTAAGGTCGAAGGTGGACACCAGCAGCATAATGCTTACAGTCATCATCGCATTACTGCCTGCTACATTATTCGGAATTTATAATTTCGGACCCCACGCCCTTCTGCTTATCCTGGTAACCATTGCGACCTGTGTGGTAACAGAAGCGGTTTATGAGAAGATCGTACATAAAAAACTTACCGTGAAGGATTACAGCGCAGTGGTCACAGGTCTTCTGCTGGCACTGAACCTTCCTCCAAAGGCGCCCTGGTGGATCGCCGTGATCGGAGGTGTTTTTGCTATCTTAGTGGTAAAACAGCTTTTCGGCGGTTTGGGACAGAACTTTATGAACCCGGCTCTGGCAGCCAGATGTTTCCTGCTGATCTCCTTTACAGGAAGAATGACAGACTTTGCCGTGCCGGACGGTGCCTGGGGAAATATTGTGGATACTGTATCAGGAGCTACTCCTCTGGCAGCTATGAAATCCGGAGAAACGGTAGATCTGTTAAGCCTTTTCATCGGAAATGTACAGGGAACCATCGGTGAAACATCAGCTCTTGCCATTCTGATCGGTGCAGCAATCCTTCTGATCAGAGGAATCATTGATTTCAGGATCCCGGTTGCATATATCCTTACTTTCAGTGTCTTTGCTTTGATTTTTGGCGGACACGGCCTGGATTTCTACTATCTGCTGTGCCAGCTCTGCGGCGGCGGATTGATGCTGGGTGCATGGTTTATGGCTACAGATTATGTTACATCTCCTATTACAAGCAAGGGACGGATCGTATATGGCATCTGCTTGGGTATTTTTACAGGGCTTTTCCGTATCTTCGGAGGATCCGCAGAGGGGGTTTCCTATGCAATCATTTTCTGCAACCTGCTGGTTCCGCTTATTGAGCGCTTTACCATGCCGGCAGCCTTCGGAAAAGGAGGTAAGAAAGCATGAAAAATACAATCATAAAAGACACGATTATCCTTACCCTGATTACTCTGGTATCCGGCGGTCTTCTGGGACTGGTCTATCAGGTTACCAAAGAGCCTATCGCCCAGCAGGAAGAGCTGGCAAAACAGGAGGCCTATCAGGCGGTTTTTGAAGATGCAGATTCTTTTGAGGTCTGTGTAGAAGAAGGAGATACGGAAATCTCTCAGTATCTGGCAGACAACGGTTTTGCAAACCAAACTGTCAATGAAGTTATGGAGGCAAAGGATGCTTCCGGTGAGACTATCGGTTATGCTCTGAATATGACTACTTCTGAAGGCTATGGCGGAGATATTACATTCTCCATGGGCGTACAGCTTGATGGAACCTTAAATGGAATTTCCATCCTGACGATTAATGAAACGGCAGGTCTTGGAATGAACGCTACAGATGAATCCTTTAAGGGACAGTTCAGCAATAAAAATGTGGAGTCTTTCACAGTAACGAAAACAGGGGCTTCCGCAGATAATGAGATCAATGCTATCAGCGGTGCGACCATTACTTCAGATGCGATTACAGGCGGTGTAAACGCTGGTCTGTGTGCCTTCAATTATGTAAAGGAGGGAGAATAAGATGAAAGCAAATACACCTGTGGAACGTTTGTATAACGGTATCATTAAAGAAAATCCCACCTTTGTGCTGGTTCTGGGTATGTGTCCTACTCTGGCGGTAACAACGGCGGCTATTAACGGTATCGGTATGGGACTTACCACCACCGTAGTCCTTGCTATGTCTAACCTGTTTATTTCCCTTTTACGGAATATCATTCCGGACAAAGTGCGTATGCCTGCTTACATCGTTGTAGTTGCTTCTTTCGTAACCATCGTTCAGTTGCTTTTACAGGGATTTATTCCAAGCCTTTATGATTCTCTGGGACTTTATATTCCTCTGATCGTAGTAAACTGTATCATCCTGGGAAGAGCAGAAGCTTATGCTTCTCAGAACGGCCCTGTAGCTTCTATCTTTGATGGTATTGGTATGGGTTTGGGCTTTACCATGTCCATTACGATTCTGGCTGCTTTCCGTGAACTGATCGGCGCAGGAACAGTTTTTGGATTCCAGATTATGCCAAGTGCTTATGAACCTGCGACGATCTTTATCCTGGCGCCAGGAGCTTTCTTTGTATTGGCTTTTCTGGCAGCAGTAAGGGCAAAGATCATGGAGAAAAAACCAAAAGAAGAGCAGAAACCGGTACACTGCATGGAAGGCGGCTGTGCTTCCTGCAGCAATGAAGCCTGCAGCGGAAAATTTTATGACAATACGGTTGTGAAGAAGTAAGGGGGGACAGATAAATGGAAGGTTTAGGAAATTTATTAATCATAGCAGTCAGCGCTGCAGTAGTAAATAATGTCGTATTAAGCCAGTTCTTAGGTCTGTGTCCTTTCTTTGGAGTTTCCAAGAAAATTGAGACAGCAGCAGGAATGGGCGGAGCGGTAATCTTCGTTATCACCCTTTCTTCCTTTGTGACAGGTTTGGTTTACCAGTTTATCCTGGTTCCGTTGGACATGAGTTATATGCAGACCATTGTGTTTATCCTGGTGATCGCAGCTCTGGTACAGTTCGTGGAAATGTTTCTGAAAAAGTCCATGCCTTCTCTGTATCAGAGTCTGGGTGTTTACCTGCCTCTGATCACTACAAACTGTGCAGTTTTAGGTGTTGCCCTGAATAATGTGCAGTATGGATATAACCTGTTGGAAGGTGTGGTTTACGGTTTTGCTACAGCTACAGGTTTTACCATCTCCATCATCTTGATGGCAGGGTTAAGAGAAAAAATGGAGTACAATGATATTCCCAAGTATTTCCAGGGATTTCCTCACGTACTCCTTACAGCCGGATTGATGGCCATCGCTTTCTTCGGCTTTTCAGGAATCATATAAGGAGGCGTAAGACATGGTAACAGGTATTATCATTGCGGCAGTCCTGGTAGGGGGCGTAGGTCTCTTTATTGGACTTTTCCTGGGAATTGCCGGAAAGAAATTTGCAGTAGAAGTAGATGAAAAAGAAATACTGGTAAGGGAAGCTCTTCCCGGAAATAACTGCGGTGGCTGCGGTTATCCAGGCTGTGACGGTCTGGCAGCAGCTATCGCCAAAGGGGAAGCTCCCGTAAATGCATGTCCCGTAGGCGGCGCAGCAGCGGCAGCTAAGATCGGAGAGATCATGGGACAGGAGGCAGGGGAAAGCGTTCGTATGACAGCCTTTGTAAAATGTGCAGGTGACTGTGAGAAGGCTGGACAGAGCTATGAATATACAGGTGTAAAAGACTGTAAAATGGCGGCTCTGATGCAGAACGGCGGCTCTAAAACATGTACCTATGGTTGTCTGGGCTATGGCTCCTGCGTAAAGGTCTGCCCCTTCGATGCCATTCACATTGTTAACGGCATCGCTAAGGTAGATAAAGAGAAGTGTAAGGCCTGCGGCAAATGTGTGGCAGAATGTCCGAAGAAGATTATTGAGCTGATCCCTTATGATCAGAAACAGGCGGTGGCCTGCAGTTCCAAAGATAAAGGAAAAGCAGTTATGAGCGCCTGTGAAGTAGGCTGTATCGGCTGTAGAAAATGCGTAAAAGAATGCCCAAAAGAGGCTATTACCGTAGTGGACAACGTAGCCCACATTGATCCCGAAAAATGTATCAACTGCGGCAAGTGTAAAGCCACCTGTCCAAGGAAGATCATTGTATAATAAAAGTGATTGAGAAAGAGCAAGGCAGGGAATTTTTCCCGGCCTTGTTCTTTTACAAAATCATAGGATTGAAAATAAGAGCTGTACATTGTATGACGAAGAAACAAGCCGGCTGGTGGGAAAGTTTTTAGATATCCCGGTGTTGAAAGAAAATCAGGAGAAATATAGAGATGAAAGGGGAAGGGTGAATATGTGTACGGCAATCAGAGATATGGTAAAAAACGGTGAAAAACGGGGAGAAAAGAGAGGAGAAGAAAGAAGCGTCAGACTGGCGCTCCTCCTGGCGGAGAGAAATCGTATCGGGGATCTGGAGAAAGATTCTGAAGATAAAGAATACCGTGATAAGATGTTCCAAGAGTTTGGAATATAGGCTATGGCATAACGAAAATATAAAAGACTCTAAGTGGCTTTTTATCATTAAGATAGAAAGCTGTTTAGAGCTTTTTTGTTTAATTGGAAACTCGGTTCCCTATTAAATAAAAATCTCATTAAATTTGTGATTGATGGCAGGCAGACAGCCAAAAACTAGGAGGATCGGAAAGTATATTGAATTTTGTATTATATTTTCCGATTGAAGGATAAAGTATTCCTATGCTATGTTTTATAAGTGAAAGTGAGGAGGGAGAGTTGAAGCGGGTAAAGCAGAAAATTAAAAATATGGCAATCTTCCAGAAAATGCTGGTTATTTGCCTTCTTGTCACAATCTTAATTTCTATGATTTCAGGCGGAATCACTTATTCCATAGGATCAGATATTATTATGAAAAAAACTGTTGACCAGATGGAAGGAACGATTGCCCAGTTGTCAAAAAACTACGACTCCTTCATGGAACTTATTAATAATCGCGCAGACTATATTGCGTTTAATCCTACGGTGCAGGAAGAATTGGCAAGAGCCGAACCAGAGGAGGAAGGTTATTTCAGTGGATATCGCATCGTAAAGCGTCTTCTTGTGCAGATGTTTAAAAGCACCCAGATGGAAGATATTGAAATCTATGGTGAAAATGGAACCAATTATTTTTGCTCTATACGTGGAAATGATGAACCTGTATTGGAAAATGAAGATCAACTCAAAAGAATTGCAACTGAAAATATGGGGGCAGTAACCTATGTGAACGATATCTCATCCAGCGGCTGCATACAGGTAGTAAAGTTGATAAAAGATAATCTTTCCATGGAATCATTGGGTGTACTAAGGATTGGTATACGCATTTCAGCTCTGAAAAATATACAGTCCAGTGCAGATCTTACGCTCCAGGGAAATATCCTGATGCTGGATAGTGAAAATCAGGTTATTATAGGAGAAGAAAATGAGATTACAGATCAGGCAGAGACACTTTTTGCAAAATGGAATGATTCTTTCCAATATCAAATAAATGGCGACAGATATCATGTAGTTTATCAAATGTCTGATTACACAGGATTTAAAACTGTCGCAATTCTGCCCGCTAAAGAAATTACTTCTGCAGTCACTCCTCTTCAATTGGCAACAATGACGGCATTGGTTGTCGGTCTTTTTCTGAGTATTGCTTTATCTATTTTTATGTCCCGATTTATGAGTAATCCTATTAGAAAAACTGTAGAAGCTCTTCATAAGGTGTCTAAAGGTGACTTTTCTGTCAGACTGGAGGATGGGAGAAAAGACGAATTCGGGGAGATAAATAGAGAGTTTAACCATACTATTGAGAGAATGGAAATACTTTTGGAGGAGATCGCAGAGAGCAGGATTCAGAATAAAGAAATGGAATTTAAGGCGCTTCAGGCCCAGATTAATCCTCATTTTCTTTATAATGCCCTTGATACGATAAATTGGATGGCCAGAATAGAGGGAAAAGAGGAAATCTGTGAAATGATAAGTGCAGTAAGCGGACTCTTGAGGATAAGCATCAGCAATAAAGAGGTTTTATTTACCGTTGATAAGGAATTGGAATATGTGAAAGACTATCTTTATATACAGAAAACCAGATATAGAAATCGTTTTACAGTTGATTTTGATATTGAAGATGGGATTAAGAACCAGCTCCTTCCGAAATTAACAATACAGCCTTTGGTAGAAAATGTGATTGTTCATAGTGTAGAAGTCAGCAAAGAAAAAACTAAACTGGAAATTCGAGGATACAAGACAGATGAAGAAGTTCATATTGAAATCGAAGATACCGGGGTGGGAATGTCAAAAGAAACTTTGGCAAACCTTCTTGTGCCTCAAGATAGAAAAGATGATGTAAAAGCAGCGCATACAGGCATTGGGACATATGCAGTACACCAGAGACTACAGCTAATGTTTGGCGAGGAATATGGATTATCGGTCGATTCAGAAGAAGGAATAGGAACATGTATCACAATTCGATTTCCCTTTGAAAAAGAGCAGGATGGAGAGCAACTTTTGGAACGTGCAAAGACATTTATGAGCGGGAGGAAGAAAAATGGAACTGAGCGTGATGATTCTTGATGATGAAGAAATTATATTAGAGGGTCTTTGCCATTTTCCCTGGCAGGATTATGGATGTACTGTTATAGGAAAAGCAGAGGACGGGGAAAAGGGATTAGTGCTGCTGGAGAAAAATAAGCCGGATATTATATTAAGTGATATAAAAATGCCTGGAATGGATGGATTGGAATTTGCTGCTAAGGCAAAAGAAAAGTGTCTTGAAGCAGAAATTATAGTATTGACAGGCTACGACGATTTTCAATTTGCAAAGAAAGCTATTCATATAGGGGTTTCTGAATATCTTTTAAAACCGGTTAACTTCCGTGAAATGCACACGGCGGTAGGCAAGGTATGCAACAAAATAAGAAGCCGGCAAAAATATAAAAAAAATTATACAGAACTGCGCCAGAAATATCAAAATACACTCCCTTTGGTCAGAAAAAAGACCATTTCAGATCTTTTGTATGCCAGATTTAACGATAGTGAAGAAATGAGTAAGAGAATGGAGAGCTTAAGCATATATATAGAAAAATATGTGGTGATCTATGGGGCAATCCAAACAAAAGAAAAACGAGCTAAGCAGGAATTGGAACTTCCTTTATTTGATTTTGTGGTATGTAACGTGTGCGAAGAGATCTTAAAACAGATTGGACTGCAGGTATATTATGAAGAGGATAACGTGGGATATTGCTTTGTGGTCACTTTTCCGGTCAAAATGAGTATAGAGGAATGTGAACAGGAATGTATTCAGGCCTGTGAAGAAATACAGAAAAATTTGAGAGAAGTTCTCCAGGAGGAAATTGCTTTCGGAATAAGCCAAATAGAAAGCAATCCTTTTCATATGAATCATTCTTATATGCAGGCTATGGAGGCATGTGAACAGAGGGCTTTCCTGGGAGGCGGAGCGGAAATACTGACATACACAGATATTGCAGGGGTAGAACTGCCTACCTGGAAAATAACAGATGGAGAAAAAAAGAGACTGTTCTCTGAATTGATGAAAGGAAATATTGAATCAGGAGAAGAAATATTGCTGAATGTCTTCAGCCATTCACCGGATATCGAATGCATGAGGTATAATGCTATGGAGCTTATCCTTTTATGCGCACAGTATTTTGTAAAAGAAGTTACACAGGACCAGGCTGGAAAAAACAGAAGCACATATATTACAGAATGCCTGAAAAAACTTTATCAAGTCCATACAAAACAAGACGTGATGTATATACTTCAGTCTACAATTCGGTTCCTGGCTGAAAAGAACAAAGATGAAAATATGAGCCGCAATGAACGGATTACCAGACAAATGGCAAGGTATATTGAACAGAACTTTCAAAAAGATTTATCTTTAGCTTCGATGGAGGAATATTTTAAATTAAGTAAAACATATATAAACAGATTATTGAAAAACTATTATGGCAAAAGCTTTTTAGAAATTCTTTTTGAATGCAGAATGGAAATGGCTGAAAAGCTGGTAGCAGAGGGAAAGTATAAAGTATACGAAATTGCAGAGATGGTAGGATATCATGATCAAAGCTATTTTATACGGGTGTTTAAGAAAAAATATGGCGTAACGCCAAATGTATATAAACGAATATAAAACAGAATAGTTAATCAGATAGGATAAAAAAGCACAACTTGAAAGCGAGTGTGCTTTTTTTATATAAAATATGCGAAAGTGTCCGATTTATGCAGGATTTTACGATATCTTTTCACCTAGATTACCTCTATAATTTAATTATATTCAATCGGTGCATCGAAGAAAAGGAAGATAATACAAGGAGGAAGATTATGAAAAAACGAATTTTAGCAATTGCATTGGCAGCAATGATGATTCCTTCCATGCTACTTGGAGGCTGCGGATCAGGCGGAACAGAATCAGGGTCAGGTAATGGAGATGGAGAACGGACGAAAATTACAGTCCTTTTGCGGGACAGTGAGACATCTGCCAAGTATATTATTTTAAAGCGGCTTCTGACAGAATTCAGTGAAAAACAGGGACTTGAAGAACCGGAATTTGAACTTGTCAGCAATGACGCAGATTATGTTACAAAACTTCAGCTGTACATCAACAGCAATTCTCTGCCGGATATTTATGGCTGTGCCAATGGAGCTCTCTCAACTGCTGCTCAGGAAATTGACGCAATGGTTAATATTGGTGATGAGCTGGAACGTATTGGCATGAAAGATGACATGAATGAGGCTGTGTATGATTTCTTTAAAGATGCCAACGATGGAAATGTATATTTGTTCCCTGAAAGCCTGAACTGTGAATTCTTTTTCTACCGAACAGATATATTTGACCAATACGGATTAACAGCGCCTACAACCTGGGATGAATTTCTGGATGTGTGCAAAACTCTTAAAGATAATGGTGAAGTACCTCTGATCGTGGCAGGACAGGAAAACTGGCAGTTGATGCGATACCTTTCTTTTGCTCCATGGCGTATGACAAAAGGCGAATTTATTACGGATTATATTAATGGCACAGAGACCTTTACAGACAGTGTGGCAGCGCAGGCAGGAGTTAACCTTCTTTATACTTTAGGAACAGAAGGATATTTCCAGGGAGGATTTCTCAGTACAGATTATACAGCTGCTACAGATCTTTTCTTTGGAGGAACAGGCTGCATGTGGTATAGCGGCTCAGAGCAGATTTCACAGGCCAGTGAGATGTATGCTGATGGGAAACTTGGAATCTTTCCTGTACCCAGTGTAGACGGAGAAGAAAATATGTCAACAGATATACCGGTTCACGGAGGATTTGGTACAGCTTTTAATGCGCAGACCTATGATGAAACTATGCAGGAATGCTTCCAGTATATCTGCGAAAATTATTCGGACGCATGCTATAATGATGCTCAGGTATTTTCACCTTTCAATGATGAAATGCCAGAAGGCCTGGACCAGCTTTTCTATGATCTTCAGCCATTATATGCAACGGCTACAGATGCGTGGGTATCATGGGATGACAAACTGGATTCAGCGACACTGACAAGTATTGTTGATGAACAACAGAAACTGGCTCAGGGAAGTGAAACACCGGAAGAATTCTGTTCGGCAGTTGATTCATTTATTTCGAATTAACTATATGCTTTAGATTTGCACCGGGTCTGTTTTAGACCTGGTGCATATTTGTAAGAAAGGAATGAAATTATGCAAAAAACATTCGGAAGAAAAAAAGTAATTCTGATGTTTCTTCTGCCGGCCCTGGTTGTTTATATATTGTTCGTTGTTGTGTCTGTAATCTGGGCAGGATTTTACAGCTTTTTTGATTGGAGCGGCGTAGGAGAAATGACTTTTGCCGGCATTCAAAATTATCTTCAGCTTTTTCAGGACAAAACTTTTCTGCAGACCATTTGGCACACTTTGATTTATACAGTCATATGTGTTGCGATTCAGGTTTTTGGAGGTTTATTGTTCGCTATATTTTTATCCAGATTAACAAAAGGGCGGGCGCTGCTGCAGACTTTATATTATGTTCCTGTAGTAATTTCTTCAGTTGCGATCTGTCAGATCTTCAGTAAATTGTTATCTGTCACACCTATAGGAGTTGTAAATGCAGTTCTAAGTATTTTTAATCCGGAACTGGCAACGATGGAATGGATTTCTAATGCCGACGTGTCCCTTTATGTGGCGGCGTTTGTGGAAGGCTATAAGTATTTAGGACTTTACATGGTGATTTTCTATGCTGCGTTGATTGGCGTTCCAAAAGACTTGGAGGAAGCAGCTATTGTAGATGGTGCGAATGTGGTGCAGCAGTATTGGAAAGTAAAAATTCCATATATTAAACCAGTTATTATTGCAAACTGTATTCTGGTACTTAATGGATCTCTTCGGTCATTTGATATTTCGTATCTTTTGACCAATGGAGGCCCGGGGAATGCTTCTGAATTAATGTCTACTTATATGTATAAACAGGCGTTTTCAAGTATGAAATATGGGTATGGCAGCGCAATAGCTATGGCTATTGTTGTAATATGCCTGATTATCGGATTTGTATTCAGACGTGCAACAGAAGGGAGAGATGATTGATGAGCAGAATAGCAAAAAAAAGAACATTCATAGTGATAAAGCTTATAGTTGCTGCTCTACTCTTAGTGATACAGGTATATCCTATTTTCTATGTGATCACCTCCAGTATGAAAACTACAGATGATTTTAGACAGTTAGCTTCCTATGCATTGCCCAGCAGCATCAATTTTGATAATTATATTAAGGTGTTTACCACAAGCTCTATGCCGACATATTTCAAAAACAGCGTTATTATTACGGTAGGAGTGTTGATACCGCTGCTATTGATCAGCTTTATGGCAGGATTCGCACTGAGTAAGATTAAATTTCGGGGCAATAAACTGGTCCTTGAATTTCTTATGCTTGGTTTGATGCTTCCTTTCCAGGTAGCTCTGATTCCATTGTTTACAATATTTAATAATCTGGGGATCCTGAATACCTATCCGGCTGTTATACTTCCGCAGATTGCTTTTTCCCTGTCGTATTCTATACAGTTATTTTACTCCTTTAGCAAGTTTTTGCCGGATGAAATCATTGAGGCGGCTATTATTGACGGCTGTACACCTTTCCGCACTTTTATTCAGATTATAGTTCCTATGTCAACAAATTCTCTGCTTACAGTGGCTACTATGCAAGGAGTTTTTACCTGGAATGACTTCATAAACGCTTATACTTTTACCAGGTCCACTTCCATGAAAACGGTTACTTTAGGATTAAATGATTTCGTGGGATTTATGGGAACAACAGACTGGGGAGCTACATTTGCGGCTATTACTGTGACGGTACTGCCAACATTTTTGTTTTATTTTTTCACAAGTAAATATATGATGAGCGGCCTGACAGCGGGTGCGGTAAAAGAATAATGAACAGAAAGAGAGGAAGATTATGAAAAGATTATACTATCAATTTCCTGAAACCTGGTTTGGAGACTGTATGCCTTTTGGAAAAGACGGAAAGTTTTTTTTGTTTCATCAAAGAGACACAAGAAAACCGGGGCCCTTTGGAGAACCTTTTGGCTGGGATCTGGTTACAACTTCGGATTTTGTAAATTATGAAGACTGTGGAGTGGCCATTCCCAGAGGAAGAGATGACGAACAGGATCAGTTTATTTTTGCAGGAAGTGTTTTTGAGGGAGAAGGTCAGTATCATGCATTTTATACAGGATACAACAGGGATTTTCCAGCTCAGGGAAAAGCTTCTCAGGTATTGATGCATGCTGTGTCAGATGATCTTTATCACTGGACAAAGACTCAGGAAGCATTAACATTCCGGCCACAGGAGGGGTATGATCCAGATGACTGGCGGGATCCATGGGTAATCCGTGATGAGGAAAAAGGAGAATATCTCCTCATCCTCGGCGCCAGAAAAAAGGGACCTAAAACACAGCAGACGGGGCGAACTGTAAAATTCACATCGAAAGATTTGAAAAACTGGAATTTTGAGGGGGATTTTTGGGCGCCAGATTTGTATACAATGCACGAAATGCCGGATTTATTTAAAATAGGCGACTGGTGGTACCATATAGTGACAGAATACAGCGACAGGAGTAAAATGATCTATCGAATGAGCAAAAGCCTTGAAGGGCCATGGATCGCACCAGCGGATGATGCCTTTGACGGCAGGGCCTATTATGCGGGAAGGACCTTCTGTTTAAATGGACAGCGTATTCTATTTGGATGGGTTCCTACAAAAGAAAACTGCGATGATAGAAACAATTTTGAGTGGGGAGGAACTTTTGTGGCCCATGAAGTATATCAGCGGCCAGATGGAACCTTAGGCGTGAAAGTACCGGATACAGTATGGGAGGCATTCCAGGATAGAAGAAAAGAGGAAAATGCTGTAATTGACGGAACTGGACGCAGAGTAGAAAAAATAATTGAGGAAAACAGTGGAGATTTATATGCTTTTGAGATGGATATTTGCTTTTCTACCGGGACAAAGTCCTTCGGCATCAGATTGTATGAAGATCAAGAAAAACAACAGGGCTATCAGTATATATTCCATGTAAGCGAAAATCGGTATGTATTTGAAAAAAATCCTAACTGGCCCTGGTTTAGTTGTATGAATATCGGACTTGAACGGCCGATTTCATTAATTCCTGGTAAAACTTACCACATACGGATGATCGTAGATGATACCATCGCTACTCTTTACGTGGACGGAGTTGCATTAAACACTAGAATATATGAAAAACCAGGAATGGCATTAGGAATTTTTGTTACAGACGGAAAAGCAGAAATCACAAACTGTTCTATAGCAAAAGGGTTAAAGGCGTAAATTCTTTCAATAAAAAATAGTATTTTGTAAAAAATAAATCTACCACACTACCCCCTGACTTAAAAACACAGCCCCATCCACCGATCCCTCTCTCCGGCGAATTCCAGTCTGAGCCGGAAGAGGGATCGGTGGATGGGGCGTCCCCTTTTTAATCAATTTGCAATTTTACCCCTCCTATGGTAAGATAAAACACAGCGAATCGAACAGGAGAGATCCATGAAAAAAAGAGATTTTATATTGATCGGAGCTGTGCTGGTGCTGGCTCTTTTGTTCTGGCTCGTTCCCAGAGCAGCAGGGATTTTTGCTGGGGAGGATGCCTCTTTGGTGCGGATCACCGTAGGTGGAGAGGAGTATGGAACTTACAGCCTGTCAGAAGATCAGACCATAGAGATCAATGATACCAACATTTGTGAGATAAAAGACGGAGAAGTAAATATGACCCAGGCCGACTGCCCGGATCAGCTCTGTATCCATCAGGGGCCTATTCATATACAGGGAGAGACTATCGTATGTCTGCCGAACCGTGTGGTGGTGGAAATTACCGGGAATGATAAGGAAGAGCAGTTGGACGGCATTGTACAGTAACAGGAGAAGAGAATGAAGAAAATTGCTTATATGGGCCTTTTCGGGGCCGTTGCCATTATATTCGGATATGTGGAATCCCTTTTTCCTGTGTTTGCGGGAATTCCCGGGATCAAGCTGGGACTGGCCAATCTTGTGACGGTATTTATCCTTTATACCTACAGCTACAGGGAGGCGGCTCTTGTATCCTTTATCAGGATCCTTGTGATCGGTTTTCTGTTCGGTAACCTTTTCTCCATTTTATTCAGCCTGGCGGGAGCAGCGCTGAGTCTGGCCTGCATGACTCTGGCGAAAAAATATCTGGGACTTTCCATAGCGGGAGTCAGTATTGTGGGAGGAGTTACCCATAATCTGGGGCAGATCATTGTGGCGGCCCTGGTAGTGGAAAATGTAAATCTGTTCTACTATTTCCCGGCTCTTCTTATTGCCGGACTGATCACAGGATTTCTCATCGGGATCCTGTCAGGAGAAATCTTAAAGAGAACATCAGGAAGGAAACTCGTATGATCGCATATATAAAAGGAACAGTAGAAGAAATCCTGGAGGACCGGGTGATCCTGGAGGCAGGAAATATGGGCTATAATATCTTTATGCCTATGGGAGCAGTGGAACACCTTCTCCACAAAGGACAGGAGATAAAAATACATACCTATCTGAATGTGAAGGAAGAAGCCCTTCAGCTGTTTGGCTTTCTGACCAGGGATGACTTGAATACCTTTAAACTTCTTTTAGGGGTGAACGGTATCGGGCCCAAGGCCGCCCTGGGGGTTTTGTCCGGGCTTAGCGCCGACGAGCTGCGCTTTGCAGTTCTGGCAGATGACGTAAAAACGATTTCCAGAGCTCCGGGGATAGGAAAAAAGACAGCTCAGAAACTGATCCTGGAATTGAAAGATAAGTTTAATATACAGGAAGCTCTGGAGATGAAAGCAGAGCATGTCCAGATGCCGGGAACCGGGGAAGCAGATCTTACCGATATGAAGAAGGAAGCGGTAGAGGCCCTTACAGCTCTGGGCTACTCAGGGGCCGATGCCCTCCGGGCTGTAAAAAAAGTAGAACTGACACCGGATATGAGCGTAGAGATTCTGCTGAAGGTGGCTCTGAAAAATATGTTCTGAAGGATCAGATAGACAGAGACAGAAAAATGCTGTCCTGGGACAGTTTGGGAGAAAGACATGGAAAGAAGAATTATTACTACAGATGTGATGGAAGAAGACATCCGCACAGAGGGAAGTCTCCGTCCTCAGTATCTGAAAGACTATATTGGCCAGGAAAAGGCGAAAAGCAATCTGAAAATCTATATCGAAGCGGCAAAACAGAGAGGGGACGCCCTGGATCATGTGTTGTTTTACGGCCCTCCGGGACTGGGAAAGACCACCCTGGCAGGGATCATTGCCAATGAGATGGGTGTGCATATGAAGGTCACCAGCGGACCGGCAATTGAAAAACCGGGAGAAATGGCGGCAATTTTAAACAGCCTTCAGGAAAACGACGTACTTTTTGTAGATGAGATTCATCGCCTGAACCGGCAGGTAGAGGAAGTTCTTTATCCGGCTATGGAAGATTACGCCATTGATATTATGATTGGAAAAGGAGCAACTGCCCGTTCGATCCGGCTGGATCTTCCTAAATTTACGCTGGTAGGGGCCACAACCAGAGCCGGTCTCCTTACAGCTCCGTTAAGAGACCGTTTTGGCGTAGTCCATCATCTGGAATTTTATACAGAAGAGGAGCTTCAGAAGATCATTATCCACTCTGCAGCAGTGCTGAATGTGGAAATCGATGAAGAAGGAGCTTTGGAGATGGCTCGTCGTTCCAGGGGAACTCCCCGTCTTGCCAACCGGCTTTTGAAACGGGTAAGAGATTTTGCCCAGGTGAAGTATGACGGAAAGATCACAAAAGATGTAGCGGATTTTGCTATGGATCTTCTGGAAGTGGATCGGTACGGGCTGGATCAGACAGACCGGCTGCTTCTTACGACCATTTTAGAAAAGTTTGCAGGAGGCCCTGTAGGGCTGGATACTCTGGCAGCTGCTATAGGAGAGGATGCGGGAACGATTGAAGATGTATATGAACCTTATCTGATTAAGAAGGGCTTTCTTCTCCGTACGCCCAGGGGAAGAGCCGTCACAGATCTGACTTATCATCATCTGGGGACAAAATAATAGTTGTTTTTCCTTAAAATTCGATTATAATAGACATAGAAACCTAAGAAAAAGGCGGGAGGAAGCAAATGGCAGTGAAAAATACTACCCAGGTGCTGATCGGGGGAAAGATTGTCACATTAAGCGGCTATGAAAGCGAAGAATATCTCCAGAAAGTCGCTAATTATATGAATAATAAACTTACAGAGTTAGGGCAGCTGCCGGGATATAACCGGCAGGCACTGGAGACCAGACATACTTTATTGAGCCTGAACATTGCAGATGATTATTTTAAGGCAAAACGCCAGGCGGAAATGTATGAGGAAGAGCTGGAAGCTAAAGACCGGGAGATGTATGAACTGAAGCACGATCTGATCAATGGCCAGGTAGAACTGGATAAAGGAAGAAAATCCGTAGAGGAAAAGGACCGGCAGATCGCAGAACTTCAGGCTAAGGTAGACGAGCTGGAAAAAGAGCTGGAAGAACTGTTAAAGTAAAAGAATAAAAAAATCGGGGCGGCAGATCATGTAACGCCCCTTTTCTTTTTACAGAAAAAGAAAGGATAGAAAAAATCTATGAAATCTGAGTTATTGGCGCCTGCCGGGTCTTACCAGGGACTCCAGGCTGTGATAAGGGCCGGAGCAGATGCAGTTTATATCGGCGGCAGTCTGTTCGGAGCCAGAGCCTATGCAGACAATCCTGATAAAGAAGAGATGAAAGAAGCCATTGACTTTACCCATATCCATGGAAAGAAAATATATCTGACTGTAAATACGCTGCTGAAAAATCAGGAGCTTTACGGACAGCTTTATGATTTTCTGGCGCCTTATTACGAACAAGGAGCGGACGGTGTCATTGTCCAGGATTTTGGAGTCCTGGATTTTTTGAAAAAAGAATTTCCGGAACTGCCGGTTCATGCCAGCACCCAGATGACAGTTACGGGACCAAAAGGAGCAGCGCTCCTTAGGAAAGCAGGAGTGTCCAGGATTGTTCCGGCCAGGGAACTGTCCCTGGAGGAGATCCGAAGGATTCATAAGGAAACAGGGATGGAGATTGAATGCTTTGTTCATGGAGCCCTTTGCTACTGTTATTCCGGTATGTGTCTGTTCAGCAGCATGCTGGGAGGGAGAAGCGGAAACCGGGGCAGATGTGCCCAGCCCTGCAGGCTGCCTTATCAGGTGTTTGACGGGAGGAAAACTTTAAATGACCATAATAGTCGATATCTGCTGAGCCCCAAGGATATGTGTACCATTGAGATTCTGCCGGAAATCCTGCAAGCGGGAGTCTATTCTTTGAAAATCGAGGGAAGAATGAAAAGACCGGAATATGCAGCGGGAGTAACCTCTGTTTATCGGAAATATCTGGATCTTTACGAGAAGGATCCGGACCACTATCAGGTATCTGAAGAGGATCGGCAGATCCTTTTGGACCTCTACCAGAGGGATGGCTTTAATCAGGGCTATTATCACAGCCACAATGGGCGAAGCATGATGGCTGTGGTTAATTATAAAGAGCAGGACCGGAAGAAAAAATTTTCAGAAAATCGTAATGAAAAACTGTTCGCTGAATTAAAAAAGAAATATTTAGATACAAAAACACAAGAAAAAATTTATGGAAATTTAATCCTCTATGCCGGCAGTCCTGCTATACTGGATTTGGACTTTCAGGATGTCCATGTGCAGGTTCAGGGAAGCCTGGTGGAGGAGGCCCTGAAGCAGCCGCTTTCCATAGACAGGGTAAGACGGCAGATGGAAAAAACAGGAGAAACCCCCTTTGCTTTTGAAAATTTGGAAATCCTCACCGATGAAAAAGGATTTCTGCCAATGCAGAGTTTGAATGCTCTGCGAAGGGAGGGGCTTGAAGAGCTGGAAAAAGCATATCTGAAGAAATTCCGAAGAAAGCTTTCCACAGAACCGGAAACAGAGCCGGAAGAAAAGAAAAAGTCAGAGGAAAGGACAGAAGAACCTCTGTATGGGAGAAAGCTTTATGCGTTTGTGGAAACCAAAGAGCAGTGGAGAGCTGTCATGGAGAGCAGGGCAGTTACAGGAGTTTATGCTTCCCTTTCTATGATCGGATTAAAAAATCTGGAAGCTGATGTACGAAAGGCTTCAAAAGAGGCAGCCCTGGCCGGGAAAGAATTTTATCTGGCAATGCCTTATATGCTCAGGGAAAGCCGCCTGGAGGGATATGAGGATATTTTTCGGGAACTGGGAGAGGATATAGATGGATTTCTGGTGAGAAATTTGGAGGAACTGGGATATCTGAAGGCTCTTGGGCTTGAAGAGAAGCTGGTCTGTGATTATTCTCTTTATAATTTCAACGACAGGGCAAAAGGCTTTCTGGAGGCCTTGGGGGTGAAACGGACAACCCTGCCTTTGGAACTGAATGGAAGGGAGATCAGGGTGAAGGATTGCCGGAACAGTGAAATGATCCTCTACGGTTATTATCCTATGATGGTTTCCGCCCAGTGTCTGAAGAAGACCTGCGGATCCTGTGATCACAGATCCGCAAAGGTATGGCTGAAAGACCGTTACGGACAGCAGTTTCTGACAAAATGTTCCTGCGATTTCTGCTATAATGTGATCTACAACAGCATTCCCACCGGACTTATCCGGGAAGCCGGGGAGATACTGGATATGGAGATTCCTTTCTTTCGTCTGAATTTTACAGAGGAAGGATATAAGGAGACCGGAGAGCTGCTGGAGCTTTTTGCCCTGGCATATGGATTTATAGAACAAACAGAGAAAAAGAAAATTCCGGAGAAACTGCCTGCATTTACAAAGGGGCATTTCAGAAGGGGAGTAGAGTAGGTGAAAAAGTGCTGAATATTATTGTTGAACTATCAAAATACCTGATACTGATCATCATGCTGCTGTATACCCTGGAAAGCTTTCTGGTTTTCCGGTATGAAGAGGATTATGACCAGAGATATATCCTGCGAAAGCAGCTTCTATTGATCATTTTTTTGGATTTTACGGCTTTTCTTGTGATTTTTCTGCAGACAGAGGAACTAAAGGTTCTGTATATTTTCGGAGCGCTGATCCTGTATCTGGTCATCGTCCAGGCATTATACAGGGCTTTATATAAGAATTCTTCTATTCTTCTGCTGAATCACATGTGCATGCTTTTGTCTATCGGATTTATTATGCTGGCCAGACTGGATCCGGATTCGGGACTGAGGCAGATGGCCATTGCTGTGGCGGCTACGGTGCTGGCCATGGTCATTCCGGTAATGATACGGAAAATGTATTTTCTGAAAAAACTCACATGGCTTTATGCAGCAGCAGGATTTCTTATGCTGGCAGTGGTGCTGGTGGTGGGCTCAAATGTTAACGGAGCGAAGATCAATATTAATATCGGATCTTTTACCTTCCAGCCTTCAGAATTTGTAAAGATCATTTTTGTATTTTTTGTAGCCAGCAGACTTTATAAGAAAAGCGCAACTTTTATGGATCATGTGATCACTACGGCGGTGGCGGCGGCTTATGTACTGGTGCTGGTTCTATCCAGAGATCTGGGAAGCGCAGTAGTGTTTTTCATTACTTATGTAGTCATGCTTTACGTGGCCACCAAGAAACCTCTGTATCTTTTTGCTGGACTGGGAAGCGGCTGCCTGGCGGCCATAATCGCTTATTTCCTGTTTTCTCATGTAAGACAGAGAGTTGTGGCCTGGAGAGATCCTTTTTCTGTCTGGGAAACTTCCGGCTATCAGATCCTTCAGGGACTTTTTGCCATCGGTGCAGGCGGCTGGTTTGGTGTGGGTCTGTGCCAGGGATCTCCGGAACTGATCCCATTTGTGCAGCAGGACTACATGTTTGCGGCTATCTGTGAGGAATTGGGAGGAGTTTTTGCCATCTGTATGATCCTGGTGTGCATGAGTATGTTCCTTCTGGTTGTAAATATTTCTCTGAGAATTAAGAAACGGTTTTATAAATTGATTGCCCTTGGACTGGGCACAGAATATGCTTTTCAGGTATTTCTGACCATTGGCGGAGTCAGCAAATTTATACCCATGACAGGGATTACCCTGCCTCTGGTAAGCTACGGAGGAAGTTCCGTTCTGGCGACGATTATCATGCTGGCGATTATCCAGGGACTGTATATTTTGAGAGAAGATGAGGATGAGGAATTTGAACGGCAAAAAGAAAAAATATGAGAAACAGCTTAGAAGAGAAGAAGAACTTCAGAGGAAAAAACGGAAGAAGGCGAAACGGCGGAAAAACCGGGAGTATACGATCGTCAGCTATTTCTTTGTGCTGATTTTTGTTTCTCTTATCGCTTATATGGGATATTTTAATATCTGGGAGAGAGAGGATATTATCAGCAGTCCTTACAACAGCAGGCAGAATCAGGCGGAGGACAGGATCGTAAGAGGAAGTATTCTTTCCGCAGACGGACAGACCCTGGCTTATACCCAGACAGACGATGCAGGGAATGAGACCAGAGTCTATCCTTACGGCAGTATGTTCGCCCATGTGGTAGGCTATGTATCCAATGGGAAAAACGGTCTGGAAGCTTTGGCGAATTCTTCTCTTATGTCCACCCACCATGAATATGTGGATCGGATCAAAAATGAGATCATGGATCTGAAAAATCCTGGAGATAATGTGGTGACTACTTTGAATACCAGGCTGCAGGAAGTGGCATACAATGCGCTGGGAGGTTATAATGGAGCTGTAGTGGTGATGGATCCCCAGACCGGGGCTGTACTGGCTTCTGTAAGCAAGCCGGACTTTGATCCCAATACCATAGAAGCCAACTGGGACGCTCTGGCAAATGACAGTACCAACAGCAGTCTGCTGAACCGGGCGACTCAGGGAGCTTACCCTCCGGGATCCATTTTTAAAGTGGTTATGTCCCTAGCCTATCTCAGGGAACATGGAACTCTGGATGATTTTTCTTACAATTGTACGGGAAGTATTACTCAGGAAGGCCATACCATCCCCTGTTTTGAGGGCGAAGTACATGGACAGGTGGATTTTACCACGGCTTTTGCCGAGTCCTGTAATACGGCTTTTGTCCAGATGGGACTGGATCTTGGGGCAGATACCATCCAGAAAACAGCGGAAGATCTTCTGTTTAACAATGAACTGCCCATTTCTCTGGATTACCGGAAGAGTACTATAGATCTGAAAGAATCAGAGGGAATTCCCTTCCTGATGCAGTCTTCTATCGGGCAGGGGACCACCTTGGTATCTCCTATGCACATGGCTATGATCACCAGTGCTATCGCTAACGGCGGAGAATTGATGGAACCTTATTATATTGACCATATAGAGAATGACGGAGGAGATGTGATCAAAACAACGGAACCTTCGGTCTATAAAGACCTGATGAGTGAAAGCGAAGCGCAGGCATTGAAAAGTCTGATGTCAGAAGTAGTAAATTCCGGTACAGGTACCCAGCTTGCCGGGGAAAGCTACAGCGCAGCAGGAAAGACCGGATCTGCAGAGTATGAAGGAAGCGATGGTTCTATCAGGACCCACTCCTGGTTTATCGGCTTCTCTAATGTGGATGATCCGGATCTGGTGGTGGCGGTGATCGCCGAAGGTGCCGGTACAGGCAGCAGGGCTGCGGTGCCTATTGCTCACGAGATCTTTAACGCATACTACTATGGATGACAAAGAAGAAGGGATTGCGCCGTTCCCGAAAAAGATGTATACTACCTTTAAGAACACAACGCAGGCGTTCTCAGGATGCCTTTAGCAGGAGGAACCGCAAAATGATCGAAGCAACAAGCTGTGGCGGGGTGGTGATCTATAGGGGAAAGATACTGACTTTGTATAAATCCTATAAGCATAAATATGAGGGATGGGTGCTGCCCAAAGGAACCGTGGAAAAGGGAGAAGATTATAAAACCACTGCTCTTCGGGAGGTGAAGGAAGAGGCAGGCGTTGCCGCAAATATTATTAAATATATAGGGAAGAGTCAGTATAGTTTTTGCATTCCGGAAGATACTGTAGAAAAGAATGTCTACTGGTATCTCATGTCTGCAAACAGCTATTACAGCAGACCGCAGAGGGAGGAATACTTTGTGGATTCCGGCTTTTACAAGTTCCACGAGGCATATCATCTGCTGCGCTTTTCCAATGAAAAACAGATATTGGAAAGAGCTTACAGCGAATACCTGGATCTGAAGAAAGCAAATCTTTGGGGGAATCGAAAGTACTTTTAGAGAAGGCTGCCGCATTAAACAAATAGATGCTGTTTACTGCGGCAGCTTCTTCCATATCAGGGTCTGCCAAATGAAGGAGGTGCGGTAAGAGATGTTGGAACAGATCAATCTTACAAAGAAAATGGAAAAAAGCGTGTATCAGGAGAAAATGGAGGTTATGGAGCCTCAGCTTGCCAAGCTCCAGAGAGAATGCAAGGCCCTGGGGATTCCGGTGATCCTTGTTTTTGAAGGGCTGGGAGCTTCGGGAAAAGGCCTGCAGATCAGCAAACTGATCTATCCTCTGGATCCCAGAGGATTTCAGGTTTTTGCCATTAAGAAAGCTACGGAAGAAGAAGAGATGCACCCCTTTCTGTGGCGTTTTTGGACGAAAACGCCGGAAAAAGGACGTATGGCTATTTTTGATACAAGCTGGTACAGAAAGGTTTCTGTGGATCGTTTTGAGAACAAGATTTCCAGAGAAGAACTCCTCTATGCTTACCAGGAGATCAACACTTTTGAGCGTACACTGACCGATGACGGCACAGTACTGATCAAGTTTTTTCTGTATATCAGTCAGAAAGAGCAGAAGAAGCGTTTTGACAAACTGCTGGACTCCAAAGAAACTGCATGGAGAGTCAGTAAAGAAGACCTTAAGAGAAATAAAGAATATGAACGCTATAAGGCCATGAATGAGGAAATGCTGGAAAAGACTGAGTCGGAATATGCCCCATGGACCATTATCGAGGCCGAAGACCGGCGATTTGCTACTGCTAAGATTTATGCTACTGTAGTGGAAAAACTTTCAGAAAAAGTAGCAGCCAGGAGAGAAGAAATGTCTTTGGCAGAAGAGAAAAAAGCAGTACGGGAAGAAAAAACAGCCTGGCAGCCTAAGGAAGACAAGGAACTGGATTCAACGGTACTGAGCAAAGTTGATCTGTCTCTTGCCTATACGAAGGAAGAATATAAGGAAAAGCTGAAAAGACTTCAGGATCGTATGGAGATCCTGCACAGCGAACTGTACCGGCAGAGAATACCGGTAGTCCTGGGATTTGAAGGCTGGGACGCTGGAGGAAAAGGGGGAGCCATCAAACGTCTTACAGAGCCTATGGACCCCAGAGGATATCTGGTAAGTCCTACGGCATCTCCTACTCCTACAGAGAAAAGCCATCATTATCTCTGGAGATTCTGGAAGGCCATGCCGAAAGACGGCCATATTACGATCTTTGACAGGACATGGTACGGCAGAGTTATGGTGGAGCGGATCGAAGGCTTCTGCACCAGGGAAGAATGGCAGAGGGCTTATCGGGAAATCAATGATATGGAAGCCCATCTGGCTCATTCCGGGGCTATTGTGCTGAAGTTCTGGATGCAGATCGATAAGGACGAGCAGGAGCGGAGATTTAAGGAGCGTATGGAAAACCCGGAGAAACAGTGGAAGATTACAGATGAGGACTGGAGGAACCGGGAGAAATGGGATCAGTACGAGGAAGCGGTCAATGAAATGATCATAAAGACCTCTACTTCTTATGCACCCTGGATCATTGTGGAAGGTAACAATAAATATTACGCCAGGATCAAGGTCCTGGAATCTGTGGTCAATGCAATAGAGGAAAGACTGAAAAAATAGGATTCGATGGGAAAGAAGTTTTTATGTTAAACTGGTATAAGGGGCTGTATATTGGCAATAATGCAAAAAAGAAAAAAAAGAAACTGATCCGCAGGATCAATCAGGGAGCCGGGGTGATCGACGTTTATCTGATCACCCTTGCAGCAAATGGCCGGGATCAGCTGGATATTTTTTCTGCTAACGAACTGTTGCAGAAAGCAAGGCGGAAGAACTGTCCGGTGATCGTAGGCCTGGCCTGCGGCTACTGGGAAGCTCTGGAGCTGGTAGAAACCATGGTACAGCGGACTTATAGGGAAACCGGTACGGGAAATGTAAGAAAATGGCTGGAAAAACAGATAGGGGAGGACAGCAGGTGAAAAAATGGCAGTGCTACATATTGTTTTCATGATTTTAAAAGTAATCGGCATTCTTCTCCTTATCTTGCTGGGAATTCTTTTGCTTGGAGTATTGGCCCTTTTGTTCTGCCCCGTACGATATCAGGCCCGGGGATACCGGGATAAGGAGCAATATGGGGGAAAAGCCGGGGTTTCCTGGCTTTTCCATTTGATCGGCCTTACAGTATGGTATGACAGCAAGGAAGAAAAATCGGACTATGAGATAAGAATTTTCGGGATTCCGGTACGGAAGCTTTTCAAAGCCCTGAAGCAGCGGAAAAGGAAGAAGACAGGGGAGAAGAGAGGAAAAAAGATTCTGTTTTCCCAGACACCATCCTCCAATGAAGTGATCCGGACAGAGGAGAAAAAAGCTTTGGAACCTTCGGAGGCAGAAACAGAAGAGGGAAGTCCGGAAGTCGGGCCGGAAAGACAAAATACAGAAAAGAGAGCAATGGCCAGGAAAAAAGAGCCGGCTTTTCTCAAAAAGATACGGGAAATTCTCCGGTTCCCTGGAAAAATAATGAAAGCTTTGAAAAATTTTCGGTTAACAGTAAAAGACATCTGTGATAAAATAAAAAAAATAAAGAAATTTCTGGAAAATGAAAAATTCAAAAGAGGGATGAATCTGATACTGCAGGAAGGGAAAAAGCTGCTGATTCATGTACTTCCCCAAAAAACGGAGGGTTATATAAAATTCGGAACAGAGGATCCATGCCTTACTGGAGAAATTCTGGGGGCAGCAAGCATATTTTATCCTCTGTATGGAGAAAATTTCAGTATAGAGCCCTGTTTTGACCAGACGGTTTTAGAAGGAACCGTTTTTCTGAAAGGGAGAATGTACGGCGTTATGCTGCTGATTTCGGCTGTGAAGATATTCCGCAGCCGGGATGTCCGCTATATTATCAGGCATTTCAGACAATAGAAGGCAGGTTTTGCCGGCCGGTAAATTGTCATAAACAACGTGAAGGAGGAACCAGCTATGGCTTCAGAAAATAACAACTTTCAATCAACAGTAGAATCTTTGTTTAAAGGTATGGACAGCTTCATTACCACCAAAACCGTAGTAGGCGATGCGATTACAGTGGGAGATACCATCATCCTTCCTCTGGTGGATGTGACCTTTGGTGTAGGAGCAGGTGCCTTTTCCGGAGAAAAAAAGAACAACGGAGGAGGCGGTATGGGAGGAAAGATCTCTCCCAGTGCAGTGCTGGTGATCTCCGGAGGTGTAACAAAACTGGTGAATATCAAGAATCAGGATGGTCTTACAAAGATCCTGGATATGGTGCCGGATTTCCTGAATAAATTTACAGATGGAAAGAAAAGCGAAGTAGTTCTTTCTGAGGAAAAAGAAGAGAAGGCGGCTGAAGAAAAGACAGAAGAAGAAAAGAAAGAAGTATAAAAAGGTTATAATTGGTCCCCGCAGCTGTGCATATACTGTTAGTGAGAGAAAAAGGAGAAACAGATCATGCGCAGAGTGTGGGGACTTGCATTATTTTGTGTGGGAGCAGGGCTTTTTATCGCTCTGATTTTTCCGAAAAGCTTTTTAATGGTGGTGGCTGCCGCCCTGTGTCTCCTGGCAGGCTATAATTTATTTTGCTGCTGAAGACAGCGGATGTTTCTATAGAAAGTCAAGAAAAAGGAATTTTGAGCTGCAGGGTATTTGCGGGCCCGGCCTGAAAATACAACAAAAAAGAGATATCACCAGATCATTTTCCAGATCAGGCAATATCTCTTTTTATTATTCTCTTCATTCTTATGCTCTTTCTACCTTGCCGCTTCTTAAGCAGGAAGTACAAACATACATTTTCTTTGCATTTCCGTTTTCTGTCTTAACTTTTACAGATTTAATATTGGATTTCCACATCTTGTTTGTTCTTCTATGAGAATGGCTGACATTATTTCCGAAATGAGCGCCTTTGTCACAAATAGCACATCTTGCCATGGTAGCACCTCCCTAATATATATTAAGTCCGTATAAACAAACTCACAACAATAGCTATTTTAGCAGATTAGATATTAATTTGCAAGTAAAATTCTAAAAAAAATAAATTATTATTTCGTTTTAGGAAAAGATATGTTAGAATAGCTTATATAAAATTATGGAGGTGTCCGGCATGAATGGATTTGTTGATACAGGATTAGGAAAGATTACGATTGATACAGATGTCATTGCCACTTATGCGGGAAGCGTAGCGGTTGAATGTTTTGGGATAGTAGGTATGGCCGCAGTAAGTATGAAGGACGGGCTTGTGAAACTTCTGAAGAAGGACAGTCTGAAACACGGGATCAATGTGACCATAGCAGATAATAAGATCACTTTGGAATTTCATGTGATCGTCGCTTACGGGGTGAGCATTTCTGCGGTGTCCGATAATCTGATAAGCAATGTGAAATATAAGGTAGAAGAATTTACCGGTCTTACCATAGAGAAAATCAACATCCTTGTAGAAGGCGTGAGAGTAATTGATTAATAAGGAGGAAACTTGTTGTGAATACCAATACCGTTGATGCAAAGATCCTTGGACGGATGTTTCTTTCAGGAGCCAAGAATCTGGAAGCAAAAAAAGAGTGGATTAATGAGCTGAATGTTTTTCCGGTTCCTGATGGTGATACAGGAACCAATATGACTTTGACCATTATGTCTGCGGCTTCTGAGGTGAATGCTTTGTCAGAACCGGATATGAAGAGTCTGGCAAAGGCTATATCTTCCGGATCATTAAGAGGCGCAAGAGGAAACTCCGGAGTTATCTTGTCACAGCTTTTAAGAGGATTTACAAAGGTTATTGAGAAGTATGAGGAGATTGATGCTCCTATTTTTGCCAGGGCGTTTGAGCGAGCAGTGGAAACTGCTTATAAGGCGGTCATGAAGCCAAAAGAGGGAACCATCCTTACCGTTGCCAAGGGAGTATCCGATAAGGCGGCGGAGATAGCAGAGGACAGCGAAAACCTGGAGGCCTTTTTTACAGATGTGATCGCAGAGGCGGAGAAAGTCCTTGCCAGGACTCCGGAGATGCTGCCTGTGCTGAAAGAAGCAGGCGTAGTGGATTCCGGCGGACAGGGCCTCGTAGAAGTGCTGAAAGGTGCTTTCGACGGCTATCTGGGCAAGGAGATTGATCTGAACTTTGAAAAACCTGCTGCAAAAGTTACGGGGACAAAACCGGTATCTGCAGAAGAGAGCAATATTAAATTCGGATACTGCACAGAATTTATCATTATGCTGGAAAAGGAATTCACAGAGAAAGACGAGGAAGGGTTTAAGGACTACCTGATGTCTATCGGTGATTCTCTGGTTGTGGTGGCAGATGATGACATTGTAAAGGTGCATGTACACACCAATGATCCGGGAGAAGCTATTCAGAAGGCACTGACATATGGACAGCTTTCTAATATGAAGATTGATAATATGCGGCTGGAGCACCACGAAAAGGTGATCAAAGAAGCAGAAAAAATGGCGGCACAGCAGGCTGCCCAGAAGACTTCCAAGCCGGAGAAGGAAGTAGGTTTTATTTCTGTATCTGCTGGAGAGGGCATGGGCGAGATCTTTAAGGAACTGGGTGCAGACTATCTGATCCAGGGAGGACAGACTATGAATCCCAGCACAGAGGATATGCTGGATGCTATTGCCCAGGTAAATGCCAAGAATATTTTCATCTTCCCCAATAATAAGAATATTATTCTGGCGGCCAATCAGGCCAGAGATCTGACAGAAGATAAAAATATAGTGGTAATTCCTGCAAAGACCATTCCTCAGGGAATCTCAGCGATGATCTCTTATGTGCCGGAAAAGACCGTAGAGGAAAATACCGCAGAGATGATGGAGGCCATCGGAAATGTGAAGACCGGGCAGGTGACTTATGCAGTGCGGGATACCAGGATTGATGACCAGGAGATCCATCAGGGAGATATTATGGGAATCGGTGACAAAGGAATTCTTGCCGTAGGGCAGGATATCCAGGATGTTGCTGTGGAGATGGCCGGCAAGATGACAGACGAAGACAGCGAGCTGATCAGTATTTACTATGGGGCCGAAGTGGAAGAGGCAGATGCGGAGGAAGTTTCCTCCCGTCTGGAAGAACTGTATCCAGACTACGATATTGAGATCAATTATGGAGGACAGCCTATCTACTATTACGTGATCTCGGTAGAATAGAAGAATCAAAAGAATAGAATTTAAGAGTGCTGGAAGGACTTTGTGGCAGGATGCCATAGAATCTTTCCAGCCTCTTTTTACCATTACATTTCCGGAACAGCCGGGAAAGGCAGACAAAAGGGCAGGGGAGAGTGAGAGAATGAGAGAACAGGACAGCATACGGACCATTAAAGGCATTGGGGAAAAGACCGAGAAACTTCTGGGAAAGCTGGGGATCTTTACAGTGGGAGATTTTCTCCGGTATTATCCCAGAGACTATGATGAATATCAGGAACCTGTGGAGATTTCCCAGGCGCTTCCTGGAAAGAAGGCTGCGGTTTTCGTAAGGCTTTCGGGAAAAGTGGGCGTAAAGAACACAGGAAAACTTACAGTGATCACTGCCAGTGCCAGACAAGGAGAACAGATTCTCTGGTTTACCTGGTACAATATGCCTTTCCTGAGAAACACCCTGCGTCCGGGAGGACTGTATATTTTTCGAGGCATTGTAATGGAGAAAAGAGGACGACGGACCATGGAACATCCGGAGATATTTACCCGGGAACAGTATGAAGAGAGACTTCATATCCTTTATCCTATTTACAGCCTGACCAAAGGACTTACTAACAAGTTTATGGCAAAGACTATGAAGGAGATACTGGAAGAGCGGGAAATGACCCAGGAGTATCTGCCGGAAGAATACCGGATCCATTATCAGCTGGCAGAATATAATTATGCCCTGTCTCATATCCATTTTCCGAATAATCGAAAGGATATGATACTGGGAAGAAAACGTCTGGTTTTCGATGAGTTTTTTCTCTTTATTCTTTCTGTCCGTATGATGAAAGAGAAGAACCAGAATAGAGAAAATACCTTTCATCTGAAGCCGGTATGGGAGACGGAAAAGATTATAGAGAATCTTCCCTATGCCCTGACCAATGCCCAAAAACGGGTTTGGAACGATATCGAGACCAATATGACAGGGGAACATCTGATGTCCCGTCTGGTCCAGGGAGATGTGGGAAGCGGAAAGACGATCATTGCTTTTCTGGCTATGATCCTGGCGGCAGCCAATGGGTGCCAGGCGGCTCTTATGGCGCCTACAGAGGTACTGGCCAAACAGCACTATGAGGGAATGTGCCAGCTTCTCAAAGAGCAGGGACTTTCTTATCAGGCAGTACTCCTTACCGGATCTGCCAAGGGAAAAGAGAAAAAAGAAATCTACAGGCAGATCCAGGAGGGAGAGGCAAAACTGATTATCGGCACCCATGCCCTGATCCAGGAAAAAGTTCTTTACCAGGATCTGGCCCTTGTGATCACCGATGAACAGCACCGGTTTGGCGTGAACCAGAGAGAAGATCTGTCCAGAAAGGGAGGGGGACCCCATGTGCTGGTTATGAGCGCTACCCCTATTCCCAGAACTCTGGGGATTATTCTTTATGGTGATCTGGATATTTCTGTTATGGACGAGCTTCCGGCCAAACGGCTTCCTATAAAAAATTGTGTGGTGGATACCTCTTACCGGCCGAAAGCCTATAAGTTTATTGAAAATCAGGTCCTTCAGGGCCGCCAGGTCTATGTGATCTGTCCTATGGTGGAAGAAAGCGAAGGGCTGGAGGCGGAGAATGTGCTGGACTACAGCCGGATGCTTTCCCAGACTCTGTCTCCCGAAATCAAGGTGGCGTATCTTCATGGCCGTATGAAGGCTGCCGAGAAAAATGAGATCATGGAGGCTTATGCAAAAAATGAGATACAGGTGCTGGTATCTACTACGGTTATTGAGGTGGGGGTCAATGTGCCAAATGCTACGGTGATGATGGTAGAAAATGCAGAACGTTTCGGCCTGGCCCAGCTTCACCAGCTGAGAGGAAGGGTGGGAAGAGGTGTTCACCAGTCCTATTGTATTTTTGTCTATGGGGGCGATGATGATGAGACCAGAAAAAGGCTGGAGATCCTGGTAAAGTCCAACGACGGATTTTATATCGCAGGGGAGGATCTGCGGCTTCGGGGACCGGGTGATCTGTTGGGGATCCGCCAGAGCGGCATGCTGGAATTCCGTCTGGGAGATATCTTCCAGGATGCAGATATTTTGAAAAAAGCCAGCGAGGCAGCAGGGGCGGTCCTGCTGCTGGATCCAAACCTGGAACTGGAACAGAACCAACGGCTGAAGGACCGGCTCCTGGCTTATGCAAAGGATAAAATGGAATCTCCCGGATTATAAGCGAAGGCTGTGTTGCTGTATTGTTATGTTTCTGTAAAAAAACACAAACTTCCGGGAAAAACTTGAAAATTAAAAAAAAAAGGTATATGATAAACGGGACATTTAGAGTTGGAAGTATAAAGGAGGAGAATTTTATGTCAGTAAGAAAGACAACAGCAAAGACAGCTGAGACAACAACAAAAGCTGCCGTGAAGACAACTCCGGTGAAGACAGAAGAATCTAAAACAGAAACTGCTGCTGCCAAAAAAGCACCAGCAAAAAAAGCAACACCAGTAAAGAAAGAGACAACTACCGTTAAGAAAACTACTGCTGCTAAAAAGGCTGTAGAGAAGACAGAGGTAAAAGAATCTGTATTCGTTCAGTTCGCAGGTGCAGAGTATAGTTTAGATGATGTAAGAGCCAGCGTGAAAAAAGCATGGATGGCGGAGACTGGTAAAAAAGAAAGCGATATCAAGGATATCCAGATTTACGTAAAACCTGAAGAGCATGCTGCTTACTATGTAGTAAATGGCGAGTATGTAGAAGAAGGAAGAAAAGTAGAGTTATAAGTAGAGTTTTATAATTCCAATATAAATGTTGTATACGGAACTATTCAGTCATACAGCGCAGATTTGCAGTTAATGCCGGTTTTCCTTTATCCGAAGGCCTATGGCTGGATAGTTACAGGTAAATTACAGGGCAGAAGATATTCGATCCGAATACCTTCTGCCCTGATTTTTTGCCATAAATCTGTGTGTTTGTATTTTACAAAACAAGTTTAATGACAGATGATTTCAAGCAAAGACTCTATGCAGCTTGTTCTGAGCTTAGTACTGCTGCATGCTTCCGCCGCTGGACATCTGTCTTTCCTGAGCCTCGATCATCTTCTTCACCATATAGCCGCCTACAGAACCGTTCTGCTTGGAGGTCAGATTTCCGTTATAGCCGTCTGTAAGGGGTACTCCCAGTTCGTTGGCTACCTCATATTTAAAACGGTTTAATGCGCTTTTGGCCTCTGGCACTGCAGCTTTGTTAGAAGAATTACTGTTAGACATTTTTAGTTCCTCCTTTGAAAGTTGTTTTTTTGTTACATTGGTATTATATGAATTTCGTGAAAAAATACACTAGAAGTTCTTTCATGTTTTGACAAATTCTGAGAATTATATTACAATAAAAAACCAGACACAGGGAAAGGAAAAGGGGATTCAGAATTTTCATACAGAGCATTTTGTGAGTGTTCTTCACGAATTTGTAAAAAGTGTATAAAATTATAAATGATAATTGAAAAAAGTTAGCGTTTTTGCTATAATGAATTTTGACAAAAAATAATAAGGATGATGCAGATGAACATAGGTATTATAGCACATAACAGTAAAAAGGCTTTGATCGAGGATTTTTGTATTGCTTACAAAAATATCCTTTCAAAGCATGAAATATATGCCACAGGAACTACAGGGAGAAGGATCGAGGAGGCTACCAATCTTCATGTCCATAAATTTCTTCCCGGAAGCATGGGCGGAGATAAACAGTTTACGGAAATGATCGAACGGGGAGATATCGACATGGTCATCTTTTTCTACAATCCGGCTATGATCGATCCAAAAGAGCCGGATGTGTATCAAATCTCCAGATGCTGTGACCAGTACAACATTCCCATTGCAACCAACATTGCAACAGCGGAATCTTTGATTCTGGGTCTGGAACATGGAGACCTGGACTACCGTCTGAATTCCCGGTAAAAAGGACAAAAATATATGAGAGTGATTGCAGGCAGCGCAAAAAGTATGCCCCTGAAAACGATCCCGGGTATGGAAACAAGACCCACAACTGACAGGATTAAGGAGACCCTTTTTAATATGCTCCAGCCTTATATGTGCGGGTGCCGTTTCCTGGATATTTTTTCCGGAAGCGGAGGAATCGGGATCGAAGCTTTGAGCAGGGGGGCTGATTTTTGCGCCTTTGTTGAGAAAAACAGAAAAGCAGTAAAGATTATAGAAGAAAATCTGAAATTTACCAGACTGGCAGACAGGGCCAGAATTTATAACCGGGAGGCACTGACTGCCCTTCGCCTTTTAGAAGGAGAGGAACCTTTTGACTGTATTTTTATGGATCCGCCTTATCGGCAGGGACTGGAAGAGCAGGTGCTGGCCGTTTTAAAGGATGCTTCCTATGTGAGCAAAGATACGATGATCATTGTGGAGGCTTCTCTGGATACAGATTTTTCCTATCTGGGAAGTTATGGTTTTCTTTCTGTGAGGGAAAAAAGATACAAGACAAATATGCATGTGTTTGTCAGAAAGGCATAAGAATATGGCGAGAGCAATCTATCCGGGCAGTTTTGACCCGGCTACGTATGGGCATTTAGACATCATCCGCAGAGCAGCGGCTCTTTTTGATGAGGTGATCGTGGGAGTTTTGAATAATTCTGCAAAAAGTCCGTTGTTTTCTGTGGAGGAACGTGTTAATATATTAGAGAATATAACAAAAGATGTCCCCAATGTGGCGGTTACATCTTTTAGCGGGTTATCCGTAAATTTTGCAAGAAGCTGTAACGCAAAGGTGATTATCCGGGGACTGCGTGCCATTACAGATTTTGAGTATGAACTTCAGATGGCTCAGACCAACAGGGTGCTGGCCCGGGATGTGGATACCATGTTTCTGACCACCAGTCTGGAATATGCGTATCTCAGTTCTACCACAGTAAAGGAAGCCGCCTATTTCGGAGCGGACATTTCCAAGTTTGTACCGGAATATGTGATGCACAAAGTGGAAGAGAAATACCGGCAGAGCCCTGCCAGATGAGAGGAGACAGAAGGATCCTTTTGCGGTCAGGAAGAAAATACAGTAAGGAGAAATGAGAAATGAGCAGCAGAATTGAACAAATCATTGAGGAAATCGAAGAATATGTGGAGAGCTGTAAATATCAGCCCTTATCAACCACTAAGATTATTGTGAATAAAGAAGAAATCGAAGAGCTTTTGAGAGAACTGCGCCTGAAAACTCCTGACGAGATCAAGCGTTATCAGAAGATCATCAGCAATAAGGATGCGATCCTGGCAGATGCCCAGTCTAAAGCTGACAATATCATCGAGGACACCAAGAAGCAGGTTCAGCAGATGGTAAAAGAATCAGAGGTTATGCAGCAGGCATATGCCCAGGCAAATGAGACGATAAACAGTGCCAACCAGCAGGCTCAGGCGATCATTGACGCTGCTACCAACGATGCCAATGCACTCCGTTTAAGCGCAGTATCCTATACAGATGAGCTTATGGGGAATATGGGACAGATCGCTTCCAGTATGCTGGAGAATGCTGCTGGCAAATACAATGAATTTGTCCAGGCTCTTCAGGCTTCTCTGGATGTGATCCGTCAGAACCGTGCCGAACTGGCACCTCAGCTTCAGGGTGCTCCTGCTCCCCAGACAGCTGCTCCTGTTCAGGAACCTGCCAGGGGGGATTACAAGGAAGAGGACCAGACGGAGTACGAGGATGACGAATACGATGATGAGTACGACGATTTAGATGATGACTTTGACGATTTTGACGAATAAGATCCCGAGAGTCAGTGTGACAAAGAAAGTGCAGAGCTTTCCTTTCAGGTAAGGAGCCAGGGAAAGGTCTGTTTCACCAAGCATGGATTTTGTCTGGAAGGCAATGCACAGTCCGCCAAAAGCAGTAAAGGCCAACAGCAGAGGAAAGGTAAGAGAAAGTTCCCAGTTTCGCTGTGCGATAGCGGCTGTTCCTGTGGTGATTTCCGTAATCCCCAGGAGAAGGCATTTCAGATCCGGAGAGAGATGAGGCAGAAGGCTCAGGATTCCCTGAAAAAGGGAAAAGAGGATGATATATCCTCCCAGTTTGGTGATCGAGAGAAAACTGTCCATAATAGAGGTGTCCAGGGCTTCTCCCCAGGAGAAGACAGAGGATGCCTCTTTTCTTTTTAACTGCCTGTCAGATTCTTTTGAAAAACAATAGAGGGGCCGAAAGAGCAAAGAGGTCAGAAAACTGGACAGATAAAGAATCCCATAGGCAGGCAGAGCCAGTTCTACCCGGTGGAGAAGTTCTGCACACAGATAGGAGGAAAGAAAAGCAGGACCGGGGTGATTGGAAAAGGTCAGAAGATAACAGGCTTCCTGCCGGGAAATACGGTGATTTCTATACAGATCAGCTGCGGTTTTGGCGCCCATGGGATAGCCGCAGAAAATTCCCATGAGAAGACCGTAGCCTCCCATGGGAGTAAGTCCGAAGACCGACTTCCAGAATCGACCGGTAAAAGACAGGAGCTTTTCCAGAAACCCGGTTTTTATAAGAAGTCCTGAGAGGATCATGAAAGGAAGCATGGAAGGCAGAAGGGTATTGAACCAGAGCATAAGACCGGTTTTGGCGTATTCTGCTGCGTTTTTTGGAAAAAGAAGTAGAAAAAGAAGAAAACAGGTAAAGGGCAGATAGTATAACAACTTTTTCATAGAGAATGTCCTTCGGATCTTTACTTAAAATATATGAATCGCTGCCTTTTTCATGACAGGGAAATGGAGGCTTGCCAATTCTAAAGGAATGTGTAAGAATAAGAGAGTAAATTCAGAAAGAAACAGGAGGAAAAAATATGTCTGTTTTAAAAAACTTACAGCCGGAACGGGTATTTTATTATTTTGAGGAGATTACAAAAATTCCCCACGGCTCAGGAAATACAAAACAGATCAGTGATTATCTGGTGGAATTTGCCAGAGCCCATGATCTGAAATATATACAGGACGAGAGCAATAATGTGATCATCTTTAAAGAAGCCTCTAAAGGTTATGAGAAAGCGCCCTGTGTGATCCTTCAGGGACATATGGATATGGTATGCGAGAAGATACCGGAAAGCAGCCATGATTTTACGAAAGATCCTCTGGAGCTGATGGTGGAAGGGGATTATATTTCTGCGAAAGATACCACGCTGGGAGGGGACGATGGCATCGCAGTGGCCTATGCCCTGGCAATCCTGGAAGATGAAAGTCTTTGCCATCCCGCCCTGGAGGTGCTGATCACAGTAGATGAGGAAATCGGACTTCTGGGTGCTGCAGCTTTGGACACTGCGCCGCTGAAAGGAAGATATCTGATCAATCTGGATTCTGAGGAAGAGGGATATCTGTGGGTAGGCTGTGCCGGAGGGCTGACTGCCCAGACCAATATTCCGGTAAAATATCAGGAAGCTGCCGGCATGAAATATGAGATTGCCGTATCCGGTCTTCTGGGAGGTCACTCCGGATCGGAGATTGATAAAAACAGGGCAAATGCAACTTTGCTTCTGGGCCGTTTCCTTTTTGAGGCCAGAGAAAAGGGACAGTATCTTCTGGCGGAACTGGAAGGCGGTCAGAAAGACAATGCCATCCCAAGAATGGCCCGGGCATTGATCCTGGCAGACTGTGATACCGGGGAAGAACTCCGGAAGTTTGCCGGAGAATTTACGGAAAATCTCAGAAAGGAATATACGGGCAGTGATGAGGGGATCACAGTGACAGTAGAAGCCAGGGGAGAAGGACAGGAACCGGTGCTCCATCCGGTAAGCCTGGAAAAAGTCCTTTTCTTCCTTCTCCATTACCCCAATGGAATACAGAAAATGTGCGGTTACATGGAAGGACTGGTAGAAACTTCCTGCAATCTGGGTATTGTCAGACTGACCCCTGAGAGTTTCCAGTGCTCTGCAAGTGTCCGCAGTTCCGTAGCTACAGAGAAGAAAGCTCTGGCTGATAAGATCGCCTATCTGACGGAATTCTTAGGTGGGGAGTACAAAGCAGAGGGAGACTATCCCTCCTGGGAGTATAAGCAGGACTCCAAGCTCCGCCCCTATATGGTAGATATTTATGAAAAACTTTTCCATACCAGACCGGAGGTAAAGGTCATCCATGCAGGGCTGGAATGCGGTCTTTTCTATGAGAAGATCCCGGGACTGGACTGTGTATCTCTGGGACCGGATATGAAGGATATCCATACTACAGAAGAACAGCTTTCGATCTCTTCTGTCCAGAGAGTATGGGAATACCTTACAGAAGTTTTGAAAAATATGAAAGAATAATGTCATAAATACCTCTGTCTGTGCATAAAATGATACACTGGTAAGAACTTGCATTCACCAGGTATTCCCTTGGCGGACGGAGGTGTTTTTGTGCGGAAATGGATACTTCTTTTGTGGCTGTTTCTTTTTGCCGATGCCCAGCTTCTGGGAAATCTGAGGGAAAGGACTTCCCTGGACGTGCTGCAGGAGGCGGGAATTCCCCGGGAGAGCTTTCAGGAGGCAGGTATCAGCAGAAAAGATGCTCTGCTCTACATAGATTTCTGGGAAGATCTGGAATACTTTCCTCTGGCCTTCCCACGGGAAGGGGCGGAGACATTTTCTTTTGAAGACGGCTGGCATGACAAGAGAACCTACGGCGGGGAACGGTTCCACGAAGGCTGCGATATTTTTGGAAGCCAGAATCTCACCGGTTATTATCCTGTGGTCAGTATTACAGACGGATGGGTGGAACAGGTGGGATGGCTGCCCCTGGGCGGCTGGCGGATCGGTGTGAGAAGTCACGGAGGAGGATATTTTTATTATGCCCATCTTTCTTCCTACGGACGGGATTTTCAGAAAGGAGATCCGGTGAAAGCCGGGGAACTGCTGGGGTTTTTAGGAGACAGCGGTTACGGACCTGAGGGAACCACAGGAATGTTTGCCCCTCATCTCCACCTGGGGATTTATGTGGAAACAAAAGAAAATCCGGAGTACGCCCTGAACCCATATCCGGTGCTGCAGTTCTTACAGGAAAAGCAGAAAATTTTCTCCTATTAAAAAAGAGAAAAATATGCTATACTTTAAAGATATAGTTAAGGAGTAATGTGTTATGGAAATACGTTTGTGGCGTGAATTACTGATCCCCTATGAACTTGCGGTGAAAGAACTGGTTATGAAGTTTAATCATCTGAAAAAGGAGCACCAGGAGAAAGACCTTTATTCCCCTATTGAAGAGGTAACAGGAAGGGTAAAATCCATTAACAGCATACTGGAAAAAATGCAGAGAAAGAACATATCCTGGGAGGAACTGGAAGAAAAGGTAGAGGACATTGCCGGAGTACGGATCATCTGCCAGTTTTACGAGGATATTGAGAAGGTGGCAGATCTTATCAGGAACCGCAGCGATATGCAGGTTCTGGAGATCAAGGACTATGTAACCCATATGAAGGAGAGCGGATACCGGAGCTATCATATGATCATCGGTTATTCCACAGAAACCCTGGAAGGAAAGAAGGAGATCCGGGCGGAAATTCAGATCCGGACCCTGGCCATGAATTTCTGGGCTACTATTGAACACTCCCTTCAGTATAAGTATAAGGGAAATATGCCGCCCCATCTGGCAGAACGTCTGACTAATGCGGCCAATTCCATTATCCAGCTGGATACGGAAATGTCTTCTGTGAGAAACGAGGTTATGGATGCTCAGAATTCTATGCTCCATCAGTCCAACCTGGTGGCAGATATTTTGAACAATATTGAAAATCTGTACCACTACTCCAATAAGCGGGAAGTGGCAAAGATCCAGGATGAGTTTTACAGAATTTATAAGAGAAAAGACCTGAAGCAGCTTGAGCGGTTCCATCGAGAGCTGGATATCATTGCAGAAGGGTATCAGGCTCAGGCACTGAATTTTAAAGGAATTGAGGGAAGCTGGCAGAGATGATAGAATTACCAAAAGCATTTACAGATGAGATGAAAGAACTTCTGGGAGAGGAGTATCCGGCTTATCTGGCCACCTATGAACGCCCGGTGCGCCAGGGACTGCGGATCAATTCCCGAAAACTGACCAGGGAAAAATGGGAGGCTATAGATCCTTTCGGATGCCGGCCGGTTCCCTGGACGGAAAACGGATATTATGCAGACAAGAAAGAGGGGGAGGAGAAGGGCTTTGGCCCTTCCCGGCACCCCTATTATTATGCCGGCCTTTATTACATACAGGAACCCAGCGCCATGACTCCAGCCAGCCGCCTTCCGGTAAAGCCGGGAGAGCGGGTCCTGGACTTATGCGCAGCCCCTGGAGGAAAGGCCACAGAGCTGGGCTCCCGGCTCTGCGGAAAAGGATTCCTGGTGGCCAATGATATCAGCAACAGCCGGGCAAAAGCCCTTCTGAAAAACCTGGAGCTTACCGGACTGACCAATTATTATGTGACCAGTGAAGATCCGGAAAAGCTGAGGGAAAACTTTCCCGAATATTTTCATAAGATATTGATCGACGCTCCCTGTTCCGGGGAAGGCATGTTCCACAAAGAGCCTCAGATGGCCCCTTATTGGGAAGAAAAACCCCCGGCCTATTATGCACAGATCCAGAAAAAACTGATTCTCCAGGGAGCGGATATGCTCCGGCCGGGAGGGATGCTTCTCTATTCTACCTGTACTTTTTCCAAGAAAGAGAATGAAGAGGTGATCGCTTTTCTCCTAAAGGAACGGCCGGATATGGAGACTGCAGATCCTGTGCCTTATAAAGATTTTTCAATGGGATTTCCTTTAGAGGGAGAAATGGAGGAAATCAACAGCCAGCTTAAGAAGTGTATCCGCCTTTTTCCCCATAAGATTTCAGGGGAAGGACATTTTGCCGCTCTTCTGAGAAAGAAGGGCGAGGCGCCAGAGGAAAAGACCGCAAGGGAAAAGAGTGTTTCTCTGCCTCTGCCGGTCCAGGAGTTTCTGAAAACAGTGTCCCTGGACTTCTCCGGGGGATCCTTTAAAACAGAAGGAGAAAGGGTCTATTTTCTGCCGGGAGGAGAAAAGATGCCAAGACTCCGCTACCTCCGCACAGGGCTGTATCTGGGAGATGTGAAAAAGAATCGGTTTGAGCCCAGCCAGGCTTTCGCCATGGCTCTTTCTCCGGAGACTTTTGATTCTTGTATGAACCTTTCCTCAAAAGATATCCGGACGCTGAAATATTTAAAGGGAGAGACTCTTGATACAGCGGATCTTCCCACAGCCCGCAAAAAGGGCTGGCAGCTGGTATGTGTGGACGGCTTTGCCCTGGGCTGGGGCAAATTAAACGGAGGAATCCTGAAAAATAAATATTATCCGGGCTGGAGGCTGATGTAATGGGAAAGATCAGATTGGACAAATTCCTGGCAGATATGGGTCTGGGAACCAGAAGTGAAGTAAAAAAGGAAATCAAAAAAGGATCCATTCAGGTAAATGGCATGACTGTCAAAAATCCGGAGTATAAGATCGATACAGGGAAAGATCAGGTAACTGCAAAGGGACAGCAGGTTTCTTATGCGGAACTGGAGTATTATATGCTGAACAAGCCGGCGGGGGTGGTCTCTGCCACAGAAGATAAAAGGGAAAAAACAGTGGTGGATCTGATCACAGAAAAAAGGCGGAAAGACCTCTTTCCTGTAGGCCGGCTGGACAAGGATACGGAAGGACTCCTTCTGATCACCAATGACGGGGCTTTGGCACATGAGCTGCTGTCTCCCAGAAAACATGTGGATAAGACGTATTTTGTGAAAGTGAAGGAACCGGTGTCCACGGAACATGTGAAATTGCTGGAGACGGGAGTGGATATAGGAGAAGAAAAATTAACTCTGCCTGGGAAAATTTCCCGGATGGCTCTGGAGAGGACAAGTCTCTGTCTTACGATCCGGGAGGGAAAATTTCATCAGATAAAGAGAATGTTTCAGGCGGTGGATAACGAGGTGCTGTATTTAAAACGTCTGTCTATGGGTACGCTGGAGTTGGATGAAAATCTTGAACCGGGAGCATACAGGCCTCTGACTCAGGAAGAAATTAAGAGGTTAAAAGAACATGCTGGAAAACAGAAAAGCAGTGATATTTGATTTAGACGGGACACTGGTGGACTCTATGTGGATGTGGAAGGAGATCGACATCCAGTTCCTTTCCGGGAAAGGAGTGGTGATTCCCGAAGATATCCAGGCTTTCCAGAATCAGCTGGAAGGCATGGGATTTACGGAGACCGCCGGTTTCTTTAAAGAACGGTTTCATCTTACGGATTCTATAGAGGAGATCAAAGACACCTGGATCCTGATGGCAGAGGATAAATACTGTCATCAGGTTCCTCTTAAGCCAGGAGCAGGGGAGTTCCTGGAAGCATTGAAAAAAAGAGACTTTCAGATCGGGATCAGCTCCAGCAACAGCCGGGAACTGATCCGGAAGGTTTTGAAAGCCCATCATATAGAAGAATATTTTGGCTGTATCACCACCTGCTGTCAGGTGCCTGCAGGAAAACCGGCGCCGGATGTTTATCTGGAGACTGCCAGGGGACTGGAAATTTCTCCAGCGGACTGCCTGGTGTTTGAGGATGTGCCTATGGGGATCCTGGCAGGAAAACGGGCGGGCATGAAGGTCTGCGCTGTGGAGGATGCCTTCAGCAAAAAGCAGGAGAAAGAAAAGCGGGAACTGGCAGACTGGTATATCCAGGATTATTACGAAGTTCTCAGGGAGTGCCTATGAGTAAAGAATTTTTGCCGGTGACACGGGAAGAGATGGAAAAGAGAGGGATCTTTCAGCCGGATTTTGTATATATTTCCGGAGATGCCTATGTGGATCATCCTTCCTTTGGAGCGGCTATCATCACAAGATTGTTAGAGAGCAGAGGCTATTCCGTAGGGATGATTCCTCAGCCGGACTGGAAGAAAAAAGAGAGCATTGCTGTTTTCGGAGAGCCAAGATTGGCTTTTCTGGTATCAGCAGGGAATATGGACTCTATGGTAAACCATTATACGGTTTCCAGAAAGCACCGGAAAACCGACGCTTATTCCCCGGGAGGAACAATGGGACTCAGGCCGGACCGGGCTGTGACGGTCTACAGTAATCTGATCCGGCAGACCTATAAAGATGTTCCCATTATCCTGGGCGGGATCGAGGCTTCTCTCAGAAGACTGGCCCATTACGACTACTGGGCAGATACTATGAAGCATTCGGTCCTTCTGGATTCCGGAGCGGATCTGATCTCCTATGGCATGGGAGAGAGGAGTATCCTGAAAATTGCTGAAGCTCTGGATATGGGGATCCCGGTGGAACATATTACCAATATTCCCGGAACCGTATACCGAACCAAAGAACCTCCCCAAAAGGGGATCCGGCTGCCTTCCTATGAGGAAGTTTCCACAGAGAAAAAGGCCTATGCCGAGAGTTTCCGGATACAATATGAAAATACTGATCCTTTTACGGGAAAGATATTAATAGAAAGTTATGGAGGAAAAGGGTATATTGTACAGAATCCTCCTTCTATGCCCTTAAATCAGAAAGAGATGGATGAGGTTTACGGACTCCCCTATGCCGGAGCTTATCATCCCATGTATGAGAAGGCAGGAAAAATCCCGGCGATTGAGGAGATCCGCTTCAGCATTACCAGTAACCGGGGGTGTTTCGGCGGCTGCAACTTCTGCGCTCTGGCTTTTCACCAGGGCAGGATCGTCCAGACCAGGAGCCAGGAGTCCATATTGGAGGAAGCAGAAAAGTTCACGAAGGAGCCGGATTTCAAAGGATATATCCATGACGTGGGAGGGCCTACGGCAGACTTCCGACATCCTTCCTGCAAAAAGCAGATGACAAAGGGAATCTGTACCAATCGGCAGTGCCTTTTCCCCAAACCCTGCAAAAATCTGGAAGCAGACCACAGGGATTATCTGGAACTTCTTGGAAAGCTGCGGAAGCTGCCTGGGGTAAAGAAGGTGTTTATCCGTTCCGGGATCCGGTTTGACTATGTAAATGAAGATCCTTCCCCGGATTTTCTGGAGGAACTGGTACGCTATCATATCAGCGGCCAGCTTCGGGTAGCTCCGGAACATGTTTCCGACCGGGTCCTGTACTACATGGGTAAACCGGAGCATCAGGTCTATGAAAAATTTATCCGGAGATTTTATAAGATAAACGAGAAAAATGGAATGAAACAGTATGCAGTGCCATATCTGATGTCTTCCCATCCGGGCTGTACTATGAAGGAAGCGGTAAAGCTGGCAGAGTATGTAAGAGATATGGGTTTTACGCCGGAGCAGGTCCAGGATTTTTATCCTACGCCCTCTACTATGTCCACTTGTATGTACTATACCGGTATCGATCCCCGGACCGGGAAAAAGGTCTATGTGCCAAAAGATCCCAGAGAAAAGGCTATGCAGAGGGCTCTCCTCCAGTACCGGAAGCCGGAAAATTATGGACTGGTCCGGGAAGCTCTGGAAAAAGCGGGGAGGACAGATCTTATAGGATTTGGCGGGAAATGTCTGATCCGGCCCCGAAAAGGGGAAAAGCCGGGGAAAACCGGGGAAAAGATTCAGGAAAAAAGGGGACAGAGCCCTTCGGGAAGAGAAAGAGCTGGAAAGTCCGGAAAGAAAAAGACTATCCGGAATGTACATCGAAGAAAGACAAAAGGGTAAGGTTGTGATATGATGAAAACAGCGGTTGTCACAGGAGCTTCCTCTGGCATAGGAAGAGAGTTTGTCCGGCAGATCGCCGGGAAGTATTCCTGGCTGGATGAGATCTGGATTATTGCCAGAAGGGCCAAAGAACTGGAAAAACTGAAAGAAGAGGTCCGGGAGGTTCCTATAAGACCTTTGTCTTTAGACATTTCCAAGGAGGAGGAACTGGAAAAACTGAAAGATCTGTTAGAGAAAGAAAAACCGGAAATCCTGTTTCTGGTAAATGCTGCAGGAATGGGAGTACAAAAAGAATTTGTCGGTACCTCTCTTAAGGATGTTGTTTCCATGACAGAGCTAAACTGCACTGCCCTTACAGGGATCACCAGCCTCTGCCTGCCTTACTGCCGGGAGCGGGGACGGATCTTTATGCTGGCCAGTGCCGCAGCTTTTATCCCCCAGCCGGGATTCGGGGTATATGCGGCTTCAAAAGCCTATGTGGTGAGTTTTTCCAGGGCTTTGAACCGGGAGCTAAAGTGCAGGAAGATCCAGGTTACTGCAGTATGTCCCGGTCCGGTAGATACTCCTTTCCTGGAAAAAATGGGTGGAAAGGACCGGATGCCCGCTTATAAGAAGCCTTTTATCGACAGGCCCCAAGGGGTAGTGAGAAAAGCTTTAAGGGACGGAGCAAAGGGAAAGGAACTGTCTGTTCCGGGAATCTCTATAAAGATCCTGGAGGCAGGCTGCAAGATCCTTCCTCACGGCCTGATACTGAAATTTATGGAAGGAAAGTCAGATTCATGAGTAAGACAACAAAG
>ERZ1090861.154-NODE-154-length-45595-cov-35.458256_pt1 | contig 45595 bp, 71 predicted proteins | sample MGYA00478482_ERZ1090861 | MGnify/ENA primary metagenome ERZ1090861 (study PRJEB33644, sample SAMEA5815744) | chicken gut metagenome | biome: Chicken; feature: Gastrointestinal Tract; material: Caecum | place: Ireland | collected 2019-01-01 | study: A study of the... | reverse complement strand
GAGAAAGGGGGGATGAGGGGGTGGTCGTTGGGATACAGCACTGGAACACCAGCCGTCTATCCCTGTTCACCCGCATTCACCCTCGACACGCACGAGACCGTTTAGAACGGAAGCTCCCCGTCATCCTCGTCCTCTACCTCATGGAACCCGTCCCCTGGCCTCTCTGGAGCTGTCTCCCGTTTTGAATCTGCGAAGTAAACATTGTCGGCCACCACTTCCGCGATGGTCCTTCGGGTCCCATCCTTCGTGGTGTAGTCCCTGATCTGGAGCCTACCGTCTACCACGGCCATGCGGCCTTTCGAGAAGTTCCGGGCCACAAACTCCGCGGTGCTCCTCCAGGCCACCACATTGATGAAGTCAGCCTTTCTCTCCCCGGTCTCCCGGTCCTTGAAATCCCGGTCCACCGCCAGCCGGAAGGAGGCGGTGGGGATATTGGAGGGGGTGTATCGAAGCTCCGGGTCTGCCACAAGGCGGCCCATGATGAAGATTTTATTGAGCACGTTTATCCCCTCCAATATTCCAAAAGTACAACGGTCTTTCCTCCGTCCTTTCGTTTCCGCTCCCGGACGGTGTAGCCGGCCCGGAACAGGGCCATAGCCACCGCTTCCCGGTCCTGCTTATTTTGCAGTTCTAGCACCATAGGCTCCATAATCAATCCTCCCACTTGTGATAGGTGACGCTCTCCGGCGTCCAGTCCGGGTAAAACCCCTTGATGTAGTCGATGACGTACTCCCGGACCTTTTTCTGCGTGTCCAGCCCGAGAGGGCGGAGGCGGTCCAGGAAAAGTCCCTCGTCCAAAGCGTAATGGCAGGGGCCGCAGAGGGTGACGATGTTCTGCTCCACTCCCATTCCGCCCTGGGACCTGCGGATAATGTGGCAGTGTGGGCCTCCAGGCGCTCCGCAGATGATGCAGGTAGCAGGGCCATGAGCACAGTCCCTTTGGGCGACAATGGCCTTTACTTTGGCCGGGATCGCCGTCATTTTAGTCATGCGGTGCATGGCCCCACTCCCTTTCCACCTGAGCATCTAAAATCCGTATTTGAAGCTTGTATCCGTTGATGGCCTCCATTGCAGACTTATAGACCACTTCGGCGCAATCTCTCTCAAATCTGAGCCGCGCAATTTCACTGTCACCCTTACAAATATCGGAGATTATGGTCACTGGGGTACCTTTTTCTCTTTCAACAAGGATTTTTTTGGACATTGCGACTCTATAATCATGTTCCGCCTGAGCATAATTCCGGCCCCTAACTCCTAGCTGCTTGATTGCTTTATCAAGCATAGAAGATTTTGCCCCTATTTCTGAAATCAGGTCATACTCCATTAGGCCTCCCTCGGGGGATACCCCTGATCTGCCCGCAGCTTGCCCTCAGCCTTTGAGCACTTGGCGCAGAGAGGCACACCAAACATCTGTGTGGACCGGTCTGCCATCTGCTGGGCTGTGTATGCCTTTTTCCCGTCGTTGTAGGGCATGATCTCATTTCCGCAGTGAGAACACTTTGGTCCGGGCGGCTGTATCGTATTTCTGGACGGTATCGTATCGTGGGGCTGATCGTACTTGGTCCGATCCTTATCCCAATAGACATCGGCGGCCATCCCGAGAGCCTTGCAGGCCACGCTCAGCGCGTCTGTCAGCGCCATTTTGTAGCACTCGTCCGAAGTGTAAGCCCCCTTCTGCTCATTGGCGATGAAGGCCGCTCCGCCGGTGCCGGGGATGGGCTTGCTCCAGGTCTCTCCATCTTTCACATAGAGCTCAATGTCCACGAAGGCGGCAATCTCTCCATTGGCCCCAGGCTCCAGGTGCTTGTCCACGATGGTATAGACCCAACCAAAGCCGCAGGGACCGAAGCGCTCTGTCAGAGCCTTGATCCGCCACATGGGGTTGATGTCCGTCATACCCTTCAACCTGCCGCCGCCGATCTGCTTCTTGGCTGTTTCTGGCGGGGTCCGAAGCGCGTTATAAATCTCCATGTTTTCCATTAAGACGCCTCCTCTGGGAAATGGAACCGGCGGGCAACCGCGTTCCAGATTTGGTTTCTGGGTTCATCCGCGAGTATTTTCTTGAGCTGAAGGTCTACGAACTCCATCACATCAAGAGCTATCTCTGCTTTCTCAGCCTCTTCCCGGCAGGTGGGGCAGAGAACATGCCCCCACTCGTCCGGCTCCGCCTCATCCATCCAAAGCTCGGCTTGACACTCTTCGCATTCCCCCTGCTGAGGACGTGTCTGCACATCAAACATTGACTTTTCTCCTCCTTGTGGTATGATTTGACACTCCCCCACGGATAAATCCGGGGGATTCTCGGTTCACTGACCGTTGCCCGCAAGCGGGTCTTGCACAGTCTCCCCGAGCGTTAGGTTCGGGCGTGTCCCGCCCTACCATGTGTAAGTGATCTCTTTTTCTCTGCCGCCCATTCTGGCCTGCCTGCCGGAAGGGCGGCTTTCTTCATGCCGCCGGGGTAACTACTGTATCTGCGCCCTGAACCGTCACCCATCCATGCTCAAGTCTTGCCTCTGCTTCCTTCATCTGAATTAGCTCCGGGGTAATAGAGGCAGCGATGATTCGATTTGCCTCAGCTTCCGCTTCTGCTTGAATCCGCATGATCTCAGCTTCAGACTCAGCAATGACCCGGTCAGTCTCAGCCTGCGCCTGAGCGGTCTGCTTTTCCAGCTCCGCGATCTCAGCGTCTTGCTTGGCCTGTTCCTTCGCCTGGACCTTCTGCTGGAGGGCTTCATCCAGTTGTACGTCGATGACCAATGCGCTGGAGACATTGATGCCGTACTCTTCCGTCAACTTTTCATTGAGATAGCTGGTAATTGCTTCGTTTACCTCGGATTTCTTGTCACTATAAATATCCATAACGGAAAACTTGGGTGTGACCTCTTTGACATAGGCGATAATACTGTTTTGTACCCGACTTTCGACGATGGCCTCTCCATCCATGCCGTTGAACTTGCGGTAGAGCTCCACTACTCTGTCTGGAATAAAGTTGTAGTTGACAGTCAGATTGATCTTTACCATCCCTCCATTTGCGGGGGCGTCGATGGACCAATCCGGGTGCTCTTTTTCGTTATAGTCTGCGGGATCATTACTAAACACAATCTGCTGCTGGGAAATAGGGAACTGCTTGACGTGGCGGAAGGGGCTCATGAAGTGCCAGCCTTGAGTCAAAACTTCCTCCTCTACTCCCTTTGTGGAATAGACCACTCCGACATTCCCGGTATCTACAATATTCAGAGAAACGATGACGCCGATAACAGCCACGATTGCCGCGATGACAGCGATAACAAATGCCGCTACTTTACCCATTGCTCTATCTCCTTTTCAAAATTTGATAAACGATGTAAAAAGTGATTCCAAAAACCAAAAGAGCCAGCATTATGACCGATTTGAGCACACGAACAGATTCACCTCCATTCTCCAACCGCAGACAGAACGGAGGCAGCATAAACGGTCGGACCGGGTCCACCTGAGTTATAGGCGCTCAAGGCGTCCTCTGTGGTCCCATATCTCTCTAGCAGATGGGCCACGATAGCACAGCCCGTCCGAAAATTATCCTGCGGGTCGGCCAGATCATCGGCTCCGATCTCCTCCATGAGCCCGCTCCACCATCTAGGCTGTATCTGGCAGTATCCGATGCTGTCTCCGCCATCCCCAGTCACATTGCGGAAGTTGGTTTCCTGCTCGATGAGCGCAAGCATCAAGGAGTAGTCCACGCCAAACTCCTGGCAGGCGTTCCAAAGATGCTCCTGCTCCTGGTAAGTAAGGGGAATCTCCTCTATGTACCAACTGATTTCATCTGGTAGCTCCTTATCCCCAAGCGTCACCACAACGGCCTTTTCTGGCCTGGAGGCGATGGAGGCCGTCCGGGGCGTCGGAGCCACCGCATCGGCGGTGCAGGCGGCCAGGAGATATATGCCTGCGCACAGGGCGGCGGTTGCTCCCAGCCTCATAAGTACGCCTCCACAAAATCGGTCAGGCTGCCGTCAAACTCCTCCCAGAGCCGATAGAGCTGCTGGGCCTCCTCTTCCGTGAGTGGGATATTCCCATCATCCGGCCACTTCCCCGCGGCGTGGGCCGCCTCGCTGAGGCGGTACAGCCAGCTGCGCATACAGGCTTCACCCATTACACCATCCCCACTTAGTTCCACAAGGCGTTTAGCAACAAGGGAAGCTATTTCTTTTGGTTCTCCACTAATCGTTAGTTCCATGGTCTCCCCCCCTTCGTATCTAATCAAGATGCTTTTTCGCTAAAAAAAACTCGCATTGTCTCGCTCCCAGAGAGCTTATACCGCTCAGAGATGAACGCAATCTCGGTCTGCGTAAACTCTGCGCCACCCGTTCCGTTGATTTTTGCGTTCAGTCTGGACAGGCTGAGGCCCATAGCTTCCGCAAGAATCGCCTGCGTATCCCCTCTCTTTGCCATGTGCGACTTCAAAAGCAGTTTGTTCATTGGTTCACCTCCGTATCTGATTGAGATACTTCGATTATAATCACCTTTCGGTTTCTTGTCAAGACATTTTTCTTGATTTTTCCGAAAAATGTGGTATTATTGAGATACGGTATAGAAGGGAGGTGTTTTGAGCCGGTTCGAGTCCGGTCACCGGCACCAAAGCGGGAGCCTTTGATTTTCAAAGGGCTGCGGATTTTTCTTGGTCCTGCAATGGATTGACGATTGTATGTAGCGCAGTTATATCGTACACACGGAAATGAAAATTGTGCATGAAACAGTTCAAATTTACGCATGAATTACGCATAAAGAAGGGCACGGAGGATACACCCCCGCGCCCTTCTTCATGATTCAACGATACTCCTATAATATCTTTCCAGCTTGTCCTTCGGCGCGTCTTTGTCTTCAAGGAAGGCCTGTGCCAGATCAGCATAGAACTCAACGGAATTCCCGACCCCATGCTTTTGGGCGGCTTTTGAGTAATCACTATACATCATACAAAGTGCCATCCAGAACTGGACAGGGTCGCACGAAAAGCCGTTTTGCTCCATGACCTGCTGAGCCTGTTCAAAGGTCCAGTGTGGGCCATGAGTTCCATCCATGTTTTCCATCCGCTTGGCCCACATTTTTGCATCTTCCATCTGGAAGGGCTCCTCTTCTTCCCCACTCCATTGACAAATGGCGTTATATGCGGCATTGTACTGTGCCAACTTTACAGCGCCATTCTCGTCCATGGGAGCAGATAAAGTCTCCACGATTTTGACGGTCAGCCAGTCTTTGGCGTTCTGTCGTCCGGGAAGTGCTTTTTCCAGGGGCATAAAAGGCACCCCCGATCAAGCGTTCTCCAACTGACTCATGCAGCGCCGGATCGCCTGGCGCTCCTTTTCACTTTCGGCCTGGTCCATCAGAGCCTCCATTTGCTCCATCATGGCCTCTTTGGCATCATGGCGGCTGTATCCTCCTCGGCTGCTGTTCCCTTCGTTCGAGTATCCCTCCCGGCTGTAGTGACCCCGGACATAGTGCTTTCCACGGTTGGCGTAGCTGGAGCCGCGTCCATAGGAACCGCGCCCATCATCCCAGTCACCGGCCTGGGAATACCCGCCGTCCTCCAGCATCTCGATCTTGTCCAGATTCTTGATGGTATCGGTCAGCTTGTGGATGATCTCCAGGTCGCCAGCGCCCATTTCGGGCTTGCGGGCAATTTCATCCAGCTCCTTGCAGAGCTTCTCTTTCAGTTCGTGCATATATTCCATGATTCAATCTCCTTTCATGCCACACGGGTAATAATCAGGCTTGCGTTCTGGAGCTCGATGGCCTGAGTGCTGATATTTTTCACGCTGACAGTTGCAGGCTTACCACGGGGGACGAGGACAAAGGTAGCAACGCTCACATTAAACTCGTCGCTGACAGCGGCAGGAGTAACGGTAGCAGTTGCATCTCCCTGCGCCTCTCCTTCAATGGCAATAGCGATAGAGATAGCGCCAGCTGTTCCACCCGCAGGAACGGCAATATTTCCGTTAAAGATCACAAGGTATCTGGCAAAGCACTGCCCATTGGATGGGCCGCTTAGCTGGACAACACCGGAGCCCTCTCGATGATAGATACAGCCTTTTGCCGGTACGGGGGTTTCAGAAAACACCGCGTTCCCATTAGCGGCAATCTGCTGCACAAATACGTTGGTGTACTGTGCCAAAACAATCATTCCTTTCGTAAAAAAGATTGCGGCGAGGCTATTGCCCCGCCGCATTGTCATAGTATCGGCATGGGGCCGACCATTTTCCTGATGTCAGGAAAAAGCTATCCCGTATTCGGTTAGCCGCAGGTTCCGCAGCCGTTGCAGAAATTGGGGAAAGTCACAGGCTGAGGAGGCTGCACCACATAAGCGGGGGTGGGGCACTCAGCGCCGGTTCGGCGCAGAATCTCCGCCTTGTTGGCGTCCATGGCGGCCATAAGCACCGCGTTCTGGTTGCTCTGAGAGGCCGCCAGCTTGAGGGACTGGTTCTCCGCCTGGAGGGTGGCAATCTTGTCCTGGGTCAGGAAGTCCAGGATAGCCCGGCTGCTAGCGTTGGCGTTGTCGATAATGTCCCGGGTGCTGGTCTGGATAGTGTTCCGGGTGTCGCAGGCCTGGGTCGCCATGTCGTACCGCACACCCTGGATGGCATTCTGGATACCGGAGGCCTGGGTCGCCATGTTGTAGTTCACGCCGTCCACGGCCCGCTGGGTCTGGCAGCAGCAATCCTGGAGCTGATAGCCCAGGTTACACACGGCGTTGTCTACCCCATGGAAGCCATTGTTGATGGCGTTGGTCAGGGTATAGGTGCTGTCACAGATTCCATTCTGGATGGAGTTGATGCCGGACTGGAGGTTGTTCAGGGCGAACCCCTCGTTGATGTCCGCACGGGTTGCCCAAGACTGGAAGCCGGGGCCATTCACGCCGTTGGCGCCACCGCCAAAGCCATTGCCCCAGCCGCCGCCAAAGGCTCCCCAGATAAGGAATAAAATAATCCAGGCAGACCAGTCTCCACCCCACATGGAACCATTGCCGCCATAACTGCCCTGATAGGCGGGCTGTACGGGCATGGTCATCACAGCGCCGTCAGAAGAAAGACTCATTGTGTTATCTCCTTTATAGATTTATTTCAAATTCCGGCCGGAAATTTGATCCTGTAAAGAACTCTCAAGTAGTTGAGAGTAATTAGAGAGTTAGAAGGTTATTTCCCGAACATTCCACGCATCCCCTCAAACATGCCCTGCATCTGCTGGGCCTGCTTTTGGGCAGCGTCAAGCTGCTGCTGGGAGACACGGCCAGAGGATACCAGCTCCTGAATCATGGCATTGGGGTCCTTCCCCCGCATCTGATTCATAAATTGCTGGAACTGCTGCATCATATTGGGCTGTCGGTTGCCGCCCATCGCCTGAAAAAAGGGGTTCATTCTGCGTCCTCCTTTGTGGTTGTTCTCTTAATGGTATTAGGGGCTTCTTTAATCGCCGTCAGCTCGTTCAGGCGGGCCTCCAGCGCCTCCAAACGGGACAGGGGCGCATACTCTACCGCCGGAGCTTGCGGGGCCTGTACGGGCCTCTGCGTGCGCTCCACAAGGTCATAGATTTTCATGGATGGCTTCCCGGAGGCATCTGCCTGCTTGAGATAGACCACCGGGGCGTTGCTGTCCCAGAGAGTGACAGCAGAGTTTGGCGCAACCAGATAGTTGGCCGCCTCCATCTCGTTCTGCACCCATACGATAGAGGGGGATGCCTGCTGTGCCTGCTGCATATTGGGCTGATACTGGTTCTGCCGCAGCTGCATGAGCTGGTCCGCCATAGGTGGCTGATATGGTTGATACGGCTGATAGCCGTAGTACGGATAATTGGGCATGTCACGTCATTCCTTTCGCCAAAAATAGAGGACGATTTCACGGGAGGAATCCCAAGAGTCATACAGGGTATTGTCCTGGATACACACCACGTGCCCGGACAGGGCCAGAATATAGGTTCCGTTCGGGTGCGCATCCGAGAACTCCGCTACCGTTGTGTCCTCCGGCGCGAGTTCCCTTTGAAACCCATGCCGTCGAAGATACGCCCCCCATGTGGCGTTGGCCGACGGCATATCTCCTCTCAACGCCCCTTCGATGCAGAGGCCGAAATAGGTCTCATGCCAATCTTGGTCAAGGGCCTTGCTGAGAGCCCGAACCGTGCAGTCTCCGACGTTCTTCCCAAATGGGCTAGGGTTGTAATGTGCGTATTCCACGGCGCGAATCCATGTCATGGAGGGATTCAAGGGCTACGACATAGGATTCCAGCCCTTCATCATCCCCCTGGGCCATGTACCACATGGCGGTTTCCGATGCGGCGGCCTCAGACATGCCGGCGGCAACCATCCGCTCAATCGCGGTCATAGCAAACACGTCCTTTCCAACAAAAAATGGAGGGCGTGAGGGAGGGCGCCGACGTGTAGCAGCCCCGATCCTCACGTCCTCCATGCTTCCATTTTCGCATAAAAAAAGAGGGATACCCTTTCAGGTATCCCTCATCATTCTGTCACAAAACTGTCACAGCACTTTATGGATTTTCCTCTTGATGTTCTTGATCCTCCGGTCAACGGTGGACTCAGACATGCCCAGCTTCATAGCGATCTCGATTCTGGAATGATCCTTGACTCTCAGATTAAAGACCGCCAGCTCGTCTGGAGTGAAGTTGCACACCTGACGGAAAAAAGAGCACTCCAGCTCAGTAAACTCCGTTCGGATATTCAAGGGTCACCCCTTCTTCCCCTTGCCAGAGTGCTTCTGCTTGTCCTCCTTGAATCTATCCTCCTTGACCTTGATCCTTGTCCCCCTGGACTGTCCGTCCGTCCTCCTGTGGACTGCCACCTTCGCCATTATAAATACCTCCAGTGTTGTCCCCCTGGACGTAGTTGGCGTTCCCGTTGCCTCCGCTGGTGTCCACCACGACGGTGTCAAATTGAGACCACTTCCAAATGTGATAGAGGTTGGTCCCGATCAAGCCTCCAACCAGAATCCCGATGACGATTGTCAGGGAAACAATCATCTTTTTTAGGAACTCCGTTTGCTTTTTCAGGTCCTCATATATCTCTGAAGCCAGAGGAGTGTTTTTCTCGTCCACACCATCACGTCCTTTCAGGGGAATTTTATCATATTGTTTCTGTTTTATCAATCCTTCTTAGTGCCATGGTGCCTCTCCGATGGTAGATTCCGAATACCCGGAGGCATAATAGAGGGCGTCCTTATCCGCTTCGCTCAGGTCCATCATGTCGATTGCGGCCAGCGTTTTTTCCTTTTTAGAACCGGATATCGTATCCCCGTTTTCGTCCTTATCCCCTGTAATGTTTGCAGTTATGGCACGAAAAATCAGATAATCCTCCGGGTTCACCCCGCTCTCCATGGCCTTCGCCACCCACCCGTCCGGCTCATAGCTGCTGACTTCTGCCTTTGCTAGGGCGTCGGCGTACTCGTACACGTCTTCCACCAGGGCGGCCCGGTCGGTACTGGAAAGCGCGTTGTACTCCGGACGGTCGAACAGCTCCTCCAGCATAGAGAACTGTGTCTGGCCGCGCTCCGTGGCGTACTTGGTGTACTGCGCCGCCGTCAGGTCCACCCGCTCCCCGTCGACGGTGATATATCTGGGCGGCCGGTCCGGTACTACGCCGCCATCCCCGGTCCGGTTATAGAGCTGCCGGATTTCCTCGTCCACCGGAGTGACCTCTGTCCGGGAGGTGTAGGCCGGGTTCAGGAAGTTGTTCCCCATCCGGAGCAGCGTGGGGCCAGAGCTCTCCTCCCTGCCCCAGGCGTCAATATAGGGGATTTGCTGGTAGTCCACGCCTGGGATACGGGCGCTGGCCCTTCCAATGGCATACTGGATATCGGTGGGCAGGGCCAAATTCTTGTCCGTGTAAGTGCTCATCCGGACATCTTCCGCGCTCCGCTCGATCTGTCCGCCGATGGTTGGAATGGCTTGGGTGAAGTAGCTGATGACAGAGGAGGCGGCCATCGCCCCCAGCTTGTTCTCCGAGAAGGAGACGCTGTCGATCACGTCGTTGAGGGATTGGAGCATAGAAAGCTCCAGCATGGGGTCTGAGATGGACTTTAGTGCGGTCATGATGCTGTCCGCAGTGTTCCCGCTCTGCCCCATGGAGTCCATCAGCTCCACCCCCATGAAGAAGGGCAGGGCCTCCGGGGCCAGCCAGTCTAGAGTGACATTGGTCCCGTCCGGCAGGTTCAGGGCATAGTTCTGACTCCCAGTGAGCTCATTGAATCGATCTTCATTCTCGTCGTCTCCTCCCCCGCTGGTGACGATTCCCTGAGAGAAAAGATAGGCTCCCAGGGCGAAGAGGGCAGACCCAGTGAGCCCGGAGGCAATGTGGTCGATAGCCTCCGCCCCGGTCATGTTCCCACGCCGGACCTGGACCAGGTCTGCCGTAAGTGCCTTCGCCAGTCCGGCAGGGCTGTACTCCATACCGCGCACCAGGATATTGGCCGGGGTCCGCTTGAAGGGGAGAATAGCTTCTCCAGCCGGACCTAAGACCCTTGCCACCTCCACCACCTTGTCAGAGACCGCGTTCCGGTCCTGGTAGGTGGCCCGGAGGGCTTCCTGTGCGGCATAGTCCCGGGCCCTGGACATGACCTGGGCGTCCACCGTATTGTTCCGCATCTGCTCTGCCGTTACACCATTGGCTTGGAGATACCCGGCCAGTGCGTCGGCGTAGGTGATCCGCTTGAAGATGGAGTCTTCAAACTCCAGCAGCCAGGAGTTCCCTGTCCGCGCCGCTTCCAACGGGGCAAACCGGAAGATTCTCCTGCGGATGTTGATCTCGCTCCGAATATCGTCGTATTTGTTCCCGGACAGCACATCTCTCACGTTGGCCCAGTCGCCCCATGCCGCCCGGTAGAGCTCCGGGGAAATCAAGAAAGACTTGGTCCGCTGAAGCTTTCCACCGCCGGCCGCCGAGACGCCGGCCTCAATGGCCGCCGCCACCCGGTCCTTCACGATCCGGAGCGGCTGAAAGAAAAAGTTGCCCGCCACGTTTCGGACATGGGTCCTGGGGTTTGCCAGCATGGCCAGGTAACGCCAGGCGTTCCACTTGTCCTTCCAGGTGGCCGGGATTTGATCTGCGACGTTCTGGTAAATCTCCTCCATCACAGCATCCCTGCCGGCCTGGTCCGTTTGCTGGAGAAACTTGTCTACCAGATCATCGGATATTCTGATTTCTGTTTGTCCAGTGAGCTCCTTTGTAAGCATTTTCCCGTAATCAAGAGAGCTTTCAAGCCATTGGTCAAACGCTTCCAAAGCATCTGGATTGTCCTCAAATTCATCAGACAAAGTGTCTTTTGCGGCTTGCCATGCTTCGTTGTACTGCGTTTTATTCTGAAACAGATCCATAATACGGTCCATTTCAGTTCTTTTCTTTGTGGTAGGGAGCTGTTTAGGAGCAGTTTCAGAAGCAAACCGCTTCAGATCAGAAAGAATGGTTTGGGAAACAGTTTGGATCTTTGCTTTCGGAGCTTTTATGCGTCTTGCAAGAGAGTCAGCAAGGTTTTCACCGACTCTTTGCATCCAAAGCTCTACTGGGACATTATCTTCGCTGGATATATTCCTTTTGCCTTTGTCGATGGTCTTATTCAGGTTGTCAACCGCTTTCTGAGCGGCGTAGAGCTGATATGTCGGGTCCAGCTTTCGGAGAATAGACGCGGCCTGCACGGCCTGGCCTGCGGTGGTCTCCATCTGAGCATACAGTGAAAGGAGTTCCGCCGTTGCCTTGCCGTCGCCGGCGTTTGCGGCGTTCACCAAAAGCTGCTGGCCCAGGGTGGCAAGGTCTTTTGAAACAACGCCCTTCTGAACTGCGTTGGAGAAGTCTCCCAAAGCCCGCTGGAATCCGTCGGACTCAATGCGCTGGATTGCCCTGCTGACAGAGCCCTTGTCCGTGTTCACGTCGTAGGACAGATTTCCGACAAGGACCATGTTCTGAATGTCCTGCACAACGGCGTCAGGGATGGCTTTTGCGCCCATAGCCGTAGAGGCGGTCTTTCGGATGTTCCGCCCTTCAAGGTCCGTGGTGGGAACATCAACGGGGCGGGCGGCGTTGGCACCCTCCGGGAAGAACTGGCTCTTCGAGAGCTGGAACTGAGACCAGGGGTCAAAGCCCTCCCGGGCCCCGCCCACCGAGCTCTCCGGCCCGGTCAAATATTGGGGCCCAGCGCCCGGATTCAGGATATCTCCTTCCACCGGCGCGGAAAGAGACGCCCCATCCCCAGAGCGCTCATAAACCTGTCCGGATCGACTCGAAAGATCAAGGCTGTCCTGCGCCAGTAAAGACGCCCACTCCTCCTCGCTCATGCGGTAGTCTGTACTATCTGCCGGGAGCCCCCGGTTGACCGATTCCCGGGCCGAGAGATAGGCGTCGTTCGGACCGTACACATGCCCATCCGCCCCGGTATAGCCATTGGAGAGCATGTCATCCAGAACAAGCTCCATCTTCTTGGCGGCGGCGTAGTTCTCCTGCCCCTGGTCGTTGATAATAGAAGTCAGGGCGCGGTCGATGTCTGCATAAGAAAGGTTTGCATTATCCAGGGCCTGTTCGATTGGGGAGGATTGGGACCGGCTTGTCCCGGTGTATCCGGTGATGTACCCATCTTGGTCCCGAATTGCAAAGCGCTCTCCTCTGGTCCCGGCAGCAAGTTCGTTTCTCAGAGCCTGAGCTGCTTCCGCATAATAGGGCCTCAATTCAGGGTGGTCATACTGGAACGCATTAACTCTCCGATTGGAGGCGTCCTCCCAGGTCCGCTCCTCCACGGGAATCTGGGTCCCCTGCCTTCTGGCGGCCTGATTTTCTGTTTGGGTGCTGGCCAATGACTCCTGTATTCCCTGCGCTTGGTTCAAGGGCCCATTTTGCCGAGAGTCTGACATCTCTCCGCTTGGCAAAACCGTAACCTGTCCGGGTTCGGTTGGGAGCATGGCCTGATCCGCCCGCAGAACAGGGGCCGCCTCCGACGCGGCCTGACTCTGAACCTCCCCACCCGGCAGCACTACCCTCTGTCCTGGCTCCGAAGAGAGCTCCACCTGGGGCGTGCCCCGTCTGGTCAGGGCGTTGATCCCCATAGCCGCCCCGCCGAACACGCCGCCGGAGAGTGCGCCCCCCACGGCGGACCGGGCCAGCTCCTGGAGGGAAAACTCTGCCTCCGGGTCCTGGGCCGCCACGTCCGCCAAGTAGTTGGCCAGGTAGGACACGCTCTCCTCCCCTGCCTCGATACCGGCCTGCCGGAGCACATTCCGCAGGGCGGAGCTTCCCCCGGTCCGCACCACAGAGAGCAGGTTTTCCAGGGGTATCTTTTCCGTGGCCGCCTCGATGCCGCCGGCCACAGCGCCCCGGGTCAGGGCCTCAGACGGAGAGAGCCCCCTGGCATTGAGCTCCGCCGTCTTCCCTGCCGCCGAGATCGCCCCCATGGCCGCCAGAGGAACAGCCGGGTTGATAGCCGCGGTGGGGAGCAGGATGGCATTCTGCCCGATAGAAAGGGCTGTCTCTCCCAGGAACCGGGGGACGCCCTCCAGCCCCTCCAGTGCCTGCTCCTGATACTGCCCCGCCTCTTTCATGAGCCGCATGCCGGGCGCGTCCTGGGAGACCGGAGTTTGGACATAGGCGTCTTGGACCCTCTGCTGGAGGGTCTGCCGTTGGGCGTCCAGAGCTTTCCACTGATCCTGAGCGCGGATATAGTCCAGGGCCTCTCCGGTTTGGTTCCCTTCCAGCGCCCTGATCTGCTGGTTGACGCTGGCGAGCTGTTCAGCCGCTCCGCTCTCCTCCAGCCGGGCCGCGCGGTCTGCCGTGTTCTGGTTGAGCTGGGCAAGGGTGTCCCCCAGAACAGGAAGCGCCGCGGCTCCGGTTGCAAGTATACTCTGCACGCCGCTCCGAAGCCGGCTATTGCTTTGTCTCGGCCTGAGCGTGCTCAGCTCATTCTCGATCTCCTGTACCCGAGCACGGTTTCTGGCTGTCGTTTCTTCGTTATAGACTCGTCCAGGCTGGGTCAGTTGGTATAGCTCGGTTTCCAGTGCGCTCCGTCTCCGGTCGTCCGCAAGCTGAGCATATGACTCCAACTGCCGCTGCCGCTCTGTTCCGGTCAAAATTGGGGTCTGCACAGCCTGGGCAGAAGAGCCCTCCTCCGCGGTTGGGAGGATAGCGCGAAACGCATTGGAAACGCTCCCCTGTATGGCCTCTCTCCCCTGCCGGGCAATCCGTGCCGTCCGGCCTGTGGGGGAAATGTCAATCTCCCTGCCCGTCACCTGAGATTGCAGTCTGGATAAGATGGACATAAAAACCCTCCCGTCACTGGGCTCTGCGGAATCGAATCAAGCCGGTATTGGGGTCCTGGTAGGGGATCACCGCACCATCGTCTACAAGTTCCTCCAGCCTAGCACGACTGATGGAACCATATCCGAGACCAATCACACTGTTCCGGTCGATCCCGTCCCATTCCCCGGTATTTGACGCCGCCGCGCCCTCGCTGGTTCGTACAGCGCCGCTTCCCGGGATCATGTCGAAAATGGACTGTGCTGCTTGCTCCTGCGCTTGCGTATATGCCGGAGTCTCGCCATCTGCACTGCCTCCCGTAGACCCGGAAGCAGAGCTCCCCCAACTGCTTGACCGCCGGCCAGAGCTGCCCGACGCCTGCGCTGCCATCTGCTGCTGGTAGTAATTCCGGAGGGTATTGGCGTATTCCTGAGAGTATCCGGACTGGGCAAGGAGCTCGGCGCTTGGCGTGCCGCCGGCGGACAGGATGGCGTCCACCTGGGACTGGGCCAGCGCCTGGAGGTTGGCCTGCTGCTGGAGGGCATTGGGGTTGTTGTCCGTGTTGATGCCCATGTTGTTCAGGAAGGAGTAATCCCCGTACTCCCCCGCCAGGATCGCGTTCTCCAGCGCCTGGGCTCGCTCGTTGGCCTGGCTGGTCAGCTCGTCGGTGAACTGTCCATAGGCGAAATTCCGGTCGGTGTTGTACTGGTCCAGGGCGGCAAGATACTGGTTGAACCCTGCGTCCTGGAGCCCAAGGGCTGTGTTCAGGTCGTTGTTGAGCTGGTTATAGCCGTTCAGCCAGTTGTTATAGGCGAATTCCCGGTCGGTGTTGTACTGGTTGAGGGAGTTGAGGAACTTGTCATAGTCGCTCTGCTCCGCCCCCTGGACCACCCCCAGGTCGGAGAGCTGCATGTTGTAGTCGTTGAGATACTGGTTGTAGGCAAGCTCATAGAGCTCCGGTATCTTGTCCGTGAGCTGGGAGGCGTAGTAGTTCCCTGCCTGTCCCGCCGCCGTGGAGGCGTAGGAGGAGGGGATACCGCCGGAGGCCGCGGCCGCGGCGCCCAGTGCGTCCTCGGTGGCCCGCTGCCCCTCCCGGTTATACTGCTTCCGGTACTGCTGGTAGAGCAGATCGGTCTCCGGATCATAGGAGAAGTCTGGCCGCTCCAAAATCCCAGTGATCAAATCCTGGATGGTCTCATCGTAGCGGTTTTGGTAGGTGGGTGCGTCCTTATAGGTGAAGTCCCCATAATCCTGCTGCCGCTCCCACAGGTCCGCGATGTCATCGGCATAGGGATTTTCGTAGGTCGGTGCGCCGCCGTACTGAAAATGGCCGGGAGACATCAGATCCATGGTGAAGGAGCCCCCGTCCGATCCCCCGGTGTAGCTCCCCCAGGAGGAGCGCAGGTTTTCGGCGTTCTGGTTGGCAAGGGCCCGGGCCTCGTCGGTGGTGGCGTTGTGGTAGTCCTGCTTATACTTCAGGATGGACATGCCAAAGTCAGGATTGCGCTGGGCCATCTGGAGGTCGGCCTGGGAGAACTCCCCCAAAAGCCCGCTGTTCTGGGCGTTCTGCCGGAACTGGTCATAGGTGTATCGTGCCATCTCGTTCTCCTTTCTCACTGCCGCCCCGGGCGGCTTTTCAGGTCGCTTCCAGAATAGTTCTCCCGGGACATGGAATAGAGCCTCCAGCCTCCGGACCCTGTGATCCTGATTTGATAGTGGTCATTTCTTCTGGGGATAATGGGAAGGAGAAAGCTCCGTTTCTCTGTGGTGGTCAGGGTATCCACTGCCCTCCAGACCCCGTCGGAGTCAAATTGCATCTCAACTGCCACCTCTGCCCCGGCGTCTAATTCGATGCGGACCTGGAGCTTCCCGGTCCCCTTCTTGTCCGGGCTTCCCTCCACAAAGTCGGCAAACTCGGCCATGCTCTCCACGGCCCCTTCAGAGACCGCTTCCTCCGGGACTTCTCTGGCGTTCCCGTTCATCCACAGCGGTCCGTCTGCGGAGAGGAAATAAAGCTCCGTGTTCCACCCAAACCCCACCGCCTCCAGGTCGTCCTCCTGGTGCCAGAGCCCATACCGGGTGTCGTAGACGAAGAGGTGCCAGTCCCCTTCCATGTCCACCATGGAAATATAGTACTTTACCCCGTCGCTGCCCCCTACGGCGTTTTTATAACGGACGGTGCCAAAGGCGTCTGCCACACTCTGGGGAATCCCTCCGGTGTAGGCCACCACGCCAATCCGGGAGAGGTAGTATAGGGTCTCCCCTGCGATGGCCAGGGACATGTGGCTCCCCTTCTCCACCCCCAGAGAGGCGCTGCCCATGACCTGGAAATTGGAGGGCTTATCCCCATAGACCTTGTAGATGTGTTCCTCTTTGAACATACAGGGATAGCCCAGGTAGGAACAACAGGCGGTAAAGTCTCCGGCGCTACCCACGTCCACCGCATAGGAGTCCGTGGAGAGCCCGTCAAAGACGTTCCAGTTAAATGGGTCCCCCAGCTTAGATGCGTAAACCGTGTCCCCCTTGCAGCCCCAGAGCCGGTTCTCGTTCTCGCAGATAAAATCAATGTCCGGCATGTCCCGGGAGATCGTCAGGGACTGCCCGCTCTCTGGGGTGAAGGAGTTCTCATAAAACCGAAGATAGTCCCCTTCGATCTCCCGGATGATGATGGTCTGGTTGTTGCTCTCAGTGGAGGCCCCGGCGATGGTCACGGCGTCACCCTCCCGGAAGTGGCTGGCCCAGTCGGCTCCGGAGGAGTAGATGGTGTTCCCCTCTGCCTCCTCTCCGGCATAGGTCCCGTCCTGGAGGTCTGCCGTCCCGCTCCAGGAGGACTCCAGGCTCCCAAATTCCTGAGTCAGGCGGTTGTAATAGGCTTTGTCCGGAAGGAGGATGATGTAAGCCCCGATGCCGGCGAACTGCTTCCGGCTGTCCGTCACAGTCCCCCGTCTTACTCCATCGGCATAGAACCCGGTCCCGTCCACCCAATAGAGCCCATCCTTGGCATAGAGCCCGTTGGGCTTGGTCAATGTCTTGACCTTCCACCGGGGGCGCCTGGGGGACAAAAGCGGATAGAGGTCCGAGGTCAGGTTCTTCATATCCCACAGGGCCCCGTCCTGGGCCGAAAGATTGTGGTCATAGCCCCGGAATTGGACCTGTGTAGACTTTCGGATGCCGCTGCCGTAAACCATCGAGGGGAGCATGGTCAGTCCTCCTTCTTTTCTGTCTTCTCCATCTCCAAAATGCCCTGCATGGCCCTCCGCAGGGCGACCCGGACCGCGGCAAACACATCTACCGCGTCTCCGCTCACCTGGAGCCCAGCAAGCATGCCATAGGCCGCTTCCAGTTCCTTCTTCACGTCAGTCACTTCTTCTCCCACCCTTCCTCATTCAGATACCAGGTGGAGTGCCCAACGGTGATCTTGAGCGCTCCGTTCTCCACTCCAATGGATACCCCGCCTTCCAGGTTCAGGCCGGATACCTCTGCCCCGGAGCAGTCCACATGCCCGAAAATCTCTGTCCTGGGGAAGGCCCACTGGGCATAGGCCTCCACAGGGGAGTCAAACCGGACCTTGGGGGCCATCTCCTTCCAGGGCGTGACCGAGGCCAAATGCTGCCCGTTGCTGTAGAGATGGAAGCTGTCCCCGAAAATATCCTTCCGTTCCATTGCGATCCCTCCTAGTCGATGGAATTGAGTGAATTCATCAAGCGGTTGAAAAACCGGGCTGTGATCTCGTCTCCTGCTGCCGGGGCATAGGGCGGGCTGGTCACCGGGTCCATGTCACTGATGGCGTCGCTGCATTGGCCCACCATAGAAGCCCGGATCACTGCCCCGGAGCTGGCCCGGGTGAAGCTGTAATTGGAAAGACCTTTATAGGCCCTGAATTCGTTGATCCTGTCTGTAAATGCGTTGTACTCCGATGCTGTAATGGAGATCGGAGCGCCGGAATAGATGTCACTCCACCAGCTCCAATCGCTGGGGCGCTGGGAAGATGCCCCTGTGACGGTAACTGTGGCAGTCCCCGCCGGATAGTATGTCCCGTTCTGCGCCAGGGTATAGGCCCAGAATTGATAGGTACCCGGGTCGTAAGACATCGTTCTTCGGGTGGTGGAGGTGGAGCTCCCCGTGGCAGGGGCGGAAATACTGTCCACGATCCCATAGATTTGGGAGGACTCCTGCGTAAACGGGTATTCTGTGATTCCGGCCTCTTCATATCCGTTTGCCTGGGAGAAGCCGCTGCTGAGCCCCGTGATGCGCCAGGAGAACTCCTCCTCCCCCCCGGTCAAAGTGAGCGATGCCATAGACCCTCCTTACCCAAAGACGGCTGTCGTGCTCAGCCCCTCCACCGTGGCCTGAGAGAAGTCCACCCGCCCATAAAAATTGGTGCGGTCAAAATACCAGTCTGCATAGGCCCCATAGGGGGAATCGAACTGGACCCGGGGAGAGGTGCCTGTGTTCCAGTATTGTATCTGAAACATGTTGGCCGTCCCTCCGAAATCCCCGTACAGGTTGAAGCTTCCATTGTTCCCGCTCTCCGGGTAGATGTTGAAGGTGTTTCCATAAAAATTTCCAGCGTAGATGTCCGGGGACTCAATCCTGGTGGAGTCAATGTAAGTGCTTTTGATGTACTCTGGGAGCTCATTGTCCTCCAACTGCTGCTGGAGCGAATCGGATAGGTCCATGAAGGTGATGGCCCCAGTAAGGTTCAGGTATTGCGCGTCAATGAGGCCCGTCTTGATGCACCCGCCGTTGATGGTGGTGGTCCCGTCGGCCAGTCCGGTAAAGGTCACCAGCCCATTCATCTGGATGGTCTGGCTGGAAATCTCCGCGCTCCCCGACAGGAGCCGGATCACCGAGGAGGTAGAACCATTGCTCACCTCCAGGGTGAATCCGTTCACTGTCTGGGTCAGAGAGGAGATATCCCCCTCCGCGTTGCTGATCCGGCTGCTCAAGGACTGGGAAGTCTGCTGCAAAACAGAGATATTTCCCTCGGCGTCTGAGATGCGGCTGGTGAGGCTGTTGGAGGTCTGCTGTAAGACGGAAATATTCCCCTCGGCGTCGCTCATTCGGCTGGTCAGGCTCTCTGCGGTGGCGTAGAGGGAAGCGATGTTCCCGTCCACGTCCTCAAGTTGGAGATAGACCGGCTCTGTGATAATGTTTGCGATGTTGTCAAATTCCGTCTCGTTGAAATTATCCACGCCCAGGTTTGCCATGCTGTACCGGAGCTGCTCCAAAAGCATGTAGAGATAGTTGGTGATGACGGAAAACTTCTCGTCGGTGGTCTGCTTGTCCGTCAGTTGGGGGAATGATGTGTCTGTAGTCAGGATATTACTGGGCATGGCTTCACCTCCTACAACCCGATTCTCGCCAGCAAAAAGGCGATCACAGCTGCGATCACCGCCCAAATGGCTTTATCGACAATGGCGTCCCACCGTCTCTTTGGGGCGTCCTGTTGCCCCTCCTGCCAGGAGACCAGCTTGTTGAGGTTCTTTTCCATATTGGAGAGCTGCTCGTCCAGCCTGGCCTCTCTGGCGATCTGCTCCCGCTGCCAGTCGTAGAACTTGGCATGGAAGTCTTTGGAGTCCTCCCGCCACGCCTCCAGGTCGGCGATCCGCTTCTCCAGGAGGGCGGCGGCGGCCTTGCCGATGCAGTCCCGTTCCGGGTCGATGATGCACTTCTCATCGGGCATGGTTAGCCCCCCTTTGTCTGGTTCACTTTCTCCGCCTGGGTCCCGAAGTAGAAGGCAATGATGACGGTAAACACGGTCAGGAACTGGTCCACCGCCACCATGCCGATGACGGACAGGTAGGCGAAGACCAGTGTGAGGATAATGGTGACGATGCTCTTGACGGTCAGCAGCTTCATAAGGCGTTCTTTCATAATAATCACCCAATAATATAAGTATGGTTTAACATAACGGCGCGCGTTGTTATATTTTGCGTTATGTTTTATCCAGCAGCCCCAGCCGGTCCAGCACCAGAGCGGCCTGTTCCCGGGTGAGGGGATTCTGGGGTGCTGTGCCGTCAAAAACCCCGGCGGCCATAGCCTTGTCCCAGGTATCCTTTGCCCAGTCAGAGACAGGCTTCTCCCGGCTCTGGGCCAGGTATACGTCCATCATAGCGTTGAATTGCTCTTGTGTCATGGTGTCCTCCAATCTGGCCTTGAAAGCGGCCCACTTACCCTCGTCGATGAGGGGCCGGGGGCAGAGCTTCCCGGTGACATCGTAATGCCGCAGGACGTTCTCCAGGGGAATCCCATACCGGGCCATGATGTCCCGCCCCAGCTCCGCCGCCGCGTCCATGGTGGCCTCGTCGATGTACCAGCCCCCGGCGGCGTCCTGATGGCAGCACATCTCAATGCCGATACTGTTAGCGTTGCGGCACTTAGGGTGCCGGTAGTTCTTGGCCCCGCAGTGCCAGGCGGTGTCCGCCTCGGCCACGCTCTGCCAGATGGCCGCGCCCTCGCTGGCATGGCCTACGAAGTAATGGGCGCTGGCCCAGATGCCCGGAGTCCGGCCATAATACTTGGCGTTGTTCCGCGCCCCTCCCGTGGCTCCCACATAGTGGAACACCAGGAAGGAGACGGGCTGGGCCCGTCCCCTCTGGTAGTTGTCCACATGGCAGGGGTAGTCCTTGTGGATGACCATTACTCGGCCTCGTCCACGCCCTCGGGCTCATGGAGCTCGGCCAGACCGCTCTCCTTGGCCGCCTCAAAGGCCTCCCGGTCCCCGGCGGTGAAGGCGGCGGTGAGCTCCTTGTAGCGCCGGGCCTCCTGGTGGTCGATGTCGTTGCTCACCAGAGCCTTGTACTCGGCCCGGGCGGCGGCCTGGTCCTCGGCCTCCCAGGCGGCCAGCTTCCCGGGGTCAGCCTGGACGCACTGGAGGTCCTCGTTTCCCTTGAGGGCGTTGAGGTAGATGTCCGGGGCAAAGCTCAGGTCCCCGCCCTTCCCGGTCTCCCGGTACTCCTTCGCCACCTCGAAGATGGTCCACAGATTGTCAGTTAGAAACATAAGTACACGTCCTTTCTCTTGTTTTGATATGTTCACGCCGCTTTCGGCGGGCGTTCCTGGAGGCGACAGCCGATGTTGGAGCCCTGGCTCGACGTGCTGTAGCTGTACACGTAGAACGGCCCATAACCCAGGCCCTGGTCATAGCAACCGCCATGGAGCAGGCACGGGTAACTACCGTAGAAATACCAGTAATCCGGGACATAAGTAGTTTGACTACCGCTTGTCGCAGCCGGACGGAGCGCCCATTCAAACCCGCTTTGTGTCGGGATTGCCAGGTCAGACGGATAACCGCTTGAAGGCATGGAACCAATCAGCGTTCCGTTGGCATTGTCACTGAACTTGGCGGGATTGAGAATGACATTCAGGCCGCTGCTGGTATAATAGCAGCCGTCCATCCAGTCAAAGACATTATCCCACCAGCCCTCGATATTCCGGTACTGGGTAAAGCCGTAGCTGTTTCGGTTGGCCGCCGTGGTGCCGGTATGATACTGCATGGCGTCTGTCCGGCCATTGTTCTCCTTGGAGTTGTTGGCGGAACAGCCTCTGCCGATCCGCTCGCCGTTCCAATCGGCGAACTCCACCAGGAACAGCATGTTCACATACCAGAACTGGGCAAAGTCCATCTGCCAGATGTTCGTGCCCAAATTGTGGATGTTCGTCCGCGCCGTGCTCCGGGTAATGCTCACCTGCTGGGCCTTGTTGGTTTCCGACTTGTAGGTGCCGCTTGCGCAGTGATACCGACCGATATAAGAGAAGTCCAGCTCGCCCAGACCGTCCCCCCGGTCCATGTTTACCGGGTCCACATGGAACCCCTCAACAGGGCCGTCCGCGATCTGGAGTTTCAGCTTCTTGCCCGTCTTGGTCCACTTGTACCAATACTTGGGCTCCTTGACCATCACGCCGCCGGTTCGGGTCTCCTTCACCATGCCGCTCCACGGGTAGAGGTTGTCGAAGGGAGAGGACCCGGTCCCGTTGCTGACTGCCGGAGAGGGGTCGCTGAATCCGGCGGCCCGGTCGGTGCGGGTGCCTTTTGTTGGGCCGCTGCTGGTCCAGTCCCACTCCACGCCGTAGATATGGGGCGGAGGAAGGAGCCCGGGCTTTATCATCCTTGATACAAAGACCATCACTCCACCTGCTTCCAGCCATAGGCGTCCGGCCTCCAGACGTTCCCATCCACCAGGGATTCGTAGCGAATCCCGCTGTAGCTCACGATGTCCCCGGTTTGATAGGCGTCGTGGGCCCCGGCGGGCTGAGACCATAGGGGCGTCCCCTGCCCGTCCATTCCAAAGGCGTCATAGAGGGAGGCGGAGGCGTCCGGCGTCCAGTCCTCCTGGGAGGTGTGGGCCTGGATAACCTTGTAGAGCTTGGGGTCCCCCAGCGGGTCCTCCCCATACCGGATAATCTCCCCCACAGCGTAGCTTTTGCCCGTTTCCCAGGCGGGATAGACAGCCGCCACCTCCAGGGCCTGGGTCTCAGTGAGGGTGGCGGCGAACATCTGGAGGACCCGCCGGAGCTGTTCCGCCATTTGCAGCCTGTCCATTCACATCACCCCCAGCATTACATTCAGCACCTCGCCGTCGGTGGGGACATGGACATGCTCCACAGCCACAGGCTCGGGCTTGTTGGTCAGGGTCAGGAGGGTCCCGGCGTAGGTCTGCCGGGCATAGCTTCCAGCGTCATCCTCACTCATGAGGAACCCGTCATCCCGGTACATTTGGACCTTCCCGGATACGGTGCCGGGGTCAGGTGAGACAGACAGATATTTGATGGTGTCATCTGTCACCACCCGCCGAGAGACCGTGTATTTTTTCTTTCCGATTTTCAAGTACATGGTTACCTCCTATACTGCAAGGCCGGGCGCCACGCCCCAGGAACTGGTCGCGGTCGTGGTGCTGGCATTGCCGCTGCCGGTGAGTCGGCAGAAAGAGTGGGAGTTCGTCGCATAGACGGACCGACAGGCCACATCGGCCGCCGTGCCGGTGGCGTTGTGCTTATAATGCACCTTGCTGTTGCCCGCCTGGTAATAGGCGTATTGCTGCTGGTAGTTCTGCTCCGCGCTGTTGGCGTAGGTACGGGCGCCGTGGTACTCGAACTCCGCCAGTTCAAACAGATAATCCGTGGTGCTGGTCACATAACTGGCCGTGTTGGACCCGCCGCCGGTGTTGTCGCTGTACTTGGTCACGGGTTTCATCACAGCGCGCAGATCGGCCGGAAGGGCCGCCAGCAGGGAATTGGACGGCGGGCTTGCGGGAGTCCCAGAGTTCCCCAGCAGTGCCAGCCTGTGATAGCTGTCCTTCCAGCCACCGGAATTGCTGTTGTTCGGGTTCATGTTGAAATACCCATTTTTGCTCTGAGAAGTTCCATACTGGGCGTCGCAGAGGGCCACCAGCGTCCCATCCAGCATTGCAATGCCAAAGTGGATAAGGTTTTCCCCCTCCAACGCGGCGTTGTGGTTGATGCCCAGAATAAAGGCTTGCAGTTCCAGGTTGGAAAAGGAGGTGTTCCCCACCTGCCCATTGAGCACAAAGGATTTTGTGTCGCCAGGATTCCAGGGCGCAATTCCAAGGGAAGCCGCCTCTGCGATGTCCGCCCAGGAGTTGTTCTCCAGGACCGGGTCAAAGGATTTGCTCAAAAGCCCCCGTGTCGCAAAAAATACCATCAGGCTGCCACCTCCGATTCCTGGAAGGTGAAGTCGTAGGGGAGGATCAAAGCGGGCCGCACCCCGCAGGAACTGCTGGCGTCCCAGTAGTTGTAATGGCCGCCGGATCTGACGCCCCGCACGCCGTAGGTGGCGCGGGTGTCCGGGGAGCGGAGCCACCAGTCGGTGGCGCTTCCGTTCAGCGTCGCCACACGCTTCTGGTCGGCAAAGGAGCCGGTTCCATCGAGGAAGTAGGACAGCTTCGCGCCGTCGTTGGGGAGATACGGGTTGTCGCTGCTGTCCCATCCGACCTCTTTGCCGGACAGCAGGAAAATCTTGCAGGACAGGCCGTTTGCCCCGTTCCGGTCGGTGCCGCCGGAGCCGCCGTTCTGACGGTAAGGGATTTTGACCTGCTTGATGGCGTTGCGGATGTCGGTGTTGTAGCGGTTCAGCCAAGTTTCGTTCAGGTAGGACTGAATATTAGAGCTCTCCAGCACATTGGAGTTCCCGCTGTCCCACACCCGGTTCTCAGCAATGTCCTTTCTCAAGAGCCACGTCCCCTCACAGGAGGCATCATAGAGGTCAGACGGCAATCCTTGATGGACTACAAGGTAATTTTCCGGGGCACCGTTCTCATGGAGGAGGACTTCCTGCCCCACCTCCAAATCCCCCGCCCTGATTTCTGTGGAGACCGCGCTGACCCGGTGTAAAAAGATCATCCGCTCACCCCCACCTTGACCGGGAGATTGACTGTGGGCTTTTCGTAGCAGTAGAAGGTCAGCGTCCCGGCCCCCTGGGTGGGGTCCCTCTGGGAGACCAGCGCCCAGGCGTTGATGGCTTCGGTGTCAGCGTCTGAGTCGGTCCCGGGGGTGTCCACGTCCACAGTTACCACCTTGCTGTCCGCCGCCACAATCGAGCAGGCCACCTGCTGGCTGAATGGAGCGTTGTCTCCTGTCCATCCGGCGGAAGACAGGGTGACTGTCGCAGAATTAGAGGGGAGGCCAGCCCCTACATCTCCGGCGCTCAGCGTCACATCAGAGGAAAGCGGCTTGCTGTTGATGGTGCGGGTGGTGGGCACTGCCCCGACCTCTTCCGCAGTCGGGGTCCAACTGGACGCTCTCGCGCCCACATCTTCCGCGCCCAATGTGATATCCGCGCTCAGCGCCTTTCCATTGACCGTCCTGGATACCGGGACGGCCCCCACATCAGCGGCAGAGGGCGTCCATGTGCTGGGCCTTGCCCCCACCTGCTCCGCGGTGTAGTCCCCATTTTGGGGCGTCACGGCCCCGGTCCTGCCATTGAAGGTCGTCACTCCGGTGTCGGGTGCGTTCTCCCACTCTGGAGCCCCCTCAGCGCCAACCGTCAAAATCTGTCCCTGGGTGCCTCCGGTTGGGAGCTCCTTCGGGACGTCTGCCCATGCAGAGCCATCCGCCGTCTTGGTGAGCACCTGCCCAGTGGTCCCCCCATCTGGGAGCCCGTCTGGTGCGTCCTGCCACGCCTGCCCGCTGGCGGTCTTTGTGAGGACCTGCCCCTCTGTCCCGCCCTCTGGAGCGTCCAGCTTTCCCTCTATGGCGGTGTCCATCTGGCCCTTGCTCACGCCGTCTGTCGGGTCTGTGCCATCCGCCATCCCGGTGATCTTGTGGCTGCCCATCTGGAGGTTTCCAGTCATGGGGACCGTACCGTCTGCCATGAGGTCCCCAGACCCGCTTCCAGAGCTGCCCGGGTCCCCCTTCTCCCCCTTTAGGTTCTGGAAGAAGAAGGAAAAGACTTTGGCGGTGTCTGGGCCGGAGGCTGTGACGGTCACAGAGGGAACCCCCGTGTTGTTGTCAATGGTGGCCGTGGGCGTCCCGAACCCCGCCGCCGCGCCATCTGCACCCGGGTCCCCCTGTGCGCCCTGTTCTCCCGGCGGTCCCTGGAGCTGCCCCTGGCTCACCCAGTCGCCGGAGCCGCCTGTGGCGTCCCACATGTAGATGGTGTAGGGGGCCACCGCGCCCACGTTATACATGTCGCCCTGCTGGGGAGAGGGGACTCCTTGTCGGAGCTCTTCCAGGCTTCCATAGGTCCCGAGAATATCCAGACCCGTTCCGGTTTCGCCCTTTTCTCCTTTCTCTCCCCTATCCCCCTGTGCTCCCTTGAGCCCGCTAAAGGAAAAGGCAAAGCTTTTTGCGGTGTCCGGGCCAGTGGCCTCCACCTGGACAGACGGTGTGCCAGAGGTATTGTCCACTGTGGCGGTGATGCTGCCAAACCCTGCCGCCGCGCCGGGCTGGCCCGGGTCTCCCTGGGCACCTTTTTCTCCCGGCTCTCCAGGATCGCCCTTCTGGCCGATGGGCCCCTTCAGCCCGGAAAAGGTAAAGGTCATGTTTTTCGCCGTGTTCGGGCCGGAGGTCTGCACCTCCACAGAGGGCGTCCCGCTGGTGTCATCCACCGTCGCGGATACCGTCCCGAATCCAGCCGCGGGTCCAGGGTCGCCCTGCGGCCCCGTTGCCCCATGTGCTCCAGGAGTGCCCTGTGGACCCTGTTCGCCGGTGTCTCCCTTCGGTCCGGCTGGTCCCTGGGGTCCTGTGTCACCCTTCGCTCCGGCGTCTCCCTTCGCGCCTGCCGGGCCCTGAATGCTGCCCTTGTCCTCCCACTGGCTCTCGTCCTGGTTCCAGACATAGAGGTCCATGCCCACCAGATAGGACTCGCCTTCTTTTCCGGTGGGGTGCTCGGATACCATCTCTTCATAGGTATCGTAGTATCCGTTGGTAAAGGGTTCTCCGGTCTCGCCCTTCAGGCTCTCCAGCCACTCCTCCTCGGTCCCGGAGAAGCCGTGCTTGACGGCAATCCCATAGGCCGTGAGGTAGTAGCCGCGCCAGTTGTCTCCGTTTCTCCTGTCAAAGCTCATAGCAGTCCCTCCCTGTGGGCGTCCGCCGGTTCATAATACAGGGCGAACCACCGTAAGAATTCGCCATAGTCGGCGTTGAACATCTGCATGGTGTTGGTGTACTTCTCATACTCCCCGTTGGCATAGTCGATCTTGGCTTCTAAAAAGGACCGATAAAGCTTGTCATGGGGCGGGTCCACCAGCAGCTCCGTATTCTTGTCCGATTCATAGCTGTACCGGACCAGGTCCACGGGGTGGAAGAGAAAGATTTCTGTCTGTACCATCCCCTCCACCTCGTTGAGCCACTCCGTCTTGGTCTCATTGGAAAAGGCGTTGGGCTTGATCTCGTCCACCGCCTTGATGCACTTGTCTATGGTCAAGCCGTTCACCTCGATAGAAAAGAAGCCGGGGGCGGTTGTCCGCCGCCCGGCCAAGGGTCAACTTCCGATCAGCTCCGTGCCGCCAGTGATGCCGCCCACCGCGGCGAAGCGCCAGTCGTTGAAGCCGGCAGTGAACCGGGCCCGGCCCTTCCAGATGTTGGCGTCATTGCCGGAGTCGATCTCGCTCCTCACATTGAGGGTGATCCGGTCGAACCACAGGGCCCCGCCATAGGTCTCGTTATACTTGGAGTCCAGCAGAATCCAGGGAGAGGTGCCCGCGGTGATGAACTGGTTGAGATAGGGCCAGACGATTACATTCCAGCGCCCGTACTGGTAGTTAAAGCCGTTGTTGGAGGTGGTTGGGTCCTTGTCCGCACCGATAGCGGCAAAGACGTCCTTCTTGAGCTTGTAGTCGTTTGGGATGAGAATAGTGTCCGGGGACACGTCCAGGATTTCGTTGTTGTCCCCCATGAAGCCCTGCATGGCCGTCTCCATGGCCCCCAGAGCGTCGTTGGAGAAGGCGTCGGCAAACTTGTTGCTCTGAGTGCTCTTGTTCTTGGTGAGGGCGGAGGGGTGGTCTGTGGCAAAGAGGGCCTTCCCATCCGCGGTGGCCGCGTCAAACTTCTTTCCGTTGAAGTTAAAGGACGTGTTTCCGCTGATGGCATTCCCGTACAGGGCAGCGCCGAACTTCTCCCGGGTCCGGTAGTAACCGGCGATGAACTGTGCGGGGCGCTTCTTGAGGTCCATGATCTTGGCGTCCTCCACGATCTCTTGGGACATCGCGAAGGAATCCTTCCAGGTCATGTGCTCCAGGAACTTGTCAAAGCCCTCCTGCATGGAGTCCATGGGATAGGTCCCGTTCTCACCCACGGGCTGGAAGCCCTCCATGGCGGTCATGGTCCCCATCTTCTCTCCGAACTTGTTGGAGGTCTCCATATTGAAGACGTCCTTGAGGATACTCTGCTGCTCGAAGGCCTCTCCCCGCTTCTCCAGGAACATGCGGATGGGAGCCTGAGATTTCCCAAAAATGCTGTCCTGGAGGCCGGAGCCCTCAGTGAATGTGATTCCTGCCATATTCATTCACGGGCTTCTGCCCGCTTTCTCTCCTTTCTTTTGGTCATTTTTGCGGGCTCTTTAGCCACCGCCTGTTGCCGCGGCCACCACCACGCCGGGAAACCGCACCCTTACCGTGCTCCCAGCGGTGGTGCCGTCCATGGAGATCACCTCGGCCACGCCGCCGGTGGTGGTTGCGGTGACCTGGAGGCCATCGGTGTGGATGGTCACCTTGTCGCCGGGGTTGATGGCGGTGGCGGCCGCCTGGAAGGTGGTCTCAAACATCATGTCGGGGAGGACTCTCATCACAGGGATCACGTCCCCGTCGGTCAGGGCCGCCTCTTTTTCGATCATGCTGATGTAGCTGGGGGCCGTGGTCCCGCTGGCGATGGCCAGCTTTCCACTGGTCATGGTCAGGGCCATGCCCACCTTGGGCACAATGGCCCCAGCGGGCAGGTACTCGTGGCCGGGATTCCGGCCGCCGTCCACCTGCTGGATATAAAATGCCATGGTGTTACTCCTTTCTCGTGCTCTTGATATACCTCTGGTAATGCTTCTGAATGTCTTCCTTGGTTGCCCCTGGATTCAGGACACGGTACTCCTCCAAAATACTGTCCGGAACAGAGACCGCCCCATCGCCCCGGGGCTTGGTTTTGCTCAAGTGCTGCTTGGACTGTACGGCATTCACCGCCGCCTGACGGCTTGCGGCTGCTGCCTTAGTGGTCAGGGTGTCATAGTTTGCCAGCTTATAGGCGTCTACAATGGAATACCCCTTCTTCACCATCTCGTAGAGCTTGGGATAGGTCTCCATTTTGGAGAGGTCCTGCAAGCTCTTGATGGAAGGGTCCATTTCCTGGACCTCCCGAAGCTGCTCCTCCACCTTTGCCCTTGCGTCGTGCTCCCTGGCGGCTCTGGCGGCCTTTTCGGCTGCCTCCTTGGCCTCCCGGGCCGCTTTGACCTCGGGCAGCCCATCCACAAAGAGCTTGTACTCCTCCTGGGTCATTCCGGTCTTTTCCAAAAAGCTCTGCTTTCGGTCTGCTTCAAACCGTTCCCGATAGGCTTCATACTCCGCCTTTGTGGTGATGGGCGTTTTGGTGTAGGGGTTGACCAGTCCGGAATTCCGGAAGAACTGGTCAATGGTCTTCTTGGCTTCGGCCTGAGCGTCGGCCTTTGCCTTTTCGATGGCGGCGTCCCGATCCGCTTCCGCTCTGCGCCGGGCGGCGGCGAAATTGGCGTCCTGCTCTGTCTTTCCCTCTGCCGTTTCCGGCTCAGGTCTATCGTCTCCGGCAGGGTCGGCGGCTTCCTGCGCTTCCTCGCCTTGCGCGGTGTTGTCCGTGGATTCGGTCTCAGACGGTTCGGCGACCTCCGTCTCTTCTTCGCCTGCTGTGGTCACCGGTTCTTCGGTCCCAAACACTGCGCCGTAGTCGATGTCGGTCATGGTTTTCTCCTTTCCTTACTTTCCGCTTCTCAGGTCATTGCCCTTCTTCACGGTGCCATTCCCCTTTTTCCCCGTGGAGGGGTTGGGGGCGCTGACCTTCTGGACGCCGCTGTGGCTGACCTTCCCGATGTATCCGCTTGCCATCCTTGCTTCCTCCTTTCCTTCATGCTCAAATCACGCGGTTCTGCGCGTTTGTCTGTGTGCTTTGTGTATTTCTCCCCGCGGTCCGCTCCGCGTCCTTTCTGGCCTGGGATACGGTGCTCTGGACCGCCTGGAGCTCCATCTGCTGTTGCTGCATGGCCATCTGCTGCTGCATCATCATCTGCTGCTCCTGCTGCTGGCGCTGGGACTCCTGCTCCAGATAGGTCTTGGTGTCCCCGGCCCCCGGATAGTGCAACAGTTCCATCTTGGTCCAGAAGAGGATGAGGGTCCGCAGGTTGGTGGGGTCTCCGAAGGCCCCGGTCTGGAGGTTCATCCTCGTCTCCTGCCACATGGCCTCCCGGTTGTTGGCCAGGGGGGCCGAGGTATCACAGGAAAACAGGAAGTCGTCGATCCAGTGCCACTCCCCGCTTTCGTCCTGTTCCAGGAAATCATAGCGGTTAAACTCCTTGTACTCCGCCTTCCCCTCGATGTCGTGGGCCACCACCGGACGTGGCTCGTCAGAATAGGCCAGTTTGAACTTAAACATGGCTTCAAAGAGGGCGGCATAGGCCGCGTTCTTCATCACACGCTTGCTTTCCAGGCGGCCGGCGGCCTGAGCCGCGCTGAACTCCTTCGCCGTTCCGCTGGTAGCGGTGGAGTCCTTCCGCCCCTGGAAGGAGTCGGTGATGCCGATGACCTGCCGGGCTTCCTCATAAATCTGCCCCAGGTAGGTCAGGTCCTGCTCGATGTTCCCCTGGAGGTCATAGACATCAATGAAGCTCTTGTCCGCCGCGTTTGGCAGATAGATTTTCTTCATGTCCTCTTCGTCGTACCGGATTTTTGCATCGTTGGGCAGGGTGATATAGGAGCCGGACTTCACCAGCTTGTCGATGATCTTGGCCTCGATGCGGTTGGTGGTGTTCTGCTGGTCCGCGATCTTGTCGATATCGCTGTCCCCCAGGAACTTGCCATAGACCGACACATTCTTCTGGAGGATGACCGGGTAGATGTCCGGCTTGTAGTAGGGGATGCGCGTCGGCTCCTCCACCACTGCCACCACAGGCAGCCCTAGCTCATCCACCTCTTCCGTGACCACCTCTTCCATGGTGGCCCCCGGGATCACCGTCCCATCACTCCGCTGAATGGGGACATAGACCTCTTCGAAGTCCTCCGGTCCATCCTCCCACTGTCTCGCTCCGCAGTAGGGGCAGGTCCCAGCCTCCCGCCTCATGCTCCGCGCCTCCTCCGGGAGGATGCCCTCCTCCGCCGGCGTGTCCATGGGCTCGATGCCCTCCGGCGGCTCCACCGCCCCGCAGACGGCGCACCGCATCAGCCGCCTGGCCTGATAGTCCTCCAGGTCCTCCAGCATCGTGTCGTTGACCCAGCTGAAAAGCCCGATGCCGCCGTCCTTGTTGCGGTAGTAGGCCACATACTGGGTCACCATGTCCTCCGCGGTGCTGCCTCCGTCCCCCTTGACCTCCGGCTCCTCCTCGGACTCGTCAGACACGTCCACGCCATAGGTCCGCTTGATATAGCCCTTGGTCTGGGGAACCTTTAGGAAGATATAGTCCATGTCCTCGATCCCCGTGTAGACGCCGTCCTGGGGCACGATCTGCCTGGGGTGGAGGGCGGAGACATTGATCTCTCCGATGGTGCTCTGGGTCCGCTTAGCGTTGTCCCACTCCACCAGATAGGCCGCGCCCCCCTGGATGGGGACGGTCCGCTCTTGAATGTCATTGATCCGCTCGAAGGGCAGCCGGTCCAGCTCGTTTCTCAGCATGTCCTCGATGAGCTTGGCCCGCCACTCGTCCTGCTTCCGCCGGGGCGTCACCTTTGGCTGGGGAATGTTGCTGTCCACCTGAGACTCGATCATCTCGGCGGCCAGATTCCGGACATGGGGGGTCTCTGTCTTCCGGGCAGTGCTCACAATGGGGCGGATATGGTCGGAGCCCTGATACATCTCCTCCCGCTCATCCATCTTATCCACTTCATGCTGGTAGGCCGATTCCGCCCGCCGGAGACGGTCCTGCCACAGTCTCAGCTTGTCCTTGTCCTTTTTCTTTGGCATAGGGTCACCTCCTGGGCTTGCCCCACTTTTTGATGAGATATTGCTGCTGCTCCGGGCTGGCGTTGTTGTAGTCCTCCCACATGGATTCGTCCCAGTCCACCGTTTTCTCCGGCGCCGTCTCCACCAAATAAGACTGCTGTGGCCGAATATGGTGGGCGATGGCCAGGGACATAACACAGTCATCATGAGCCCCATCTTCCGCAGTGGGCTTGTAGTGCTCATCCCGCACAAAGGTCAGCATCTCTCCCATTGTTACCTCATCATTGAGAATAGAGACATCTTCCCGCACCGCCTTTATGAGCTCGGAAAGAATGATAGGCCGGGTCTTGCTAGAGGTCCAGAAGCCGAAGGAATGCCGGACCTTGTGTGTATAGTCGTCCACGCTCTCCCGCACATACTGCTTTGGATAGTGCAGCCGCTCCAGCTCCATCACCGGATAAGTGCTCCAGTTGGTCTCAATGCCAATGAGGGCTATGTTGTAGTAGGTCCCAAGGCAATACATCTGCTTGGCGAACAAGTCCTCGTCGGACTGGTGCCGCAGGGTGGCCACCTGCTCTCCTGTGGTGTTGTCCAGCACCTGGCCCACAAAGGAGTCAGATCCGTCCCCCGCAGTGTCCCCGCCAATGACATAGGGTTTTCCTGCCTCTGGCTGGTGGTAAATCTTGATAAACCCATTGGGGTCATCCACCCACTTGACATGAGACAGCCGCAAACCGTTATCTTCATATGCAAAGTATCCCACTGTCTCCGGCTGAATGCCCATGGCCAGCCGCTGAGAAATTGCCTTTGCATCAAAGACAGTCTTTCCCGTGACGCCCCACTGTCCCAGGCAGTAGACCATGTAATAGTACTCATCTGTTTCGCGGAATGCCTCTAGGGTCTCCACCGCCTCCCTTGTGAGAAAGCGGTTATCTCTATACGTACTCTCATGCACCGTGGCCCTGGGGTCTCTCCGGTCGAAAAACCTGGCCTTGAGCCAGTGAGTGATGGAAATGGGGTTGAAGGTGAGGATCATCTGGAGGTAATAGGGGCACTGGGTCCGCAGACGAATATCGAGCTGGTTGAAATCTGCCTCCAGAAGCTCAGACGCCTCCTCGATCCATATCCCCGTGATATCATAGATGGACTTGAGCTTCTCCACATCGTCCAGCCCGGCGAAGAGGATTTCCGATCCATTGGGAAAGGCGATCCGCAGGTCTCCCCGGTTGACCACGGCCCCACAGTCCGGGTAGTGGTCCGCGATCTGCCCCCGTAGCTGGGCAAAGCAGGACTCCCGCAGGGTCCTCGCCACCTTTCGGCAGACCAGGAATCTATGCCCTGGCTCAGAGATGCACCGCTCCAGCACCTTCCGCCCGGCAAAGATGGACTTGCCGGAACCGCCGCCTCCTTTGAGCACCAGATACCGGCTCTGGTCCTCAAAGAGAGGCAGAAACCCGAGGTTGGAGGTCTCCCGCAGTCCGTTGTACCAGACGGCCAGGGACGCCAGCTCGTCAGTGGTCAATGTTCCTCGCCGCCTCTCTGATGGCCGCCATTTTATCTGCCAGTGTCATGGATTCCACTGCTCCATCTCCCGGCTTTTTTTCTCCAACGGTCTCCGGCTTGTCCCTCCACTTGTCCGGCCGCCTGTTTTTCAGCCAAAAGATTTGCGCTGTTGTATCACCGCCCAAAGCCTTGTTCAGAAGTGCATTTTCAACCTGATAATCAACCACTTCTTTTCCTCTTTTTAGGGCCTCACAAATATCACTGTACTCGTTTTTCCAAACATAAAGCGTTTTGGCAGTAATCCCCATATTATGGGCGATCTGTTCATCTGTCAGGCCGTCCCGCGCCCATCCTTCTAGTAGCAAGAGCCCATCTGGCTCCAGCCATCGCTGATACTTGCCTTTCGCCACAACGGGCTCACCACCTTTCTGTTAGCCTCCTCCGTCTCCTGCAACTGCGAGGGGGCATATAGCCCAGGTTATGGGCTATGCTCCGGGTTTGGTCAGGCTGTCCGGGGGCCTGGTGGTCCGCCCCAATGCTGGCACACCGAGACGGGCAAGACAGGAAAAGCAACAGACACGCGGCAATTCCCGATTGTGCAATAGTGAGAATCAAAAGGCATATTTTTGTACATTCTGCCAATTGAAAACGAGAACCAAAAGGCATATAATGATAACCATCAAGAGGGAACACCCCAGGAATCAGAGCAGGCCACAGGCCGGGAGGGAAAGAAAATGATGATCGTCAGCAGCCAGCGCTACATTGATTGGGACATCGTAGAGCAGAAGATGGATGAACTGTCCCACAGCGGTGTCTCCGAGGTTACGATCCCCTGCTGGCCCATCGGCGAGGTGGACGGTGTAGAGATGGCGATCCAGTCCGACAAGCACCACACCCTGGCGGCGGCCCGGGAGCTCGGCCTGGCGATCCGCTACGAATTTTCGGACGATCCCGAAGGTTTGACCGGAGTCGCTGCTCTCGAGGCACATTATAATGACGGCGACTGGTACAACGTAGAGACCAGCGACCCTGCAAGCGATTCTTTCGACACGATTTGGTAAAAGGAGTATCTGATGGAAGAAGTCAAGATGCAGTACCGCGATTATAAACGGCATTATGCTAACTGCGAGACCGTCCGAGGGTCGTATGACGCCAGCAGCAAGACTATTATTGTGTTGGTCCCGGTCTCAATGATGCAACCCAAGCGCAGCGCGTCCCGGTTTGACCCCAAGCGCTGGGAGAATCGGGGACAGCAGAAGAAGCTCCGGGGCTATCGCGTCGCCGTCCGGCAGTACAACCAGGGCAAAGACGCGAGCTACCTTTTGGAGGCGTGGGGAGATGCTTATGCCTGCCTACGTGGGGAGCACCCCGCGCCCCCAGTCAGTAAGACAATCCCCGGCTATGGCCCCGCCGCCAGGGATGCCGCCATCTCCGAGGCCCTCCAGCTTGCGGCCTCTGGGCTGTATGCGGAGTAACTACCACCCCGCCCCGGAGGTTACGAGGGCAGACAACAAGAAAGGAGCAGAACCATGAAATTTATCATCAATGAAACCGGAAAGCACGAGGAACTGTCCATCATCGACACCAAGACCGGAATGGACTGGAGCAACGACCTGATCGGGAACAGCGGCGCAGTCGGTCAATATATCGAGTATGACGACGCAGAGGATGCGTACCGCATCAATCAGGAGGACTTTGACTGGTGGTCTGAGTATATCGCCATGTACGAGAGATATCAGGAGGAGCTGGATTCCCTCAAGGCGCAGTATGGGAGCGATGCCGTCGACGATATCATCAGCCGGTCGGAGCTGTGGCTGGGTAACGACTACAACGAGCACGAGCGCGAGCTGCAAGCGCAGATCGGCGCGATCAGGGAGGAGCTAGGGAAATGACAGGCCAGGAGTTAAAGTCGCTGCGCAAGGCCTCCGGGCTGACGCAGCAGGCCCTCGGAGATATGGCTGGCACCAGCCGCCGGGCAATCGCCAAGTACGAGGCCGGGGACATCGACCTGGGGCAGATTGAGGTAAAAACGGCAATCAAGCTGGCAGCGGCACTCGGCACCCCAGTGGAACAGTTTGGAGATACCGCCCCCTAGTGGGGCGGTTTTCTCTTGCCCTTTTCGGCTCATGCACCGTTCTGGGCATATATAGCCGGTCGTCCCGGCTATCTTGCGGGTTTGATCAGGCTGTCCGCTGGCCTGTGCGCCACATGGAGGATGCGACCCTCCGGCCCTGATGGTGGGCTGGTACAACCTGCGGCATATGGTCTCCCGACGGCTGCAACCGCCGGGAGAAAAGGGAAAAGAGGAAGAATGCCCCGATACATACCGCCTCGGTGGCGGGCAGATGAAAAAGGAGGCGCGGGAGCATTGTGCACTATACTCCCACGCCTATATTGTAAAACAAGTATTTGGCTTTTTAAGTTCAACCTTCATCCATTAGACCGAAATTTTTCGCCACCTTTTTGATGAAGTCGTTGTGGTACCGCCTGGCTGTCATGTAGCTGCACGGGATCATCATCGCCGCCCCCTCCAGGGTGTGGGTCTGCCGGAAGAACACCAGCTCAATCACCTGCATGCGCTCTTTCCCGTTCTCCAGCTCCAGGGTCTGGTCGATGGCCCGCTTCACCGCCAGTCTTTCCTCCAGGGCCTTTCCCTGCATGTATCTGCCCTCTCTGGCCGGGTACTGTCGGATCATCCACTTGACATATCCCCACCAGCCGTATCTAGGTTTGCTCACCTTATCGCCCTCCTCGCCTGTTCCACGCTCTCAAAGGCGATGTAACTCCGATTGTTCGCTTACTCCACAGGTATCCTTCTATCCATTTCCCCTTCACCTTCTCCCCATCCACCACAATGGTGTCCGGGCCGTCGCAGGGGTGGAAGCCTCTAAAAATTAGTTCGCGTATTTCCATATGTATCCCCATGCTTTCTTTCTTGCACCCCTTGTGCAATCATAAATTGTGCTACTCGGTATTCCTGTTTCTTTGCTTGCCTGAATCACAGACGGATATTGCTTTACAATAGAACCATCTAGGTTTACTTGAAATATTGGCTTGGAATTATTTTTGCTTATTCTTTTCGGACAACTTCCATAATTCATGTTATAAATTCTGTCACACCACTCAAGATTATCAACGCAATTATTTTTTGGATTTTCATCCTTGTGGTTTACCTCTGGAAGACCATCCACATTTGGAATAAACGCAATTGCAACCAGCCTGTGAACTAGGAATTGTTTTCTTTTATTGTTCCTCCACAAATCAACAATCGCATAACCCTTGTTGTTATAATGTGCCCTAATATCGTGTTCTTCCCACTTGTATCTTCCTTTATTGCTTGCCATTCGTTTTACTGTTCCGATTGTGGATACCATGTATTCATATCCATCAATCTTCTTCCATCGAATTTTATCCTCCATTTACTGCCTCCATCTCCAAAAACTTCTTACACATGGCCGCCACCTGAATGGCTTCGCAGGCGGCATTGATGGCACGACCATAAACTTCTTTGATGTATTCTGCTGAGGGCCAATCATATTTGATTGCCGTCCAAACAAAACAAAAATATTCGTCTACTTGCTTTACTTCTGCCTTTAACTCGTCCACTTCTTCAAGAATTACTGCCCACCCCTCATGGGCCGAATGAAACGGCGGGAACCGCTCATTGGCGCCGGAGAGCTCAACCTTGACCAGCTCCCGTACTTGGTTCTCTACGGCGTTCATTCCGCACCTCCGATGATCTCGTCAAGGGTGACAGTTTCTCCGGGGCGGATAGAGGGAAACATCCCTTCCTCCATGCCAATAGCGCACCATCCAACATTCGGGTCATCTCCTGGCCCATCCATCATCTCGCAAAGACCATCTTCATCTTTGTGGATGTGAGTAAAGTTATCATCTCCAAACATCCGCTTTATGGCCTTTGCGTCCTCCACCTCCTGCTGGGTGAAGCGAGGCGTCTCTTCTAGATCCCAATCGTGTACCCATCCTTTGAGGCAAATTCCCCTCTGATGGATGTCACAATCTTCTTCGCAGGCCTTTTCTGTGTGGAATTTTCTATAGTAATAGCACCACTTTTTCAGTTCCCCAAGCGTCCAGTCCTTCAACGGCTTGTCCATGTTGGCCTCCTCCTGATACTTCTTGTACTGCTCGCATGTTTCCTGACAGTACCTGCTCCCGTAGGTTTCAATACTTACCAACCCGGTCTTACATTCCTTGCATGGATTTTTCTCGCTGGCCTCCTTTCGATCTGTCCACCCACACAGGTTGCAGCACGATGCGTCTGTTTTTCTATCCCATTCCAGACCTTCGTATTTTCCGCATTTAGGGCATAGTCCTGGCATTCCTTTTGGCCCAACAGGGCCGCTTCTTCCAATAGGTTCATCCTCCACCACCTCATAGCCCATCAGGCGGGCGGCTTCGTGGGGGTGTGACAGTGCCCATTCAGTACACTTTTCTCCATTTATGATTCCATTTATCAATTTCGGAAATTTATTGAATAATGGACATTCATGACACCTTCCATCAAACCTACCACAAAACTTATATGAATTTGCGTTAATGATTTCTCCCGCTTTATTACGAAACTTCATGGTCGGCCTCCAAACTTTCATCTTTCGCGTCACTTTTTGGAAGTACAGTTTCAATCTTGCGCTGGCCGTAGGAGCAGAAGTCATTTTCGTTTACGTTCCGCCTGTTGCATGGCCCAAAATGGCAGGAAAGGGTTCCAGGCTCTCCATATCTCTGCGTAAAACCAGATGGCAAAGAGCTGTGCCGGCACTCCCGGCACCTGACCACCTCCACCACAGGCGCGGCGGGAATCTTATCCACCCCAAAATCAACATCATCAGGGTTTATGCCTCGGCGCGATTCCGTGCGGTCATAGTTAAACATCTGATAGTGTGGGATACTTTTTACCAATTCATGGACAGCCGCCCTCTCGATGTACTCCTTCATTCTTCTATTCCCCTCATAAACTCCAGCAATTCCTTGACAGAAATCGTTCCGTTACTATTTACCTTGCACCCGCAACACATCAGCGCTGAAAAAGCAGACTCCAGAGCAGACAGACCTCCGTCATATAGAGCTTTTCCTCTCCTAAATGTTGTTTCATATCCAAACTGGAGCACCATATCGGCTAATGCGTCCAGCGCATCGTAGAGCTGGTCTAAGTGTGCTTGCGTTAATTGGTCAAGACTTAATCTGCTCATCCTGCTCCCTCCGTAGTGCGGCCCGGGCTTCCTCGCGGGCTAGGAAAACAGTTTTGCCGATGGCACTTGCCGGGTATCTTCTTGTCGGGCGCTTCCAGCTTACGTTATGCTCAACCCGAATTTTGACAAGTGTTTGTTTTTTGGTTTTTGTTATGGCCACTATTTCCCCAATCAGGAATTTCCCGTTTTCAACAGTTTTGTAGTTCCAAACGTTTCCCCACGTGCGAACATCAACTTTTACTTTTTGGCCAACTTTGCATGGTGGCACTACGCACCGCCCCTCCCGGTCAGCCTGGGCAAGCTCGCGGAGGCGGGCAGCCGATACACCATATTCCTGCTCCAACAGTTCTAGCGCATACTGTGCGCCTTTCTTTCCCAACTCTCTCTCCCATTCGTCAACGTCTGGTAATTTTGCCATTGTCAGTCCTCCTTCTGGCCGCGTCTCCACGTCCGTTTCAATTCATCCAGTCTGTCAATATAGCCCCTGTCCATGTACCTCTGGTACTCTCTGTCTACGATTTCAATGTATATCCAGAGAGCGTCGTTTTCCCGCTTCACCTGCTCCAGCTCGGCCCGCAACTTCTCGTTTTCGGCCCGGAGCGTGGAGAGGGCGGTGGCGGCTCTCACCACAATGCAGTCATCTTTATTGCACAAGTATCCGCAAGCACATTGTCCGCTCCCGCAAAGGACAGCAATGTGGTTTTCGTTGAAGTCGTTCAACTGCTCAATCAGCTTCTCAATGTCCATCAGGTGCCCTCCTCTCCCTCCGGCGGGCGGCAGGCAATTTCATTCGCTCTATTGCAGATACTTTGCAATGTGCTATCCTTGATTTTCCCGTGCGGTGACGCCCGCAACTGCTCCAGCGTCAGTGCTTTGTTATCAGACATATCTAAACACCATACCTCCTGTATGCTTATATTTTCCCCTGCACACCTTTGCAACTGAACTGTCAATCAATCCGAGTTTTTTAGCTGCAAATGAGGCCGATGGATAAACCTCACCATTTGTAACGCAATATACACGCTTAATTCCGTAGTTAGGAACATCAATGCCCGTATATACTGCGTGAAGTTTATTCCCCTGCGGCGTTACCCATTCAAGATTTTCCGCTGCGTTATTGTGTTTGTTCCCATCAATATGATTTACAAAGTTACACCCATCTTTTTTCTGAACAAAATGTTCCGCAACTAATCTATGTACTGGTACGGATTTGGCCTTATTATCTTTTGAAAGAGATACACGGTAATAGTCGCAGGTTTTATATTTTGAAGCTTTTGAGGGAGTTAATATTTTCCCGTTGTTTCGCTTTTCGTGTCCAGCGTCATAGTGGGTAATTCTTGGAAGAGAACGAACTCTTCCTTTGTTGCTGACCTCATAAAGTCCCTCATATCCAACAATCGGCTTCCAAATCTCACTGTTCACCATTTTCATCTCCTTTGCGCGTCAGCGGCTCGTTCGGCGTTTTGGCAGGGACATTATTGTCCTTATCAGGCGGTGCGGGAAGGGGCCTCCAGTGGGTGACTTTACCCGCATCAGGCCCAATGTCCGTCATCCAGTTACCCCACAAAATCCAGCCCACAGACGTTCCAACGTGCTCGCAACGCACGATAACCCTCTGTTTTTCCTCCGGCAGCCTCTCCTCCACACTCACCCACTCGTTCGGCATGGACTCCTCCAGCATGGTGGCAAACATTGCATGGTATTCTTCTGCCTCTCCATCCCGGAGACTGCACCCATGCCCCTGCGACCATTCTCTGGCAAGTCTAAGCGCCCTTTGTCTGGTCATTTCTGATCCTCCTTTGGGCTTTTGGGCAGGGGCATCCAATACAAAATATCCAGCGCCATAAGCAACGCATGGCAATTTACGTTATACCGCTGCCACTGGCCACGCTCATTGATATAGAACTCGCCAACAAATCCGCAGTCTGTAGCAAGCACTCGTTCCCCCGGTTCCGGCAGCCTCTCCTCCACGCTCACCCACTCGTTCGGCGGGGTGAGGGTGGGCGCTTTATTCAAGATTTCGTAAATCAGTGAAAGCGGAACATACTTTTGCTTACACGATATGACAATTTTCTCTTTGTTTTTTCTAATTTCGCGTTTTGCGCGGTCAACATCAATCGCCCTTGCCATCTTTCAGCGCCTCCAATCTCTCCAACACCATCTCCACGGCCTCGTCCGTCATGGCCGCATAGCATTTCGGGCAAAACTGTGGGAGCATATCCGGGTCGTCCTCTTCGTCAATCACATAGCCGCAATGACTACATTCCCAGGTATCGTAGACCAGTTCTCCCTTTGTAATCAGGAGAAATACTTTGCATTTTATTCATCCTCCTTTGGGCTTTTGGGCAGGGGCATCCAATACAGAATGTCCAAGGCCATAAGCAAATCAGAACAATTAACGTTGTATCGCTGCCATTTCCCGCGCTTGTTGATGTAAAACTCGCCGACAAATCCGCAGTCCGTAGCAAGCACTCGCTCACCAGGTTCCGGCAGCCGGTCATATACGCTCACCCACTCGTTCGGCGGGGTGAGGGTGGGCGTATCTGCAATCAGATCTTGTACTGCACACAAAGCAGCGTCATACCCGGAATAATAGTCTCCGTTACCCGGTTGGCCTAACCACTCACTAATCTTTTTTTCTAATGCTTCCGCATCGACCGGTCTCACCGTCCACCGCCTCCTTCTCCTTCAAAATCAAATTGGTGTCGAATTTTGCACACACTCCACCTTGATACGCCGCACACTTCTCCCCAATGCACTCCAGCATATACGTCCGTGTCCATGATTGACCTTGCATAGTGAGGGAAGGATTTGTATCTGACTGGATAAGCAATGGGCACCCCTTACGCTTCATCAACCACCGCCTCCTTCCACCTCTCCACCACCATCTCCACGGCCTCGTCCGTCATGGGAGCGCCGCAGGCTGGGCAAAACGGGGTTTCATATTCCTGCACAGCACCACATTTAGTGCATTTACAAGAGCTTGTTCTATGGTTCGTATCTATCCACTCACCCCTCCACACCTTCTCCACCTGCTCCCGGCTGACGGGGCGGAGGGCGGAGAGGGCGAAGTTTCCATCTTCCACAATCTCAAATTCCTCATTCAGCCAGTTGAACACATAGCCCAAATAGTATGAGCTGTACCCAATATGAAAATCTTTGTCGGCAGGGTCAAAGTACAAAATCGAAAAATAAGGTTTTTCTAGCTTCCCCTCGACAATAATCTTCGCAAACAGCGTTTTGATTTTCTCGTGCCTTTGGCTGTCACTTTCCATCATTGATTCTTCTCGCATCATGGCTGGGCCTCTCCTTTTGCTTTTGGTACAAAGCAAGACAAGGTTTTTATGTCATACAATGCGGCATGGCACAGCCAAGCATCTCCTCCCTCAATGTCAGGCGTTTCTTCAGCAAACGCGCATTTAGTACAATCTGCCTCATCATTCCTGCTCAGTTTCCGCAGGTTTTTCTCCTCGTAACAATGGATAACTATCATAGCTTTTCCTTTCTTCCGGCCCTCTGCCGGACGCAATCCACAGGGATCATCGGGCTGGTACCACCTACTCCTGCGGATTGTTCCGGCCCGTAACAACCAACGGCAGAAAGGTTCGGGCAGGCAATCGAAAACCCGCCCGGCAGAAGGCCGGATATGTTTATTTTAGTGAATCGCTTCTTCCGGCGTCATCATGGATGGGCCTCTCTTCGGTTCCATTTCTCCACAATCTCATTGACCGCCTTACCCATGTCAAAACAGCAATTAGAGTTTGGGTTGACTGTCATCTTGGTTTCTAACCCACACCCAGGGCAAACGATAGAAAATTCATAGGCCACATAGGCCAATCCGTTTAGCTTGCACAGGATAACATCACTCCCGCAGTGTGGGCATTTCTCCAGTTTAATCATTCTATCCCCTCCAGCATCTCCTTCTCGCTTTTACTCAGGATAGGTGCGCGGGTGTTCCAGGCGAGGCGGGCTTCGTATTCACTATCACAAAAGCCCGTGTTGTGGATATGGCCGTTTTCCCCACACTCAATCCCATAACAGTCCAAGGGGTCGAAGTAGTGCAATATCGGCGGTACACCGCAGCACGGCAGCAACACCCCCGCATCTGTCAGCCGCTTCGCCGCCTCTTTATTGCCGAGCTGGGCTAATATAAATTTCGGCATAATACCACCTCTTATTAGTCGAATTGGATAGCTAATTTGACGTCATCCATGTACAACTCCCCTCTCTATGTCCGCTATTGCTTGGAAAATCGGATAACCCTGCTGAGGGACTACTGCGTTTCCTAAGCATTTAAGTCTGTCCAGCGCAGAGGGAACCCCATCATCTCTTCGTAAAAGTTCGCTGTCTGCTCCGCTGAGTTTTCGCAAAGCATATTCAAATATATTAGAAGCTTGGACGGATTTCCTTTCTTCGCAAATATGCATCTCGATGTTTTCAAGCAGTTTTTCCCAACCGTCATCCATGCCATGCCATCTGATGCGGTTGGTGTGGGCAACAATGAAAACTCTTTTGCGTTCATGCTCCATACCGGCCTGAAATGCCGAAAACACTCCCCATCCCGCATCGTACCCCATGTTGGCCAAGTCCCGCAAAACTCGTCCGAAAAACCTTCCATGCTCACTTGACAAAAGCCCTGGTACGTTTTCAGCCACAACCCATCTTGGCTTAACTTCGCAAATGATCCGCGCAAATTCTCCCCACAGATCACGCTCATCACAAGATGCAAGACGTTTCCCTGCAAGGCTATGCGGTTGACACGGGAATCCTCCAGAGAGTACGGTAATTTCTTTGCCGCATTTTTCAGCCACCTGTATTCCTGTGACATTCCTTATGTCCCTCCATCTTGGCACGTCCGGCCAGTGCTTTTCCAGTACCTTTGTCGGGTAGTCCGACCATTCGCACTGCCCAACTGTGCGGAAACCGGCCATTTCCGCCGCCAGATCAAGCCCACCGATGCCGGAGAACAAGGATAGGTGGGTCAGCTTCGCCGCCTCGTGATCGCCCAAGAGGGCCCTTTTCTCCTCAGTCATGCTCCAGCCTCCCAAAACGTCATCTGCTCGCTCTGCGCCTCTGGACGGGCAAATGAGAGCATTTCTTTTTGCGCCGCCTCATAGAACCTGCGGTCCACTTCAAAGCCATAGGCACTGCGCCCAAGCTCATAAGCGGCCCTCAGAGTGGACCCACTCCCGGCACAGGGGTCAATTACTATATCTCCTGGGTCCGTGAAAATGGAGATCAGCTCCTTGAGCAGCTTCACTGGCTTCTGAGTTGGATGGATTTTTGGGATTCCTTTTCCATCTCGCTCCCAATAGAACCAATTAAAGATCATCCGGCCATCGTTGCGGAACTTCGGCAGCTTGTCCCGATAGAGCACCACAGCGAACTCTGTAGCCCCCACAATCCGCATGTTGGCCTTGAGCACCTGAGCACTGTAGCCCTTTATGAAAAACAGGGGATAATGCTTTTTGAACCCATATCGCTCCCCGTAGTCGATCACTGTCTGCATCTGCTCAAAAGCACAGAACACAATCATAGCCGGGGCCTGTCCCTTTTCCTTTGGCTCCTTCTTCAGAAGTCGGTTGCAGAAGTGCATGTATTCAGCAATCTTGAAACTGCCGTCCGTATGGAAGAAACTCTGCTTTGCCAGTTTGCTCTCCCCGTTCTTGTTGTCTCCGCCTTGATACCACATTGGGTTGCTGGCATAGGCGTTCCCGGCGATATTGTAGGGGATATCCGCGATCACAAGCTGGGCTTTTGGGATATGGTATGATTTGAAATTTTGAAAGTTGTCGTGATAAAGCTCAACCTTCGGCATATGAAACAGTCCTCTTCCCATTCGCTGGGAGTTTCCTCCGCTTCCTCCAGGCGAAAATATTATTCTTCCTGGTTCCGACCGCTTCTGCAATGGCCGCATCGGTATATCCGGCGTCATATAGCTCCTTTGCCTTTTTCTCGTCCCAGAGCATGGTCCCCAGTCTCCGGCCTGGGGCCTTATCCTCCGGCTTGATATCCGACCGGACTGTGCAGTCCTTCCCAGGCGGGCAGATCGAACTTCTGAGATGCTCATGGTAGCCAGAGTAATCGCAGATCATCACCCCGCCGCAGTGAACCCAATAGAAGCACCCATTACACCCTGGTACAGGGTAAACTTTCACAGGAATCAAATTTCCGTCACCTCTATCCCCTTACCAGCCAGAAATTTTTTCTTGAGCTCGTAGTCTTTGGTCCGGTATCCCTTCACGTCCTCCACAACAGGCTCCAGGCGCACCTCTGAGCCAACTTTCACAATCCGGTTATATGCGAAGTCGGCACGGTATTTTATCGCCCTGACGCGCTCTCCTCGTGGCGTAGTGAATGCCTCCTGCAACGTAAATTCCGGCTGTAGGCGGAGACCGATGATTTCTCCGGCCTGCTGCATCAACAGGAGTTGCCTAAACCGCTCGGCCTCCTTTTGGCTGTCGAAGGTGATGCCGTTGACCACGGTTTTTTTGTTTTTGTATTTGCTGGTCATATTTCGCCCCCTATGGGATGGTAGTCGATTTCAAAGACGATCATGATGTCGCCTCCCTGCAACGCCGGCACCACTCTTTTGAGGTCCACCCCATATTGCGGGCCTCTGACGGGTGTGGGAGGCCGGCGGCTATGTAATCTCTTTGCATGAGCGCCCCCAGCTCAAGCATTTCATCTAGTTGCTCTGATACACGATGGATTTCTTTTTGGCTCCAGTGTGTCATTGTGGGCGCAGGCTTCTCCGGCTTTGGGCATCTGCTGGCGATGTCTGTCACATCAGGCCAGTATTTATACGACCGGAAATACTCCGCTACCGCGGAGCGAACATCGTCCACGCTGTAAGGCTCCAGCACCAGGGCCCATGCAGTTCGGAGGGTCTTGTCCTCCAGATGGGGGTCGTTGGGTCGAAATACCCGAAGCAGCTCCCACAAATTTTTCACGTCCTCTTTTGTCAAAACATCACCTCTCGGAGGTGGAGGAGGCTAGCCTAAAGGCGGACCTACTAACCTACCAAGTCTCCTCCTCCGTCTCCTGAGAGCGAGGGGGTATGGGGGGATTATAGGGG
>ERZ1090861.152-NODE-152-length-45636-cov-15.197582_pt1 | contig 45636 bp, 56 predicted proteins | sample MGYA00478482_ERZ1090861 | MGnify/ENA primary metagenome ERZ1090861 (study PRJEB33644, sample SAMEA5815744) | chicken gut metagenome | biome: Chicken; feature: Gastrointestinal Tract; material: Caecum | place: Ireland | collected 2019-01-01 | study: A study of the... | reverse complement strand
GTATTATAATCATCTTTGTAAAAAGAATTTACCCTTCAAAAAATTTTTTTTACATTATAACCCCTTATTTAATTATTTATACTCCCCTCGAACCACCCGGCAGCTCCCCTGTCGGGTGGTTCTCTTTGTAATTGCTAGGAAATTCATAAAATAAAATCCTGTTTGAAGGAGGGTCTCCCTCTTACCATATACGAAAAGCAGACTGCTCTTTTTGCTTTTACTGCCAATCTTCCCATTACCACAAACATTTCTGTCAAATCATCTGACAAAACTCCTGAAGATACATACATAGAGGGTTCTGAAAGTTCTGCTGTAAATGTCTGTTCTTCCAGGTTATAGATCACCTGAAATGCCTTATGCCCTAAATCTTTTGCGAATTTTATGATACTCATGCGATGAATAATTTTTTAGAGGTATTTACTATCTGAATAATAAAACTTCTTTTTTCAGCTATCTCAATATTGCTATATAAAGTGTCCAATTCTTCTGCCTTCTCTTCGATAGCATTCAAAACTCATCATATTTGTTTCGATTCCAAATACTCTGCCAGACTATTGGCAATTTGTTTTGCGGCATTATTAGGCCTTGATTCAAATATTTTTCCCGATCCATCCTGCCAAATAATAATTCCTTCAATTCCGATATTTTCTACCACATATAAATTGTGCTTAATCTTGCTATTTGCTGTCCACTCTCTTTGAGTCACCTGTACTACATCCCTGTTTTTGGATTTCGCAACTCCGGTAAGTTCAACATTATCAGCTATAATCGCCCCATACTTCAACAGATATTCCTTATACTCTTCTGCAAGAGGTAAAGCTAGTTCAATCTCTATATCTTCTATCATTTCAGTTGTCGCTGGTTTTAACGGCAATAGATTTTTAAGACCACTTATCACATCAATAATCTTAGACATTTACTCTTCTCCTTCCATTGACTTAACTCTGCCCTTCCAATGATCGCGTCTTTCTTTTCCAAACTCATTACGGTCAATTTCCGTCTCTTTTGTTTTGTTATGTAATATCGTATCGTTTCCAACGCCACGATGTTGTTCTATTGTTAATTCCGCAAGTGGACTGTTTTGTTTTTGCCCAATATGATGAAGTTCAACCTCTTCACCGTCTTTTGTAATCGGCGGTCTTCCTCTTTCCATTCTTTCACGATTAGTTATTCCATCTTCATCTCCTTGCTCAAGATCAATATCATCTCTAATTAAGCATTTTTTTCCTTTGATTTCAACTTCCTTTAATCCTGCTCTCATATATATTTCAGCTTCTTTCCTAGATTCAATGGAATCTAGGATTTCATCTGACCATCCTGTCAATTCGCAAAGCCGCTCCTTTTGTTCATCCATCAAGTCTTCTTTATCTTCGTCTGCTTCACCGAATATGTTCTCTTGAACTTCTCGCTTTTCTCTATTTTCTTCCAACAAAGAGGACAAAGAAGAGCTTTTAACGGTTTCAATATCTACATTTTGTACAATCTTTTTCCGGCCCTCAATGATTTCTTTCGCTTCAGACAAATCGGCATTCTCAAGGTTACCTTTTGTTTCTTTTACTTTTTCAGCCTCTTTGCTCACGCATTCTTTAATACCCGTTGTAATCATCCCCCTCACATTTGCCACCTCCCATCCATCATATTTTTGATTTCAAGAGCCAAATCATCCGTCAAATCAAAAAAATAGTTCTTAATTGTACCAAGAATATCAGTTCTTTCTGTTGCACTGTGATACACTAGCTGTGCAACAATAAATTTTGCCTTATATGCTGGATCATCCTTATATGCTTCCTTTAGCATTTTTTTTACTATTACAAGTTTTAGTTTACTTGGATTGATAAGCAGTTCGAATAATCCGTCACGCAGGCCATTTGTAATAAGCTGTTTGATACTATAAACTCCATTCAGTAAATATTGAATAATAGTCTCTGTCATCAATTCTGCATAAATCATATTTTCGTTTTCGCACATTACAAGGCTAACATCTTTCTTTATTAGTGCAGATCTGGCAGCTTTTCTATACTCTTTTATTGCATCAATTACCGTTTCTTGATCTTGAATCATAATCGTGTTGAGCATTTTAAGGGCTATAAGTTCAAGTGAATCCACGAGAGCTTCTTTTGCTAAATTGACATTTATGCTATATAATCTGCCCTCGATGTTTCCACCATAAAGCATTCCATCAGATACCTTTACCTCTTGTACAATGGGAATTTGTACTCGAACTGGAAGGCTCATTCCTTCTTTGTGACATAAAGCTGTTCCTGTTGTAAGACTTCCAAGATTCAAACACTCTTCGGATGATAGTCCAATTGTATTCGCCACCAATTCTTGGTCGTCTGCAGCGACCAATCTTTGGATGATTTTGTTTGATGAATTCTTAATAACATCCGGTGCTAATTTACTAGGTATTTGTTCAGCTACTATAACACCTTGTCCATATGAACGCATCTCCGCAATCATATTGGTAAAATGCTCAACTGCTTTTCCCTTAGGATTACCCATATCTTCTGACACTTTTTCTGTATTGATATTTTTCAAAAGCCTGTGAGCTTCTTCAATTACCAGAATATGAGATAATTCTTTATCCATTTTAACGGTTTCTTTTCTAATCTGTCGATACTCATTTATAAAAATTATCAACAAACCAACGCAAAATGCCTTGTCTGAATCATCTGCCAGTCCTTCCAATTCAAAAACGGTATTCTCCGTCAAAAGTTTTGTCATATCTGCATATTCATATGTATTGAACATATATCCTTTTGGACCAGAGCATAAGCTTTCCAACCTTGCCTTTATTGCAGTTTTTATATTCCCTGCAACTTCTCCTTCATAATTCATCTCCTCCTCAATATATCTTTCAATTTCAAATTTCAAATCTTGCATCGTTGGAAAAAGGTATTTGTGTGATTCTGAAGCGTACTTTTTCTGCATATAGTCCGCTTCAAAGAAATCAACAGAATTTAACATATTCACAAGGTATGGATGAAATCCCAAGGTCAAATTCCATCCCTTTTTCTTATATATATTCTGTAAGCATTTTTCAAGAATATATGGCATAGGACCATAAAACGAAAAAGAAGCATTAAATAAATCTTTGAGAAAATCTATATGCATCTGTGGTGATACACCACACTGTATATAGAACGGATTGAATCTCAAACAATTGATTTCTGGTTTCCCAAGAGTATAAATACAAGGTCTTTTATTGTCTTCCAAGCTGATATTTCTATACTCTTTTTTGGCAGACTCTATAACCAGGAATGGAGTCCTGGCATTTCTTAAAATACCTTTCACAGTTGTCGTTTTACCACTTCCAGTTATACCACACACAAAAGTGTGTCTAGCCAAGTCCTTATAAGTTAGTAAAAACGGCATATTATTAAGACTGCGTTGTCCATCGCATACATAACCTATATTTACTCCCTCGGCATTATCCGTAATAAGCGGATACAATTTCCCTTTTTTTAGTTCAAAATTTGGCACAGGAACATCTGGCAAGGTACACATTAATCCCAATTCCTCTGATGTGATAGCGGTACAAAGCGGTGAAGAGATATCTTCTTCCATCATTATCTTAGGTACTATGATAGATCTACCTTTTGCTTCTGTCTCGTCCATATGAAAACTGTGTACTGCCTGTGGCAATATATTGGGATTCGGTCTTGCAAGCTCTCCTGAAATACTAGCTTGTATAATTCCTGCAACCATTTTCGAATCTGCTGAATAAGAAATCACAGTTTCCCACATTCCATTATTTTTCCCTTGGCGAAATCTTTCGATTGCTTTGTCAGCATAATCAATCATTTCCAGTGCAAATCCATTTTGAATATCCGATGCAATGCCCTCATTTTGATTTACAGCCTCAGTAATAGTTTTACTGTAATTATTTGAAATAGAATAACTATCTGTTTCTGTTTTACTACCGGATTTATTAAAGCTCAAAATAAATGCAAGACCGAAGGTTGTACTCTTAGTCTTTGATGTACTGCGGGTACTGGTTTCTGTTGTCCCCTCTGTTTTACCAATGGATTTTGATATTCCTTGCTGTCTTGAAACATTTCGCTTACTTACGGCAAAACACTGGTCTTTAATTTGTATTACTTCACCGTATATTTTTGAAATCCTTTCCTGGGATAAGGGACGCGACATAAATAGTACCATATAGTCTTGTCCATTTAAACTTTTCATCATTGCTGCTAGAGAAAACTTTTGTTTTTCATCCTCCATTTTAACGGATGGAATTGCCGAAATAAGCCCAACCTCTTTACTTGCTGTTTTTCTTTCTGAAAGGTTCATTTTATATGGCTTTAATTCAACCCCATCCAACAAGCCTTCCATAATACTTTTAAGTAGATCTGCATCATTGTCTGAATCATACAATCCTACCACAATGTTCGTAGTTCCCTGATACGAAATAATCCCATAGATAACAGGCTTTCCCACGGAATATAAAGCAGTATAAAACTTGTCCATCTTTCTATTTAGGAATTCAAATATATCATCCACTTCATCTGTTGTACAACTAACAATTCTGAAAAAAGTAAATGCATCCAACAAATCATCAGCATCATCATAGGACAAATTCATAATTTCTTTTTTAGTATTCCTCAGATATGCAGGATGAATTTTATTAACAAACAATTCAGCTTGTTCCGCAACAATCGCCGTATCTTGTGCAAACTGTTCTTTTAAGATCTCCGGACTAGTGATTTCATCTGGTCGTTCATATATACACAATTCTTTGTCTTTACTCATTAAATTTCCCTTCTAATACAACTTTTAACCTTTGTACAGGGAACGAACCTGGCTATCGAAATAATTTTCTACTTCTGTTAGCCAATCCAATATTTCATTCTCCATATCATTCAAATACTTATTGACTGCTCGGTTATACTCTTTTTTGTTTTTTTGGGGTACTGAAAAATACGCTGCTACACCTGCAATAACTGCACCTGCAATAATGACTGCAATAGGAATATGAATAAGGCCAGAAATTGCAAATTTTAAAATTCCACCTACAGCTAAAGTTCCTGCAGCTACTCCTGCAGCTACATATAATTTATTTACTTCTTTAAATTCTATTCCCTTTTTATAGGCATCCAATGACTCAACCTCAAAATGATATCGGTCATTTAATTTTTCACGCAGATTCAATCTATAAAAAGCGTTTAGATTTCCTGGATCTTTAAAATACTCATCCGCTTTTATTTTTACAACCAGACAAGTATACATATCAACAATATATCCCTCGCTTTCCGCCGTAACCCTTGATGCAACCGCTTCACTAATTCTTTCTGTTGCCATCTGAGAAGTTCGAGAGGTATCCACTATCTCTTTAGCTTTTACCGACAGTTCTTGAAACATAACATGGATTTCTTTTTTAAGTTCACTATTATACATTGCCGTCAATTCCTCCTTTCAATTCCGTAACCTCCCTTTCTTTCGGTTCAAGAGATGTCAACACAACTTTCAGTTCTGTAATAACTATTGCAATTTCTTCTGCTGTTTTTTTGTCATTTTTAATCTTCAACAACTCTTTCTTCTTCGCATCCGCATTGCGTGCAAGTTCTTTAGTATAGGCAGTAACAGTGTGACTTACAAAAGAACGAAGGTCTCTGATTGCCTGTTGTTTAATGGATTCAATCCTTTCATTGATGCTGTTCTTTACTAGTTGATAATACTTACTCTGTGAAAAACGTGAGCCAGTATGCGTTTTTGTGAATGTTATACCAGTTGTATAGGTATATGTTTCATTCGCTTCGCTCTTCATATCTTTTTTTATCTTTTCGACTACCTCTTTTGAAAAATCCGGCTCCAAGGATACATATTCCACCGTATTATTTCCGCTGAGTGCAACTTTCAACGCCTCATTACACTCAGCAATTACTTTTTTTTGTAAATTTTCCTCAAAATCGATAAAAGCGTCAATCTGGCGAAAGGATAACTTCTCCAATTCTTCCAGACTTGAATCTCCTGTTCCTTTTATACTTTCAATTTTCTTTTTATATTCAGACATTACTTTTTCAGCACGTTGAGCAATTACTCCCTTTTTCCCTGAGCCTGCATACTTAGCTATAATATTATCAACTTTCTCATTCATTCTATTTTCAATATCAATCAATTCTGCTTCTGTCTGCATAATTTTAACTGCCAATTTTCCTGGGTCTTCAGCTTTCAATTCGTAATTTGCAATTTTTTCTTGAAGCATAACCGCAATTTTAGCATAAACCTTTAACATCCTTCCCAAAAACTCGCTCAAAGCAATAAATTGAGCTTTTCTTCCGAATCTATTTAGTGACTGATCAATTACATTAAAATTAGAAATACGTTTCAATTCCTTAAGAAATGCTTCTTTTTCCCCATCGGCATCAAACCACGCAGCTTTGATAAAAGGCTCGATTTTCTTTTCTGCATTCATGCGTTTAATTGCTGCTTTAATTTCTTCGGTAGACATTGTTTGGAATTCGTTATAATATAACTCAGCTTTACTATCAACAGGAATAATCTGCTCTTTCATAATCCCATGCCTGCTATCATTTTTCTGAATACCGAACATATTAACAAATTCTTCATACGCACGCTCAATTGTCTCATCAGACTCCGCAGCCGCTCTAGTAAGAATTAAAAACATAGCATTTTTATTTCGATCTACGCTCTTAGATTCCAAAAACTCCTTAAAACTGTTTGCCTCAATTGCAACGCCAGTTATTGGTCTCAGAAACATTATTGCATCAGCTGATTCAATATATGCAGCTGTTACATCCCCAACTTTTCCTGCTGCATTTACGCCTGGCGAATCAATAATTCTTACACCACGCATATTTTTATCTTCAAACGGATACTCAATGTCTATTTTAACAACAACTTCTCTCCAATGCGGTTGCTTCTTCTTGATGTATTCTCTAATTTTCCTGTTGTATTCTTCGGGTGCAAGACGATGAATATTTTCCTTCTCAACACCACGCAGTAAATCAGCGATCACACTCTCTGGTATTTTTTTATCTCGGTATTTCACTATAATCTCATTATTTATTGTTGTAATTGGAATATCTCTATACTCATCATCTAAAGCGGCATTTGTTGTTAAAAATACTGTAATATTCTTTTCACCAGATACTTTCTGCGTTCGTCCATCCGCATATGTTGCGTTCAATATAAACTCTGCTCCAAATCTAATTTCAACAACAGAACTAGTACACTGCCTTACATCCATTGGAAGAATTTCTGTTCCCAAATATGCATTGATAAAAGTCGACTTACCACTTTTAGCCTCTCCCGCAATCATCAGACAGAACTTATCTTCTTTAATCTTCTCGGCCTGCAACTTCAACGCTTTCAAAGAAGTATCATCGTCTGAAAATTCTGCCTCTCTAACAACTTCCAGAAATTCATCGTAAAATTGTAAAACATCATCTTTAGCTTTTTTGTAACTTGTAATCATGAGTACATTCTCCTTAATCCATCATTTTATCATTGTTCCTTGGCTCTTCACCAACATATCTATAGCTTTGCCAAACACCTCAGCTAACATATTATATACGCCTTCCTCTTCAGATAAAACTTATGCTATTGGTAATTGATCTAAAACCGACTCTATATCTAGTATGTCCTGCTCCAGGGCCACCCCACTCAATCAATAATTATAACGAGGCTCTATCACTTCTCGCTTTCACATTACGGCGTTCCTGTTCCCTATCCTACATTTAAACACCATTGTTAGCCTTTGGTACTCCAAGGACTTGATATTGGCGACTTGCTAGGTCTTACCATACTAGATTCCTTCCGGCTATATCTTCAACATCGAACTAGCGTACACCTCCATCAAAATTTATTTTAATCTGGCTATTACTTTCTAATCTTATAGTGTTTAAATCTCCATAGAGAGACCTTCTTTCTGCGATATTTGTTTGGATTTGACACTTAAATTTTACCACAAATTGTGTTCTCTTTTTATTCACTTAAAAGCTGAAAGCAATAATCAGTTAAAATACAATAACTATGCAGATTTCAGCCAAAAAAGCTGTTATACTGTAAATAATTCAGGTTTAACTATATTTCACATTGCTAATACAATCCTTTTGGCTGGCCAGCCAGAATTCGATACCTTTTCCAAAAACTTCTGCCCTTATCGTATACACATCTTTATCTTTTTTTATTATTCTCGCAGTTGGAAGCCTGTCTAAAATATTGTCAATGGCGCCTCCATTATATTGAAAGATAACTGTCCTCAAAGTTCCCCCATACATAAATTGAATTCTCTTGCGAAATTCTCCTTCTTCAAACCGTTCTGTATAGGGCACAGAAAAATGTCTCTGGAGTACACAAACCTTTTTAATGTGATCCACTCGATAAATAGTCGGGTAGATGTCCTTAGGGTTTTGAAATTCCTTCTCTTTATCAATGTCTTCAATAAAAGCTGTCATATAAAAATAGAACTCGGAAAACATGATTCCGACAGGTTTTACCACCCTCTCTACAATCTTTGCTTCCTTTTGCCTTTCATATTCAATTTTTATGTAGCATTGTTTTTTTACAGCTTTTTCAAGGGTATATAAAATTTCCAGTAATTTCTTTCCATGTTTTAATTCCACATAGTGATGGATTTCATTGTCTAAAAGTTCTTTTACAAACTTTCTGTCCTTTTCTTCAGACAAGCAGCCTAAAAATTTATGAATAATCGGCAGTATTTCTGCTTTTACCAAGGCTCTGCTTTCCAGCAAGATCTTACAGACCGCTAAAACCTCTTCTTTTGATAAATGATTACAGATTTTTGTTTCCAGCCGATATCCCCCAGCCTCTTTATCAAATACGATTTCTTCGATCTCTCCGGTCTCGCTGCTCCGGTTCTGAAGAAAGCACTGAATATCTGCAATGTCTCTCTGTATGGTTCTGGGGGTCACTGCAAAAGCCATACTTTCCTGTTCTTTATAGATCACTCTCCCCTGTTTCAATCTTGAGTAAATAGATAATATACGTTCTGCCTTATCTTCTGAATTTCTTTCCATATAATGCCTCCTACGCAGCCTCCTTCATCTGAGGTACTTGCTACCATTATAAAACACCCCATGGACATATATTGTCATTCATATATTCTTTTTAAATAGACACCTTTTGTCCTCAAATTCCATATTTTGTCCTGTTACGAGACATATTTTTATAGAAAATAGTATAGCATTATAGTTGTCCTATTACAAGACAGGAGGTGTGGAATGGCTCGTATTATTGACAGTAAAGAGAAAAATATGATTGGTGAAAAGCTGAAACAGCTCCGCAGGGAAAAGAACCTGAGCCAGCAGCAGCTTTCTGAGCGCCTGGAAACTTTGGCGATCTACGTCTGCAGAGGCTCGATTTCAAGAATTGAAGATAGAAGCCGCACAGTCACTGATATTGAGCTATACGGACTTTCGCAAGTATTATCTGTTCCAATTGAAGAGTTTTTTAAGCAATGAAAATGGCCGTCTGAGTCTTTCTTCTTGTGACTTAGACGGCCGTTTTATACAATTTTTAATTACAATTCTTTTTTCTATTTTTTCAACCCGAACTCCTCCGCCAATTTCTCAAACCCTGGCATGGAGTTCAGGATAGTTTCATATGCCACGCAATAGGCGATACGCACATATCCCGGGCAGGCAAAGGAAGAACCCGGCACGATCAGGATATGATATTTCTTCGCAGCCTCGCAGAACACCTTCTCATCTTCTACAGGAGACTTTACAAAAAGATAGAAAGCGCCCTCCGGCTTGATGCAGGAGAATCCCAGATTTTTAAGTCCCTGGTACAGGGCGTTCCGGTTTCTGTCATAATAGGGCACATCTGCTTTTGCATCCAGGCATTTGGCTACTGCCCGCTGCATAAGAGAAGGTGCATTTACAAATCCCAGGATCCTGGTCGCTACATTTGCTCCGTTCTGAAGATCTTCTGAATCTGCAGCCTCGTCGGGAATCACCAGATATCCGATCCGTTCTCCCGGAAGGGAAAGGGATTTACTGAAAGAGTAGCCCACAATGGTGTCTTTGTAATATTTGGTGAGATAAGGCACTTCCACGCCGTCATAAGCCAGCTCCCGGTAAGGCTCGTCAGAGATCAGGTAGATATCGGTTCCCAATTCCTGCTCTTTTCTTTCCAGGATACCTGCCATAGCCTTTATGGTTTCTTCTGAATATACCACGCCGGTAGGATTGTTGGGGGAGTTGACGATCACAGCTTTTGTCTTTCCGGTGATTTTCTCCTCCATCTCTTTCAGATTGGGCTGGAAGGTTTCTGTATCAGGGCTTACTACCACCACTTCTCCCTGATAGTTTGCCACATAGGAATTATACTCTCCAAAGTAAGGAGCAATGACCAGAACCTGATCTCCGGGATTTAAGATGGTTTTCAGGATCACATTTAATCCTCCTGCTGCTCCTACGGTCATCACAATATTATTCTCATGAAAAGCGGTACCGAAGCGCTGGTTCAGGGAATCTGCCACTGCCTTTCGCACGTCTTCATAACCGCTGTTGCTCATATAGCCATGGAGCATAACCGGATCGTCATCCTCCAGTTCCTTTATAATGGCTTCCTTTACCTCTGCAGGTGCAGGAACATTTGGATTTCCCAGGCTGAAATCATACACATTTTCTGCGCCGTATTCCTCTGCCATCTTTTTTCCTTCCTCAAACATGGCACGGATAGCGGAACTGTTTTTCACAAAGCTTTTCATACTGTCTGCTATCATTTTACTTTTCCTCCTGTCTCCCTGTATGGCGCCATGGTCTTTTCAGGCCTTATCATCTGGCATGCTGTCCACAGGGGCATTCTGCTTCTTATATGACATTGGGGGCTTTTGCCTCTGGTATCATTATATTCTTTTTCCTTTTTCTTCGCAATGGTCTGAGCGCTCTTCCAGGAAATCCACGATTTTTTCTGCCGCCCTGCCGGAAATGCAGTTTTTCTGAGCCTCTTCCATAGCCCGAACCTTCTCCGGGGATTCCAGCAGCCGGATTCCCTCTTCTACCTGTTCCTCTGCGGACCGTGGGGCTATGGACATTTTATGGCTGACAAAGAATCTCCGGTTTGCGCTTTCGCAGCCGGGAATGGGGGCTGTATGGACAATGGGGATCCGGGATACTGCCGCTTCCGTAGAAGTCAGACCTCCCGGCTTGGTGTAAATAATATCGCAGGCTTTCATATACAATTCCATCTGCCTGGTCTTTCCGATGATAAATACGTCCTTTTCTTCCTCGTATCTTTTCTTCAGCTTCTGGAAAATTTTTTTATTACTTCCGCAGATCACGGCAATGCCCTCTAATCCGCCGATCTCCTTCCAGAGTTTTTCTGTCAGTTTTTCCAGATCCCCGGCGCCCATGCTTCCACCCATGAGGAGAAACATTTTCCGGTCTTTAGGAAATCCCAGATATTCTCTTGCCTTTTCTTTATCTGCTTTCAGCCTGAACCGGCGGCTTACAGGGATTCCGAAAGGAAGAAGCTTTTCCCGGGGAATTCCTCTTTTCACACAGGTTTCCAGAAGATCCCGGTGAGGAACGATATAATAGTCGCAGTCTGTCTCTTCCCAGAAAGGAATACAGGTATAATCGGTCATAACTGCCACAGTAAGGGGCAGCGAAACTCCTTTCCTTTTCATATAGGTCAAAGTTTCCGCCGGGTAGAGATGGGGCATGACAATGGCATCGAAATTTTCCTTTTCCAGATAGGGGCCCAGATATTTTGCCATTTTTGAGTTTACATAATATACCGGAGATTTCCTGGTAAGTCTGCTGACTGCCATCCCCAGACTGTATACCGCCCCAAAAACATGAGGCGTCTTCTTCACCGTATTTACATACACATCGCCTACAGTCTCTGATACTTTTTGTCCCGCCAGAACCAGATAATCAAACAGAACGCCCTCATGGCCTCTGGACTCCAGCTCTTCTTTCAGAGCCATTCCCGCAGCGTCATGGCCGCCTCCTGTTTTACATGATAATATTAAAACCTTCATCCTCTAATTTCTCCTGAATATAAATTTTATTTTCCTGTTTTCCACATGGCGCAGCTCTTCTCTATGCTTATCGATCACAATAGCGGAAATCAGAAAGGTACCTGCCGCAAACACCGGATGGATCCTGCAAAGAAGGCTGCTTGCCAGCCAACACAGATAAGCGGCTCCGGTCCTCAGGCTGTGTGGATTGACCACAACTACCAGAGAAAAAAGAAGATACCAGAAGATCAGCAGTTCCAGACTGTGCCAAAAGGGATACAGACCTGCCAGAACGCCAAAAGTTACAGCAATCCCCTTTCCCCCTTTTGCTTTCCCTCCCAACAGAGGGTAAGCATGGCCCAGGACCGGGCCGGCCATGATCAGAGCAAATCCCATCTCCTGGGTTCCCAGGCTGTGAGCAGCCAGATGGACCGGAAGAAACCCTTTCAGAAGATCACAGACAAGGACCAGGATTCCCCAGAAAGGTCCTGCATAAAGAAAAACATTCGCAGTCCCCGGATTTCCGTCCTCACTGATCCTGCGGATATCCAATCCGCAGAAAATTTTGGGGATCAGAGCTCCGAACATAATCCCCCCTGTCAGATAGGCCAGGAGAAAATAGAATATATACTGTGAGATCATTTTTCCACCTGCTTTCCGTCCCAGGATCTGATCATTCTATAAAATTCCGGTATATACAGGCACAGGGTAAGAGCCATGATCACAATCACAATAACGATCAGTCCATTTGCCCAGGCCAGAGGCATTTCCGGCCAGATAACCAGGAGGATAAGGAGGATAAACAGCGCTCCTGTACAGAATTTCCCAAACCATTTTGCTCCGTCAAGTTTTCTGCCGTGCCTGAGATTGATCAATCCCATAACTGCCATGAACCCTTCTTTGAAGATCATAAGGACAAACAGATATCTCATAGCCTCATAGCGGAAAGCCAGGCACAAAGCAATGGCACCGTGGGTCAGTTTATCCGCCACCGGATCCAGGAACTTGCCGAATTCTGTGATCATATTGAACCTTCTTGCCACCTGTCCGTCCAGAAAATCTGTGATGTAAGACAGCAGGATCACTCCCGCTGCCAGATAATAGTCTCCTCTGTCATCTGCCCGAAGATAGAGGAAGCAAAATACAGGTATCAATAAAATGCGAAAGTACCCCATACAGTTAGGTATGGAGTACAATTCTTCTTTTTTTATCTTCTTCATAAATATCATTCCTATCCTTTTCAGATAGTAATAACTGTAGCACGGCCCTTCTATCCTGTCAAGAAAGGACTGCCTTTATCCCAGCTCTTTTACTGTCTCAATGGCTTTCTGAAGCTGGTTATCCTGTTCATGGGGAATGGAGGTCTCCTGTTCCAGGCCTTCGTCAAGTTCTACTGCAATATCCGGTTCAATTCCCGTACCATGGATACATCTTCCGCTGGGGGTATAATACTTTGCAGTTGTGGTCTTGATGGCGCTGCCATCTGTAAAAGGGATCAGGCTCTGGACAATGCCTTTTCCAAATGTGGTGGTCCCTACGATAGTTCCGGTTCCATAATCCTGGATAGCGCCGGCAAAAATTTCCGAAGCGCTGGCACTGTTTCCATTCACCAGCACTGCCAGAGGGATTTCCAGTTCATTCTCTCCGCTGCAGGTGTATTCTTCCCGATTTCCGTCTTTATCCTCTGTATACACGATCAGACCTTCCGGAAGGATATCTTCCAGGATATCGCAGACTGAGGTGAGAAGGCCACCTGGATTATTCCTTACATCAATGATCAGTCTCTCCATTCCCTGGCTTTCCAGATCCTCAAAAGCTGCCTGATATTGAGACTCTGTCTGCTCTGTAAATTCATACAGGGCAATATATCCGATCTGGTCTTCCAGCATTTCATGATTCACCACAGGGATATTCACTTCTTCTAAAGGCACGTCAATTTCCAGGTATTCACTCTCTCCTCCCCTTGCTATGGTAAGATGGGCCGTGTCCTGGGAACTCTTTACCTTATCCACCACCTCGGAAAGCTCCATGCCGGAAACAGACTCTCCGTTTACCTGGATCAGCACATCCTCCGGCTGCAGTCCGGCTTCTGCTCCGGGGGCCCCTTCATAGCACCGCACCACCTTGACTTCTCCGGTTTCGGCGTCCTGCTGCATGACCACACCGATCCCTTCATAAGAACCTGTCGTCTCCGTAGTCAGTTCTTCATATTCCTCGCTGGTATAGTAAGCAGAGTAGGGATCCCCTAAACTGGCCATCATCCCTTTATACATGTATTCTTCCATTTCTGTCTCATCTACTTCTCCGGTATAACTTTCCTTTACCGTATCCTCTATATACTTTGCCTTCTGGACAAAGCTGTCTGTCACTGCCCCCTGGTTCCGCTCATTGGACTCCAGGACATCATAAACCTTCAGTCCGCCTCCTCCGATGAGCAGGGTGCATGCCATTCCTACTACAAAACCTTTTCTGAATTTGCCCTGTTCCATTCTTCTTCCTCCGATCTTCTTTTCTGCCCACATAAATACTGGCAAGACCCACAACCTCTGTGTGTCCTGCCAGTTTGCTAACCTGTTCTTTTGTTCTTTGCTTTTAAAAGTTCTGTCATACTCTAAGGTGTTTTCTCACTGAGAAAATACTTCCAATAAAGCCGATACCGATTCCAAGTCCCAGTCCCACAGGAAGCAGATACTGGAAGACATCTGATACAGGCAGGAACTGAAGAAAGTTTCCAATATTCTGGAATCTCTCGACTACGTAAGTGATAATCCTGTTATACAAAAAGTATAAGATGCAGATCGGAATGGCTGCGCCTATGGCTCCCAGAAGAATTCCCTCAATTACAAAGGGAGATCTTACAAAGAAGTCGGTGGCACCGATCAGCTTCATGATTCCAATCTCTTCCTGACGTACAGAAATACCCATGGTAATGGTATTCCGGATAAGGAAAAGAGCAACGATCAAAAGGATCAGTACAATAACGATAGACACATATCCGATCAGCCGGTTGAAGGTAGAAAGAACATCTGCCGCTGCCTCGGACTGCTCCACTCTTCGCACGCCATCCAGACCTTCAATGAAGCTTACCAGATCTTCCTGGCCTTCTACATTTTTCAGGTATACATCAAACCTGGAAGAGTTCGCCAGAGGATTATCCTGCATAAAGCCTTCTGCCAGTTCGTCATTGTCTTCACCCAGATATACCTCGCTGTATGCTTCCCAAGCCTCATCCGCAGATATGTAGTCCATTCTTGCCACTTCCTGTCGGGCCTCTATCTGTCTGCCAATCTCATCGATCTGATCCTGGGTGATGTCTTCATCAAAATATACCAGAACGGCAATCCCTTCCTCTGCAGAACGGACAATATAATTAAAGTTCATGACCAGCGCCAGAAACAGACCGAAGAGGAAGATACAGGCAGCCATAGTAGAAATAGATGCCAGGGAGAACCGCAGGTTACGCCAGATATTTTTAAATCCCTGTTTAAATATGTATGCAATGGTACTAATTCGCATTCCGATATTCCCCTTCCTGTTCGTCGCTGACAATCACGCCTTTCTTCATGGTGATCACACGTTTTCTGAAAGCGTTGACGATTTCTCTGTTGTGAGTAACTACAAGGACAGTGGTTCCTCTCTCATTGATCTCTTCCAAAAGCTTCATGATCTCGAAAGAATTTTTCGGATCCAGATTTCCTGTGGGCTCGTCAGCCAGCAGGATATTCGGTCTGTTGACCAGGGCTCTGGCAAGGGCGACTCTCTGCTGTTCGCCTCCTGAGAGCTGATCCGGTTTGGATTTATACTTCTCCGCCAGACCTACCAGTGTCAATACCTCGGGAACTCTTTTTCGGATAATACGGGTAGGGCGCTCAATAACCCTCTGGGCAAAAGCCACGTTTTCATAAACATTTCTGTCTTTTAACAGACGGAAATCCTGGAACACAACACCCACTCCCCTGCGGTATTTTGCCACCTTTCTCCGTCTCAGCTTATTAAGCTGCTGGCCATTTACGGTAATCGTTCCGCTTGTAGGATCCAGCTCTTTTAAAAGCAGCTTGATCAGCGTGGACTTTCCTGAACCGCTGTTTCCCACTACGAACACAAATTCACCCTTCTCTACGTGAAGATTCATATGGTCAATGGCCGGCTGGCCCTTGCTGTATGACTTGCTCACGTCTACTAAATCAATCATAATAACCTCCTGTTTTCCTATTGAGAGGCTTTCACCTCTCTTTAGTAATCAAGCGTTTCCATATATTTCATGTATTTCACTACCATCAGAGCAATCTTGAATGTAATAGCATCCTCAAAGACTCTCAAATCCAGTCCTGTACTCTTCTGCAGCTTATCCAGTCTGTAGACCAGGGTATTCCTGTGTATATACAGCTGTCTGGAAGTTTCTGAGACGTTCAGGCTGTTTTCAAAGAACTTGTTGATGGTAGTCAGTGTCTCCTCGTCAAAATCATCGGGAGATTTTCCATCGAAAATTTCCCGTATGAACATTTTGCACAGAGGAATCGGGAGCTGGTAGATCAGACGTCCGATTCCCAGAGAGCTGTAGGCGATAACCTCTCTCTCTCCAAAGAAAATCTTGCCTACGTCCAGAGCCATCCTGGCTTCCTTGTAAGAACGGGAAACTTCTTTCAGGTCCTTCACAATGGTACCATAGGCAATATGGGTCTTTCCGTCTTTTTCTACTCCCAGTGTTGACAAAATGGTATACGCCGTTTTCTCCAGCTGTGCATAGTCATCGGAAGGGGCCAGTTCCTTTACGATGATCACGCTCTTCTCATCTACGGCAGTAACAAAATCTCCGGATTTACCTCCCAGCAGATTCTTGATATTTTCCAGAGAACCGTAATCCTTCTCCTGGTTTGTCTCAAGAATATAGACCACTCTGCGGGCATCTACCTCGATATGGAGCTTTTTTGCCCGGTTCTGGATATCCACCAGCAGCAGATTATCCAAAAGAAGATTTTTAATAAAGTTGTCCTTGTTAAATCTCTCTTTATAGGCGGTCAGCAGCCCCTGGATCTGAAATGCTACAAGCTTTCCAAGTGTATAGGCGTCATCTGCCTGGCTGTCCAGGATCAATATGTATTCCAGCTGGTGATCGTCATAAATCTTGAAATACAGGTTATTCCTCACCACCTGACTGTCTGCCGGCGAATTGGCAAAAGCCATAACTTCCTCCTCGCCGCAAACGCTGCCCTCAAAAGTAGTGGCCAGGACCTTGCCCTCCATATCCGTTACGCAAAAGTCTGTTCTGGATATTCCCTTCAGTCCATCCAGAGTATTCTGAAGTATCTGGTTTGAAATCATTTTGTCTCCCTCTTTCATCATATAGTTTTATTGATTTGTATCCCATAATATAAAAAACCCTACTATATATACTAATACAGAATGCTGAAAAAATAAAGAGAAAATCTTAAATTATTACATATTTTTTTCATTTGTAATAATTTGTTCATATTTCCTTCTTTTCTTCTTTATAACTGGAAACCATTTTTTTAAAGATATTTTTCTCCATGATCTTTCCCAGCCAGGCAGGTTTGAGCCCCGGCCCTTTCCAGATTTCCTGGCAGTTTCCCAGGCTGAACCAGACTCTGGAATTGATCATCTTCCGTTTTTCTTTCACAAATTTTTCCAGCTCAAAGGTTCTGGAACAACTCAGTACCGCCTGGGGACTGACCCCATTGATCTCATTGATCACTCGATCTACCTGATCGCTTTCCCCGTTCAGGAGACAGTCTTTTCCCACTACAATAATGTCCGGATATTTTTCTTCTAAATATCGGAACATTTCCTCCGCATCTTCCAGGGTCTCTCCCAGAATAAAAATATGATTTCTGTATTGAGACAACATCCAGAAAAGGGTCCCCGTAAAATCGTGGCGGGAAACTTCTTCCTCGATCTTCCCGTCATGGACCCCTGCTGCCCACAGCACCTCCGGATCATCAGGCACCGCTTTGTCCAGCATCTGGATATAGTCCTTCAATTCCGGATCTTTCTGCGCCGCCATAAACAGCTTCATGGTAAGGGTTCCATACGTGGACAGAGCCTCCTCCTGATTCCAGTGCGTATTTATACTTTCAATAATCTCTTCCACAGAGCAGGTATCCAGGGAAATCCCCATAATCTCAATTTTTTCGTTCATAGTCAAGCTCCATCAAATGTCTTTCTCCAACTGTTTCATCAGATAACGTCCTACCACCGGCGAAAATCCGGATATATTCCGGATATAGGCAAAGTCTTTGCCGAATATTTTTTTCTCTGCAGCCAGATCCTTCTCTTCTCCGGCAAATACCCCCAGAACACAGACACCCTGATTTCGCAGCTTCCGCACCTCGAATCCCGTATCCCGGACTGCATATTTGCCGTGATAAGGCTGAGGATTTCTTGCGTTAGGTCTGTTCAGGATCACGTCATAGGGTCTTCCGTCACTTAATATGATCAGAATCTTATGTTCCTCTTCCCTTGCCAGCAGTCCGTGGCCTGCCGCCTTAATGGCAAGGCCGTCCCGGTTATTGGAGGAAGTGATATATTCAAAAATGTTTTCGTTTTCTTTTCTGTCTGCATCATAATCCCGGAACTGGTGGAGAATGGTATAATCCCAAAAAGTACAAAAACTCATTACCCGGTGAGGGATCTCCACATTGCTTAAGGCTTCACTTAATATATAAGCCTGGATAGCCACCTGTCCCTGCCGGCTCCTCTGGGAACCGCTGGCATCGATGAGCACATCCACTACAAAACTGGAATCCTCTCCATGAAGTTCTCTTTGAAACACTTTGGCGTCTTTCGTCCGGCCGATTCTCCAGAGTCTGGAAGGGATCACAATTCCCCGGTCAGACAAAGTCTCCTCGGATTCATCCCGCATAACAAGAGTTTTCTTCAGCGTTTCCGTCAGAATCCGAATATTATTTTTCACCAGACGGTGATTGTCGTAATACTCGTAAAGATTTTTATCCTTCTGTTTCCTGGCATACTCATACTGATAGTTTCTCAGCACAGGCCCTTTCAGGATTCCCTTTGTAAAATACAGGCTGCAGTCTCCGTGGATCCCCCTGCACAGAAGGTAGTTCAGACGTTTCTCCTCGGATTCCTTCAGAAATGTCTTTCCATAATTTCTCTCCACATAGGAATACATTTTCTGAAGAGCTTTTTCATCTACCACCAGAACTCTCTTTTTCTGTTCTTCCGGACCTTTTTCCTCCTGGTCTTCCTCCGGTCCTATCTGGTCCAGGGAGGTCATATTTTCCGATACTTTGTCCAGATAGGTCTCCAGACTTCCATTTAAAGCTTCTTCATCCAGATAATCCTGCCAGGAAAACTCCGCCAGTTCTTCCAAAGTCACTGCCAGGACTTTCTCCAGATCTCCATGCCGGCGCTCAAAATAAGGATCCACCACCTCATTGTAAAGCTGATCTGTAGTCTTTATAATGTCCATGGTATTTTCCGCCTGTTCCAGGCTCTCCACCATGTCCATCCATCTCCGCTGTCTTGCCGGCGCCGGCTCAGATCCATTAAGGATCTCTTTGAACAGAGCGATTTTCAGTCTTCCCGCCGCATTTTCCTGAAGATGGTTAAAATCCTTCTCCAGCACATCTTCGCAGGCCTTTTTTCTTATGGAAGACACGCCCTCTCTCTCCTTCATAATTTTCCCGGAAACCGCAAATTCAATACAGAGCTGGGCCAGATTCATCAGTGGAGTCTCCATAGCATGGAGATAGATCTTCTTCACCAGGTACAGAGAATAGGCTTCCCTCTCAAAAAATTTGGCAAAAGCTCCCTGCTTGATGCCGTCATACAGAGCGATATATTTAGAGCGGGCAAAAGCCTGAAGATCCGGTTTAAATTCCAGACCGTAATCTCCGCTGACTGTCCACATGAGATTTTTTATTCGGTTTTCCAGTTCCAGCTGAATTTCGTCCATAGCTCCCTCTACCCTTCAAATACATCCCCTGCCGTCCAGGACTCTGGTATCCTGGTCATCACCACATCCTGGACAATCTCCTTTTCAAAGATGTCAAAACATTTATTTACTACGCCCATTTTTACCGCAAGAGCCGGTTTTAATCCTTTTTCTACGGTTTTCAGGGCACCGATCACTCCCCGAAGGTCCAAAGCTTTTGTCGTGATCTCACTGTTATATGCTTTCAGCTGCAGATCCATAAAAAGGCCGATCCACTGTTTCAGAGCATTTTCCTTAATATTCGGAAATTTTCTTCTTAGGATAAATTCCAGCGTCTCCTCATCCTGGGCAGGCATATCAATGACCAGGAACCGAGACACCAAAGCCTCGTTCAGCTCTTTGGTACCTGCATAGCCATAATTCATAGTAGCAATAAACCGTGCAGCCTCATGCATGTCGATCCTGTCGTATCCCGGCACATCAATACATCTTCTGTAGTCCAATGCTGCATGAAGGACAGAAACCGCATCATTCTTTGCCATATTGATCTCATCCAGGATCCCGAAGCCTCCGTACTGGGCGCAACGGTAGATACTTCCTTTCCGGAGCTGTACCTGATTATCTACAAAGGTATCTGTGCCAATCAGGTCTCCGCTGTTTGTATTTACATGAAAAGACACATTATAAACCGGCCTTCCGAAGATCCATGCCAGATTTTCTGCCAGAATATTCTTTCCCGTAGCCTTGGCCCCTGTGAGAAGAATATTCTCTCCCTGGAGCACCCCGGCGATGCCCATTTCCAGAACTTCTCTTCCGTAAAAGGGCATATCCGGCTGGGAAACTCTGTTTTTCTCTTCCTCTTCCACCGGATAACGGCTTCTGAAAGCCTCTACCTCTTGAATCAGCCCTTTATCCACCTGCTGTTCTGTTAAAAAATCCAATCTATGATCCATTTCTTTCCTCTCCTGATCTTTTCTCTTGCCCATAACAGAACCAAGGCCGCCGCAAGGAACAGTTCTCTTGTTTCATGCGACAGCCCCGGACTTTCTTACGCTATTTATACTTCAAATAACAGATCTCCGTAGGACGGCATCGGCCAGATCTCTTTATCTACGATCATTTCCAGTTCATCAACCGGCTTCCTCAGAGCGTCCATTGCCGGGATCACCTGACGACGGTAGAAATAGGCCTTATCTCTGCCGTCTTCCATATCATGGGCCTTCTCTGATACAGTTTTAAGATTTTCCATGGACTCCTTAGTCTCTTTCAGGAGCTGGGAAGTCTGCTGTAAAAGTTCTGTCTGTACATCTACATCCAGCACTCCTGCAGCCACAATGGCATTGATAGAATCTGCCAGATTTTTTGTATATTTGATCACTGCCGGGATAATCTGCTTGCCGGCAATATCCAGCATCGTCTTTGCTTCAATATTGATAGCCTTTGAATAGGTCTCGTATTTGATCTCCTGTCTGGACTCCAGCTCTGCTTTTGTAAATACGCCAAACTTTTCAAAAAGCTCTACTGCCTTTTCAGAAGTCAGGGCATCCACTGCTTCCACCATGCAGGTCAGATTCGGAAGACCTCTTCTCTTGGCCTCTTCCACCCATTCCTGGGAATAGCCGTTTCCGTTAAATACGATCCTCTGGTGTTCCGTAAAGTTTTTCTTGATCAGGTCATGAACTGCCAGACTGAAATCTTCTGCCTTTTCCAACTCATCACTGGCTTCTTTAAAGGCTTCTGCCACAATAGTATTCAGCACTACGTTGGCAGGGGCTATAGAATCTCTGGAGCCCACCATACGGAATTCAAATTTATTTCCTGTAAATGCAAAAGGTGATGTCCTGTTACGGTCTGTGGTATCCCGCATAAATTCAGGAATAGACTTTACGCCGGTCTCCAGCTTTTCGCTTTCAATACTGTGGTCTGCCATACCTGTGGTGATCAGCTGGTTCATAACGTCTGTAAGCTGGTCTCCCAGGAAAACCGAAACAATAGCCGGAGGCGCCTCGTTGGCCCCCAGACGATGGTCATTTCCTACATCAGAGGCAGATTCTCTCAAAAGATCCGCATGTCTGTCTACTGCTTTCAGCACACAACTTAAAATAAGAAGGAACTGGACATTCTCATGGGGCGTGTATCCCGGATCCAGAAGATTTACACCGGTATCTGTAGTCAGGGACCAGTTGTTATGCTTTCCTGATCCATTCACCCCTGCAAATGGTTTTTCATGGAGAAGGCACTTCATTCCATGCTGAGAAGCCACTCTTTTCAGGGTCTGCATGATGATCTGATTATGATCTACTTCCACATTGGCCTCAGCAAAGATGGGCGCCAGTTCGTGCTGGGCAGGAGCTACTTCATTGTGCTGGGTCTTGGCTGTAACACCCAGTTTCCACAGTTCCTCATTTACATGCTTCATATATGCAGAAACTCTCTGACGGATGGTTCCAAGATAATGATCATCCATTTCCTGCCCCTTCGGAGGCATAGCTCCAAAAAGAGTTCTTCCGGTAAATACCAGGTCTTTTCTCTTACTGAACATTTCCTCGCTTACCAGAAAATATTCCTGCTCTGCTCCTACGGAGGGTATCACTCTTTTCGCTGTGGTGTCTCCAAAAAGCCGCACCAGCCGAAGAGCCTGGGTGCCTACCGCCTGCATGGAGCGGAGAAGGGGGGTCTTCTGATCCAGCGCTTCGCCTGTATAAGAACAGAAAGCCGTAGGGATACACAGGGTAGCCCCTGCTGCATCATGCCTGACAAACGCCGGAGATGTACAATCCCAGGCAGTATAACCTCTGGCCTCAAAAGTCGCTCTCAGTCCGCCGGAAGGGAAAGACGAAGCATCCGGCTCTCCTTTGATCAGTTCCTTTCCGGAAAAGCTCATAAGTACCTTGCCGCTTGGCAGTGGAGCAGTGATAAAAGCATCGTGCTTCTCTGCCGTAACACCGGTAAGAGGCTGGAACCAATGCGTATAGTGGGTAGCGCCTTTCTCAATGGCCCACTCTTTCATCTCATGGGCGATCACATCAGCCACCTCCAGAGACAGTTCCTTACCCTCCAGTATTGTCTGCTTCAGTTCCTTATAGACTTTTTTGGGAAGACGCTGCTGCATCACAGAATCATTAAATACATCTTCTCCAAATATCTCAGTTACATTGGTATATTCGCCCATACTCCGGCTCCTTCCTCTTTTACAATTTTTTAAAACTGTTACTAAGATACCGCAAAAACCCTGAAAATGCAAGTATTTTTTACAGTTTACATAAAGTTCCCACTCCCAGGACCATCAGGCAAATACCGCTTATCCAGGAAATATCTCTCTGGAAAATATGCTGAAAGTAATTTCCGGCTCTCCATCCGGCCTCCATCATCAGCAGGCCTCCCAGAAAAACACCGGGGATCAGAAAGCCGGCCCGGGCTTGTGCAAGTCCGGTCCCCAGGCCTGCAGCTACTCCATCCAGGGAAAGGAGAACCGCCAGAAGGATCCCCTGGAAATAATCCAGTTCCCCGACTTCCTGTTTTTCTTGTGTTTTTTCTCCCCCAAAAAACCGGAGCATTCTGTATCCTCCCATTCCAAGGAGAACCAGGGCTCCGGCGATCAGGGCAATGGTTTTTGGAAAAAACTTTTCTATTATATAGCCTGCCCAGATCCCAACCGCCAAAAGAATACTCATCACAAAATTCATGACCAGTGTCATCTTCAGGGACAGTCTTACATTCTGGGCCCCATATGAAAAACTGACCACAAAAGAATCTGTGGTCAGTGCAGCGATCAATAGAATCCCGTTTAAAAAAACAGTCAAGCTCATAGCACACCATCATTTTCTTTGTTTCTATATCATATGACAGTGTTTCTTTGGAGGTTTCTCTATTTTTCAGGCAGCTCCTCTGTTGCTTCCGATTCCCGGGAAGGCTCCGTTTCCTCCATGATCTCCGGCTTCCGGAAAAGTTCCGGCGCTTCGGCTGTTCCCGGCGTCTCGGAAAGCCCCGGCTTCCCGGAGGATTCCGGTGTACTGGAAATTCCCGGCCCTTCCATGGTTTCCGATGTTTTTGAAAGCTCTGGTTCCGGGGATTCTTCTTGCGTCTCGTTTACATTATTGATCAGCGGTGCTTTATCATTTACCGGAAGCATGATCTCCACTGCATGCTTCAGATTCCGGATTTCTACCATAGTATGTTCTCCGCCGTACTCCCCATCCAAAGTCCAGGGAATTTCCTCCTCTGCTATGACAGTCAGTGAGGAGGTTTTAAAGGCTTCTATCATTTTTGTATCATTTCCGCCAACCAGAGAGGCTATGATCTCATTAAGATCCAGAAGTGTCTTCGGCAACCGGATAAACATCACTTCAAATACACCATCATCCAGCATTACATCAGGACCTGTCAGCTTCTTAAAGCCTCCCACAGATGTGGAATTACTCACCATACCGAAAATAAACTCTCCCTCTAATTCCGCCTCTTCGCTGATGACTTTGAGCTTATAGGATTTAATATTAAAGATCCTCTGGGTTCCCTCTAATATATAAGCCGCATGGCCAAGGATATTTTTCAGATCCTGGTTCGTCTCATAGGATACATCCGTAAACAGTCCGAAAGCCGCAATATATACAAAAAAGTCCCGGTTAAACTTCCCCACGTCAAAAGCATGAGGAACTCCTTCTACAATATCAGTGGCAGCCTGAAGCATGTTTTTGGAAATATGCAGACTGTTGGCAAAATCATTGGTGCTCCCGGCAGGAATATAGCCTATCGGCGTAGTGCAGTCCACCCGCAAAATACCGGAAACAATTTCATCCAGAGTGCCGTCACCGCCGCTTGCCACCACAATATCATAGTCTCCTGCTCTTTTCTTCGCAGTTTTAAAGCCGTCCATATAAGCCTGCGTAGGATGTACTGTGACTTCATATCCGCCTTTAACAAAAATATCCAGAATATCCATCAAACGTGTTTTAATACTGCCTTTTCCCGACCTGGGATTAAATATGAATAACATTTTCTTGCTCATATATCTTCCTCCTGCCGCTCTATTGCTTCCCTTAGAATCTTTGGTTCTTAATTCTACTACTTTTAGGGACAAGTAACAAGATAAAAAAAGAAGTTACCTCCGGTTTTCTCCGTATGATAACTTCTTTCTGTTCATAATTTTTTATCTCTGAAAATTATACCGCTTATACCAGCTCTAATACAACTTCCATCGCAGCATCGCCTTTACGAGGACCGATCTTGATGATTCTTGTATAACCACCGTTGCGGTCAGCGTATTTTGGAGCGATCTCATTGAACATCTTGTCCACCATGTCTACGCTCTTGGTGTTTTTCTTTTTGCCGGCTGCTGCTGCAGGCACTTCTGTAACAGGGTACAGAACCTTTAACATCTGTCTTCTGGCATGTAATCTGGAAGGAGCGTCCTTCTTGATTTCTTTCTGTACTTCGTCGTATACAGTCACTTTCTTACCGTCTACAACTTCTTTTACTCTCTTGCCGTCAGCATCTTTGCGGGCAACCTTAGCTGTAACTGTCACAGTTTCAAAGTTATCCTTTTCACGAACAGCCATAGCGATCAGTCCTTCAGCAATCTTACGAACTTCTTTCGCTCTTGTCTCGGTTGTAACGATCTTTCCATGATATAACAGATTTGTAACCTGATTTCTCAGTAATGCTTTTCTCTGATCAGATGTTCTGCCTAATTTTCTATACTTTGCCATTTTAAATTTCCTCCATTTGTGGAACAATGGGCCATGCTTTCATCGGTCTTACTGACCCACTGCTTTGCTTCCATAAATTTTACATCTGAGGCTTACTCTTCGCTTGGATTTAACTGTAAGCCCAACTCTTTCAGCTTTGCCAGGACCTCTTCCAGAGATTTCCGACCCAGGTTGCGGACCTTCATCATATCCTCCGGCGTGCGGTTGCAAAGCTCTTCAACGGTATTGATACCAGCACGTTTTAAGCAGTTGTAGGAACGAACAGACAGCTCCAGCTCATCAATATTCATTTCCAGAACTTTTTCTTTTTCATTGTCTTCCTTCTCAATCATGACTTCTGCAGTCTTTGCACTTTCAGAAAGATCAACGAAGAGGCTTAAATGCTCGCTGAGTACTTTTGCAGCAAGGCTGACTGCCTCGTCTGCATCCAGTGTTCCGTTTGTATAGATATCCAGTGTCAGCTTATCAAAGTCAGTTACCTGACCTACACGGGTATTTTCTACAGACATATTGACACGCTCTACAGGAGTGTAGATGGCATCCACTGCAATGACACCAATAGGCATGTCGTCTGTTTTTCCTTTATCAGCGCTTACATATCCGCGTCCTTTGGTGATCGTCAGCTCTGCATTAAACTTGCAGTCTGCGCCGCCGTTTAAGGTAGCGATCACCTGGTCCGGATTCAGGATTTCCAGATCCTGATCCACCTGAATATCAGCGCCGGTCACAACACCTTCGCCTTCAAACTCAATATAAGCAGTTTTTGGCTCATTGCTGTCGCTTAAGTTCTTGATTGCCAGGTTTTTCAGGTTCATGACAATCTCTGTCACATCTTCCTTTACACCTGGAATAGAACTGAATTCATGGAGAACCCCATCAATTTTCACCTGGCTTACGGCAGCTCCCGGCAAAGAAGAAAGCATGATTCTTCTTAAAGAATTTCCCAGTGTAATGCCATATCCTCTTTCCAGCGGCTCTACCACAAATTTCCCATATCTCTTATCATCAGACATCTCTGTGATTTGAATTTTGGGTTTATTAAAATCGAACATGCAAAGCCCTCCTTGCTACGTGCATAATCCTTAATTATTTGGAGTACAACTCGACGATTAACATTTCATTTACAGGTACGTCGATCTCTTCTCTTGTAGGAAGTGCTTTCACTTCACCTTTCAGAGCTTCCTGGTCAACATCCAGCCAGGCGGGGATAAGACGTCCGCCGGTTACTTCCAGGATATCTTTATATCTCTGAGAACCTTTGCATTTCTCTTTGATCTCGATAACATCCCCTGCTTTTACCAGGTAGGAAGGAATATTTACCTGTTTGCCGTTTACTAATACGTGCTTGTGGTCAACGATCTGTCTTGCTTCTTTTCTTGTTCTTGCGAATCCAAGACGGAAGATCACGTTGTCCAGACGTGTTTCCAGCATAACCATCAGATTTTCACCTGTCTGTCCTGGTTTCTGGTCCGCTTTCTTATAGTAGTTGCGGAATGGTTTTTCCAGAACGCCATAGATGAATTTTGCTTTCTGTTTTTCTCTTAACTGAAGTCCGTATTCAGACACTTTTCTGCTTGATCTTTTTAACTGTCTGGTGGATTTCTTATCGATTCCTAAATATACCGGGTCCAGACCTAAGGACCTGCATCTTTTCAGAACTGGTACTCTATTTACTGCCATGATTATTTGACCTCCTAATTAGACTCTTCTGCGTTTTGGTGGACGGCAACCGTTGTGTGGAACCGGTGTTACGTCTTTAATACTTGTAACTTCGATACCGCATGCTGCCAGCGCACGGATTGCTGCTTCTCTTCCTGAACCAGGTCCTTTTACAAAAACGTCAACAGTCTTCAGACCATGAACAATTGCTGCTTTTGCAGCTGTTTCTGCAGCCATCTGAGCTGCATATGGAGTAGATTTCCTTGAACCTTTAAATCCCAGACCACCGGCACTTGCCCAAGATAAAGCATTTCCCTCAGCATCTGTCAATGTAACGATTGTGTTATTGAAAGAAGACTGGATATGTGCCTGTCCGCGTTCAACGTTTTTCTTAACACGCTTTTTTGTCACTTTTTTTGTAACTTTAGCCATTTCTAAACTAACCTACTTTCTCTAATATTCAAACTCTTGGTAAATTTCTGATCTAAAACAGCCAGCTATTATTTCTTCTTATTAGCAACTGTTCTCTTAGGACCTTTTCTTGTTCTTGCATTTGTCTTAGTCTTCTGTCCACGAACAGGAAGTCCTTTACGATGACGGATACCTCTATAGCATCCGATTTCCTGAAGTCTCTTGATGTTCAGAGCGATCTCTCTTCTCAGATCACCTTCTACCGGGATCTCTAACTCTTCAATCGCATCACGGATCTTTCCAACTTCTTCGTCTGTGATATCTCTGACACGAGTGTCAGGATTTACGCCTGCTTTTTCCAGAATGCGGTCTGCACTGGATCTTCCGATTCCGTAGATATATGTCAGACCGATTTCAATACGTTTTTCTCTTGGTAAGTCTACACCAGCTATACGAGCCATGTATTTGTTCCTCCATTTTCTGTTAATATTGTTCCTAATTGAGACACATAAAATTGACGGGATTCTATGCGTCCAGCCGCTGAAAGGAAAGGCTCTGCCTTCCTCTTATAATTTTACGCAGCCTTTCCGGTATTGGCGCATACCGGTATTAAGCAATATTCTTCCGCCGTCCTCTCGGTTAAGACGGCCGCTGGAGATGATAGGTCCTGCCAGCCATATGCGCCGACATTCTATATCATACTAATATTACTATATTTGATCAGCATGAACAACGCCTCCAGGCGGTTCATACTGCAGCCGCACTAAAATTAACACAAACAAATCGCCAGTAACTAATCTTTGTCTTTATTCAGTCTTCAAAAATTAGCCCTGACGCTGTTTGTGTTTCGGGTTTTCACAGATAATTCTGATGCTTCCCTTTCTTTTGATAACCTTGCACTTTTCGCAAATTGGTTTTACAGATGATCTTACTTTCACTGTTCTTCCTCCTTTCTGAGCATAAAAGTACATTTGTTATAGTAACACCTCTCTGGCAAGAATGCAAGAACTTTTTTACGAAATTTTAATCTTTTCTTCCAGGTATTTTTCATTGCTAGTTTTTTCCGCCTCTTCTATAATAAATATATAAAGGAGAAATTGCATATGAATAATGAACTGTCCAGGGAATTATCTTATGCAAAAGAGAAAGTACGGTACGATGCCCAGTGTAAACGTGTGCTGAGCCAGAATGATCTCCGCACAGTCCGGGGTAGAGTTTACCTCATCTGATTACAACGGTATCCGAAAAGTCTATCCCATCTGGCTGTGCATGAATGCTCCCCGCAAGATTGGAAATGCAATCTCTACGTATTCCCTGTGCAAGCAGGAAATTTAATAATACAGGAAGAAGACGCTGCTCATTATGCCAAATAATTTGCAGCGCCTTCTTCCGTATATAGCAAAAGCATTAATTTTATTTTTTCAAAAGTATCTCCATTTATACTCTTTTAAGTAATATCTTCATCATCCTATAATCCCCATGGTTTTGCCTGTCAATTCAATTAACGGATATTTCCAGAAGCAAAAATCTTCACAAGTGTTCCACAAGCCATTTTTTACCAATTCTGAGTGTACACAATGCTAAAAATAAGAAACACCCCCACAGATTGCTTTCTGCGAGGGTGTTTCTTATCTTACGAAAAAGGAAAATCCATAGATATTTATTGGTCTTTCCTTTATTTATCTCTCCAGATGATTCTTCCTTTGCTCAGATCATAGGGAGACATCTCGATAGTAACTTTATCTCCCGGAAGGATACGGATGAAGTTCATCCTTAACTTCCCGCTGATATGAGCAAGGATCACATGTTTGTTCTCCAGTTCTACTTTAAACATAGCGTTAGGTAATTTTTCAACTACCGTTCCTTCAACTTCAATAACATCTGCCTTAGACATACAACTTAAACCTCCTGTTGATTTTTATACTCTTTAATGGCTTTTTTTATCTGTTCATCTTCAAGTTTCTGTTCTGTTTTCAGTGCTTTTTGCAAAGTCCCTGGAATATAATAATTGATCTGGATATGTTTTCTCTTCTTTTTCTTTGGACTTAAGACACTGCGGTTTTTTCCGTCTGCAAGATATACAAATTCCTGATCTGCTTTTAAGACCACGTATAATCTCCCTTTGTCATGACCAGCCTTTGATACGGCCAGCATTCCGGCTTTAAATTCTTTCATGAAATTTCCGCTCCTATCTGGTAAGGGTAAGAATTTCCGGCTCACCCTCTGTAATCAGAACCGTGTTTTCATAATGAGCAGATAAAGAACCGTCCTGAGTAACCACTGTCCAATCATCATTCAGCCACTCTACATCAGCTCTCCCCTGGTTGATCATGGGCTCAATGGCCAGAGTCATACCTGGAACCAGCCGGATCCCTCTCCTCTTCTGAGGAAAATTGGGGATCTGGGGATCTTCGTGAAGATGGGTGCCGATTCCATGTCCCACCAGATCCCGGACTACTCCGTATCCGAACTGCTGGGCATAGTTGCCGATGGCTGCGGATATATCATGAAGATGGTTTCCCGCCTTGGCGTATTTGATCCCTTCAAAGAAACTCTGTCTCGTCACATCGATCAACTGCTGAGCTTCCGGGGAAATTCTCCCCACAGCATGAGTCCTGGCAGCGTCTGAATGATATCCTTTATAGATCAGACCTGCATCCAGACTGACAATATCTCCTTCCTGAAGGATCCTGTCCTTTTTGGGAATACCGTGAACCACTTCATCATTTACAGAAACGCAGATAGATGCCGGATAGCCATTGTAGTTCAAAAAGTTAGGTGTACAGCCCAGACTTCGGATAAGTTTTTCTCCAAAACGGTCGATATCCAGGGTGCTGATCCCCGGTCTGATAAATTCTGCAAGCTCGTTATGGACTTTTTCCAGAAGTCTGCCTGCCTCTCTCATAAGTTCAATCTCTCTGGCAGTTTTTATTGTTACTGACATGCTTTTTACGCTCCTAATATATTCACGATAGCCTGGAATACCTCTTCCATGTCAACAGTACCGTCAACTTCTTTCAGCACTCCTGCTTTTCCATAATAATCAATCAGCGGCTGGGTCTGATCGTGATATACCCCAAGACGCTTCTGAACGGTTTCGGGCTTATCATCATCTCTTAAGATCAGTTTTTCACCACAGGCATCACAGATACCTTCTGTCTTTGGAGGATTGTACTTAATATGATAAGTAGCCCCACAGCCTACACAGGCTCTTCTGCCTGACATACGGTTAATAATGTTCTCATCCGGCACTTCTACATTAATGGCATAATCCACTTTCTGTCCCATCTTGGCCAGAGCTGCATCCAGACTTTCCGCCTGAGGAATGGTTCTTGGAAAGCCATCCAGGATATAGCCGTTTTTACAATCTTCCTGATTTACCCTGTCAATAACCAGATCTACGGTCAGCTCGTCTGGTACCAGAAGTCCCTGATCCATATAAGTTTTTGCTTTCTTACCTAATTCTGTCCCATTCTTAATGTTGGCCCGGAAAATGTCTCCGGTAGAAATATGAGGAATTTCATATTTCTGGGCAATTTTTTTTGCCTGAGTGCCTTTTCCTGCACCAGGTGCTCCTAACATAATGATCTTCATACCTTTTCCCCTTTCTATACACCACGGATCCCGGCCTGTAAAATATTCCTGGATCTCCGCCTGGCCTTAGTTCTTTTTTGGCCCTGACACCATAATACACCAATTAGCGGATTTTCGCCATATAATATTTTAGAGACAGCCGCAGAAAAAGAAGATTTTACAACGGATGAAAACCTGTTCTTCCTGCGACGGTCTCTTTCTTAATAGAGTCGTTCTAACATACTCCCTTATTCACTTAAAAAGCCTCTGTAGTTACGAACCAGCATACGTGACTCGATCTGTTTTAAGGTATCCAGGACAACACCTACTACAATGATAATAGATGTTCCCCCAAAGGAAACGTTGGCTCCGAAAACACCGTTAAAGAAAAACGGAATCACGGCCACAATCACAAGACCTGCAGCACCTATAAAGATAATGTAACTTAAGATCTTTTCCAGATATTCCTGAGTTGGTTTTCCCGGACGGATACCAGGTACAAATCCTCCCTGTTTTTTCATATTATCCGCTACTTCCATAGGATTGAACGTAATGGAAGTATAGAAATATGCAAAGAAGATTACCAGTACAATATACAGTACCAGACCAAGAGAATATACCGGCTGGCTTGGATTAAACCAGTTGTTGGAAGTCAGACCTCTCATAATCTCACTTCCGATTCCTGTACCATTTGTCTTGCCCAGGAAACTTGCGATAACAACCGGGAAAGACATCAGGGAAGAGGCAAAGATAATTGGGATTACGCCGGCAGTATTGACTTTTAATGGAATAGAACTGGACTGGCCGCCCATAACTTTTCTTCCCACCATTTTCTTAGAATACTGAACCGGAATCCTGCGGATACCACCATTTAAGATCAATACCAGAACCACCACAAGAATGATGATAGCTGCAATGATCAGAGCTGCCAATGCGCCTCTGGCAATGGTTTTGCCCTGAACAAAAGTCTGGAACAGACTTACAAGATCGTTAGGGATCCTGGATACGATATTGATCATAAGGACAATGGAAATACCGTTGCCCACACCGTTTTCCGTAATCCGTTCACCGATCCACATCAGCATACTGGAACCTGCGGTCAGGCAGGCCACTACAACAATACCTTTTACAACCGTCATATCCGGGATCAATCCCCGGTTGCCAAATCCAACAGTCATGGCAACCGACTGGAAAAGAGCCAGACCTACCGTTACATAACGGGTAATGGCCGTAAGTTTCTTTCTTCCATCCTCTCCATCCCGATGCATCTCCTCTAATTGAGGAATCGCAATGGTCAGAAGCTGGATAATAATGGAAGAAGTAATGTACGGTGTGATGTTTAATGCAAATATAGACATTTCGGTGAAGGAACCGCCAGTGAATGCATCAAAAAAGTTAAATGCATCACTGGACTGGTTCGCAAACCATTCTTTAAAATAATCACTGTCTACTCCCGGTATGGGAAGCTGGGACCCGATACGGATAATCACCAGCATTAACAGCACATAAAAAATTCGACGTCTTACATCCTTTATCTTAAAGGCGTTTTTAAGAGTCTGCAGCATTAGATCACCTCTACTGTTCCACCTGCGGCTTCAATCTTTGCTTTTGCACTTTCGCTAACAGCATTGACCTTTACGTTCAGCTTCTTTGTTAACTCTCCGTTGCCCAGAAGTTTTACACCATCTCCCAGTTTAGAGATAGCACCGGAAGCCAATAAAGCTGCTGGAGTAACCTCTGCTCCATCCTCAAATCTATTTAAGATATCTACATTTACTGCAATGATTTCCTTAGAGTTTCTGCACTTGAATCCTCTCTTAGGAAGTCTTCTGTATAAAGGCATCTGACCGCCTTCGAAACCTGGTCTTTTAGCTCCGGAACGAGCCTTCTGTCCTTTATGGCCTTTACCTGCTGTCTTTCCGTTTCCTGAACCATGTCCACGGCCTCTTCTGAAATTATCGCTCTGTCTGGAGCCTTCTGCTGGTCTTAAATTTGATAAATCCATGTTGGCACCTCCTTTTCAAACTGTATTAGATTTCTTCTACTTTCACTAAGTGTCTTACCTGCTGGATCATTCCGCGAACTGCTGCATTATCCGGCATTTCCACTGTTTTGTTCAGTTTTCTTAAACCTAATGCTTCTACTGTTTTTTTATGTTTCGGAACAGCACCGATTGTAGATTTCACCAGAGTGATTTTTAATTTATCTGCCATTTTTTAATCCTCCTTATGCAAAAATCTCGTCTACAGATTTTCCACGAAGTTTCGCAACCTCTTCCGGAGTCTTTAACTGGCTTAAACCTGCGATAGTAGCCAGAACAACGTTCTGTTTGTTACGGGAACCCATACATTTTGTACGGATGTTCTTAATACCTGCAAGTTCGATTACCGCACGAGCTGGACCTCCGGCAATAACACCAGTACCTTCAGGAGCTTTCTTCAGCAGCATCTGGGCGCTTCCGAATTTTCCGATGAAGTCATGGGTAATACTTCCGTTTTCATCTCTTGCTACAGTAACTAATTTCTTCATAGCATCCTCTTTTCCTTTGCGGATCGCTTCAGGAATTTCAGTTGCTTTTCCTAAACCAGCGCCAACATGTCCGTTGCCGTCACCTACAACAACTAAAGCTGTGAAACGGAAGTTACGACCACCTTTAACAACCTTTGTTACACGCTTGATTGACACTACTTTTTCTTCTAATTCAAACTGACTAGCATCAATAATAGAACGTTTCATGTGTTCTTCTCCTCCCTTATTAGAATTCCAACCCAGCTTCTCTTGCTGCGTCTGCTAAAGCTTTGATTTTTCCGTGATATATAAAACCGCCTCTGTCAAAGACAACTTCTTTGATTCCAGCCTCGATTGCTCTCTTAGCAATAACTGTACCTAAATATGCTGCAGCGTCAACGTTATTGGTTTTTTCTAATTCAGCTTTTACATCTTTCTGAGTTGTAGAAGCAGAGACCAGAGTTTTTCCAACTGTATCGTCAATAATTTGAGCATACATATGATTATTGCTGCGGAATACTGCTAAACGAGGTGTAGCAGCGGTGCCGCTGAGATGATTACGTATTCTTCTATGCTTTTTTGCGCGAACTTTCGCTCTTGATACTTTACTAACCATTTTTACACTCTCCTTAATTATTTCTTACCAGTCTTACCAACTTTACGTCTGATAACTTCGTCAGCATATTTAATACCTTTCCCTTTGTATGGTTCAGGTTTTCTCTTATCTCTGATTTCAGCAGCATACTGGCCGACTTTTTCTTTATCGATACCGGATACAATGATCTTGTTTCCGTCTACCTTGGACTCCAGACCTTCCGGATCTTCCATTTCAACGGGATGAGAGTATCCTAAGTTCAGGACTAATTTCTTGCCCTGTTTTGCTGCTCTGTAACCTACACCGTTTACTTCCAGAGTTTTTTCGTATCCCTGGCTGACACCGATTACCATGTTCTGGATCAGTGTTCTTGTTAAACCGTGTAAAGATTTCATTTTCTTTAAATCATTTGGTCTTGTTACAACAACATGACCATCTTCAACTTTGATTGACATTTCAACAGGTAACGCTCTCTCAAGTGTTCCCTTAGGACCTTTTACAGTCACTACATTGTTCTCAGCTACTTTTACTTCTACTCCAGCTGGAACAGCTACAGGCAGTCTTCCAATACGTGACATACCAATTTCCTCCTTACTTAGATTTTCGGAAGGGCCTATTATGGTTCCCTTCTGTTTTCAGTATCTCGATAAATTACCAAACAAATGCCAGAACTTCTCCGCCTACGTGGAGTTTTCTTGCTTCTTTGTCTGTGATCACACCCTGGTTAGTGGAAAGGATAGCAATTCCCAGTCCTCCTAATACTTTTGGAATTTCCTGGCTGCCGGCGTAGATACGCAGACCGGGTTTGGAAATTCTCTTCAGACCTGTGATGATCTTTTCGTTTTTGTCAGCACCATATTTTAATGTGATGCGGATTGTCTTAAATGCTCCGTCTTCCAGAACATCATATTTTGCGATATAACCTTCTTTTAAAAGGATATCTGCGATAGCAAGTTTCATCTTAGATGATGGAACATCTACTGTGTCGTGTTTTGCAGTGTTGGCATTACGGATTCTTGTAAGCATATCTGCGATTGGATCGCTCATTGTCATGATAGTTTCCTCCTAAATTAGACTTTTCATGTTAATTACTATACTGTCAGATGGCTTGCATCTGTATAGTGGTATTGGCAGCGGTTCGGCACACCACTCTCACTAAATTCAGCCTTCGCTAAAAGTTATCAGGGTGTCTTCCCTCAACTAAGCTCGTCTCTCGCCTTCGGCTCGGCTTCGCTAAGGTTCGGGAAGGGCCTCGCACTAAGTTCAAGCTGCGCCTTTCGGCTTGCTTTCACTAAGTTGCTTTCGGCCTACCAGCTTGCTTTTTTCACTCCTGGGATCTGGCCTTTGTATGCCAGCTCACGGAAGCAGATACGGCAGATACCGTATTTTCTTAAATATGCATGTGGACGTCCACAGATACGGCAGCGGCTATACTCTCTTGTGGAGAATTTCTGTTTGCGCTGCTGTTTTACTTTCATTGCTGTTTTAGCCATGAATTTTCCCTCCTATAATTACTTTGCAAATGGCATGTTGAATAATGTCAATAATTCACGAGCTTCTTCGTCTGTTTTAGCAGTGGTTACGAAAATAACATCCATACCTCTTACTTTATCGACTTTATCATATTCCACTTCAGGGAAAATCAGCTGCTCTTTGATTCCAAGGGCATAATTTCCTCTTCCGTCAAATGCGTTTGGATTTACACCACGGAAGTCACGTACACGAGGCAGAGCCAGGTTGATGAGACGATCTGCAAATTCGTACATTTTCTCGCCTCTTAATGTTACTTTACAACCGATCGGCATACCCTCACGGATCTTGAAGTTAGCAATGGAGTTTTTCGCTTTTGTTGTCACAGCCTTCTGGCCTGTGATCAGTTCCATATCAGCAACCGCTGCATCCAGAACTTTTGCGTTGTCCTTTGCTTCGCCTACACCCATGTTTACAACGATCTTATCGAGTTTCGGCACTTCCATGATATTTTTATAACCAAACTTTTTGATCATAGCGTCTACGATCTCATTTTTATACATATCTTTAAGTCTGCTCATTTATAGGCCTCCTCTCTCAATTAATCGATCACTTTGCCTGTAGTCTTAGCCACACGCACTTTCTTGCCGTCCTCAACTTTAAAGCCGATTCTGGTAACTTTGCCTTCATGCATAACCATTACATTGGAGGCATCGATCCAAGCTTCTTTGTTTACGATACCGCCCTGCTGATTGCTCATGGATGGTTTTGTGTGTTTTGTGACCATATTTACGCCTTCAACCAGAACAGCGCCTTTTTTCGGATTAACAGAGATTACTTTTCCTTCTTTGTCTTTATCTTTTCCAGCGATAACTTTAACAGTATCGCCTTTTTTAATCTTAAACATCAGGCTTACCTCCTATAATACTTCCGGAGCTAAGGAAACAATCTTCATAAACTGTTTCTCACGAAGCTCTCTGGCTACTGGTCCAAAAATACGGGTTCCTCTTGGTGTCTTATCATCTTTGATGATAACGGCTGCATTCTCATCGAATTTGATGTAAGAGCCGTCTTTACGGCGAACGCCTTTAACAGTACGAACAACAACTGCCTTTACAACGTCACCTTTTTTCACAACACCGCCTGGTGTTGCATCTTTGACCGTAGCAACGATAATATCGCCGATATTGGCATATCTTCTGGTAGAACCGCCCATAACACGGATGCAGAGGATTTCTTTTGCGCCAGTGTTGTCAGCGACTCTAAGTCTACTTTCCTGTTGAATCATGCTGGGATTCCTCCTTCACGAATTTCCAAACTATATTCCCATAATTGGAAAACCAATTATTTCACTCTTTCTACAACTTCTACAAGTCTCCATCTCTTGTCTTTGGACAGAGGTCTTGTCTCCATAACCTTTACGGTATCACCGATGTTACAGGTATTCTCTTCATCATGTGCTTTTAATTTATAAGTTCTCTTTACGATTTTTTTGTAAAGAGGATGTTTTACGTGGTCTTCGATGGCAACGACAATAGTTTTGTCCATCTTGTTGCTGACAACTTTACCAACACGTGTTTTTCTCAGATTTCTTTCCACGATTATGCTGCTCCTTTCTATCTAATAGGAATTTCTTCCTTACGCATTTGCCTTCTGAGCAATCAGAGTCTGGATTCTAGCGATGTTCTTACGAACCTCTTTAATTCTGCTTGTATTGTCCAGCTGATTTGTTGCATTCTGGAATCTCAGGTTAAAGAGTTCCTTTTTAGCAGCTACTAATTCTTCCTGTAATTCTGCAGCTGATTTTGTTCTTAAATCTTCTACATAATTTTTAATTTTCACTGTTATCACCGCCTTCTAAGTCTGCACGAGAAACGATTTTACATTTGACTGGCAACTTATGCATTGCAAGACGTAATGCCTCACGGGCTGTTTCTTCCGGAACGCCTGCGATTTCAAACATTACTCTGCCTGGCTTTACAACTGCTACCCAGTATTCTAAGGCACCTTTTCCGGAACCCATACGTGTTTCTGCTGGTTTTGCTGTTACTGGTTTGTCTGGGAAAATCTTGATCCAAACTTTACCGCCACGTTTGATATAACGAGTCATGGCAACACGGGCAGCCTCGATCTGGTTGGATTTAATCCAGCAAGGCTCTGTTGCAACCAGACCGAATTCACCGTAGTTGATTTTATTTCCTCTTAACGCTTTTCCTCTCATGGAGCCACGGAATTGTTTACGACGTTTTACTCTTTTTGGCATTAACATAATTATTTATCGCTCCCTTCCTTAGTTCCTTTTGTTGGAAGTACTTCGCCATTGTAGACCCATGTCTTAACGCCAACTTTACCGTAAGTGGTATCTGCTTCAGCGAAACCATAGTCGATATCTGCTCTTAAAGTCTGAAGGGGAATGGTTCCCTCGCTGTAAAATTCTGTACGGGCCATATCCGCTCCGCCCAGACGTCCGGATACGGAAGTTTTGATTCCCTTTGCGCCGGCTTTCATTGTTCTGGACATTGCAGACTTCATAGCACGACGGAAGGAAATACGGTTCTCAAGCTGAAGAGCAATGTTCTCTGCTACCAGCTGAGCGTCTTTATCCGGTCTCTTTACTTCTTTGATGTCAACAACTAATTTCTTATCTGTATATTTCTGTAATTCAGCTTTCACTTTCTCGATTTCAGAACCGCCTTTACCGATTACTACTCCCGGTTTTGCAGTGTAAACAATCACTTTTACTCTGTCAGAAGCTCTCTCGATTTCGATTCTGGAGATGCCTGCGCTGTATAATTTCTTTTTCAGAAATGTTCTGATATTATAATCTTCCACTAAGTTGTCAGCGAAATCGCCTTCAGCATACCATTTGGAATCCCAGTCTTTGATAACGCCGACTCTGAGTCCGTGTGGGTTAACCTTCTGTCCCATGATATTCCTCCTTATCTCTCATCCAATACAACTGTGATATGGCAGTTTCTCTTTAAGATTCTGTAAGCTCTGCCCTGTGCTCTCGGTTTGATTCTCTTCATTGTAGGTGCTTTGTTAGCGTAGCACTCTGCAATGTAAAGATTTTCCGGATTCATACCATTGTTGTTCTCAGCATTTGCAATAGCTGATTCCAGTAATTTTTTGATCACGCTGGAAGCGTATCTTGGATTGTATGTTAAGATACCAAGTGCAGTCTGCACGTCTTTGCCACGGATAACATCCAGTACGTAGCAAGCTTTCTGTACGGACATTCTTGCGTAGGATAACTTTGCAGAGGGTCTTGTATCTTTATTAGCATTTCTTGCTCTCTTAATCTGACTTCTATGTCCTTTTGCCATGATAAAAGCCTCCTTTCAAATATTAACGAACACCTGATTTTTTCTCGTCTTTGCCGTGTCCTCTATAAGTTCTTGTAGCAACAAACTCACCAAGTTTGTGGCCAACCATATCTTCTGTAATATAAACCGGCACATGTTTTCTTCCGTCGTGAACAGCGATTGTATGTCCAACGAAGGAAGGGAAAATTGTGGAACGACGTGACCAGGTTTTAATAACTGTCTTATCGCCGGCAGCATTCATAGCGTCTACTTTTTTCAGTAAGCTTTTATCTGCGAACGGTCCTTTTTTTAATGAACGAGCCATTGTCTTACCTCCTATTATTTAGCTAATGTTTTGCCATCTCTTCTTCTTACAATTAACTTGTTAGACTGTTTGTTTTTCTTTCTTGTCTTCAAGCCAAGAGCCGGTTTGCCCCATGGAGTACATGGACCTGGGCGTCCGATACCGGTCTTACCTTCACCACCACCATGTGGATGATCGTTGGGGTTCATAACAGAACCACGAACGGTAGGTCTGATGCCCATGTGACGTTTACGTCCTGCTTTACCGATGTTGATAAGGCTGTGCTCGCCGTTTCCTACTACGCCGATAGATGCGCGGCAGTTTAAAGGAACCATTCTCATTTCGCCTGATGGAAGACGAAGTGTTGCATATTTTCCTTCTTTTGCCATTAACTGTGCTCCGTTACCAGCAGAACGAACCAGCTGTCCGCCTTTGCCCGGATACAGTTCAATGTTGTGTACCATAGTACCAACGGGAATACTAGCTAAAGGCAGGCAGTTTCCAGGTCTTACCTCGGCATTCTCGCCGTTCATGATCTTCATGCCAACCTTTAATCCTTCTGGAGCTAAGATATATGCTTTCTCACCGTCTGCATATGCGATCAGAGCGATGTTAGCTGTTCTGTTCGGATCATATTCGATAGTCTTAACTGTTGCAGGGATATCGTCTTTTCTTCTCTTGAAGTCAACGATTCTGTATTTTGTTCTGTTTCCGCCTCCGCGGTGTCTTACTGTGATTTTACCTTGATTATTACGTCCAGCATTTTTCTTTAAGGACACAACCAGAGATTTCTCTGGAGTTGAGGTTGTGATCTCGCTGAAATCAGAACCTGTCATGTGTCTTCTGGAAGGTGTATATGGGCTGTAGGTTTTAATTCCCATTACTGTCTCTCCTTTCATATCCGCCAGCCGGCAACATGCCCTGGCGTTTCTTTGCCGCAGCCAAATATCGGATTAATTTTTCTTGACTGCTGTAGTTATCATCGTAGTTTGTACGGGTATGTTCACTCAACTAAACTCGGCTGTCGCCTTCGGCTCTGCCTCGTTAAGGTCCGTGAACGGGGTCCGACTAAGGCTCAACTATCGCCTGACGGCTCTGTTTCGCCAAGTCTTATAACCCCTCAAAAATTTCAATATCTTTGCTATCTTCTGTAAGAGTTACGATAGCTTTCTTTGTCTTAGCTGTTTTCCCGAAGGTCATTCCTCTTCTTTTTGTCTTGCCATCTAAGTTCATGGTGTTGACAGATTTTACTTTTGTTCCTTCGAACATTTTTTCAACAGCTTCTTTGATCATGGTCTTGTTAGCCTCTGTGTGCACCAAGAAAGTATATTTCTTCTCGCCCATGGCTGCCATGCTCTTCTCTGTTACAATCGGTTTCAGGATTACATCATAATACTGTACGTTTGCCATTATGCGTATACCTCCTCAATTGCTGCTGCAGAAGCTTTTGTCAGGATCAGTGTATTGTATTTCAGTACATCGTATACGTTGATAGTACCTGGTAATGCTGTGATCACATCCGGAATATTTCTTGCGGACAGTACCACGTTCTGATCGTTATCAGCCAGAACAACCATTGCTTTAGAAACATTCAGGTTATTCAGCACGTTCTGCATTGCCTTTGTCTTAATTTCATCTAATTTCAGATCTTCCAGAACGATCAGCTTATTCTCCTGTACTTTGCTTGTCAGTACAGATTTCAGAGCTGCTCTTCTTTCTTTTTTATTCATCTTCAGAGAATAATCTCTAGGTGTTGGTGCGAATACCACACCGCCGCCTGTCCACTGTGGAGCTCTTGTTGAACCCTGTCTTGCATGACCGGTTCCTTTCTGTCTCCAGGGTTTTCTTCCGCCGCCGGATACTTCAGAACGTGTTTTTGCCTTCTGTGTACCCTGACGATTATTTGCAAGCTGACGAACAACAGCTAAATGTACTAAGTGGTCGTTGATCTCTACACCGAACACCGCATCGTTTAATTCCATTGTTCCAACTTCTTTGCCTTCCATATTATAAACAGATACGTTTGCCATTTGTATGGTCCTCCTTTCCAACGAAAACTTTATTTGCCGGCTTTCACTGTTTCTTTAACGGTAACTAAGGATTTCTTAGGTCCTGGAACAGCGCCTTTTACCAGAAGCAGATTGTTTTCAGCATCTACTCTTACGATCTCAAGGTTCTGTACAGTCACTTTTACATGTCCCATCTGTCCTGGCATTCCTTTTCCTTTGAATACCTTGGAAGGATCAGAACAAGCGCCGTTGGAACCTGCATGGCGGTGATATTTGGAACCGTGAGCCATAGGTCCTCTGGACTGTCCGTGTCTCTTGATGGCACCCTGGAATCCTTTACCTTTGCTGATTGCAGTAGCGTCGATCTTGTCGCCTGCCGCAAAGATGTCAGCTTTGATTTCCTGTCCTAAAGAGTATTCGCCTTCCAGCTTTAACTCCCTTACATATCTTCTGCAGGAAACTCCGGCTTTGTCAAAGTGTCCTTTCATTGGCTTATTCACAAGATTTTCTCTCTTGTCGCCAAAGCCAACCTGTACTGCTTCATATCCATCGTTGTCCATGGTCTTAACCTGTGTTACCACACAAGGACCAGCCTGCAATACAGTTACTGGAGTCAACACTCCGTCTTCGTTGAAGATTTGAGTCATTCCGACTTTAGTAGCTAAGATTGCTTTCTTCATTTTTTACCTCCTGTGAATCTACAGCGGATTACACTGTGTTGTGCAATCATCCTAGACAAACAGTCGATATATAGTTCTATATCAACCTTGTAAGGATAATCTCTTCATCAAACAGAATTATTTCTGTTTCATCTTGATATCAATATACACACCTGCAGGCATCTCCAGTCTTGCCAGAGCGTCTACTGTTTTCTGTGTTGGTGCGATGATATCGATCAGTCTTTTATGAGTTCTCTGCTCGAACTGTTCTCTGGAATCTTTGTATTTATGAACCGCACGCAGGATTGTCACAACCTCTTTCTTTGTAGGAAGGGGAACCGGTCCGCTAACAGTTGCTCCATTCTTCTTAACAGTTTCGATAATTTTGCCTGCAGACGCATCTACTAACTGATGGTCGTAAGCTTTTAAAGTGATTCTCATTACTTGACTTGCCATAAAAAAAGTCTCCTCCTTTTCGCACTTTTTGTAGTACGACAAGCGGCGACTGTACACATTCCCGTGTGTGTCATCTCAAATCTGCACACACTCCCACTCATTCGTGGTAAGTCTCTTGATGTTATACAGTGACTTGTCGTCAGTTTCCTAACTTGACATTCGCTCCACGGAAAACCTGCCACATAGGCAGCAACCTCACGCTTCATAGCTATCATGTCACAGCACTTGTTAGTATAATAGAAGTTTTTCCAGATTGCAAGCTTTTTTTCTCTGGTTTTGTATTTTTTTTGTATTTTTTTCCATACATAAAAAGCACCGGAAACAATTTTGTTTCCGATGCTTTTCCTTCTATATAATATATGAAACGAGTGTACTGACACAGCCATAATTCAACGAATGACTTGTCTGATATATACCATTAAAGAATATCTGAGTAATCCAGCAGTGTAACCTGATTATCTTTATCCTCTTTTACTTCAGGAGTATCTCCTGCAGCCTGTGCTTTCGCCAGGAGTTCTTCTATTGTAGGCGCATTAGGAACAGATTCTGGATTGAAGCTTCTCTCTTCTTCCAGGGTCTCAGGAATTTCCTCAGGCTCCTCCTCTTCCTGGGCTTCTGCCTCTGCTTCCATCTCTTCTTCCGGTTTTTCTTCTTCTGCTATTTCCTCTAAAGATTCTGTTTCTTCAGAAAGAGGAACATCCCACTCTTCCTGTTGGATTTCTTCCGGAACTTCCTGGATTTCATCAGGAATGTTTTCCTGGTCTAAACTGCTGATATCCGGCATCACGATAGTGGCATCCGGAACCTGCTCCGGTTCACTGATCTTGGAAACACCTGCAGCTACAGAAGACATGGCCTCTTCCACTGCTTTATCAAGATCTTCTTCCGTTGAAAAATTTTCCCGGGAAACTGGCTCTTCAAAATCCTGATCTTCAGAAAGCCCTTCTTCTGTTTCTTCTTCCTCTTCGTCCTCTTCCCGAATCCCTTTTCTCGCCATTTTTCTGCGGCGTTTTTCTTCCTTTTTCAGTCTTCTGCGTTCCCGGCGAGAAAGAACCTCTTCTTCCTCCTCATCTTCCCTTTCGTCTTCATCCTGAGAATCTTCTTCATCCTCCTCGTCATCCTCTTCCTCGTCTCTGTCTTTTCGCCAGATCTCAGAAAGAATAAACAGAATAATCAGGAAGACAATTCCCAAGCCTACAACGATCAGACCTTCTGTACTCTGAAGAGCGATAGCTCCATAGCCGATAAAGGGAACCACCAATACCACTCTGGGGACAGATTTCTGTATCGTAATGTTCTGCTCGTCGCTGTTCCTGTTATAAGGATCGCTCACTCTGTAGGCGCCTGCACTGGCATCCATATCTGTAATCTCATAGATATAATCGCTGGAACCTTCGCTGTAGATAATCCGGTCGCCCACCTCCAGGTCACCGGCATCCGTGCTCCGCCCATAGGCTACGGATCCTACCGGAAGGTTTGTATCGGTCTCCGTATTATCATTCATGACCGTATCTACTCCTGCAAAAGGAGGCACCAGCAGTGCAGCCGCTACAGCAATGGCAGCGATCACCACCAGGTTTACAATGATCTTCAAAAATTTTGACATTTTTTATACTCCTTACTTTACAGCTTGGCCGTTATATTTTGTGATTTGTTTTATCTTATCATTTTTCAGCCAGGATGTATAGAGCGAATTTTCAATAACGATTCCGTCATAAGTGAATCTGAGCTACATGGCTGAATCGTTACGAATTTTCAGCTATACTAACTCTTACATGTCTTTCAGGAAAGCACAGTATCCTCTGTATGCCTCATAGATATCTACCTTGCTGGCGATTTCCCATGGAGAATGCATGTTCAGTACTGGCACACCGCAGTCAATAACTTCCATATTATAGTTTGCCAGAATATAGGCGATAGTTCCTCCGCCGCCCTGGTCCACCTTACCCAGTTCTGCGGTCTGGAAAGCTACATGATTTTCTTCCATAACTTTGCGCAGCTTTGCTATGTATTCCGGATTGGCATCATTTGATCCGCTCTTTCCACGGGAACCTGTATATTTATTAAAAGTAATTCCATGGCCCAGGTATGCTGCGTTCTTTTTCTCCATAACCTCCGGGTAGTTGGGGTCAAATGCAGCGCTGACATCAGAAGACAGCATCATGGAATTTTTTAAAGCTCTTCTCAAAAGCAGTTCGCTGTACTGTCCAGCAGCATTCATAACCTCTGCGGTTGTGTTTTCGAAGAACCGGGACTGCATGCCGGTAGCACCTACGCTTCCGATCTCTTCTTTATCCACTAAAAGGCACACCGAAGTATATTTCACCTTATCCTGGGTCAGCATAGCCATAAAAGAAGGATACGCACATACACGGTCATCATGTCCGTAGGCCATGATCATGCTTCTGTCCAGACCGTAATCTTTTGCCGGTCCTGCCGGAACCACTTCCAGTTCTGCGGAAAGAAAGTCCTCTTCCTGGATTCCATATTTCTCCTCCAACAGTTTCAGGATCCGGGCTTTCACCGGCTCTTTCTCTTCTTCCCCTGTTTCTAAAGGAATACTTCCCACAAGTACATCCAGATTTTCTCCCTCTACGACTTCCGCTGCATTTTTCTGCATCTGTTTTCCGGAAAGATGGATCAGAAGGTCCGAGATACCTACCACCGGATCATCCTCTTTCTCTCCCACAACTACCGGAATAATCTCTCCACTCTTCTTTGCCACCACACCGTGAAGGGCCATGGGCAGAGTCACCCACTGGTATTTCTTCACACCTCCATAATAATGGGTGTCCAAAAGAGCCAGCTCTGTATCTTCATATAAAGGATTCTGTTTCAGATCCAGTCTGGGTGAATCTACATGGGCTCCCAGGATCCGCATTCCCTTTTCTATAGGTTCTTCGCCGATGATGTACATTGCCAGAGTCTTCCCCATATTATTGGCATAAACTTTATCTCCCGGCTTCAGCTCTGTTCCCTGAGCGGTTATCTCTTCCAGATTTCTGTAGCCTGCTTTCTCCGCCATTTTTATCATTTCGGAAACACATTCTCTTTCTGTTTTGCAGCAGCTCATAAAATCTTTATATGCTCCACAGAAATCAAAAACTT